>Ga0310691_10000433_pt1 | contig 80798 bp, 103 predicted proteins | sample 176DNAGHGlowgp2_FD_203887 | JGI IMG/M metagenome (GOLD analysis project Ga0310691, IMG submission 203887) | Sheep rumen microbial communities from Palmerston North, Manawatu-Wanganui, New Zealand - 1766 DNA GHGlow gp2 (v2) (version 2) | ecosystem: Host-associated > Mammals > Digestive system >...
TTCTGTACCGTTATGCAAGAAGCACGGACAGCGACTTTAACCACGTCAAGGTGATACTTGACACAGTGACATTGGACTGGAATACGATGCACAATACATACGGTGTTCCGGCAAATGCCAGCGGAGATACTACCGTGACGTTTGTCGCCTATGACAGTGGCTCAACTGGATATAGGCGATGCTATTTCGACTCAAACCACAATGTACACTCTTCCTATATGCCGTCCAACACCGTGTATTTCGACGAGTCGGATGGCACGTTCTACATCTTTCCAACCGGCACTACAAGAAAGCGTACAAATCCATACGTTCCATTCTTAAATACAGATGGTGAGCAAATAGAATTGCACGAGTTCACATACGCTGCCAAACGTATGGATAAAGCACCAACACTTACGGCAACATTCTATGATTATGAGTGTTACGATAAGAAATGGAATACAAACAACAGCGACCAAAAGAAAGTACAAAGGTATTACAACATCTTCACAATCTTAAATGGTGAACGATATTACCTCAAGAATACTCCGACTTCAGTCTTTGAAGATAAGGATGCTCGATATAAACATTCGCTCGTATTTCTATCCGAAAGAGATATTCTCGAACATACAATAATGTTCGATAGCGTCCATACTACATACCCGATATTCGACACAAATACAAGTTACGCACAAAACGCCATTGTTCAATATGGAGCATTGTATTACCAGTTCCTCGTTGCTCACAGTGCGGGACCGTGGGATATTACTCAAGTAACACAGTTGACTGGAGTAACATCTCCAGTATCAGAGAGTGCGGAATTTTCTTTCTACGGAACAGCTATAGACCTCGCAAATCGCATCAATGGCGTACTCGTCCAAAGCGGAATAACAACATACGACCAAACAAGCGATACATACGATGGCTACCACGTTGTATTTGATTACTATCAGCAATTCTCGACGACAACAAATTACTCCGTTGATGATATTGTCATATACAACAACAAATACTATATCTTCACACAGAAGCACAATGCTGGAGCGTGGAATAGTAATCACGTCAATGAGTACACACTACCTGGACTCGCAATATCTTTTGACAAAGAAACGATATACGATGCACTACAGAAATTCAACACTGACTTTGAGTTGATGTATTACTTTGATGGTCAAACGATATACGTCAAAGAGTATCAAAATCTCGTTTCCACAACAATAGAGCAAGGAGTTGAGGATGCTCTTCTGTCTATTGAAAAGCAAAACAAAAATAGCGAATTGGTCTCTCGTATGACAGCAATAGGCAGTGAGGATAACATTCCGTACTACTATCCGAATCCTACTGAAGACGGGTTCTTAAAACCAATATACCAACGAGACGGAAGCACAATTACAACAGTAACAGCACAAAAGAACGAGAACTACGAAAACTCATTCTACAAAAACAGAAGCAAGTACGTTTTTAAGAACTGTAGAGTGAAAGATGTATCTGCGTATGTTGCAAACGATGTGATTGTAAACAAACTATCTGACGTTGGTGTTGGTGTAACGATTCTTGTCTACTTCAAGTTCAGTGTCACTGAAAATATGATAGATAATGGTGTTTCTTACATACCAATTATGTATAAGAATGAAGACCCATTTTTGTCATACATCGCATACCCTATGTGTGTAAGAACAGCACCTAACTCATCTGGCACAATCATACACACTTTTTCTACGGATTCTGATGCTGTAAACAAACTCATAAATCAAGATATAATTCTGTTTCCGTGTTCAAATACTGGAACGTATTACCTTGAGGTACAGTTGAGGTATCAGACCGGAAATCCTCCAAGTGCTGTACAATGGAACGGGAATCTTGTAACTGTCGTAAGCGGTTATTATTACGCACCAGTTATACTAAATGACGATGATGTTGTTCTTGACTATTTCTATTCAAGGGGAGATTTACAATACATAAATTCGCAGTATGCTTATCTAAACGATGATGGAGAGTGGATTTCTGTTTCACCTCTCGCTTGTTTGTATGTAGACCCAGACAATACATCGAGGAATGTTATATACAGAGATTTATCAACAAACAAATACTACAGATACGACCCATACCAAACAATAGCCGGCGTAAGACCAACATACGCAAGGTTTGCTGAAATAACAGCGTCTCAATCTGAATTAACTGGATTCCAATATCGAGACACATATCTTGTTGGAAAAACATCTCACAGAAGTTATGAAAAAGGATGGCGTTTATTCAATGGCGGTCAAACAAAAGATGTCGGAGACATTTCAAATCTCAACCGTATTGATGATTATGGAATAATCATAACTGGAACTGTTAGATTTTTTGATGAGATACACTTTCTCGTTGAAAAATATCTACAACCGCAGCCTCATCTTATGCCAGAATTGTACCAGAAAACGGATGGTGCAAGAAGATTCTACGACGCAACGCAATACCCAATAAGAGATAATGTTCAACAGCATCAACTTGATACTGATGCGGGAGAATATCTGACAAGCGACGGTGCTAATCCAATAGTATCAAACCATTATTACGAAGATGGTGGAGGTAACTATATGGTCATAGAAAATCCATACGAACAAGGAAACAAAAGAGAGTATATAGGCGAGTATGATGATATAAAACCAACATTAAAAGATGCGAAACTTAAAATAGGAAACGATGGCAACTATTCGCCATCTGGAACATTGAGACCGATTGATGTCTTTCTTGAGTTTGCCTATGACCTATACGACAGTGACGAGATGATAGAAGCAACTGGCAACGAGAGCGACCAGTTGGCGTACCGGCACCCATATTTCTTTGCAAAATTAAGACCCATCGGATTCAATCTGTTTGATATGGCTATTGACGAAAGCGAGATGGTTGTTCATTTCAATACTGGCCATTGTGGTTCTTGTGAGTTCAAGGTTATGGTCGGTGAAAAATACAAGCAGAACACGGTTAGAATATGGAAATATGATGTATTCTACTACAACGAATCTGGAAACCTTGAGTATGCGTACCAAGCTGGAGATTTGATGCGATATGATAACAGAGATTTGTATAGGGAAGCAACTGGTGGTACTTATGAACTCATAACAGACGAGGGGCTTAAGGACATAACAACTGGAACAACACAATCTCTAAATGGTCTTGTTATTGCATTAAACTCAAACGCACAACGAACATACAGAACGTGGGGTGATGTTATCTGTACAGATGTAACTCTTTCATCGGTAGAAGAAACACAAAAAGACACCACAAACACACCCACATGGATTTGTTTGATGAAAGACATATCCACATTCAACACCATTATGCCGTCAACAATGCGTCTTCTTGCACCAGTCAGTGTTGCATCCGCCGGAGGCGATGCTGGAGCAGATAAGTTTGTGTTTACGCATATAAAGATGCCACAAACGTATGTAAGAAATGCAGAAGTTGAACTAACGAAACAACTAATCAAAGACCTTGTTCTTATGAACGCAGAGCAATGGGCTTTTGCTATAAAATTCTCTCGAATATACTATGCAGAAAACACCGCAGTTGCTGTACTCGTAAATGAGAACACATTATTTAATAATGTTGTGTATGATGGTGTCGTGTACGAACTCGCTGTAGAATCATTCACCTACAAAGTACAAAATAAAGATTCTCTCCCAGAGATAACGGTTCAAATAGAAGACCTAAAGAACAAAATCAGATACAGAAAGCATCTGGGGGGGGTTGTAAATCCATTCAACCCATTTGACCCGTGGATTATTGTAAGAGAGGATGACCCAGACGACCCAAGAATAAGAATAAGAAGAACATCCAACAGACTGAATATTATTTCCTCATCTATCAATGATATAAATGATATTGTTCAAATATTATCATTAAATAAGGCTGATAAAGATATAGTACAATCTCTCGACTACTTTGCAGACCAAACAAAACGTCAAGCCATATACCTTGAAATCAACCAAGGCTACCCAGAGTTTGATGTAAGTACCGTGTATGAGAAAGACGCTGTTGTCAGAAAAGACGGTCTTCTGTACCGATTCACATCAAAGCATAACGCTGGCACATCTTGGGATTTGAGTAGCAAGACACAGACGAACATCGGTAGCGAGGACGGCATATCGCGAGACGCTGCAAACGCGGCAGACCTCAAGGCCTCAAACATCCTTACAGACCTTGGTTTTCAGTTGTTCGACTCTACTCGTTCCTACAGCGAGAACGAGATAGTAGTATACAACAACCGGCTGTACAGATTTACCACACCCAAGAGTGTTGGTAATTGGGATGTGTCAAAGGTTGCTCTCGATAGCGTCGCAAACTGTGTGTTCCGCTCGCTCGGTCTCGAAGAGTATAATTCAAGCAGTACGCAGACGATACGGAGAGGAACGAGCTTCTTCAAGAACGGAAAGGCTCTTATCGCCACACAAGACTTTGTTCCGTCTCAAGTTGGTGAGGATGTTTCTCGCGTTACAAATTCGTATAATATTGTGTCTATGACGGCCACCGAATCCGACACAAAGGCATTGTCACAAACCGTCGAGGTTCTTCGTCAGACGGTCAGTTCGCTTAACTCACAAATCCTTGATAAGGACAACGGTCTCGCCACAATCGTAAGGGGTGTGAATAGCAGACTCGCGACACTGACATACGATATGGCTACATTGGCAGATTCTCTCAAGGCAAACGAACATCTTTCTCAAGATGCGAGTGTAACCAGCGCCGCAGTAGCGGTAGTAAATTCAGCAAATGCCGCCACCGCTGAATTAACAGGTGCGGATGATAGTTCTGTGTACAACAAAATGGCAGATATATACTCGAAAGATGTATTCGGAGAGAGAGTATCAGTTGTTCGCTCGCAATTTACCACAGAAGACGCGGAGTTCAAATTCACAAAGATGATATACGACTCGTCGCATTATATGACCACGCAAGACGCTACATTTGTTGAGTTCAGCACCGAAGAATCATACAATGAGAAAGACCGAGTTATTCACAATAAACATCTGTATGAATTTACATCACCTCACGAAAAAGGTGAATGGAATCCATTAGAAGTTACAAATATTGACGATATACTACTCAAGGCTGTTTTCTTTGCCACAGACAGATACAACGAGGATGCTGAAGACATATTCCTTACCAAATGTCGTTTCATTGACACCAACGCTTTCTGTGACTATGTATATGAAATCGTAATCAAGAGCGGTGAAGCCGGAATAATCTATACGGAACTCAAGGACATCGTGGAAGCAGCAAGCAAGAATTATGAGGAAATATACGATGGCAGTGATAAAAATATGATTACCGACCACGTTTGGGCTGTCGGAGGTTATACCGTCTTGCAGTTCGCCTCTCTCCGACTGGAATACAACGACCGTATATATGTCGCTGCAATATACAAAGACGATTACACAAGGGATGATAACAGACACATTCTTTTTGACATAAAGTATATCAACTCAATGTCTGAAAAGTTGCAGACATTCTTTATTGAATCAGACAAAGAGGTTGAGTATGATGGCAAAACGTACTACTATGTGCCTCGCGTTGACATTGCAAAGAACATCGGTGACAACTACCTCTATTGTGCCGACGCTCAAGTTGATGACGGTAAGATGCTGTTTGTGGAAGAACTTACTCCAGTCGGCGAACAAAACTGTTATCTGTTACCGAAAGAATAAATCCCCATTTTTCTTATTGTTGTTGAAGAAAGCCCCCACCGCAATGGTAGGGGCTTTCGCTTTACAGGAGGTATGTAGGAAAAAACAGCTTATTCTTCCTCTGACTTTTCAGAAGCGTTCTTCATCACGTCTTTCAGTTCCTCAACGGCGAGCGTTGCTTGCTGAAAATCGCGAGTGGCTTCTGGGTCATCATCGTCGTGGAGCGGTTCAGCCATTAACTCGTCGTAACGCTCTTTCATCCACTTGACAATCTCCGTAGCCATCTTAATCATAAACTCTGGGTCAGAGAAAGCAATCATTGGATAATTGAGGATGTACGTCAAAGCGGTCATTATCTGCTCCTGGTCTTCGATTTCCTTTGGCGACAGAACGTTTTGCTGGTCACGCATCTCGAAGAAGCTCTCCATCGCACCAGAGAGGCTTTCGTTGGTGTTCTCCGTATACATACGGAAACCGCCTTTGGCTCTCCACTCGTAACCAGTTCTGGTTTTCACAACAGCGCAGGCCCCCATATCGAACTCATCGACAACCTCGCTTTGAGGTATGCAAAAGTGCATCGGCTCAATTTGTGGTTTCTTGACTTCAGGCTTCTGTTCGGTCGCTTCGGCAACCGGCTGTGCCTCCTCCAACGACATCTTCTCGTGTTCATCGTACAGAACGCGGATGTCTCGCAAGAGGTCACGAGTTTTTCCAGTCGCACTCGTCATAGCGACTATCTTGTCTTCCTTTGCCTTGATTTTGGCAATAATTTCTTCCTTGGTCATATCGTTACTGTTTTACGGTGTCAATGTACTGTCTGTAGATAGCCACGTTGCACAACTGTGCTTCAAGCTGTTCATCCGTGAGAGAGTTCACATCGAAGCCAGTGTTGAGATTCACGTTGATGTAACGCAGTTTCATTTCCTTGGTGTCGGTTGCGTTCCACTTCTTGATGTACTTCTCTTTCACAAACTCGTAAGGATGCACAGAGAGATACACCTTGATGGCAGCAGCGTGACCAAAGTCTTTAACAACTTGCACCTCGCCGTTGTACCTACGCTCAATTACGCAATAGGACTTCGAGCCGTCATTTTTGCCGACGAGGGCAATGGCTCGCACCCACAATGATTTGCCGTCATCTTTCTTCGGCAGTTTTCGACAGTCAGTCCAGATAAGGACATCCGTCATCGTTGATTTTTCAAGTTCTGTCATAATTCAAAATATTTTATAACCGATATTTATTCCGTATGTAGTTCCGAGTTTGGTGTCATATCCAATTTTAGCCGATATGAGCCACTTTTGAGGCGATGATACAGAAATACCCACCTCTGGTACGAAACGCTCGTAGATGGAGGAAAAACCACCAAATCCGTACACTCTCCACCGCTCATCGAGAATTGTGTTTGTTACAGTGTTTGTCACGGTCACAAATTCTGTCTTCGGATATACCTTGATAGAGTCAAGAACAAGAGGCTCTATACCGCTCACCCAAGCATCATACGCACTATCCTCAAAGTAGTGTCTCTGTACGACCTCAAGAACAGTGTCACTCGGAACAAAAACATAATCTATGACCGTATCACGCTTCACGGACGGCTTGTAGAATGTCAATGTGTCGGTCTTCGTCTCGCGTATCGTGTCCGTCTTGTACTCTACGCGAACCTCCGGCTTCCCGTGGCAATTACCAATCAAGGATGCAACAAGGAAGCCTGCGAGGACGCATAGACAAACAATGAGTATGTTTATAAAAGTTTTCTTCATTACAATATCTTCAACATCTGATTTCCGACGTAGCGGTACTTGTCTGTAGTGCCATCGAGGACGTATGTCTCACCGTACACATTGAAGCACAACTCTGGATTCAAAGCGGCATAGGTGGCGGTTGCAGCAACCACGCTCGGAGCAAGGATAGCATAGGTGTTTGAGGCTGTTTTGGCACACACCTTGATACTTCCGTCGGTTGTGAAGAAATACACTTTTTTCCAGTTGCTGCTGTTCGCCGCAGGAGTGGAAGATACGCTATAGTATGTACGGTTCAGTGTGGCATCAATCTCTTCGGTCTTGCCCTTGATATTCTGAAGTTCAAATGTTATCTCGATGTAATGGACGCTACCCTTGTACACATCCTCTCTCGGCTCTGAACTCTTAATGAATACAAAGTCAAACTTTCGACCTCTCACACGGTCAAAGAACGTGAATACGCCTTTCTTGATAAACTGGATGAATGTGTCCTTAATAAAGGAGCGGTTCTCTCCGATGAAATCGAGCGTTAGCTTCACGGTCGTGGCTTTGTTGTGTACTACATCCGGCATATAGGTGCGCAGTTGCTCGGCATCGGCGTACTCTTCCGTATAGGCGTTTTTAGACTCTCCGACAGAATCCATACCCTCCATTTTGTTATAGAGTATAGCACCGCCAAAATCTGTATATAGGTTCACTGTCGTGTTGTCGGATTTACGCAGAATACTCATCAACTTCGTGGCCTCCGCTCCAGTCAGTTTTGATATTTGCTGTTGTGTCATCATGCGTGATATGTTTTAAGTTGGTTCTGTGTTTCTCTCATCATCTTCTTGGAGATGATTCTGTTTTGATTTGGTCTCTTCAATTTTCCAAGCGACGGAACTTTATACCCAAGACTAATAAGTTCCTTGTAGAAGCCAGATGGATATATTGGCATCAGCATGTGGGTGAATGGGTTTTTCGCCCTACAGTTCTGCTCGTTGATTTTTACAGCAAGCATATTCACCCAGCAATGAGAGTTGTACTCCATCAAGGCGTTCATCTCAATGGGTATGTTGATGGTTCTAACCACTCTGCCGTCAATCTCCGCTGTTCCATAATGAGCTCCACGGAACTTTGACAGACAGACACAAGCGAGCAAGTTCTGTTTCGCCTCCTCTGGTGTTTGCCAGCTCAACATATCCTTTACGTTTGTCTGTAGTGGTGTCATATTACTTGATTATCATTTTCACCGTTGATGCTCCGTTAATGGTTTTCACGGAAGCACCCTCTGTCATAAATACGTTCACGCCGAAGCCATTGTTGTCAATGACAATCTCGCTGTTCTTGTCTGGATAGAGCGATACATAATGGTTCTTCGGAACAACGACCTTGCATTGACAACTCAACAGAGACAGTTGCGTAGTGTCAGCGAGAATATCGTCCGTATGCTTGCAGTATACGGCAGACGTATAGCATCCGTTCTCGACCTCAAATTTCGGCTTATACAAGCCGTTTATGTAGTTCTTGAAGAAACGGCAGATGTCATCGTAAGGTGTTTCCATACCAACCTTATTAAGGTTCTGGAAAAATGTCATACCGTTGCTGTCGGCTATCAACTCAAAAATCTGCTTCTTGCTTCTTGCAGAAGATAACTTTTTTTGATACTCCGAACACAGTCTGTGGTCGTTGTTAATCAGTGTTATATACTCAACAAACTCCATTTGTCTATATCTTTATTGCAATGCAAAAGTACAATTTTTTTTTGAACTGACAAAATATTTTTTTTCAAAATGGCACTCCGCTGTTATCTCCGTCAAACGGCAATTCTGGGTCTTCGTCAAACGACATATTAGGCATTATCGCTTGTGTGGGCGACGGAACGGTATACGACTGCATCTGTATCTGCGGTGCATCAGGACACCAGTTGTAGATGATGTTCTCCGCTACGTCGTTCTTCAGTCGGTTACTCTCCATCTCGAAGAACAGCCTAATGAAATGGTCTACAGCAGAGCCTTTGTCACGGCACTTGCATATCTCGATACAGTTCGTGCAATGAGAGTTCAGTATCTCCTCAATTACAGAGTTTGGTAGAAACTCCTTTGCGTTCATACAGAAATCTTGGTTCACTCGATGCAGAATAAACACGTTCTGCGCAAGGTCTGGAATATGACCAGAGCCAGAGATGTTGTTCGGTCTCAAGAACGTACCGCTCTTGTTCGGGTGGGCGACAATGTGGATGTGGATGTCAAGTTCACGAGCCAGTTCGGTCAACATCTGCATCAAGTTCTTCTGTCGGTCGTTCTTGTCACCGTCAAGGTCATCAATATCCAGCGTCATAAGGTTGTCAAAGATAGCCATATCAATATCGTTGTTCTTCTTCAACTCCCTCAACTTTTCGACAATCTGCTTGAAATTATTGCCGTACTGGTTGTTGAATATCCACATATACTTGTCTATCCACGGGTCTATCTTGTCGCACACGTTATCCGGCGTATAGTAGAAATCCTTTACGGTGGTCATCTTGTTGTACGTCTTTCCAGCGGCTTGCAAATACAGCCATTTCTTCTCTTCGTCACCGTCCAACTCTCCAGTCCACAATGCGGTCTTGTACTCGCGTTGTGCTGCATTTAGGATGAGCATATTGAGGATGGTTGTCTTTGCCGAGCCACGGTAGCCAGACCAGACAGATACGTGCTTACGCTTGAAGCCGACCATCAACTTGTCTATCTGCTCTACACCAGACGGAATGTAGTCCGCGAGGTCGAACTTCGGACGCTTAATCTGCGACATCTTGAGCCATATAGCACCTTTCTCCGCTGTCTCTACCAAAGGTTGTGTCTCTGGCGGTCGCAGTTGGTACTTGGTCATCTGTTGCATCTGCTTGTACTTGAATTGCTCGTAACTTCTATTGTCGTAAGCGTCACTCTCGTAATGCAGACGGAAATCACGCCATGTGTAGTTGCTACAAGAGTTGTGATAGCACATAAAAGCCAGAGCTCCGTTGTCGTGCTGGAACACCATACTGTCTGGGTCTTTGTGTCCGCTGTCAAACGGACATTCCTTGAGGATGTACCTCGTACCTCCAGAAATTTGTACCGCACGATACTCTATGTTGTGCCGGTTGAAGAAATCTATGATGTCGAACTTCCCTTGACCGAAATTGTTATCCCTCGACGGTGCTGGACGCTCGTCTGGGTACATATTGGCTATTTTCTCAATATACTCTCGCTTGTTCGTCTGTATGACATCTGGGCATTTCCACACCTTTGCCAAACGCCACGGATGCTCTGGAGTGTTCGCACCTTTCTTTGCGTATGTACCGTATAGTTTGCATATCCTACTGGCATTTCCAACCTTTACGTCACAGTCAACCTTTTCGTTAGAGAAAAGCATCGCTATGGCTTTCAGAAACCGCTCCACGAGCTTTGTATTCTCTGGTGTGTTCGCAAGGTGTACTGGTATCAGCAAGTGAGTGCCGTTGCCAGACTTACACACGATAGGCTCATAGAAGCCTTGCTCCAAGAGGAAGTTGTACACCGATTTGGCTACAATCTTCGACTCCTTGAACTGGTCATCGGTACTACCAACACCAGCAGGCCTCTTCGGGTCAAAGTCAAGCAGAATGAAATTTCTGCCGAGGATGTCTGCATCCGTGGTTGTATTCTTCGGATTTTCTATCATCCGCTCTTGTTGCTGTCGGTCATAGCAGTCTTTGTTGATTGTGTTCAGAACAAAGTATATCTGCATATTAGGACGGTCTGACAGTGGAGTGACATCTCTTATCAGATTTTCGATATTGTGGTAGTAACCGCTATAGGTCTTCTTTCCGTCAAGGCAGCGAACCTCGCACAGTTTACTGCCGTTGTTCTGGAATATAGCCCACCACTTGTATATTTGTTCAAGGTCTACCATAGGTTACTCCCATTCGTTAGTTGGTTTTACAAACTGGTCGCGGACGTTGACCGGCTTCTCGTCGATGGTCTCTGGGTCTGGGAACTGGTTGAGGAACGTGGTAAAGTTCTTGAGGTAGTCTTTTCCGAGTTTGACAGACAACTCGTGCTGCACAACCGCCCTTATCTGCTCTTTCGAGTATTTCTTCATCAGCGTCCGTATCTGCGAGCGGTTCTTGTCGCACTTTCCGAGCGGTTTGTTACGCTTCGGACACTTGGACGGGTACATCTGGTATATCTCCTCCACAAATGCCTCTTCCTCATCCAGAGTCTCTTTGTCTCGCTTCACGCGAGCTTCTTTCACCTCCTCCTCAAAGGCATACTGAAATACTGGTTGCTGGTATTGCTGTATCTGCAACACCGATACGAGCCTCAAACCCTCATCAGCGATGGCATTGAGGCGGTCTTCTTCCATCGGTTCATACGTCGAAACGAGACGATAATGGTACTTTGCCATATTTACCTCCTTTTTTGTTGTTTTTCTACTCTTTATAAAAAAGGGGAGAAGAGGAAAGAGTAGGCTAAAACCTCTTGTCACACGAGGAGCGACCACGCGCTATCTCCCCAAACAACTTTTGCAAAAATATGCAGTTTAATGAAAACTGCAATAAACTTTAACTCTTCTTAACATCTGGTGGTTCGATGATGACGCGACAGTAATTCATTTCCTTATCATCGCACTCATCGCATTCCTTTATGTTCTTGAGACCGAGTTCTTGTGCTTCAAGCAGGGCCAGGTGTTGCGCACAGTCGGCTGCTTTGTCGCATCCTATACCCCTACAATGGTTGTAACCGTGATGAAATCTCTCTGTATTCTTGCTCATAACAAACCTTTCCCATCCCGTTAGTGAGAGCGAAAAGGGAGTGCAAAGATACAAACAAATCTTCACACTCCCAGATTTTTTAACTATTGATTTGCTTCGGATGCTTCATCGGATGGCTGTTCGTCAGCAGGCTGGACTATTTTCATCGGAGCGATGATGACGAGCGGATAGGGGTTGTCGGCAGACTCGACACTTAACACTTTGTCGGCAGACTCGTATCTGACAACGAGCGATGCTGTCTTCACGCAGTTGATAGCCTTTTCAAGGAAGCTGGTGTTGATTCCTATGCACTCCTCTTTCGAGGACTTGCACATCAATTCCTCCTTGCAGTTCTTCTGGAGCATTATGTCGCCACCAGTGAGCATCAACGATTCTGGCTTAATATCCATCACCACGAGACCAGACGCTCCGACGGTGACGGACATACGCTTCATAGCCTCCTTGATGTCGTACAGAGACAGAGACATATTCTGTGTGCGAGGCAGTTCCACCAGACGCTCGACAGCCGGATATATGCCGTCCGTGAGGCGAGCGCAGTACGACAAGGTGCCGCAACTTACAACCACGTTCTGTTGACGGATGCTCAACTGAACAATCTCTCCTTGGGCGCACATATCGAGGATAGGCTTAAAGGTGTTCGACGGCAGCATAATGCACATCTTCTCTCCGTAATTCTCTGGGAGAGTAAACTGGTTCTTGTACACAACGGCACGGTTTGTCGAGTAACACGTCACGGTGTCGCCCTCGACGATAATCGCGATGCTGTTGAGGACTGCTTCAGTCTTCTCCGCGTAGATGAAATTTCGACCGTCGGCGATAAACTCCGCGAGGACGGATGACGGCATATTGAAGACCTTGCTCTCGCCAGACAGAGGCATTGACGGAAATGTGGCAGCGTCAAATGTCGGCATATCAATGTAGCCACGACCGTACACGACGCTCACGGTATTCCTCTCCGCATCATACAGCATCGTGATTTCCTCATCGCTGATAACGCGGAGTGTCCGCATCAGCAGTTCTTTCTCAACGCAGATGTCGGTCTTCTCTGGAACGTCATATCCGAGGTCAATGACCATACGGAGTGTACTTGCCGTGTCCGTCGAGCGGATGACCAGCGTATTCTTGTTGAACGTGAGACGGACGCACTTTGCTATTGCGACCACATTACTTGTGCCAGCCAACTGACCAGCGATGTTGATGGCATTGACCATCACGGCTCTGTTGAGTTTAAATCTTTTTTCCATTTTGTTGTGTATTAAATTGTTATTTTTTGATATTCGGTTTTCCGCAGTCTACTACTACCTTGACTTTCTCTGCATCTGGAACGGCTCTGACACCGCAGCAGTATTGACAAGTGAGACAGTTGACGATATTGCAGTCCTTGACAACAATACTGTCTATAACCTTTGCCTTAATCATCGTCACCTCCAGTCTGGCAGACATTTGCGTCTGTCTGGTCGTGCATCAAAGCGGAACTCTCTGGTTCAAGTGGAGCAAAGGATATTTTCTTCACCTTTCCAAAATTCTCATATTCCTTTCTCACGAGTGCAGCGTATCTGTCTTCGAGGATGCGATACTTTTCCTCCAGTTGATTGCGTTCTTTCAGCAAACTCTTATAGTCGAGTTCGATACGCTGTGTGTAAGCATCTTTCTCGAACAAGAGACTTTTCACTTGAGACAGACGGACGAAAGTAATGTCACCGTCTTTTTCCTCTGGAGGATATACGATAATCGGTTGTCCGAGCATTTCTCCGTCATTTTGACGGATGGAGAAGCCTCTGTCAAGGTCTATCTTCATCAAGCGACGAAACGCCTCAATAGCGTTAGGCTCGACTTTAACCTCTCCAGTAAATTCAATCTGTTTTGACATAATGTTGAGTTTATTGGTTTAACAATATTTTTCTCTGTATTCAGCAAGCATATCTCGCAGAAGAGTAGGATAGTAGTCGCCATTCTCTGCCTTGTATGTCTCGAAAGCGTCTATCTCCTCCGGCTTGATGCCAGCACCACGGAGAACGTCGATGCACACTCGATACGCACTGTCATTCTCGCCCATCAATTCGCCGACGAAACTCTGAAAGCAGTTCCACCAGCCTTTATCGAAGTCGCTAATCTTCTGCTTGCGACGCGAGCCGTTGCTCTCGTTCCAGTACGCATCCTTGCAGGTGCCACAGCAGAACGCTTGACTGTACTGCTTCTTGACAAACTCCTTACCGCACATTGGGCATACGATGGTCTCTCCGACCTTTGCGTTCTTATTGCTTTGATACTGTTGTTCCTTGTTCATTTTTCTTGTTTTTTACTATTTCACAGCAGTTTACTATCCACTCCACCAGATAGGCGTGTGTCTCGTCGTTCATCACATACACCTTTGCACCGATGTATGCGAATATACCGTTGGCACAATGGTCTGCCTCGTGGCTTATGATGCCGGATTTCATATTTTTCTTACCCTTGAAGCGGATGAGAAGACCACCGAGTTTGTCCTTGCTGCGGACGTGGTACACAGAAGCGTCAGTATAACTCGGTAGTTCGCGGAAGTATTCGTCCGTTCCGTCACCCTCTGGGAAGAACTCATTGAGCTCGTCGCAAGTAGCGTCATAAGTAATCCACACCTTGCGAGGGTATATAACTGGGTCGAACTGGTGTATCATTTGCGACCTCCTTTCTTGTCCTTGTAGATGATATGAATATTCCACAGTTTGGCAAACCAATGCTCCAACCTCGCGCCACGGCTTTCAGTCCAGTCTTCGAGCATATAGATGTACTGGCATTTCCTCAAGTGGTTCAAGCAACCGATGATGCAGTACAGCCAACCGTGACCTTTGTAGCCGAAATCAACGGGGTTCACAACCTCCAGTTTTCTACGGTTGGTCAGCGTGTCGTGAATATGGCAGATGCTCACATACTTGAGGTCATACAGAGGACAAGCGCGGTTGCATTTCGCGTTGTCAACGCACGAGCGGTAGTACGTCACCACATCAGCTTTTGCACACTTGAATTTCATTTCATAATCAGGGTCCCCAGTCATCTTACCACTGATATAAATCTTGTCTGTTTTCATATCTTTGCGTATTAGAATAACAATGTCTGTTGGCTCTCGTTCTCAACGTCGATGAACATCTTGCGAAATATATGGTACAAGCAACTCACGACGATGCTGTTTCCAGCGAGTTTCGCCAGTTGCGTCTTCGGTATTCCGGCAGACAGAAGTATGTCAATATCCGGCTCGTCAACGTCCATAATCCTAAACAACTCACGCTCCGTAAGGCGACGGATGCAGACGATACGACCATCATACTCCAGTACGCCCATCTGCTTGTGACCGCCTTTCGGCTCTGTGATATTGCGAGCTCTGTCGTGACCAGTTGTCAGCGTAGAGAAGCATCCATCCTTGTCGCCGTTCAATAGGTACTGTTCTTTCACTTTCAGGCCCTCTCGCTCGCTCCGTAACGTAGGTGCTACCTCCGCATACTCACGCGGTTCTCTGCAAGCGTAGAAATCCTCGATGATGCTCTTCTCCACCGGCTCGTACTCTTCCTTGACGTAGTTCTGGGTATTGTCACGCTTACCAGCCGTCACACAGTTAGCAACCTCCACCTCTGGGCGATGCACTATCTCGCCCTTTGAGTCGCGTACCCAGCCGAGAACTGAACGCTCTACGAGCATATTGTCTTTTGCCACACTGGTGATAGCACCGCAGATGTCACCGCCCTCTTCGAGGCGTTGCTGGTGTTCGCTTCCGTGCCAGTCGCCATCAGAACGCCCTCTTATGGCAGCGATGTTTACCTTTGTCTCAATGACGTGGTTGTTGTCTTGGTACGCACTCGCCTTGACAGTGGGAAACACATCGACGATGTTTCCTCTGTTGTAGCCGTGAGGACTGGTGATAATCTTCGGCTCTCTGTTACCGCCGTTGCATGTGTCGAGTGTCGGTGCGATGCCCTCTGGGTCGTACACACGACCTGCTTGAGGGTTTCCGTCGTACAGATTTCCTACCACCTCCACAGCGTCCTCCGCTATGAAATTGTCGGTCTTTCTGCCACCCTCGTGAGTTGTGATGCAGTTGGCGGTCTCTGATTCTTCGGTCTTCGGAGAGAAGACAAAGCCGTTGCCTCTACCGCGTTCTTTGAGTGTGCTTTTTAGCAATCCATCCACTCTGTCGGCAGAGAGATAGTAACGCTCATCGACATCCTGCTCCAGAACATCCTTGAGTCTCTTCTCCAGAGGAAACGGCTCTGGAAAGTGGTAGCCGTCCACCTCCTCACTCGTGGCGACGAGGAACAGACGCTCGCGGTTCTGCGGTACGCCGTACTGTTTTGCGTTCATTATCTTGGTGTGGCACTTGTAGCCGAAGCCACGCAAGAGGTCTTGGAATCTATTAAACTCACCGATGAACCTTGCACCGACAATGTTCGCGACATTTTCCAGAAGAATATATCTTGGATGTTTTACGGCGAGGCAGCGGTCTATACTCCAGATAACGGCAGACGCAGCGTCAGTTCCCTCCGTCATACCCTTGAGTTTGCCAGCGGAACTTACACTCTGACATGGCGATGACCACGTTAGGATGTCAAAATCAGGAACCGTACTCCAGTCGACAGCCGTAATGTCGCCGTAGGGCTTGATGGCCGGATGGAGAGCGTCGTGTGCTATGCAGGCATACTTGTCTATCTCCGAATATCCGACACACTCGAATGAAAAATCTGGATAGTTCTTGACGAGACGCTTGAGAGCGAGAAGCATCGCATCGTAACCAGCAAAGGCTGAAAATATCTTAATCACTTCCATCAGAACAGTTGTGTTTGAGCCGAGAAGAGGTTTATCTTCTCCAAGGCGTTGTTGTAATACTCTGTGTTTATCTCCGCACCGATATAGTCGCGACCGCACATCTTTGCTGCGAGAGCCGTAGAACCGCTCCCCATAAACGGGTCGAGAACCAGCTCCCCTCTCTCCGTAGAGTTGCGGATAAGCACCTCCAGAAGAGACGTTGGCTTCTCCGTATAGTGAATGGTCTTATCTCCGAACTTGGTCTTTGTCACAGGCACCTTGAGGATGTCCGGCGTATTGAACTCCTTGATAGGGAACTCGCCTCCCTTACGCAGGAAGATGATGTACTCAAAGCATCCCATATAGTACCTTGATGGCAGTTGACGGCACTTATCCCAGATGAGACACTTTACGAAGTTGAACTCCGAATCGTCAATCACCTGCAAGAAATGAGTGAGGTTGAGGTTGTTGACCATAATATAGCAATGGGCGCGGTCACGCAGTACGCGGTACAACTCTGGAAGATAGTCGGCGATGTCGATGTCATTGTCCTCGAAAATCTTACCTTTCCGAGAGGCGTTGCTCTGCCATTCTCCGTTTATCATACTCTTTTTGGAGTTGCCGTGAGGTGTAACTGGATAAGGAGGGTCTGTGACGATGCAATCGACACAACCGTCGGACATCTCGCGCAGGACGTCCATACAGTCCATATTGTAGATGGTGTTCCTATTCGGTTTCATCTTCATCCTCCATTTCCTCAATGGCATTGGCGAACAACGCCAGCAGTTTGTCTGACATCCTGCGGAAGACATCGAGCGTACATCCGTATGTCTTCTCGCAGTGCATCAGCGTCGCGTCGTAAGGCATTGTAATCGGAAGACCGTGCGCGACGATATACAGACGTTGTGCTTGTCTTCTGGTGAGTGGTTTTCCGAGTTCAAAAGGCTCGTCTTTCTTCACCTCGCGGAACACGACTGAAGTCTTGTCCGTCCTTTGGCTCATATCACACCGTCCAGCACAGCCAGAGGCGGCGCAGTAGTCCTCTCCGAGAAGATGTGCGTGGTATATGCACGGGTCGCATATCCCAGGTTCGCAGGCTATGCACTTGATTTGTTTCTTGAGGCGTTCATCGTAGAACACCTCGCCTATTCTTCTTTCCATATTAAACTCCTTTCGTTATTTCTTTGAACTCATTTTGCACAAGTGGTAGCAGATAGCCTCCCATAGGTCTTTGAGTGCTTTCGCGAGCTTGTTGTACGCACCGTGTACGCTACAATATTCAACGATGTCCTCCATAAGAAGCAGACCGCCGTTCAGAACGTGTTGTTGGAGGTCTGGAGAGAGGAGGCATGTCTGTTCGAGCGTAGGACGAACCCACTGGTGTATCTCAACGCCGAGCCTTGTGGCCTCGTACTTTGATATGGTGTCTCTGTGTGTAGCCGTCATCGGCTGTTGCTCGTCGCTACAATGTCTGCATACCATACAGAAAGGCGTAACGCCCTTGTCGATATACTCCGTGTAGAAGCGATGTCCGTTCTTGCAGATATAGACATCAACCTTGCCGCGACCGTCGTACCCGCCTTTCTCCACCATATCAAGCATTGAGCTGTACGACTCTCTGATTTGTTTCTTGTTTTTTCTCATTATTCCTACTTTTTTGAGTTTCGTTGTTATTGTCTTCCCTATAGAAAGGGCAGTCTCTACATTCAACTATCACGCACCATCTCTGGTGTATCTTTGCGGTACACATATCACGCTCCCTCCGCTATCACGTCTTCAACCTCAAGCCCCATACGCTCGCAGATGGTTATCAGATGGTTCTTCCGATTCCTCACGGCGTTCATAGCGTCGAAGTATTGCTTTTTCGCCTTGTCGAGAAGATACTGCCACGCATCGGCTTTCTCCGTGAACAGGACGGCGTTTGTCGGCATACTCTGTCTGGATGCGTTGTTGTTCGGACACATAGTGAACCAGTCCTCATAGTCCTTGCTCTTCCTTGTCGTGACGCGGATGTGCGTCCGCTTCTTGAAGTGTTCGACGTGCTTGACCGTCTCGCCCAGCACGATGTCACCGACAGCGACATACACGATGTCGCCATCAACAACGTCCGCAAATGTCTTTTTCTCGCTCATTCGTACAACCCTCCTTTCGGCAGAAGCCAGAAGTCTTTTGATAATTCATTGAGATGGTCGTCCGTCCAAACCGGCGGCTGCGTCTCGTCGATACTTTGCTGATACCAGTCTTGCAGATAGCCAACACCGACAAACGGTGTTTCCTTTCCATCTTTCTCCCTCATCTCTGTCGTTGCTTTCAGCGCGTTGATGACAAGGTTGTATATATCGTCGCGGTCATACATACACGACGCTATTGCGAGACAGGCATCTTTCGCTTCACCCTCTCCGATGCAAGCACTTTTATGCCCGTCCTCGCATCCAGCAAAAGCGATGAAGTTATCCATACCGTCCTTACGGCATCTGGAGGTGAAGTCCTCCATACTTTCAAAAGGTCTGTTGTCCATATCTACTCTTTTTTTAAGAATTGTTGTCATCCAGTTTCTTGATGATGTGGAAGTCCTTGCACAGTTCTTCGATGTGCTTGTCCGTCCAACGAGGCTCGTCAGAACTGTCTACGCTATCGATGTACCATTGTTTCAGAAAGGCTGCATCCACAGCCATACGTTCCACCTTACGCTCGCGGTCTTGGTCGATGAACCTGCGCAGGGCATAGGCGATACGCGACGCTACCCAGCCGGTGAGATAGGCGTGAGCCTCCCCTATCTCGAAGAGACCGTACCTTACGCCGTGCGTGTCGCATATCAAGTCCGCAGCGTGGTTCGCCTCGTGTGCGATGCTCCCTACACCTATGTCCCTGTTGTTCACCACCACCAGTACGCAACGCCTCCGCACCTCCGGCTCTTCCTCCGTCGCATCACGCCAGCAGGAAACGGTGCAAGCCCTCGTATCCCTCACCACCCCATACGCACGGCTCGACGACATCCTACGCCCATTGCCTTTCTTCCCTCCGCTCCTTATATCATACCTCCCCCACACCATCGAACCACACTCATCAACCATACCCCCATCAACCACAGCCAGCAACACCCCGTAAGTGTCGTTCCACCACTCCCTATACCACCCTCCATCAGCAAAGCATCGGCTTATGTCCTCTCCGTGTTCACTCACATCACACACACAAATGTCTGAATTACTTTTTTTTACCATAACTTTCTCTTTTTTAATTGCTACTCTTTTCAACCACAAAAGTACACACATTTACTCACATACCAAAATGTTTAACATTTTTTAAGGTTTCCACCCGTTTTTATATTGATACCATCTACCTACCGAACCACAGATACCGAACAAGAAAAAAAAATATGAAAAATATTGAGAAAAGGCAACTGCACTTTAGCGATACCACTCATTGGGGGGGGGTGGGGGTGCAAAAAAAATATAATTTTTTATTTTTCTTTATAATTTATTGAAAATGAGACATTTATAAATGTGTTAATAAATGTTAAAATTGAAAAAAGATTTGGTCAGTCGATTTTATGTAGTCAATGATTAGGGGTGTAAGGGAAAGGAAAGGGCCCGAAAGTAGGGCCACCGAGGCCACCCTTATGGAGACTGCTCATTGACAGATTGGGATATTATACAACTATGTGGTTGCCGACCACACTCCAAGTCGGCGAGTAGGGTTGACTGTGCCCCGACCAACACAGTCGAACAATTTGACGCTTGAAATTTATTGACCCCGTGTGCGAACTCGCACACATTGAGGCGAAGAGCGCAATGCCGAATAACTGCGCACCAATACTATGACAAAGCTCAATAAAAAGCAAGTCAACGCCAAGCTCAACGAAGTTGCCAACGCCAAAAACGCCAAGCGCGACGAGTCAACGAAGTTGCCTCTCAACCGTGAGGGCAAAGTGTACACCGTGAACGCAGTCGACCTCGACAGCGACACCGTGGCGAACTGCAACGGCAAAATTGCCGAAGTTGCCACAGGCACCAAGGTCACGAAGTGCTGCGTCTCTACAGGCGAGACCGGCGGCAAGGGCAAAGTGTTCTACCAACTCAACGAAGTTGAGGTATGGCTCGAAACGAGAGACCTCCGAGAGGTTTTCGGAGTAGCGGCCGAAAAAGAGCCGAAGAGCGAGAGCCACAGAGCGCCGAGTGATGAGAAGCAAATCATCCAAATGCTCAAGGAGAATCCCAAAATGAGCTGGGAAACGGCAGCCGAGACGATTGCAAGGCGCAAGGAGAGCCACAGAGCCGAGGTGGAGAGCGAGAAGAGGTTGAAGAGAGCGAGCCAGTTGGGTCTCACGAAAGCGGAACTCCAAAAGATGCTCGAAAGCATGGAGTAAGGAGTCAAGGGATGGAGAGGGGAAACCCTCTCCACCTCTCTAAAAACAGAATGTTTAACTTAATACCTTAAAACGATGAAAGCACACCTTAAAAAATCCACTGCTGTGGTCGAAATGAAAGCTCACGAAGTTCTCGAACTCGCCCTTATTATGGATGAAGTCTATGACGCTATAAAAAGCGGCAAGTTTAATCCTCGCACCGCTGGAGTCGCAAACTTGGTTCTCCGAAAGTACGATGGACTCTTCCGTCAGATGACAGACTGCTGGGAAGATGGAGGTGAGTATGAAACAGAAGAGTAGCGAGAGAGGGCGAAAGCCCTCTTTTCGTGTATGGTTCTATCGCCCATGCTATGAATATCCATATTGCCGGACGCTGGAGAGCGTCGAAGAGGTCGAGCGGTATCTGGACGGCATCGAGGCAATAGGAGCTGAAGTGGTTGAAATAGAAGAGCTGACGTGAGTCGGCTCTTTTTTTTATATACACAAATCAATATCCGCGATTAACAATCTGAATGAGCGACTGAAGTCAATCCGAGCGGCATATATATGGACGGCGATTTACAATCAATATTAAGCCGACGAGTAATCTGGAGGTGTCGAATAATTAGGTGCGATTTGTAATCTGGCAGATGGATGATGTTAATCTTGAGGCGACGAATCCGAGGCGATTTGTTGTATATATAATACAAGCCGAGCGATTATGAATCATCGAACAACTTGACGATGAATCGGCAGATGAGGCGATTTACAATCCTCGCCATATATATACTCAATCGGTGATGGTAAATCTGGATGACGAATCCAGCGTATATTGTGTGGTGGCGATTATTAATCATTGAGAATAACTTGCTGGAGAGATTTTCTTTCAAATAACGAGGCGATTATCAATCATATATCTGTGATTATATTGTGATTAGCATTGTGTTGACGTTGATTTGACGGCTTCAAATCTCGGCTTTTGACGGCTTCAAAATTTGGAATGGATAAGTAGCCCATCGCGGAAATAGAACGCTAAAACAGGGCTATTCTGTGTCGTTCTGGATGGCGTTTTTCGTGGCGATGGAGTCGCTCGCGTGATGCCGTGAAACCATAACGCGCGATTGTTAATCTTTGTGATATAAATATATATTATAATATAAATCTCTCATATATAGCGATTATCAATCATAATATTCAGTTTTGAGATTTACTTTTAATCTTGAAACAGATTTAATATCACTACAATCATAATATCCATAAACGCTTCATTTTCAATAATTTACAGATATAGTGGTTAAATCGGAGTAATCTGACGCTTTTTTCAATACAAATCAGATTGCCATCGTTTAATCCCAGGTCAAGATGTGGCTGTTTTCGATTGTGGCTGATTATCAAGTGTTAAAAGTGGCTTAATCTTAAAGGATTGGTTTAATTAAGTGCCTCTAAATACATATTTTTCAACTATTTAACTAATTTAACACTTTTTAATAAAAAAAAGTTATAGAAAGTTTTGGATTCATTTTGCTGCATTGGAAAAAAGTGTATCTTTGTATCACCTTATTGAAGGAAAGGTATTTGACACGAGCCGAAATCACGAAATCCTCCTCAAGGAGGAAATCTGACACAAAATCGGTCTGTAAGATTAGGCAGCCAATCCCGATGCACTTCGGGTGCGGAATCAAAGCTCGGTTCACGATGAGAATCAGTTGCAATCTGGAGAGTTAGGCAAGGAGATTTGAGAGCCACTAACGAGGCGCGAAATCAAAAGCCAAAGGTATGGTAAATCGCAAGACATCGCTCCATACCACAATCGCAGAAATCACGTTGGGTCGGCATCCAACGTCTGAAAATCCACCTACCGCCGCAAACCAATCCGAGCGACCTAATCCCAAACGTTCTTTGAAATCTTAGTCCTCCTCCAACCAATCCGGCACCCACGTGGCTTGCTATGTGTCGCGTAGATTGGTCCCTGAAACAAGGGCGATTTGTGGAATAGAATGGTCGGCGATTGTCAATCAGGAGGAAATGGCGAGGGATTTGATACGTTAAGTATCTGACACACTGCGAAATCTTGCTTGTCAGTTCAAGCAATGATTTAACTCATTTCAACGGTGCTTGAGCAAAAATCATCGGTAGCAGTGACATAGATTTTCGAGGTTTTCTCACCTATACATATAACGATTATATATATACTTCGTATATATATAATCATTATATATATAAAACGGAGATTGTAAGGCTCGTTTTCACCTAAATCCCTCATTGTAAGTAAGTTAGGTCAGATTCTGGAGCGTGATTAACTCCCGAAAGTCGTGAATCTGACCACCTATGGGTGTGTAATTCGCTGAAAATCAACGAGATTGAGCGGATTTGGCTGCATTTTCGTCAAAAATTACTTTATACCGATTAAGACTTACAGTAAGGTTGATTGAAGACTTCAAGTAAGATTTCGTATCAGACTTACAAGTAAGAAAAAAAAAGAAAGGTAAGATTTAATTATATAATATAAAATATAATAATAATAAATAAAATATAGATTATGTTGTATGATGAAGATTATCTTTCAAGGTATGTAAGTGAGTAAGAGATTGAGCAGTTAAGTAAGAGATTACTACACACTCTCTATGTCGAAATGACAATATAATCTTGGGTTATTCTCAAGAAAAAAAAGTTCAATCAATAATTCAATAAACTTACAGAGATTATGGTAAAGATAAAAACAAAGATTGGGCGCAGACAGAAATTTACACAATGGCTGCGGAAGAACGATTTGAGCCGTTGGGAGTTCTACTTCCTCGTGATTTGTGCCGGCTACATCGCTGCACAGTTAATCAGGGCGTTGTTCTGACCACGACAATCTTGGTGTCGAGAGATTGACACCAAGGTTCAACGTCTAATCAATAAAACTTACAAAAATGGAAAACAAAGAAAAAATCAAAATGCTCGGTGCTTTAATCGAGAATGAGTTGAATGGCGGCTGCTTGGGTTCGCAATCTGGTCAGCTTGACCTTGTGGCTAAATCCACACAGTTTCACCGATACATCCAATCGGAGTTCGGTAGCCTTTTGATTAACTTCATCAAGTTCCACGCTTTCGTCCACTCGGATGAATCTGGTTTGAGTAATCGTTTCTACGATGGCCGCAACGAATGGATTGGCGAGTTCTGCGAGCGTCTGTGGCGTGTTGGAATCCTCGACATCTGGTCTGGTGATGAGAACGCGATTAAGGACGCTATCGAGAGACAATCCAAGGAGTTCTTCAGCGACAATCGCTTTGCACACATCAAGTGCGAGCGGATTGCGGAAATGATGGAGGGATAATCAATGACGCTCACTCGAAAGCACAAGGAACAGGTAATCAACGGCACGACATACTGGATTGAGGAATACCACGAAAAAGAGTGGCAATCAGATGTGTGGATGTGGCGTTATGGCTACTACTCAACGGCTGGATTTGCGTATCTGATTTCTGATATGCTCCGCAGAAAGCCAAATCTGAAGAGGCTCAAGAACCTCTAATCTGGATGGGGATGAGAGAAATCTCGCCCCACCCGCAAATAATAATCACCAAACTTACAAAATTATGGAAAATCCAGTCGAATCAAAAGATGTCAAGTACATCGAAAGAAATTATCGTATCGAAATCCATCGCGATGAAGATTGCTATATGGGTTGGGATGATTTGGGCGACCATCTCGGAACAATCTATAGCAACCATCGTAACTGGAATCCCGACAAGCACAATGTGGAGGAAATCCTCGATGAGGAGAACCGCCCAGATTCAGAGAACTATGTGTACGTTCCAATCTGGATGTACGAACACTCCGGCACCACGATTAAGGCTTGCAGTAGCAATCCGTACTCGTGTCCGTGGGATAGCGGTTGCGCCGGATTGATAGCGTGTTCCAAGGAGAAAATCCTCAAGGAGTACGGAAATCTGTCCGAAGAGACAATCCAAAAGGTCAAGGACGTTATGGTCTCTGAAATCCACGAACTCGATTTGCTGTACCAAGGTGAAGTTTACGGATATATCGTAATCTACATTGGCGAGGATGGCGAGGAAGAGGAAATCGCGAGTTGTTGGGGATTCATCACCGAATGGAACAAGTTGGATTTCGTCTTCGAGGAAGCGGAAGCCGAGGCGATTGCCGACGCGAAATCGTGGTATCGCAAAAACGGCATCCAACTGCGAATCCCTTTCCCCAAGGATGAGGGAGAGGAGTAATCGCCTGGGTTGTGACCGAGAGATTGGTCACAACTCGCAATGACAATATTGTCAGAATCTTAAAACTTACAAACAATGAAAAAAGAAGAGAAAAAAGTAGTCAGAGAATCGTATGTTACCACTTTCGTGGCAATCGACGGAACGGAGTTCAACTCGCAGCAGGATTGCGAGAAGTACGAAAAATCGGTGGAATGTTCCATCAGCGTCCGTCTGAACGACATTACGGTCAATCGTATGAATCAAGAGAGCGTCTTCCTGCAAGGCAATGAGGATTGTGACTGCCAAATCGTCCGTCCTCGCAACGCTTCTGACATCAACTCTATCAATCAGTTGATATGTCTGATACGCAATCAAGAACCCGACAAAATCAAGGACGAAAATCTCGCCCACGATGAGAACATTGGCGAGTGTGTGGTAATCTGCTACTCCTACGACCACGATTGGGCGTGGCTCTACACCGAGAGCCAAATCCGCAACCATTGGGCTGAAATGTTCGCCACCAAGGATTAATGTTGCATCGGGCGGTGTGGGAGAAATCCCTATCCGTCCACAAGGCAATAGTGCCGATAATCAAACAAACTTACAAAATTATGTTACAAGATTTTCATTATCAGGTAGGTGATTACCACATCTTTTGCGGTTTTTATGAATCGGTGCTTTGGCACGGCGATTCGGAGTACGATTGGAACTACAATGAGCGTTCCAATGTCAAAAATCCAGACCGATACGTCAATCACGAGGTCAAGGATTTCAACAAGTTCTGTGAAGAGGTCTGCAAGGGTGTCGCCGGTCAAATCAGCGAATTGCTCGTTGACGGAGAAATCTGCACCGCGTGCGAGTACGAATCAATGTCCTCTCCTCGTGAGTACAACTTCACGACGGACAAGCTCAATCTGCTTCTCAAAATCGACATCGACTGGCTCAAGGGTGAGTTGATTGGGAACGCTGAACTCCGTGCTGCGTTTGATGATTACCTCCACGCAAAATACACATCATACGATGGATTTATCTCATTCGTCGAGAACAATGTTGATGGATATTTCAAGGAATCTGTCGATGAGTACCCCGATGTTATGGTTGATTATTGGTTGCTGACCAAAATCTACGACACATCGGATGTCGTAAAGGCAATCAACTCGTGCGAGTATCAGCACTACCATTGGAAGTGCATCGAAATCGCTGACAACGCCGTGTATGAGTATATGGTTCCCGTCTCTGAATCAGACTGGCTGGACGATGTAATCCGTGGTCTTATGGAAAAAGACACGGAACTTAAATCGTGGCTCACTGAACGCTACAACATCCCAATCGAGCGCAATGTTTCATATTGCGCTGCGTTGGCAATCGTTGGTAACGACGACGAAATCAAAGCGTTCAAAGAGCGTGTCGGAATGGATTGGTGGTATGAAGAGGCTATTGAGGCCAGCCAACCCTGCTAATCAGACAAGGACTGGAGTCGAGAGATTGACTTCAGTCCTCCAAACAAATCATTCAAACTTACAAAATTATGGCAAAGAACAACACACAAATCATCGAGGTAGACTACCCTAATCTGGGTAACTGCACCATTGAGGTGGTCAAGGTCGATTCCTACACCATCGAAACGAAATGCACGTTCAATCATCGCCAAACAAAGGGCGAGGGAACAAATGTGCTTGAAGCAATCGACCACGCTTGCAGACGGATGCTCTCAATCTTGAGTATGCCGGAGAATTTACGCCAGCGATTCCACCACTTGTATGAGGTCGTATGACCGAACAATCCACCGCTTGAGAGATTTGGCGGTGGGTTCAAAATAATCAATAAAACTTACGGATATGAATGATTCAGACACTTTTATTAGAAATCGTCACCAAAATGAGGTTGTGATGGTTTTGTATGAATGTAGCACTTTTTTCTACGAATCCATCCAAGACGCGGCCGAGCGATTGTTGAAGTTCCATATCGAGCGTGAGATTGGCTCGGATGGTGATTACAACTGGAGAATTTATGTGAACGGCAAACAAATCACATGGAGTTATAGCGACGATTTCACGGAAGAAGAGGTGCTGCGCGATTGCCTCACGCACTACCGCGACAACTTCTCTTGGGCTAATCTGCATTGGTACGTTCAAGCCGGACAGAAAATCCCAATTCTACGCTCCGATATTGAGAGGTAGAAAACCGGCACGTTGAGAGATTGACGTGTCGATTCAATGGCAATAATGCCAGCAATCAATAAAACTTACAACTATGAACGAATACGACAAACAAGCCAAGGATTTCCTGAAGAGATTCGGCATCAAAATCCGCAAGACCTACGTTGGTGACAGAAAGGGATTTCCCAACGAACCAAATGACAAATCGATTCATCAAGAATGGATAGTCAGAATATTCCACGAGGATAATCCTACGGAATATATGCAGTTCCCTTTCTACGGCAGTTACAACGATTACCTCGAATATTGCAGTAAGCCTGGGAGCAGAAGAATCCTCCGTGATTACGACATCCTCGCGTGTCTGTCCTCGGAAATGTATTGTCCCGAAACAATTGAGGACTTCATTGACGAGTACGGCTACGAGATTAAGCGAGGTGGCGACATCAAGCGTGTGATGAACATCTACGAGGGATTGAAGAAGCAGAGCGACGATTTGCACCGCATCTTCAACGAAGAGGAGCTTGAAGCCCTGTCCGAAATCCAGTAGGCAGCACCGACCGACCGCCGAGAGATTGGTTGTCGGTCACGAATTAAAATCAAAAAACTTACAGATTTGCCCAGATTTTGCGTTTTCTCGCCTTGGGTGGTATAACCACACATAAACGGCACAAAAACGCCACAGAGGGCAAAAAATAGGGCAAAAATAGCATAATTTTGTCATAGTTTGGAACGCCCGAAAGGGCAAGGACGGATTGAGAAGAGATTTTCATCCGTCCACAATGGGGATATTCCCAGAATAATCAAAAAAACTTACAATTATGTTAATGCACGAAGATTTAGACATTCAGTCCGGCAACTACATCACGTTGTATCACAGAGTTGACGGAAAAATCAAGGCTCGCAGATGGGTCAATCCGTTATGGAATGTCGGCAGTTGGCTGATTGAAACAAAGGGTTACTATGAGGCTGGAAATCCAGAACGCAACATAGACGTAACCACCATCGCAATCAACACCATCACATCAGGCCCCAAGTACCTCAATCCAGAAGAGGTGAGGAAAAACAATCCCGCTGATATTGATGAAGTGCTCATCGAGTATCTTGGCGAGACAAAGACAGACCTCATCAATCTCTTCCAAGAAATCGCCGGAAACAACGGCATCCATTCTGTTGGATTAGACTTGGTTTTGTGGCGATGGAATGACGAATACCTCAAATCGGAAAATGGGAGCGTGAGAGTTTCCCGCATCAATCTTGCCACAGGAATCGGCTATCAGAAGCTCGGCAAGGAACACGACTACGCCCTCATTCCAATCGTGAACTTCAAGACGGAAAATTTAATCTACGACCCGTTCTTCAAAAAAGAACTCTACGCAACGAAAGAAGAGTGTGACGCTAACAACCAGATTGAGATAGTGGATTTCGTCGGCTGAACGCTTGGGTGTGGGTTGAGAGATTGACCCATATCCACAATGCAATAATGCAGAATCAATCAAAAAAACTTACAGACAATGAAAATCAGAAAGACAAAAAAGGAAATCAAGGATTTCTTGAAGAACGCCGCAAACGGCTTAATCGGCAACGAAGATGGCAGCGTGTGGTATCTCAAGATACCAATCGACACCGAGACCGACAAGTATTGCCCCGACCTCAAGATTGTCGTGTGCTATGAACCTGGATTCGACACCGCAGAAGCAGAGACCAATCAGTACAAAGATGGTGAGTATCGAGTCTGTGCATCCTTGCGAATCGACGACAACAATTATTTCAACGATGATTGTTATAGAATTGCGGAAGAGTACCCTTTCGACAACTCCGATGAAGAAAATGATTTCGAGGAAATAGCGAAAGCACTCTACAAGGACATCCAAGATTATGTCGAGATGCAGCTCTGGGATAACAATCAGCGTATAGCAAAAGACAACAGCCATCCGCTGTGCGTCTGCTATTGGACTGACCATGAGGAGGGATTTATGTACGATGCAAAAGACTGCAAGTTCATAGAACGCGAGGATTCGTGCCTAAATTTAGACTGAGACATCTTCGGCTAATCCAAGGGTCGTGTGTGAGAGATTACCCACGGCTCACAAAGCACAATAGTGTGCCTACAATCAAAAAAAACTTACAACAATGGAATTTATCGTAGAAAAATCGCTCAAAGACTTCGATTTTTGGGGTGGAGCAACTTGGTTTGCAAATCAGTTGACAGACGACCAGTTTGACCTCATTGAATCGTACCTCGAATCAGCAAAGTGCGATGGAGAGTATTACACTGACGGAGAGATTAACGACATCTTCTGGCACGACCCAGAATCGCTCTATCCGGCTCTTCCAATCGAGGACTTGTGTCGCATCATTCTGTACAAAGACGATAATGCCGAGTACAACGATTTGGTTGACGATTTCATCGACAACTACTATCGTCTCGACCGTCTCGACTGTACAGAATCCGACATCAAAGAGGCTTGGGAAGAGTGGCTTGAAGAAGAAACTCTCACCAAGGCAAAGGAAATCGTCAATGGTGACATCGAAGAACTGATTACGAATAACACAATCACTCAAGACCAGATTGATGACGACGCTATCGAAGAATGGCTTGATGATTGGCTGTTTGAGTCGAAACTCGACATTTCGGATGGCGAGGATTTATTCAAGAAAGCATTGCTTGATGCTTGGGTCAAGAACCGAGACGCACTACTGAATCAAGAGGCAGACAACAAGCCTATTGAAAAAGGCTATTGGCACGGCAACGATGCTTGGATTCTCGATACCGATGGAAATACAATGACAATTCTCGTCGGCGGCCATTCCGAATCTGAAGCAAAAGAAGTCCAAAGCCTGATTAGGGCAGAGCAAGAACTTGACGGATATGAAGATTTTGTGCTGTTCGTGGATGTTGACGAATGGAAAGAGCAGAATGAGTAATCTGTCGCAAGCGTGGTGTGGATTAGCGTCCTATCCACGCTCAATGCGCAATAGTGCGCAGAAATCAATAAAATACTTATAACTATGTGGTTTGTTTTTCTTTGTGCGTTCTTGGTTGAGTCATTCAAGGATTTGACTGGAGATGGCTACTTTAAGATGAAGTAACGCACGATTGGGTGTGGGTCGGTGAGAATCACCCACACTCACTATTACACGACTATCTGTATATCAAATATATAGATTGTTTTGTAAGTTTTTATTGATTGCTCGGCTGGGCGAGGTAAAATAGACATTAAGCCCAGCGCGTCCTCCGACGTGAGATTGAATGTGAGGGTGACGGAGGGGTTGTATAATCAAAAAACTTACAACAATGACAACACACGAATTAAACAAAGACCAGATGGAGCAGTTGAAGAGCAATCTGTTCTTCAATGAGGAAGAGTGGTCGGATGCACTCACAAAAGAGGACACTGACATAATCGAGAACTCTGCAAACTGGAACCAAATCCCAGACGAGATAGTTCATAAAAACTACGCTGGAGTGATGTTCGTGCCGGACGATTTCTCCCAAGAAGAAAAGGTCGAATATCCGGCAATCACGACGGTAGAAGACCTCTGCCACGCTTTCAGCCAGCCTCTCAATCAACACGAGGTTGTGCAAGCGAGATTGGAGCGCATCCTCGATTATCTCTATGAGAATGGCATTATCGGCAACTACAAAGCAGATATGCTTGATTGTCTGTTCAGTGACGAGCAATGTTATTAAGAAAGGAGGCAGATTATGAAAACGGCTCTCGGTATTATCTTCATCGTGCTGCCTATCGCCCTCAACTACACCAAGGAGATTAGGCAGTTGCTCACTCGTAAGAAGTGAGCAGGATGGGCGACAAGAGATTGTCGCTCACCCACAATGGCAATAGTGCCAGAATAATCAAAACTTACAACACAATGGAAATAAAAGAAACTATCAAGAAATCAGAACTCTACAAAATGTTGGGTTCATTTGAGAAAGTCAGACAAGGTGAGGTTAAAAACGAGCTGTGGCTTGATTTTGAACACGGATGGCTTCTCCAGTCCTATGATTCGCCGGTTGTCGCTCGCTGCGGTGGAAAGTGGTATTTCTTCCCCGACCACGATTACTCTGCCACAACCAACAGAATGGTGATTCGTGCTTGCGGTATGAATATGCCGCAGAGACGTGTCGCTCTGGAGAAAGGTGATGCAATCTGGGTCAATATGGACTGAAGCCCTTGGGTCACGGACGAGAGATTGTCCGTGGCTCACAATGCCGATAGTGGCAGAAATCATTAAAACTTACAATTATGAGTAAAAAAGTGGTATTCAAAGCACTTGAGGAGATTGCTCTTGAGAACATCAAGGCGTTCTTCGACAAACTGCCGTACAAGAGTGCGGATGACCAAGAGGCGATTATAAAAGTCCTCGTTAATGCCTACAATCTCGGATGCTCGGCACGATGCAACGAACACGACCAAATCTTTTACATCAGCGACAGAGAGGCGTTTGAGAAAGAACTGCACAATGCCAGCGATGAGATATTCAATCAGTTATGCGTTCTCCGCTCGGAGAGTGTGGATTACGCTTGGTACGACAAAGACGGCAATCTTACTGACATCGACATCGTGTGTGTGGTCGAGGCCGTTGAGACAGATTTCGACACCATCTTCCGCGATATGATGACAGAACCGAAGATGTACGGACGATTCTGGAACTGGTGCTTCCCCGACAATCTCTTCCAAGACAGTTTCGACAGCCTTGAGGATTGAGGTTTGGGTGGTGGCTGGGTGACTGGCTACCATCCACAATGTGCGATATTGCACAGAATCAATTAAAACTTACAGACAATGGCACAAATTGAAGTAAAATTCAAAATTGGCGATATGTGCGTCACATTCAACGCACATAAGCTCGCAATGGTCAAAATCGTTGGCATCGGAATCAATAACAAGTTCGATGTTGTGTACGAGGTTCTTTTCGATGGAAATGACATCACACAAGCCGCGAAAATCAAGGAGGAATATCTCTTCCGCGATGTTGCAGAACTGGTTGGCATAATCAACCGCAAGAAGCAATGTCTCGGCTACGGCAGACAAGTGCCTATCGACACCAAGTATGACGAGTAGCCACAAATCATCAGCGTGACGCAGCGAATATTCACGCTGGTGACAATGCAATAATGCAGACAATCAATTAAAACTTACGAACAATGTTAAAGACAAAAGACATCAAAATCTTCGATGTGGTCAAGAGAACATCAAGACGCACAACTGTCGGTGGCTACACCGAAAAAATCACAAGACATCATTTCTCCGATTTTAAGGCAGCCTGCGAGGAACTTGAATTGGTGATAGGCGAGACAAAGCGTAACGTCGAAATCAGTAAGTTAATAGCAAAGGCAGAAGCCCAGCCTGATAGTGGAATCCGCGTATGTGAAGACCAGTACACGTTCCATCTGTTCAGCGAAATGCTGGAGGTCACTATCGACCTTTCCTATGATGAAATCACCGTCCTCGACCTCGAAAAAGAGCCGGAGGAACGCGAGATTATCTTTGTAGACAAGGGTGTGTTCGGTGACGAAGAGGAACACTACTTCAACTGCAAGTGCCACAATGGTTACGCAATCGGTAAGGCAGCGGATGATGAGGACTGCGGTGTTGACAAAATCCTTGTCATCTACCCGACACTTGAGGCTGTCAGCAAACTCAAACTGAAAGAAGAAATCCTCGACTGGTTCGGTCTTCACGACAAAGAGGACGTCACGTTTGGTGACGTTGCAATCAAGTATGGTCACATCATCATCTGACCACCAGTGCGGTCGTTGCGAGAGCAACCTCCGCGCTCAATACGGAATAGTCCGTAGTAATCAAAAAAACTTGCAAACAATGGAAAAAAGAAAATGGTCATCGTACCAAGAAGCAATCTTCAAATTCATCCGCGAGACGAATGACTCGCTTGTTGTCAACGCTGTGGCTGGCTCTGGTAAGACCACGACAATCGTCGAGGCAGCAAAGATAGCCCGTGAAGCCGACAAGTCCGTACTGTTCCTCGCGTTCAACAAGTCAATCGCCACTGAATTGGGCGTGAAGATGGATGGAACTGGCGTAGAGTGCAAGACGCTACACTCGCACGGCTTCCGCGCAATCCAACGCAAACTCGGTCGTGGCTGCAAGCTGAACGATGACAAGTGGAAAGACTACATCAAGGACAATGAGGAGGCATTGCTGGATGACATCATCTTCGATTCAGACAGCGAAAAATTCTCGTACATCCGCGACATCGTGAAACTCCTCAATCTCTGTCGTATCAACCTCTTCCAGAAGAGCGATGACACCAGAGAAATCGAAGACCTGGCCGAACACCACAACCTCGACGTTGACGATACGCAAGTCTGCATCGTGAACGACATCCTTGGTATCTGCTACCAGATTGAGGACGAAATTGACTTTACCGATATGATTACTCTGCCGGTGGTCAATGACAAACTCAAGCGTTGTCTGCCGAAGTATGACGTTATCTTTGTCGACGAGGCTCAAGATTTGAGCCGTGCGCAACGTGAACTTGTGCTTGCACCCCTGACACGAGACGGTCGATTCGTCGCCGTCGGTGACAAGAAACAAGCCATCAACGGCTTTGCAGGTGCCGATGTCGTGTCTTTCAACACTCTGGCTGAAATCGCTGGTCACGAACTGCCTCTCTCCGTGTGCTACCGCTGCGGAAAGAACATCATCAAGGAGGCACAGAATATCGTTGATTACATCCAGTGGTTTGAGAAAGCCGATGACGGTCAAGTAATCCACACGAACAAGCTCAACGAACTCTCCACCGGCGATATGGTTCTCTGTCGCAAGACCGCTCCACTAATCGGTCTCTGCCTCCGTCTCATCGCAAACGGCATCCCAGCCAGCGTGAAAGGTCGCGACATCGCAGAGGGCTTGAAGTCGATGATTATGCGTACCAAGGCAAAGACAATTTCCGCTATGGAGAAAAAACTCCAGAAAGAAATCGACAAGGTGGAACGCAAGGTTATCAAGGACGGCTTCGACGGCGAACTGTCAGAGCAGCCTCAAGTGGTCACAATCCACGACAAGGTTGACTGCATTATGATGATAGCCGACAACTGCACGTCCATTGACGAGGTGATAGAGCGTGTCGAGCGCCTGTTCTCCGACACACAAGACGGTCGCGTAATCACCCTCTCCACCGTCCACAAGGCGAAAGGTCTCGAAGCCGACAACGCTTTCATCATTTGCCCCGACCTGCTACCGATGAAACGCAAGCATCAACAAGATTGGGAACTGGAGCAGGAGATGAATTTGAAGTACGTCGCAATCACCAGAGCGAAAAAGAAGCTGGTGTACGTCGATGTCAGCGAAGAGAAGTTGGCAAAGGTAGAATTGCCAAATTCTTGAAAATTCTTGAAAAACTTTCAAGAATTGCTATGTACGCAGAGGAGAAATCTTCTGCGTACATCAAATGGCAATAGTGCCACATAATCAATAATTAAACTTACAACTATGAGTACAAAATTTGTAGTAAACAAAAAGAGCGGTCAACCCTATGAGGTTGTCGAAAGAACTCCCAAAGGCTCACTCTTCATCCGTCCGATGGGAGTGATTGAATTGACCGAAGAACTCGTCAAGACAATCAAGGCGAATTTCACCCACGCCTATGGTCACACCTACACCGCAAAAGATGGGCGAATTTACAGCATCACCAGCGACGTGACGCAGCAGCCTATTCCAGTACGCGAATTTGTCAAGGGATTTCTCTACAGAGACGCTGACGGTCAAGACTTTGAGCAGATAGATGCCCCTCTGGTGCGAGCAGCACAGCAATATTAGGGCGAATTTTGCCACTATCAAGGCGAATTTATAGGCGAATAACCGCTACTTGAAAAATTTTTATCACACACAATCAGTAAGATACGAATAATTTTGAAAAAAATATTTGGTAGTTTCAAAATTGTTCGTATCTTTGCACCGTGTTTGAGTGAGAAAGCACAGCCACAAAGGGTCCCGTGGTCGGAACACCTCTCACAAGAACACGAATCGCGAGGTGGAGAAGATAGTATCTCGCTTGTGGCTTTGAAACCCACAAGAGACCGTCGATGCGAGCGCGACCCTTGCGACAAAATACTGCGGAATAGAGAAGTCTGGTATCTCGCCACCCTCATAAGGTGGAGTTCATGGGTTCAAATCCCATTTCCGCTACCAAGCCGAAAGAGGCAACAAACAATAGCAGAGATGACGGGAATCTGCAAGGTTTGAATAGAAATTAGGTTAGTCCTCCAATAAAAGGACAAACACAACCCCTGCAATCCCGTCAACGCATGGGGTTGCTTTTTTATATACGCTTGAGTCAAACTTGAATGACCGTAAAGCACCTGTTCAAGTGACTATAAACACCGCATAGGGGAAAGGGGAATTTCACAGTGCGGATGGCAAATGAGTTCAATGGTGGACTGCCAGTGATAGCGATAGCGCGAAAAAACCACCAGCAAGGAGGCTGCTAATCGACCTACCTGCTTGTCGTGTCTGAAACGGAGGTGTTCGGCAGAAAGATACACAAAGCCCATCGCTTTCCTCCCACTCTTTGAGAGAGGGGGGAAAGGGGGTAAGAGCGTTGCCGGTCTTTCGCAAAGAGTGTTGGCAGTAAAGATTAAGTTTGAGTAGAATAGAATAGTTTAATTAAGAGAATAAACTTAAAATTAAGTTTTTATGATTAAAATAAAATTAGAAGATGCAAAAGAAGAAATAAAAAAACTCTTCATAGAAAAAGGCGTGAAGTTCAAAAACGACAACCAAAATGACGAAAAATCAACGTCTTTTATATCGAACAACACGTTCTTCATCGACAAACGCCAGATGGAGAGAGAAGATGTAACAACAATGCTGATTAACTACTTTATGGATAAACAGGTCGAGGGTGGTGGCTGCATCTTGAGTCCGATAACGCTATTATGGACTACCATCGAACTGTACGACAAAGACAACCCACGAAAAATTAAGTAATATGAGCAAAGAGATTAAAATAACTCTGTACAACCCGAAAGAGTTGTGGAAGATGTTTTGCAATCGAGTATTTTGGCCTCGAAACAAGAAATGCACGGAGTGGTGCGAATACTACGATGGAGTGCTTGACAGCGCAATCGTTGACATACTCCAGCAAGCTGTGAATGATGGTCTCATAAAAGACGAGGTTGCAGAGAATCTTGAAATTAAACTCAAGGAGGCTAATGCTGCCACTGCGGAACTAACAGCAGAACTAATGTCAAAGCCTTACTGATTATGGCAATAATACATGAATATATTGAGGTTGAGAGAATAAAGGAGGAACTTTGCATAAAGTTCTTTCAGACTTGCGAAAACCTACAAAAGAAAAAAAAGATAGATAGGGCTGGATATAAAGACATAATGCCAGTAATGCACATCACAAAGGCTCGATTACAAAAGATACTTAACGCCATTGAAAGGAATTGGGTTTACTTTAAGATTGAACGAGGCTATATGCTGGAGGTGTCAAATATAGTAATGAGCATTGATTGGAGTAAGAGGGTATTCTATATGGGTAAACCAGCATTTCATTTCAGAGTGACAAGATATAAAAACATTAAATTTCAATAATTATGGCAACACCACAAATTTTTGCAAAGACCATTGAGGCGAGCGCACAGACGCAAATTCACGACCTCGCTCACAGTGAGGCATACTCTCATTGTGATATGGCTATTATGCCGGACGTTCACGCTGGCTCTGGATGCACCATCGGAACGGTAATCAAGATGCAGCATCCGTACAGAATAGTTCCCAATACTGTGGGTGTAGACATCAGCTGTGGTATGCTCGTCATCCCTCTCGGAAAGACGAAAATCGACCTACCGAAACTGGATGATGTCATCCACAAGTACGTTCCGTGTGGCTTCAACATCCACGAGAAACCAGTTCTGTATTTCCAACTGTTCGACCAGTTGAGATGTAAGGACATTCTCGATGAGGAGAAAGTGAATTGTGCCATCGGCTCTCTCGGTGGAGGCAATCACTTTATCGAGGTCGATGAGGATGCAGACGGCAACCACTACCTTGTCGTTCACTCCGGCTCTCGCAACCTCGGTAAGAAAGTGTGCGACCACTACCAGCAGATTGCTCTCAAGCGTTGCTCTGGTGGCGACCAGAAGAAAGCCCTCGTCGAAAGACTGAAGTCGGAGTGTCGCGAGAAAGAGATACAGACGGAACTCAAGAAATTGACTCCAGCAATCACCAACAAAGACCTTGCGTATCTCGACGAGGAACGGGACAAGGAGGCATACGAGAACTACATCAACGATATGTGCATCTGTCAGGACTACGCCAACCTCAATAGACGCACGATAGTAAACCTAATCTGTCAGAATATGGGGTGGGTGTATACAGATTGGTTTATGACACCTCACAACTATATCGACCTTATGACGATGACCATCCGCAAGGGTGCTGTCGAGGCTCGTGACGGTCAACGCATCATCATCCCTATGAATATGCGTGACGGCTCGCTCATCTGCATCGGTAAGGGCAACAGCGAGTGGCTTTCGTCTGCACCTCACGGAGCAGGCCGTCTTATGTCTCGCGGTGAGGCTCGCAAGACCCTCTCTGTCGAGGATTTCCAGAACACAATGTCTGGCATCTACTCATCAACTGTGTGTGCCGAAACCATAGACGAAGCACCGATGGCATACAAGCCAGCGTCGGAGATTATTGAGTGCATCAAGGACACAGTTGAGATAGTCAACGTCATCAAGCCTATCTACAATTTCAAAGCAAAGCAGTAGTATGAAAGAATTTTAACGAGTTCAAAAGCAGTCTGTATTATGAAAGAATCAAACATAATTAAGTCAATTCGTTTTGACTATTACTACAATATGAAATATACGCGCACAATATATGAAAAGACAGTGCGCATAGCAATGCTTATTGGAGTAAAGCCAACAAAACGCTTTCAAAAACGCCTACGTGATGTCAACCACAAGGGCGACTCGAAATTCATTAAATGGAAGGCAAACAAATCATTCAAACGCCTACTTAAATATGCTCAAAAAAAGATGTACGACACAGCGTTTGTCTCAAAAATGGATATACGCCAGTTCTATGTGAGTAACGAGGTTGTTGATGGCAAGATAGGTGTACCTTATGCAGAAAGGAGTTGAATGTGGAAAATTCAAAATTAGAAGAAGATATAAAATCAATGACGGAAGAAATGACAGAAGCATTAGCCAAAGCGTTTTCTGACTTTAACGAAACCGAAGAATCGTTCAACGAAGCATTTGAGGGCTATATGAAAGTGTACGCCAGAGAGGTTCAATTCGCAACCGCAAGGAAATTTGTTGACCTTGTACACAGAGCTTGCTGTTCAACAATACTAACCAGATGGTACTGGATGCGTAAGGCTCGCAAGTGCAACGACGTACTTATGGAAATTATAAATTTTAACAATGTTAATTTCAAATGACAAACCAAGAAGCAATAAAGTATCTCAAGCAACTCTACCCTCTCGGAGGTTGCTGTTGGCTCGATGAGCAACGTATAGATGCTATATCAATAGCCATAAACGCCATTGAAGAACAAGAACGCTCGTTATCTTGTGACGCGAAAATAGTTATGGACTACTCCAACCAGATGGATATTGTCAACCGTAGGCTTGTCGTTAAGTCCACAGACCTCGACGACATTCTACTCAAAATTCCAATCACAGAAAACGAGACTGAAGTTAAACTCACTCTGATGAAAAAGGAGAAAAAATGATACAAAAAACAGTTAATCAATCAATCGAAAATTTTACTGACAAACAACCAAAAGGCAGACCTTTTACCCCTGAAGATATAATGCACCTTGATACAATCGAATTATCAGAGTCAACAAAACAGCATCCCGCATCTCATTGGAACAAGTCTTTACTACCACAGACACTATGGGAAATGATGTACGCAAGATACTTCGGTAGACCAATTATCCTTAACGACCCACAAACATCAAAAAATCAAAAAGCGTGATATGGAATACAAAAAAGGCGATATGGTATTTATGAACGGTGTCTACTATATATGCAAGGGCATAACGCACGACACAGAGTATCTTATTGAACGCTTTGAAAGGTTTTTGTCGTTAGCACAGAGAATTGGTATAAAGCCGACAGAAAAATTCGCAAGACGGCTTGAATATAATACGATTAAGCGTGACAACAAAACAGGTTAAACATTAAAACAATATATCTTATGAAACGAATTTTTAAGTACAACTTATCAATCTGCGATAAGCAGTTTGTAGAAATGCCGAAAGGCGCACAAATCCTATCCGTCGCCATTCAAGGTGACAGTGTTAAAATGTGGGCACTCGTTGACCCAGACGCGGAGAAAGAGAAAAGACTTATCATCTGCCACGGAACTGGTCACTATGCCAGCGATGTAACAGCGGATATGTTCATCGGAACCATCTTGACTTATTGCGATAGTCTTGTGTTTCACTTCTTCGACCCACAGAAAGGAAGAAACAATGGGTGACTTCTACTTCAAACCAAAAGACAGCGATGAGGACTGGAGAAAACTTGATGGTGTCAAGTCTCTAATACTTCAACCAGCCATAGGTCTGCCGATTCACAACTTTGTTATGAGACCAAGCTCAATAACACTCACAGCAAAGGTTGATGTGAACCCAATTACGAGGCTCGTAATCAGAAGAATTGAGCAATATCACAAAGAAGCGGAAGAGATAACTAAACCTTTACAAGAAAGGTGTAAGAAATGTACAAGAGTCTTGCTGCTTGTTGACAAGGAGAAAAAAGAAATCATCCGTCCACTATGTGAAGAGCGTTGTCCGTGGTATATATTAACACAAAGACAACTGAATGAACTATACGAAAAATACAACAAATTTATCAACCATAAAAATAATAAGTAAAATGGATGTTTATCAAGAAATGAAAAAAGGTGTTCCAGACTTGGAACAAGCAAAATTAAATTTCTCTTACATTATGAGTCGTGGTGAGGCTCAAGAACGTGTTGAGAAACTTGAAAAAGACCTTGGTGGTCTGGCTGTGTATTACGAATTGAACGGAAAGAAACTCACCATCTTCTACTCTCCAGAACTCGGTAAAAAATGGAGTGGCAGTATCAAAGGAAAGAAAGTCCGTCTCACTGGCACGAAGATGGAGGGTGAGGTGTCAAGTGAAGAACCTTACTTTATTAGTGGCTCTCGATGTGTCAGAGTCCAATTCGGTAAAGACAATGACGCTTATGACATTAGCGCACTAACCGTAATATAGGAGGAATATGTTATGGTTGAACAAGCTCTATTCTACAATGTATTCTGCGACTGTTGCAAAGACGTAAAGAACCCAGCGAGCGAGATGTGGTGGAACAGCAAGTCGGACGCTATCAACGACGCTCTCGATAACGCAAATTACAAGGAACTTGGAGGTAAATTCTATTGCCCCAAGTGCTACAGTTACGCAGTAATAAATGAGCAAGATGTTATCGTCACAAAGGACGGTAGACGCTTCTGGGATGAGACAGAAGAGGAAATTACCATAGAACTCACAGCAATGGAAAAAATCCTCGTATCCAGCACCGCTGCAGACCTTGCAACAGGTCGTTACTTGCTCAATGAACGGACACAAGAACAACGCAATATGATAGCAGAAGTCAGCACGGCTCTCGGAAAGGAAATCTATAACCTCACAGACCGCGAGAATCTTATCCTCGAAGAGTATAAGTGCTGCACTGACTATGACTATGCAAAACAACAAGGGATGGCGTAATGAGCAAGATGTTATTCTTCGACCTTGAGACCACTGGAACTAATCCAGCGAAACACAGCATCCATCAGATAAGCGGTAAAATCATCATCAACGGAAAAGTTGAGGATGAGTTCGACATCCACATGCAACCCAACCCGCTCGCACAGATAGAAGACGAGGCTCTGTCTGTTGCTGGAGTCACAAGAGAGCAAATCGCTACCTATGTTCCGTTCAGTGCCGGCTACAATATGTTTGTCGGTCATCTACAGCCGTGGATAGACAAGTACAACAAAAAAGACAAAATGTTCCTCGCTGGCTATAACGTAGCGTCATTTGACACACAATTCTTGAGAGGAATGTTCTTGCAGAACAACGATGTCTACTTTGGTTCGTGGTTCTGGTCTGTTCCTATTGATGTCATCATACTTGCACAAAATCTCTTGATAGAAGAACGGCCAAAGATGGAGAATTTCAAGCAAGGAACTGTGGCAAAGTATCTCGGCATTGATGTTGATGACACAAAACTGCACGATGCCTTGTACGATATTGAAATATGTTACAAGATATATCTTGAAGTTATCAAACGAATGAAAGGAGAATAATATGTTTGAACAATTCAACCAAGACCTCAAAGCACTCCTCAATAAAGAGGAAGAGGCAAAGAACCAACTCGAAAAAACAAGACGCGAAATCAACGAGCTCAAGGGCAAGTTCTGTACGCACCTCACAGCATCGTTCAGCGAGTACATCGGAAAAAAAGTAGTTGTCAGTGGTCACTATTATTTTCAGTACCCCAACGAGCCGGAGAAGAAAGTCCAGGTTGTCGGCTACTTTGGCGGATTTACAAGAGAATATGGATGCCACAGCGACATCTACCCACTCATCTACCGCATCAAGAAAGATGGCGAGCCGTCGAAAAGAGCGTATGGTCAGTTTGAAACACCGAAACTTGACGAAGCACTACGCATAGAGTTTTATGTCGAGTAAAATGTCTGTCTATTAACATTATAGAGTTTGCTCACGAAAATAATGTCACGAGCAAACTCTTAATAAATGTTAAATATTCTCGTATGTGAAAATTTATGCGTACCTTTGCACAAAATTAAATAAGTAGTTATGGCTAAACATCAATTCGGAAACACACTGAAATCGAAACGAATAGAACTCGGTTTGACGCAGCAAGAGGCTGCAAATAAAATGCAAGTGGACGTTGCAACCATTCGCCGTATCGAGCAGGGGTATACCTCCAATATGGAAACATTCGAGAAGTATTGCGAGTTTCTTGGTATGACCCTCTGCATCTACGACAGAGACAAGTCTCACACCTACATCCCACAGACACAGACATACGTCTCAAAGTAAATATATAGTACCAACAATTAACAAAAAGTTCTATGCAAGCATTATTCGTTAAAGACCTCTCCTTATCTGACTGGAGAGCGCAGAGCAATGCCGTCGCTTTTGGTTCTCGCCAGAACACCATCAAGGGCGACAACGGCGTTGGAAAATCATCCCTCTTAAAGGCGTGGTGCTGGCTGTTCACGAGCCAGACAGACCCATTGTCGAACAAGAACGCAAACCTATTCGATGACAGCGTTCCCACCACACCAGACACTCCTCCGGCTTGTGTAAAGGCAACCATCGTGTTCCTCAACGGAGAAACGCACACTCTGGAGCGTACAGCCAAGTCCAAGTTCACTCGCAAGAGAGCAACCAGCGAGTACGAGAAAGACAAGAGCGATGAGTACAAGACGCTCATCGACGGCGTTGAGTATTCGGCTCGCGATTTCGACAACTGGATAGAAGCCAACATCTGCGACCTCTCCGTACTCCCATATCTCATCAGTGGTGATTTCTTCCTCGTCAAGTGCGTTGACGATAAGAAGAAAATGCGTGACTTCCTCTCTACTGTCGTTGGTGATGTCGAGGATGGTGAACTGACTGGAGATTACTCACAGTTGCTTCCTCTCATCGCCAATGCTGACATCGACATCGTGGTCAAGCAGTACAAGTCGTTGAAGAAAAACTCCGAAGACCGCAAGAAAGAGATTCCTGCACTCATCAAAGCCGACCAAGCGTCCATCGTTTCTTACGACCAGTCCTATGACTTTGTGGCTCTCGATACAGAGGCAAAGACGCTCAACTCCCAAATCACCGGCATTGACCAGCAACTCGCTGGAGTGTCGGAAGCACTCAAGCCGTACATCGACGCTCGTAACAGAGCCGTCGCCGACCGCAATTCAAAGCAGCAAGCCCTCGATATGGCTCGCAAGAACTACGACGATATGAACGCCAAAATGCGTATGGAGTTCGAGCAGGCCATTGAGAAAGCAAAGCGAGACAACGCTGGAGTTGAGAGTCGCAACGCCAAACTTGACTCCGACCGCAAGTTCAAGGAGAGCCAGCTTGAGGCAGCAAAGCGAGACCTCGAAATGTGTCGCAACCGTCGCCTCAAACTCAAGGAGGAACAAGCCCAAGTAAAGGCTCGCATCTTCACCGCTGACAAGTGTGCCTATTGCGGCCAGTCTCTCCCAGAGGAAGAGGTCGAAAAGGCTCGCCAGCGTTTCAACGACCAGAAAGCAGCAGACAACGCCGCAATCGTACAAAAAGGTCGTGCCAACAACAACGACATCCAGATGTATGAGGAGCGTGTCGCTGAACTTACCGCCCAACTTGAGCAGCCCATCCAGTACGAGCAGATGCAAGACCTCCAGCCTCTCTACGACAATCTGGCAGCGTTCAACAACTCCGTCCTCCCCTATGAGCAGATGGAAGAGTACAAGACCCTCCTCGATGCCGTCAACGCTGTTGTCATCCCCGAACTGCCGAAGCAGGACACCACGGCTCTCACGGAGAAGAAGAAAGAGTTGATGGAGCGTCTGAATCAGGTCAACCAGTCTCTCGGAGTGAAAGCCATCCGTGCAAAGTGCGTCAAGAACATTGAAGACCTCCGCGTCGAACAGAAGACCCTTGAGACCAATATCGCCGGATATGAGCAAGTCCTCGTCCAAGCCAAACAGTACACTCAAGAGAAGATGGAGATTATCTCCTCTCGCGTGAACGAGCATCTTGAGTATGCCAACGTACAGATGTTCTCCGTACAGAAAGACGGCAGTGTCGTTGATGACCTCATCATCAAAGACAAGAACGGTATCTCCTACTCCACAACAAACGGTGCATCACGCATCCTTATGGCTGTCGATATGCAGCGTTTCTTCTGTGAGCGTAACGGCATCCAAATGCCTATCTGGATAGACGAGGCGAGTATCATTAACCCTGCACGTCTCTCACACCTCGCGAACAACCAAGTCATCAAACTTATGTACGCTGATTGTCCGCTCACCATCGAATACAAATAATGTTTTACAAACCAATTAAATTCATTTGTTATGGCAGAAAAGCAAGAAAACACCTTGACAGTCCTCAAGCAGAAGTTGGACTCCGCGTCTCTCAATGAGAGTTTCCAGAAGATGCTCGGCAAGAAAGCCGCTGGCTTTATGACCTCGATTATGACGGTCGTACAGAACAGTGACCTCTTGCAGAAAGCACCCGCAAACTCCATCATCCTCGCCGCTGGTCAAGCAGCCGCACTTGACCTCCCCATTTCGCCGTCTCTCGGTCTCGCCGCCATTGTGCCGTTCAAGGACAACAAGAACAACACTGTCACGGCAACCCTCCAGATTATGCGTAACGGCTGGGTCGAACTGGCTCTCCGTACTGGTCTCTTCGAGTATATCGTCTGTGAGCCGGTGTACGAGGGTGAACTGGTCTCTCGCAACCGCTTCACCGAAGAGTACATCTTCGACGAAAACAAGCGTGTCAGCAACAAGATGGTCGGCTATATGGCTTCTTTCAAGCTCACCACTGGCTACCACAAGACCGTCTACTGGACTATCGACGACCTCAAGAAACACGGTCTGCACTACAGCCAGACATTCAAGAAAGGCTACGGTCTCTGGGTGACTGATTTCGAGGCGATGTGTGCAAAGACCGTTATCAAGAACCTCATCACCAAGTACGCCCCCAAGAGCATCGAAAGCCTCAATATGGCAATCGAGAGCGACCAAGGCTCGTTCCTCGGCGACGATTTGACTTCAGTCGGTCACGCTACCCCCAAGTACCTTGACCGTGCCGAAGACGCTCGCGGAGATTCCCAAGCCTTTGTAGAGGCTCAAGTGGTTGAAAGCACTCCCGTCGGAGCGGCACCACAACAGCCTCAAGCACCAGCCACCGCTCCCCAGCCAGAGCCGAAGCCGAAACGCTCCTACACTCGCAAGGCAGCAGCACAGCCAGCCAATGACGGACAGCCTACGCCTCCAGCCCCAGCTATGCCGTCCTATGGCGCTCCTGCACCCACAGCACCGCAACAGCCTGTCGCTCCACAGCAACCGCAGTACCAAGCACCCGCTCCTCAACCGCAGATGCCTCCCCAACAGCCCGCTCCTGCACCACAGCAGCCAGTAGCACCGATGGCCCCTGCACAACCGCAGTATCAGCAGCAGACACCACAGCCTCAACCCCAGTATCAGGCTCCGGCTCCCGCTCCCAGCGACAAACTGGAAGACGATGATTTCTAACCCATAAATACCTCGCCAAAAATGGAAAAAAGTAACAGCACACAACGCAGAAAGAACCGCACTCTTCTCGGCACTCTGCAAGCCGTCCTCAACGCCGTCAAGGGCGGTAAGGAAAAACAGAAGACACAAGCACAGAAGAACCGCGAAATGTACTCGATGACAAAGTACCAGTGGTATCTCCAGAGCGGTCTCGGCAGAAAGAACGCCGGATGGAAGCGTAAGACAAAGAAGGCGAAAGCCAACTTTATCAGCAACAGAAAGGTTGCATAAATTTATTTACTTTCATTAAAGGGAGAGGGCGAGTAAAATCCCCTCTCCCATTCTTAAAAGAAACAGTATGGTTACAATTTCAGTAGTAGGCTCAAGTTCCTCTGGCAACGGTTACTTGATAGAAAGCGATGACCAAATCCTTGTTCTCGAACTCGGATGCAAGTACCAAGAGTATCTGCCAATGCTCAAGTATAACTACGGCTTCCGTAGGCTAATCGGCTGTGTATCAACACATTCGCATAGAGACCATTTCGACCCAAAGACAGCCGAAAGGTTCTATCTCGGAGGCATCAACGTATTCAGCAACCCAGACCTTGCAAAGGAGGCAGAGAACGTGTTTCCCATTCATCCGCACACCGCACAGATGATAGGCGGTTTCCGCGTCCAGCCTTTCGACCTCGAACACTCCGTCCGCAACTACGGATATATCATAGACTGTCCGTCCGGCGAGCGTATTCTTTTCGCCACTGATTGTACCCACATCCCTTACTCATTTAAGGATGTCAGCATCTTTATGTGTGAGGCGAACTACGACATTGATACCGTCATCGACTCTGTGACATCTGGAGAGGATGTCAAGAGCGGATTTCAGAACCATCAGAACATAGAAGACACTGTGAGTTTTCTCCGTGAAAATTACACGGCAACGTGCCTCGGTGTCCTCCTTATCCACCTCTCTTCAACCAACTCCGATGAAAAGAAATTTATCCAGCGTATCAAGGATGAACTCGGCATCGAGAACGTCCAAGCAGCCCACGCTGGCCAGGTATATGAATACAATGATGATTTTTAATGGCAAAAAACGCAACGCAAGCCATCAAGATGCTTGCACGAATAGGTTTTAATCTCGAATCAATAAGCACACCCCCTAATATGGTTTACAAAGTATTACACAAAGCAAGACCGCTCATCTATCTGCCTTTGGCAGCAGTTGACAACAACGTACAGTTTATGCTCGACACCTCGCAGAAATTCATCCAGACAACCGACGGAATGGTTCTTGAGGTACAGAGAGCCGACGTGGTGAACATCATCACAGCAAAGGACGAGATAGAGCAGCAGTACCGTATGCCGTGGTATCAGTTTGCGGAGAAATGGAACAAGACTATGAACCCTCTACGACAGTTGGATTTCTTCCGTATTGAGATAAAACAACAGCAGCCACAGAACAATGCGTAAGAGGAAAAGAAGAGCCGTAGCAAAGCCAGATAACGCCGATGGACAAACCAAGAAATACGGCAACAAGAAAGTCGTGTACGACGGCATCAAGTTCGACAGCGAGAGGGAGGGCAACCGATACCTCTTCCTGTGCGAACAACAACGTCAAGGTCTCATTACAGACCTCTGGGTGCATCCGAAATACGAACTCATCCCCAAGGTAGGACACATAGAAACCGAGCAATTAAAGACCAAAACTAAACAAAAAATCGTCGTTGACCAGCTCGCAATAACCTACACAGCGGACTTTTTGTATAGGAAAAACGGCAAACTTGTGGTCGAAGATGTGAAGATGTCACCGTATATGATACCAGAGAAGTTTGAACTGAAAGCCAAACTGTTATACTGGCGTTACCGCATCAAAATACGCCTCGTCTTCTCCGAAACAGAACCAGTGTAAAAGTTAATAAATGTTAAGTTATTCGCTACCTCAAAAATTCTTCGTATCTTTGCAGCCGTAAACGAGCTTGTCATAAATGGTTGGTGTTGTGTGCTGAACGGTTAGGCGGTCGTGTCGAGGTTCTTGGAACTTTCCTTGCCGATTATATGGTGGTTCGAGTCCACCCAACACCACAAGGTTTAACCACAAAAATGTAACAAAAATGGAAATTAACGTAATCGAACTTCTCAAACAGTTGGGTATCGCTATCGGTTCTATCTTGGTAGCAACCCAGTTCATCACCGCTTCCATCCACGGTGCGTTCAACATCCAGAACAGCAATGTCAACCACGCCATCTCGTGGATTGTCGCCACCCTCGCTGGTCTCGGCTTCGTCGCTTTCAACGGTCTCGACTTCGGTCTGCCTACCGTCTGGAACTACGTTGTCGGAGGCATAGCAGGTCTGTTTGCCGGTGGTGCTTCAAACGGCTGGTACGACTGGCCTGCGTTCAAGAAAATCTTTGACGCTATCACGGAGAAATTTACTCCGGCAAAGTACAAAAAGTAATCATTGAAAACATAAGTTGTAAGTTTATTGATTGCAGAGAGGCAAAGTAGTTTAATCCCCCTATTGGGGAGTCGCGCAAAATAACGTCTCACGTTGAATGTTGGTTCAAATCCAGCCTTTAGCCTCTCAATGCACCGTCGTAACTCAGTCGGCAGAGTACCACCCTTTTAAGGTGGGAGTCGTGAGTTCGAGCCTCACCGACGGTACTAACATTAAAAGTTCCAGTTATGAGCAATACATACAACAACATCGCAATTACAGAAGCTGGTAAAGAGAACGCTTTTACCTATGCCACCTACACCATCATCTACATCAACGACTGTGCCGCCAATGCAGCACTCGATGTGTGCCGTGCGCTTGACAAGGCAAACTACAAAGGCAACGGAGCAAAGAAGATATGCCGTGGTCTCAAGAACAGAGCGACGGAATACTTCGACCTCTTCAACAAAATCTTTGAGCCTACACTCGACACCATAGCAGAGTTCTCTTGCGTGTACGATGACTTCTGCGACCAGCCTATCAACCGTTTCCGTCGCCTCATCAAAGAGAGCCTTGACGAGCAGAACGTCAACAATGCAGAGTTTATTTCCTACGTCGAAACGTGCCGTGCCGTCTGCGAGATGGCCTGTGCGATGAACGACAATATGGTCAAGAAGATGCTCCCTATCGACAAGGCAGCACTCTCCCTCAAGAACTGGAGGCTTACAAAGTTGAGTGCCGTTGCAAACGACCTCGCGGAGTTCGCCTATGAGACCTCCAATGCACAAGGCATAGACCTTAACAAGAACAAGCCCCTCCTCGCGGAGTTCGATAAGTGGATTGAGAACATCTTTCTATACGACAATTTCAAGGCAGCGTACAAGGCTGCGTCAGAGAATATCAACAGTAAAATCAATAACAACAATTAAATTTTATCAGTATGATTACGGAAAAAAATTTCAACGTCAAATTGAGCCTCGGTGCTTTTATCGGTGCTGGCATTGCCACACTCAATGACGAACAAGGACATCCCGTTGAGGGCGTGTTCATCCCCATTCAAGCCAACAACCTCATCAAGGGCAACAAGGGCGTTTACTGCGAGCTCCGTGCGTTCCAAATGCGCGAGCCTCGTGTCAGCGAGAACGGAAAGTTCACCGACACCCACATCCTCAAGGTCGCTGTTCCCAAGGAAATCTACGACAAGATGTCGGACGAGGAGCGTCAGTCAGGCCCCATCGTCGGCTCTGTCAACTCCTACAACTCGGATAACGCACAGTCGATGGTTCAGTACGGTTCTGCACCCACGGCAGCACAGCCTATCGCCCAGCAGCCGGTTCAGCATCCCGCACAGCAACCCTATCAGCCTCAAGGTGGCTACCCGCAGCAGCCTTACGGCGGTTATCCCCAGACTCCTCCAGTCGCACAGCCTCCAGTGGCACAGATGCCGTCTGTTGATGACCCCGATTTGCCTTTCTGATAACTAACACAATTACAGATAGTTATGGAAGTAAAATTCAAAAAACTCACACCGCAGACGTTCATTCCGCAAGCGTCTACAGAGGAAGCAGCAGGCTATGACCTCCGCATCCCAGAGACAGTAACCATCCGTCTTGGTCGCCAAGTCATCCCTCTCGGTTTCGCCATCCAGCTACCGCGAGGCTACAAAGCCGACATCGACCCTCGGAGCGGTTTCTCGTCGAAAGGTATGGAGGGTTTTTGTAGCGTCATTGATATGACAGAAAACCGCCCGTCTCGCTTCGATGCAGACGTTGTTCACGGTATGGTTGACAGCGACTATACTGGCGGTGTCGGTGTCATCATCAACAACCGCTCTGGTTATGAGTTCATCCTCAAACGCGGTTCTCGCATCGCCCAGATGGTGATAGTCAAGCACGAGACTGTCACCTTTACAGAGGTTAAGGAACTGAATCAGACGGAACGCGGAACTGGAGGTTTTGGTCACACTGGAACAATGTAAATAACACTCATAGGAGAGAGCCGGAGAGGAGATACTAATCACATCAAAACCGTCCGGCTCGTTTTTCAAAAATACAATATTATGGCAACTAAAGCATTGAAAGATAAAATCAGAAAGCATATTGAAGACCACCTCTGCATCACAGACGAATACGCAAAGGTGGCGTATAATGTGGACGATTTGCGTCCTATCATCAACGACCTCATCCAGCTTGACGGTATGAACATCACCTCAAAGCCGTATGAGGAGAATGGAAAGCAGTATATTCTCTGGAGTTACGACCCTTGCAAGCACGTTCCCACTTGTAAGGACTGTGCCAACCGCGACGCTTGCGTTGACTTCGAGAGAGGCGACTCCAGACCGTGCATCTTTATGGTCACAGAAGACACAGGGGAGGCAAAGTGATGACAAAGGATGCGAAGAAACTCAAGAACGATTTTGAGTGTGCCGTCCACGCTTATATGATGGCGTTCTGCACCAAGCACGATTACCATTACGACCCGTCCGACTGGGTTGGTGGGGAGAAAGGTATCGGTACTATCGTGCTTGTTGGCGATATGTACTTCAACTTCGACGATATTCGGTACGACATCGACACAGACCAGCCGAAAGACCAAATCGTCAAGTGGTACGACTACTCCTATGAGTTATCGTTGCTTGGTGAGAACACCCATAACGTAAACTACGAGCACTGGTGTATGGGCTTCCGTCCATATTCTCCAGAACAGATAGAGAAGATGAAGCACCAGAAAGCCAAAATCCAGAGAATGAAAGATGACTTGGAGAAGCTGGCAAAGGAAACACAGAACGCTGGCTCATTCTAACAAAAAAAACTTAACAATATGGCAAATAAACGCAACGAAAGATGGTCTCTCACAGAGTACCAGTTCATCATCAAGACAAAAGGCGCTCGTACATCCCTCCACTTCCGTAACGCCGGCAGAGTCGTCGACCCGTTCCACATGTCTTTCGAGGAGGTGGAACTGGCTTATCAAGAACTCACTCGCTGGCAAAACGAGATGGAGCGTTTCTACAAACGACAGAGAACGAAACTCAAGGTCGCAGCAGCAAAGACGAAGTTCCGTCTCTTCTGGATAATGTTGTTCAACGGCAAATATATGCCAAAGAAAAAGAAGAAATAATATGGCAGAAATCAAAGAATCAGCAGACCGCGAATATTATCGTTACAAATGCAAGCATTATTGTGACGGTAGTGGAATCTGTGGTTATTTCAGTGGATGGTCGCCCAACAGAAGAATGCACATCACTATCGGATGCACGGCAACTGCCAACTGTCCTCGAATGAAACGATACGACAAGTTACACCCTCAAACACAACAACAAAATGGGAATGATGAAGAAAATAAGAGTTGATTTTATCGCATACCGCTCGGTTGTGGTAGCAGTCAACGATGAAGAAAGTGCTGTCGAGGAGGCAGAAGCCATCCTCCAGCGTAAAGAGCCAAATGTCGGCTGGGAGTACGACCAGAATTGCGACCTTAAAGAGGTCGACGATGAGCCGGAGAACCAGATTGATATTGTCCGCTGTACCTCTTGCGGAGAAGAGTATGTAGACCACTTTAACGACGGCTTGTGTCCGTTCTGCGGTCACGACGCATACGAAAATGAAGTTTAACCCTTAACAACAATAATAAAATGGATTTGAAAGTTACAGTAAACCCCGAAATGGTCGTTGTCACGACCAGCAACAATGACCGTGTGGAAATCCACACCAACGCCCCTATGAGCCAGCCTCTCGTTGTCGAGAAGCCAGAGCCAACGTGCCAGTGCCACCAGTGCAACGACAAGCCGGTGTCGGTTGTGTACGATGAGGACAAAAATCCCATCGGCATCCGCATCAAGACCCTCGACGAAGACTTCAGTCTTTCGCTCAAGAACCTCGGCGGTCACGACAAACAGTATGAGTGGAAAGAGATGATGGAACTCCTCAAGGAGAAAGGTCTCACCACGTTCAACTACAAGCAGGCCCACATAATCGCCGCCTATAAGGATGATGTTGACAAACTCCTCGAAGAGGTGGACGGAGAGCCTATGAACGACCACTGTTTTTGGTCTGTGTCAGAGTATTACAGCACCTATGCGTGGTTTTACAGTGGCCGCACTGGCGTTGTCGACTACGGCATTAAGAACAATTCGTATTCTGTTCGCCCGCTCCTCGCCCATTAGTCGGTCTTAAATCTTCTAAACTTCGGGGAGCGACCTTGGAAGTCGCTCCCCATAACAAATGAGAATACAAAAATGAATAACTCACTTCAAAAACAGGTCGGCGGTCGCCACTACAAGGATTTCACTATTCAGCCAGTGGAACTATTCGCCGCTACTCGTTGGGATTACTTCCAGTCCTCAATAGCACGTTACATTCTCCGATACAAGAATAAGAATGGCATTGAAGACCTTGAGAAAGCCATCCATATCGCACACCTCGCATCAGACCTATCCGTCGAAGAAAAAAGGTCGATTGAGAATATTCGCTATATTGAGATGTTCTCGAAAGCGAACAACATCTCTGGAAGACAGCAAATCATTCTCGAAGACATTGAAAGCGGAAAGTGGAGTAATGTGTGCTATAGCATAACGGAACTCAAAACAGAAATGGAGGAAAAGGAATGAATGGTATTATGTTCAGCAAACCTCTTGGTCTGCACAACGCCGTCGAGATAGGCACGAAAAACATCACAAGGCGTATTATCAAGATTCCGAACACAAGCGAGCCTCTTGTCCTCAAGGTGGAACAGCCGGTTGGCAACCAGCCTATCTGTGCCGTTCTGTCAACGATGGACGGAATGGAGAAATTCCGTCTTTATCCAGCCTATTCCATAGGCGAGGAAATAGCCGTGTCAGAGTGTTACCGCGATGTCGTGTTCAAGCATCCAGAGCTCGAACAACGCATCCAAAACTACACACTCTACCACAAGTATCACCAGTGCGATTACCGCGATGTCGCCGGCTACAGCAACAAGATGTTCGTCTCATCTCACCTTATGCCTACCCGCATCAAAATAACCAACATCCGTATCGAGAAGATGCAAGACATCTCGGACGATGATTGCTACCGCGAGGGTACTCTTGACTTCCTTGAGACACAGAGCGTCGGCTATCCACACGGCTGTGGCTTTGTACCGACATTCGAGTACGCCACCATCAGAGACGCTTTCGCAGACCTCATCGACAGAGTGTCCGGCAAAGGCACTTGGATGTGCAATCCTTGGGTTTGGGTGTACGAGTTCAAATTGTCAATGGTCAACGGAAATCCAGTATTTTACAATCAACAAACAATAGGATAAAATGGAAAAATTCAAAGGAAACAGAATTGAAATCGAGACATTGGAAGTCGCTGGCTTCCGCTCGGCTTTCGAGGCTCTGCGCCTCCCCAAAGGTCGTGAATGTCGCACAGAAAGCAATTTCCAGATGTCGGTCAACGGAAACTGCCTCGGAACTATCACCGACGTAACGCTCAACGAGAAAGACCTGCATCTCGCATCGTGCCTCCAGAAGAACAGCGACTGCGAGGCAAAGGTTCTCCGTGGCATCATCGCCTATGCGAAAATCACCGCACCGATGTACTTCTTCGGCGAGCTTGAGACATACCGTCACGGTCACGAGCGTCTTTGCTCATCGTCACAGCAGCACATCGACTTTGCCCGTCTCTCCGGCGAGGAACTTGAGGCTACACGAGACCAAGTGCCGGCTGGCTACAAGTACACGAAGATTGACTTCTTCTCCTACCAGTGCCTCCGTCACATCTTCCAGTGGCGACGCAACCACCGCCTACCTATGTGGCATACGTTCTGCGACTGGATATGCCATCTGCCTTATGCAAATGAGTTAATCCTCGTTGGTCTCGACACTGACGGCTATCCTCTCGAAAAATGAAACGGAAAATGAAAACAATACTTGTCATCATTTTAATCGGAATTACGGTGTTCTTTCTACTGCCTCACATACTATTACCGCTCATCCCAGAGATTAAAACCCAACCAGAGACCATTTCCGCACCCTCTGGAGCGTCTTTCGATGAGGTTGAGGTTATTCTTACCCAAGGCATAAAAGATAGCGTAGAATGGCAAATTTTTACCCTCGCTGTGGCAATGCAGGAGTCAAGGTGGTCGGCAACGGCTCGCAACGGTGACGCGATAGGCTTCCTACAGATACGTCCTATATGCGTCAATGAGGCAAACCGCATCCTCGGCAGAGAGAAATACCACCACGAAGACTGTTGGTCAAAGGAGGTGTCGGTCGAGATATGGAACGTCATACAGAACCACCACAACCCAGACCACGACCACGACAAAGCCCTTGACATCTGGAATCCCAACCATTCAGACTCGTACAAGTATGGAGTACAGTTGTACTACAACCAACTGACATCACAGAAAGAATCGTAAACCACAATATTATGACCAAGGAAGAGCAAATCGAAAAAGTCAAACGCCAAGTCTGCACCTACTACAAGGTGACATTCGAGCAAGTGCTTGACAAGAACAATTCAAAGCAAGTGTCTGGAGCAAGAAATATGATGATGTATATGCTCCATTGCGACCTTGAGGTGTCTTTCGGTATCCTCGCAAAGATGTTCAACCGCACGTCACGCAACGTCCAGATGCGTGTCGCCGATACCAAGTACATCGTAGAGAACCAGAAAAAGTATAAGCGTATCTACACAGAAATCAAAGCCATATAAAAACCGAAAGGGGCTACTTTACGTAACCCCTCCTCGGCGAAATATATAGGCAAGTAAACGCTCTTACAAACCCACCTCTCTCCTCCAAGCCTGCACGTCAAACGACGGACAGGCTTTTGCCGCATACTCGCGGTGTCCGCTCACTTTGTTGATACCGAAAACGGTCTTCAACGAGCGAACCAGCTCCGCGAGAGCGGCTTTCTGTTGGGGAGTTCTGGTGTCTTTCGGAGTTTTGCCATCGGCAGCACAGCCTCCAACGTAGCAGACTCCTATCGTGCCAGTGTTGTGGTTTGTCGTATGCGCACCAATCTGGTCGATAGGTCTTCCTGCGTGGATGCTACCGTCACGGTAGATGACATAGTGATACCCTATGTCTTTCCAACCATTCCCTTGTACGTGCCACTTGCGGATTTGGTCTACTGTGTAGTCCTTACCCTCGGCAGTAGCAGTACAATGGATGATGATTTCATTTATTGGTCTCATTTTGCTGGGCCTCCTTTGCTTTTCTGGTTTCCTCCGCAAGGAATTGCTGGAAATTGCCGTTGAGGTACTTGACAACGGCAGAGAGAAGAACCTCCATATTGTCAACCCGTTTGTCGATGAGGGTAAGCATTTTCTTCATCTCCTCTTGGTTTCCAGAGTTCTCTGTTTGCGATTTCTTTAACAAGTCAATGACTTTCAGCATTTCTTCCTTGTAGAGATTACCAAGTTCTATCTCGGCTTTTTGAGCTTCGACATTCGATTGAGTTGCTTGACTACTCTTGATGGTGGTGTTCTGCTTGCGGAACTTAATGGTCTCGTATAGCGTGAACAAGAAACCACCAGAGATGAGTGTCGTGATGATTGTGTTCCAGTCAAGTTGCATAACACCTACCTCCTTTCCATTGACAGTTACGCCACGGAAGCGTAGAAGTTGACAGAACCGCGCTTGACTATCCAAGCATCACGGATTTCGCCGGTCTCAAGGTTCTTGACCATTCCGACGTTGGAGCGGATGACAACCATACCATCCTCAACGGCAGCAACGACCAGTTCGCCTTGCTCGGTGTATTCGTGTTCCTCTTCCTTGGTCTCTTCCTCGGCGGCAGGGGGCTCGGCGACCTCTGGAGAAGCAACATCGACTGGAGTCTCTTCCTCTACTTTGGGAGCGGTCTCGGTCTCTGTTTCCACAACCGGCTTCTCGTCAACAATAGGGGTCTTAACCTCGGTAGTCTCGGTCTTCTTATCGGTGTTTTTCTTTCGTGCCATTTTGATACGTTTTAGTTGGTTAAACATTGTTTATTCCTCCTCGTGCATCGGCTCGTGGTCGTCGCCTTTCTCGGCTTCCTCCTCCTCAATCTCCCGACGAAGTTCCTCAATGGCTACCTCGTTGGTGTTGTAGGTCTCGCGAGCAGCGATGTACTCGGCTTCATCGTCGGGATAGGTTTCAGCGAAATTCAATCCCAACTTGGTGCATTTCAATGCGTGAGCATCGCTCTTCTGCATTGTGGCCAGGAGAGCCACTTGTTCGCTCTCCAACTGACGTAATTGCTCGATTTTACTCATATTCATATATTTTTTTGGTTTGACAATCATTTATTTATGCAGCCATTGCCATTTGTAGTTCAAATTCACGCTTCCTCTCCCGTGTCTGTCTCATCACCACAGCATTTTCAGTGTATTTATTGGAAATGTGTGCCACGAGATTGTCTTTGTCGAACTCTATATACTTCGACCACTCGCTGTTCTTGAGCATATCCACACCTTGTGTCCGAAGACGGTAGGAATTGCACCACTTGAGTAATCCAAGATATGAGTTGCATACACTGACAACCTTGTCTTTGAACTGCCACACCATCTCCGGCGACCTCGACACAAGGTCGGCGAAACGGCGCATCTTGTACAGCCAGTTGTGAGCGATACGGTCATTAGGCAGAATACGGTCGAAGCGTACCTTGAACGCACCGACACGGATTCCTTTCGAGTAGTGTTGAATGTCGAACTTCTTTGGATGAAGACGAAGACGCATCCGCTGCCAGCAGAACTCGCGGAAGAAAGGCATCAAACTCAAGAACTCTCGCTTGTGTATAATCACACCTTTGATGTCATCGGTGTAACATACAAAGCGAATACCAAGCTCTTCCAACAACTTGAGGAACTCGGTCGTTATGAAATTTGCAAGCGTCTGCGACGTGACGTTGCCTATCGCCAGACCTATAGGAGAGGTGCTACCGACGAGCGATTTGCTCTTCTCGATATGTTTCCACATCCACTCTGGTGATTTCTTCACGCAGTCGGACTGCGGGCGATGGCGGTAGATTATCTCTGCAAGATACTCCACGACCTCCCAATCAGCCTCCTCATAGTGCTTGTCGATGAAATCCACAACACGAGGAGTCCAAAAGGCTGTGTCGATGCTTGGGAAGAACCCTTGAAAGTCAAACGAGAAAACATAACAGTCTTTCGTATAGTTCTCGCTGACTTGTCGCAGATACTCTCTGAACCGATACGCGGCACGAAGACCACCTTTCCCTACACGACACGAGTAGGAATCTTTGCTCTCGTATGCCTCAAATATCGGTAGTATCTTCTGCACGAGAATTGTCTGTGCCACACGGTCGCGGAAATCGGCTGCAAGAACCTCTCTCCATTTCGGCTGTGAGATGATAAAGGCAATGCTTCTTTTCATCTTCAAACACATCAGATTTATTTGATGGCACAGTTCAATCAAACCCTCACAGCGATACATCTCAAATATCAACTGTGATGGTTTGCGTCTTTTCTTACGTCTACAAAGATAGTAGCAATAGAGTACATAATCATAGGGAATAGGATAATCCATCAGCATGTGGTCGTTTTCTCGGTAAAGTTCGAGGAGCGGGCGAACAGAATACGAATTGTTCTTATTGTTGTTGTTGACATTGCCATTGTTGCCATTGTAATACCACGCATTGTTGCTGTTATACTCTGACACAGACCAATGTATGTTGCACATATTGTTCTGACAAGTTCTACTCGTATGTCGCATAAATGTTTGCATTGCAACGAATAAGTTTTTGCTTGTTGTGCATCCCCATTAACGAGAGGTCTCTTCCACGGGCGTTACCGCAGAAATCTGCCTCACTGATTCCGATAATTTTTTGCGGAGTGAGTTTGACCACCCCTCCAGATTTATCCTAATTTTGTGCATCTGAATGTCGTATTTCGCACGAACCTCATTGCTAATCGTCTGAACGTCGGGAGAATTGGCAATATCCAACTTCCGCTCAAGGCGTACCAGATGGCTCATAGCAAAGCAGGCTGCGTCGTACTTACCCTCAAAGTTATCCTTTGGCATATAGTAAGCGTCACTTATACCATCACAGATTGCCGAAGCCTCGTCGATAATGTCTTTCCAAAGTTTCTTGTACTTGTTCATTATCTTGTGTTCTGTGCGGTATGTCATACGCTCAAGTACCATAGCGTCTTGATAAACTTCAAGGTTTTTTATGTCAGCACCTTTAGCCATATTCGTTTGATTTACTTGTTCAGATTTATTTCTTTACTCGTTCTCAACCCTCCGAGTATGGGGTCTGTCTTTCAAGGACAGACCCCAAGAGGGAAAGGTTTAAGGTTAGACTTCGAGGGCGAGGAGCGGGCGAACAGAACACGAAATGCGCTTATAGTAGTAGCCGACATAGCCAAAGGTGCCATTGTAACACCACGCAACGTTGCCGTTAGACTCTGACACAGACCAAATGTAATCGCTATTCGCCAGAGCCGTACCACCTATCTTACTCAAGGCAGAACGCACGAGAGCATAGGTTGTGTCCTCCATAAACATACCGAGGTCGGTATTGTTCGGCATCTGCCACTTACCAGCAGCCATAGCGTCATCACCGCTAACATAGGCGGTATTGGCATAGTATGCTGCGGGGAAAGCGGGTACTCTGTTTCCGTCGAGGTCGAGAGTCATCACAGAGGCGAGGAGTTTGGTCTGTTCGAGACCGCGACCATAGCCAATGTACTCGACACCACCGGCGTGTACGTCTTCAACCTTAATCATGTGCGCACGGAGATAGGCATCATAATCGCCATTATATTTAGCGTATACAGCCTGTGCATCAGCAGTGCCAGTAGCACAAGCCTCGAAAGCCGTCTGTTTCATAATGTCAACGGCACTCTCCGCTACATAACTGGCATTACCATTCGCAGAAGCCCACGATTTCCATTTGGAAAAGTTAGCACCGCAACGGTAGGAGTTGTTGTACCCAGCCTTGCTGTACTGAACGGTGTTCGCGGCGATGAAACTCGTGAGACCGAGAGAGAGGCTTCCGACGGCAGTATTCTGCCATCCGCGATGGACTTCAGTCTGTTTGACACCATCGACCCAGCACTGTTTCGAGAGGTCTTCATACTCGACACCGCTGTCACTGGAGATTGTGAATGTACTTGCGGAATAGGTGTTGACGGCGATACCGACATAAGTACCTTTGTTCACAGCGAGACCGCTCTGTACGGCGTTAATCTGGCTGACGATTGTAGCAACAGCATCGCTCGCCCAAGTGACATCGCCACTCTTTGCAGTACCGTTGATGGTCACAGCCCAATGGAACGAGCCGGAGGCCGACGGAGTGAGTTTGTAAAAACCACTCTGACCCCACATTCTGCTTGCAGCGTTCTTGTGCATAATGATGCACTTACCGAGGATTTTTCCGAACATCACGCCAACGATAGTGAATCGAGGGTCGAGACTTGCGGCATTGTACTCGGCTACGGGAACGCCATACTTCTGCTTGGTTGTCGGGTCAAGCAGGACGATGTTCACGCCGTCGCACTGCTTTATTGGGGTGATTGGATTTTTGCCGTCATAGTGCATCTCACCGCCGTCGAAAGAGACAGACGATTCGTTGACTGGACGGTCTGTAGCAGCACTGTAGGCTGCCTTACTTGCATACTTGAAAATGTTTGCCATTGTTTATTTCTCCTTTCTTTTCGTTAGGCGTTGGTTCTGGCTTTCCAGTCAGTCACGGCAGAAACACCAGTGGCATCGTAGAAGACCTTATTGGTCGTGTCGAAATAGGTTTGACCGATGAACAGAGGTACACCAGTCCAGGCACCATAGCGTTCAGCATCCCATTCTGCCGGAACAACAGAGGAAGAGGGAGCGCCAGCAGCCTTGAGGATAGCATCTCCACCACGGAGGCGCAGATTCATCTCGCCATTGACACGGAGGCTCTGGACGGAGAGAGATGCAAAGCCGTTCTCAATGCTCTTCTCGATACCAGAGACGCGGGCATCCAGATTGGCAAAGGCTTCTGCAATGGTTCTCTGGGCGAGAGCTCCAATGAAGTTACTGGCGATGTTCCTGAAGATACCCCAACCCACTTTCTTGCACACACCACCGTTGACGGTAGCGGTGAAGCCGGAGATGACCACAGTGAGGGCCTGCGGAGCGAGGTACACATAGTAACCAGCACTCGGCATAGCAGCGACACTCTGGCGCACCAGAGGCACATAGAAATTCTCGGTGACGGTGTGGGTGGTAGGCAGAGAAGCAACGGTCGTACCGCCGATGGTGATTGTGGCGTGACCCTCCTCGTCATAGGTGTAGGTGTACACCAGAGTCTGGTCATAGTCGGCAGTGGCCGTTGCGACGCGGCCCTGCTCGTCGTAAGTGAGTGTATAGACGATAGGCTTCTCATAGGTACGAGTCTCTTTCTGGCTCACCACCGAACACTCGGCAGCAACAGCAGAAGCACTCGGCACGAGAAGAATATCACCCATATTGAGGTTGATAGCGTCCGAAATGCCGTAGTTGGCATTGGAGGTTTCAGTACCGCTGGTATTGACGTATTTGCCGCTCGTACCCTGCGTGAGGGTGACAGACGAAACAGCATCGTACTTACCGAAAGATTCGTGGATGAACTGTGCATCCGAAGCGCTAAACGCGACCAGTTTGCTGGTAGCAGTGCCAAGGAAGCGAGCGTACAGAGCATCCTTGTACACCCAAAGCAGAGCGTCGAGGCTACTGTCATAGGTGACAAGCGCCATGTGGATTTTGTTGTCGGCAGAGCCATCAGCCACCTGACAAGGGGCATAGTTGGCATAGTTGCCGGCGGTCTGTCTGGTCGAGAGATAGGACTTGAAAGCAGCCCAACTCGAAGACGTGGCTGTTGTCATCAGATTGAGAGCGCCGTAGGTAGAAACGAACTCCTTGTACTTGAGTTGTTCGCTCTTCTCATACAGCATTGCCATTGTAACCTCCTCGACATCCTCGCTATCCCAGACACCAGTATGACTGGCAATGAAGCGATAAGCCTTGTTCTCGTAACGCACAATATCATTGGCATAATACTGTGTCTGCGAGTTAAAGGCGGCAATGTCAAGGATGTTGCGGAACTCTGCGTTGAGATAAGTGTCGAGCTGTTCGACACTCGCTTTCTTCGGAGTGTTACTTCCGTCAGACAACGGAAACACGACGGTCGGAGAAAGGGCATCAATCAACGAAGCGTCTTTGATTTTTACATCCATAATTACTTAATTTAATGTTGGTTAAACTTACTTTTGTTACTTTTCTTGTTGTTGAGACACAGCCTCCCAGCGTGGTTATCGGACTTTTCTGTACCCTCCAATGACGCGACTGCCATCGTCGAAGCACACAGTATCGCCGTTGTCGAACAGAAGCACTGTCGGCTCGGTCGGTACGACACGTTTCTGACCAGCCACGACGTTGCTACCGTCATCCCACAGCATAGGCGAACCGTCATCCCACAGGAGCATGATTTGCTCCACAACGGTCTTGACATCTTCGCCGAATCCGACACCGATACGGCGGGTCTTGACCGCTGCCAACGACACTTTTCGCAAACCTACTTTTCTCATTTTGTGATTTCTCCTGCTTTACGTTGGTTAGACTAAATGGTTTTCTCTACTCGACTGTGATGTACTCCGCATCCTCGATTGGCAAAAAAGCCTGCAACAGAACCGAAAGACCAGCGGGAATGTCGAGACGGAACATCTTGCTGTTTCCACCCCACATATCCACGTTTTCTACGCGGACATAAGGCATAACGCTGGACGTGCGAGCAAGCACATCAACGTAGCACTCCGACGGATTTTTTGCACCATCGCCGAAGTCTACTTGCATAACAATCTCGTCGCCGTTACTCGTGTACGAGTATTCATAGCGACCGTTTGTTGGGTTTTTGGTGAATGTTACTTTTGTAGCCATATTCTTGAAAATTTATGTTTTTAGTTCAACACATTCGAGCCGTCATCCCACAGCATAGCGACGTTGTTATCCCACAGCATATAGCCGTAATTTGAACGCACATCGTAATTCTGTGCATTGACCGGCAAGAAGAACACTGTGGACGTTCCAAGCACGGTGTCAGTACCGCCTTGACCATCGTCCACATACACGGTGAATGATTGCTGTTCTGCTTTTCCTTGGATTGTACCCTCGGCAGAACCAGTCTTCATATTGGCAAATGCAGCCTTGGTGTTCAACTTCAGTTTCGGTATCACAACATTTGGCAGATTGCGGTCTTGGAACTCCAGTTCCACAACAGCCCAGCGGTCGTGATGCTCCGACGGAGCGAGAAGAACACCGTCATCCTCCACAAAGCCGAATATTTCCTTGAGAACGTCGTTCTGAAAGTCAATGCAGACGCTCGTGAAATTCACAGCGCCCAACTGAATATTCTCAAACAGAGGCGAGGAATAAAACTCGGCTTCTTTGGCATTGATAGTATTGTCATCCGGCTCAAGGACAACACTATCAGCAACGATTGCACGAAAATCGTACTTGGTCAACCCAACCGTGTCCTCGTTGATGTAGGGCGTAATATACAGATGGGTCAACTTTCTGAATATACGCATATTCGAGCCTAAATCTTTTACACCCATATCGTTATATTTTTAACATTTACAGCGTTAAAAACGCAACTATTTCAAGTTGCAAAAATACTAATTTTATTTCACTTACAAATGGCATAATCGCACTTTTTGGTCTACTACCGAATAAACTTTTTACGCAACAATTCGTACAGCCATCGTGTTAGCCGTCTGGTTCGGCATTGTGATGTCGCTCAATTTATCCCAAATTCGACGCACATTCTCGTCTATACGGCTCAAGATTGCATACGACGCACTCTGCGTTCCAGACAACACAGCATCGCGGATTTGACGCAGCATCATATTATCTTCTGCAATGAAGAAACGTATGCTATTGAGATAACCCTCAATAACCTCTGCTGTAGCCTCTGTAATGCCTTGTATACCCTGCTGTAAACCAGACAGAGTGTCGGTTGCATCCATACCGACACCAAGTTCCTCCCACAGACCTTTCAGAGCCTCGTTCAATTCTGGGAATATCTGTGCCGCTCTCTGACGCACGGCATCCAACTCACTGCGAGTAAATGTGCCGTCCTCGGTCGCTTGGTCTATCATATCGAACAACGGCTGGAGCATCATATTGGCAATACGCATCGTGGCTTGTTTCTTGAACAGATTCTTGACAAACTCGTCAAAGTTATCCTGCAATCCGCTCAAGCCATCTCCAGTCTCTTGGAACGCCTGCATCCAAGCGTCAACAAACTCCTCGGATGCAGAACGCCAACTGCTCTCACCGATACCGCCCCACTCCTGCGTCATCTTCTCACGCAATGCACGTTGCTCCTCATACACCTCATCCATCGAAGCACGATAACCCTCAAGAGCCTCGCTGTCTGGATTTTTCTTTTTTGCCTCGGCATTGTACTGTTCCTGTAACGCACTCAATTTCGCACTCAACTCATTCATCTGCTTGTTGTAGTTGTCGAAATAGTCATCACGGCTCATCGCCCTATCCATCTGCTTTTCAAACAACTCAATACGGCGAGAGATATTGGAGAGTTTCTTGTCGAGTTCCTTGATTTCTTTGTCAAGAGTGGCCTCGTGAATGTCAATATCATCAGATATGATACTGCCGATGGAAGCGACCAGACCTATCCAAGCCGTCACATCAGAACCCTCCGAGGCGATAATCTTTGCGATATTACCAATGGCATCTCCAATGTCGTTTGCCATCTGATTTATGCTCGCAACAACTTGGTCGTTGGCTTGATTCATACGGCTGGTCATCTTCATCCAGTTTGTGTACAGAGATGTTCCGGCATTGATTATTGCCTTGGGGTCGTTTCCAGCTTTCTCAAGAGAGGTAGCAAGACGCTCTTGTGCTTGACGGAAGCGATTAACGGCACGAGTGTCATCGTCAAGTTGACGCTCCTGCTCACGCAACTGCTCCTCATACTCATCAGCTGCTTTCTTTGCCGCTTGGTATGCTGCATCTGCCTTGAATCCATCACCAGCACTGGCTTTTGCCTCTCCGACGCGAGCCTCCAGACGTTGATACTCCAGACGCATTTTAGCCACTTTCTCAAGTTGGGCGCGTTGCTTTTCAATGGCATTGCTCCTTGCACCTTGAGAGAGTTGCTTCCAGAATACATTAAAGTCATCAGCAAGGTACTTGAACGGATGACGCTTCTGTTCCAACTGGTCAATCTTGTCAAGTTGCTCTTGGATGTGACGCAATTCGCTTGATGTAAGGTTCTGCTTAATCCCAGGTTCATTGAGGAAATCGACAAGTGTCTTCTTCATCTGGTTAAGCGTCTCGTCGGCGATGTTGTCGAGGTCGCTGAACAACATTGTGTACATATCGGAACTCTTGAGGTCGTTCCAGCGAGTCTTTGCAATCTTCTTCTGGAACTCCTTGTTCGCACCGAGAAGAGCGTTCTCGCGAGCTTTGACCATCTCCTCGTCTTCTCCGGCGAAAGCCTTGTTGATTTCGTTTCGAGCGTGTTCAAACTCATAGTACGCTTTCTCAACCTCGTTCAGTTCTGCCATCACATATTTAAGATAGGTCTTCATCCTATCTTTCTTCTCCTTATCCTCTATATCGGCGAGTTTACGCAACGTCTCTTCACGCTGTTTTGCATCCTCGTCACCGAGTTTTCCGTTTGCATCACGGAGAGTGTTGTAATAATCCTCGACCCTATTACGGATGACAGCAACAGTCTGGTCATCTTTCTTGAGACCGAACAACTCATAGAACTCGACTGGAGTACCCATCTTCTCCAACTCTTTGGAGAGATTAAGGTCGCTCATCCACTGGTCAAAATCCTTTTTGAACTTCTCGCGAGAGTCCTTTCTGTCAGACAGAGTAACTTCAACCTCCATCTGCGAGAGGAACTTCTCAAACGCCGGCATATTCTTCTTATTAACAAAGCCGGACTCTTTCATCTTCCTTAATGCCTCAACCAACTGTTGAGTATTCTCACCGCCATTCCAATTCTTCTCAAGCTGACGCTGGACTTCAGTCCATAAGGCATTTGCTTTTCTGTTTCCAGAGGTCTTACCGAAAGCAGCCTCAAACGCTTTTTTGTATTGAGTGACAATCTTGTCAGCACTCACGGCGGTCCCGTACAACTCCTTGTTGAGTTTGCGAGCTTCCGAGAACATCTCCTTTAGGACATTCAAACGGTCATTGAACGGGTCTCTACCGTGACCACCTTTGTTCTTTTCGGGGCCTAAAATCTCATCAGCACGTTCCTTACTCAACTTCTGGAGTTCTTTCAGAGCCGGAAGAATATCTGCGGTAACACCAGTGATGCTTTCAGCCATCTCCTTACCAGATTTGGCGAGGATGCGCTCATACATCTCAATCTGCTCTTGAATTTCTTTCTGGTTCTTTCTTGCTGTCTCTCCGACCTTTTTAGCGTTAGAGCCAGCGGTTACAGCAAGTTCGTTGACATAACGCCTCAATGTGGAATTTGTCTTGTCAATCTCCAATGCTTTGATTGACTTTTCTGTCTCATCATTCCAAGCCTTTGCCCAATCTTGTCCGAGTTCACTTGATTTCTTTACAAGGTCTTCTTGTTTTTTCTCTATTTCTGTGATAACTGCCGCCAATGCGGTCTTATACGCATCATCAGTAGTAGAGTTGTATTCGTTTTGAAGCTCCTCCCTTTTGTTAGCAAGAGTTTTTGCTTGTTCATCATAGAGTGCAAGTTGTTTCTCAATCGCAATATTCTGCATTTCTATCGCATCATGCACCGTCTCGTCGTTATCGACACCAAAGAACTCCGCGTTCTTTTCTGCCAATGCAGCGATGTTTATGCCGTACTTTTCTTGTTCTTTCAGTCGTTCAAGTTCGGCTTTTTCTGCATCAGTTCTCTCTTCTGCGGTTTTGGCTTCAAGTTCGGCTATTCTTCTTTGCGTTTCCTTGAGAGCAACAACTTTTTTGGCTATAGTGTTATATGAGTTGATGGTGGCAGCAAGTTCCTCCTCTTTTTGTTTTGCATCTTCCTCGAAATCTTGAAGAGTTTTTAGTTTTTCCACCTTATTTTCGAGAGATTCTATCTGCTTTTCGTAACCTTGTATGGTTGCATCATTGCCACCATTTTTCTTTGCTTGTTCTGCTTTAATCTGTTCCCTCAAATCATTGATTTGAGTTACATATTGACCACCGACAGTTGACTCGTCAAAACGAGCATTTACTGTCTGAACTTGACCAACAAGTTTTGAATAGTCATCGATTAGGTCTCGGATGTTTATATCTATCTTACCGTTCTGTTCTGATATTTTTGGGTCTAATATCTTACCAGTGGTTTGCGTTACAATTTCTTGCAGTTTACTCCAAGCCTCTTGATATGTCGCAACCTTACCCTGGTCAAGCATATCGTCCATCCAAGCCTTAAATTGAGAGGCTATTCTCTCTGATTGAGTGTTCGTAAATTCAATAGTGTTGCCACTTGCATCCCTATTATCCCCTCGCATAAATCCCTCTCCGCGAATGGCCTCTGCAATATCTTCTCTGTCAGTCTCAATCTCATTACTCATATCATTCTTCACATTCTCAATAGCCTCTTGTCTTGCTTTCTCCGTCTTATAGTTACGAATAGCAGCCTCCGCAGCCTTGTAACCATCAGTAATGGACTCCAGATAACCGATTTCGAGCATATAGGCAGGTAGTATCTCCGCATACTGCGCTCTCAAGGAATTATAAGCCTCGTTTCTCTCCTCCTCTGTCTTTGCTGTCTTTGTTATAGCATCAGCCAGTCGTTTGAAGTTAGATACGGAATCCTCAATGTCATCCTCGTTCTTTTTTAGAGATTTATCAAGGTTTTCATTGAATTTGCGTATTTCGTCATTAGCACCTTTTATTTTGTTGTACAACTGGTAAATTGCCATTCCGATTGCCAATATCCAACCAACTGGATTACTTGCAAACATAGCAGTAATACCTTTCCATAAAGCGGAGAAAGCTCTTCCTATATTTTTTATTCCAACGACCAGTGTCTTAAACGACAATGACAGCATACTCATTGTTCTTGTGGTTTCCACACCAGCAGCATTTACAGCCGTTATTGTCGCCTTGAATCCAAGCCAAGACAAATTTATAGATTTTAGTGTCAAGCCTTGTGTTTTCAAGGCCGCGTTTAACACTTTTGTTCCAGTCGTGGTAGAATACACTCTTTCGAGAGCAAGAGCCATCCTCGTCTCAACATTCGATATTGCAATACTTATTGATTTTAATATCGGTATTACAACCTTAAACATCAAGAAATAATCAAAAACTGGTCGCATTACTTTCACTATTTCTTTCCAGTTTCTTGTCATATTAAGCAATAGTGAAACAATGTCTTTTATTGTTCCCTGACTTGTCTCTCCAATGTCATTCAACATAATGTCAAAAGCATCACGCAGTTTCATCACTTGACCACGGACGGTTTCAGATTGAATCTCCTGCATATTGTAAAAGACACCACCCTCATCAGTGAGACGTTTGAATACCTCTGCGACATCCTCAAACGAAACCATACGCTTCGATACTCGCTCAACAACGTCGGCGGTTGATACGGCTCTACCCTCAATCTCGGAGAAGTATTTGGAGAGTTCACCGTACATATTGATACCAGCTTCCGTAAACTGTCGAACCTCGGATGCACGGAGGTAAGCGGCGGCTTTCACCTGACCATAAGCGAGGATAAGACGCTGCATATCAACACCAAGACCAGCCGAAATGTCAGCCAGACGCTTAGTTGTGTCTGTCAATTTGTCTGTCTCAATACGGTAAGCAGCCAACTGTTTCGTGTACGTCACCAACTGTTTGACGGAGAACGGAGATTTAAGTGCATTTTGCACCGTCTCGTTCCATATCTGTTGACCCATGAGAGAGTCTTGCACAATAGCTTTCAAAGCCACCTCTTGCAGTTCAAACTCACCTCGTATCTCAACTATTTTACGAGCAAATTGAGAAACGGATTGCAATGAGAACATTATTCCGAAGCCTTGTGCAAGTTGTGAAACGGTATTGACGAGACCTTTTGAACTGTTATTAAAGATACCCATTTGTTTATCACAATCACGTATCTTCTTCTCTATTCTCTTCAATTCATTCGACAGTTGGCGAGCTTCGTTCTTTGTTAGTTCGGTGTTCTGGAGGACGTTACGAATATTGTCGGCAGCAAATTTCAACTGTTGGTATGTGGTGGCAACACGAGCGTTCTCTCTCGCCCAAGCAGCGGTAGCCATCATCGCTTCATTCGTGCGACGGCGTATCTCGCCAGTTTGCTTTGCAGCATAATCGAGTTTCGCTTGGTCGGATGCACTCTTGAATAATTGCGTGTTGGCAATAGACTCTCTGTCTTTCTTGATTTGCTTCAGTCGCTTGTCAATAGACTCAAGGTGCTTCTCGTCAGCATCGGTCATTGACCTATTCTGCAATTCCTTGCGAATAGTTTGCTGTTCGCGGAGAAGCCGGTTCTCCTCCTCGTACAACTTAATCTGTGTACGATAAGCACCAGATACGGTAGTGACATCACCAGTGGTCGAACCAAGAGACACTTTCGGAGCGTTCTGTTTTGCGAGGTCTCGTTCAGCTCTGATTTTGTTCTCAAGGTCTTTTATGGCTTGCTCGGAAAAGACGTGCTGTGCTTCTGCAACACCACGGTACTGGTTCTGTAGTTGCTTCAATTCAGCACTCTGTGTCGATAGAGTATTATTGAGCGTTTGCAACAGAGTGTTCTCGGAAGCAGTACGCTCGTCCACTGGCTTGCTCTTAATCTCATTGATACGAGTACGGATGCGTCTATTGTCATTCCAGAGGTCATTGAGACGGCGAATGTCGGCAGTTTGTTTCTGCGTCATCTCACGTTCCGCCTGCTCGGTGGTCTTGTTGATTCGAGCGAGGTTTTCTTTCGCCTCTCTCTGCTCGCGGATGATTCGAGACTGCTCGTTTGCCGCCTCGCGAGCCGATATAACGCCAGCCTCTTGCTTGACGTTAAGTTCCATCTGCTCTTTCTCAAGCTGGGCGAGTTTCTGCTCCCACTTGTCATAGTTTTCTACAACTCCGGCAATAGCGGATGTCTGTTGCTTTCCTTTGGAAAATTCAGCATCGAACTCCCTCTGTTTGTCAATGGCTTTCTGCTGCGTCGCGAGCAATTCAGCATAGGCTTGCTGATACGCACCGACAAACTCCACGTTTATCTCGCTCGGCTGTAGACCAAGACGAGCGGCATCGTGCAACTTCTGGAAACCGCGAGTTGCTTCGGTTGTACCAACTTGACCTACTCCAGTCTTGATTATTTTCGAGGCATCAACGGCTTTCTCCGACATAGCCTTTTCAGCAGCCTTGCGGAACTCTTCTGCGAGTTTCTGTGCCGCCGTATTCAACTTGTCATTTGATGTCTGTGTGAGGTCAACTGACTTACCAATCGTCTGCATCGCTCTGGTGATGTCGCTCGCCATAGTAGCAAATGAGACACCGACCGTTCCTCCTACAGTGGATGCGTCAACACCAAGTTTCTGCAACTGTGCGCGTATCTTTTCGGTATTGTCTACCATATTCTCACCAAGGCGTTTCATATTGCCTCGTTGAACGCCACTGCCACTACCACTATGTTTCGACAACTCAATCTGCAAGTCACCAAGTTGCTTGTACTGGTCGACTATCGCTTGTAAAGCAGAGAGATTGGGTTTCTCCGAAAGAAACTTCTGCCAGTTGTTTGATAGTTTTGTGACGTTGCTGTCAATCTTACCTATCATATCATTGACCTCTTTCAGAGATGTATTCAGTTCGCCGTTAGCCATCTTATTTTGTTTTATATGTTGATTTATCTGTTACTTTCTACTCAAATAATGGAACGCCGAAATCGTTGTTAAGGTTGTCGAGGTCTATGTCTTTCGCTTTCTTCATAGCCACCTCTTCGTCTGATAAATATTTCGCCCTCGTGTAGTCTAAAGCCATCAACCTTATCATCGGTACACTCACGCCCCACATATAGGTCTCCAGAGATATGAACGGGTTGGCTTTAAGGAAATTTACCATATCACCAGCCTCGCTCACTGAATATATCATTTCTGTCCGCTCGTCTTCTTTTTCCGTTCTCTCTTTTTCTCGGTTATGCTCGTCCTGAATATCTGGAGCGTACCCAGAACGTCGTCCGTAAAAAAACTGACATCAAGCATCTGAAATACCTCAAGCAGAAGCACAGAATATTCAGCCTTGTTTCCCTCCCACTCCAGCGTATCTTTCGTGGCATAGAACAAATCTGAATATCCGTTCAAAGGATTGCCATCCTTAAACAACTTCTGCCGGTCGTTCAACAACGCCAACGTCAGCACCTCCATAACAGCCGGAATGTTCACGGCAAAAGCCTTGAACACGTCACCAGCCGTAGCACCGTCTTTCAATTCCATATCCGCGATGATTTTGGCTATACGCATTTGTGTACCCATCCTCAAAGCGTGTATTTCCCACTCCGTGCCAGCCAGATTCACCATCCTTGGAGAATCGGACATTATCTCGGCCAGGCGAGCTTGACTTTCGAGGTCAACCTGCAACTCGCTCGGAATACCAGCACCGGCTTCAGTCATTGGCTGAACTCCGGCGTTGACATCCGCAACGGTCTGTCCTGTCCTTGAGTTTTTTACTTCTACTACACCCATATATTTCTTATTTTTTCTTTGTGCAAAATTACACTTTTTTTCTCAATCAGAGATAGTTTTTTACTTACTTGCGAATTTATTTATTTTAAGAAAGGGGCTGTGCGATTGTATCACAGCCCCTCTCATCTACGCGAGGTTCGCACATCGCGCCACGTTCATAAAGCCACGATTAGGCGGCGGCAGGAGCATAGCTGATAGCGGCGAACTTAACGTCAGCCCACTCGGTCGTAGACAGCGAGGCGATAACCGCGCCGCCAGCCGACTGAATCTGCCAAGCGGAGTTGCTGGGCGAGGCACTGGGAACAGCGGAAGCCAGCGGGATGAACAGCGGGGTCTCGTAGGCAGCGGTGGCAGTACCAGAAGCCACAACGCCAGTAGCGTAGGCAGTGCCAGACAGAGTACCCTCGGCAGAACCAGTCTTGAGAGTGCCGATGACAGCCTTGCTGTTGAGCTTGAGCTTCGGAATGATGATGTCCTTGGTGCTGTCCTTGAACGTGATACGCACGGCGACATAGAGGTCTTCGTACTGCGACGGGAACATAATCACGTCACCGTCCTTGGTGCATCCGAACATCGTGGTGAGGATGTCGTTCTGGAAGTCGATGCACGTTGCGCTGAACTGGAAGTTGCCGAGAGTGATGTTCTCGAACAGAGGCGTGTTGCCAAATTCCCAATCCTTGGTGTTGACGTTGTTGTCGTCCTGCTCAATGTTGATAGAGTCAGCGACGATGGCGCGGATGTCGTAGGTGTCCGTACCGATGGTGTCCTCCGCAGTATACGGAGTTACATACAGGTGGCTCGCGTTGCTGAACACGATGCGACCATTGTCAAGTTTTTTTACGGCCATAATTGTTACTTTTAATTGGGTTATTACTTAATACACATTCAAAATCAATTCATACTGGTTGACGTGCATCAGAGCATCTTCGTCGTACCCAGCATTTGTAGAGTAAACAGAAATTCTGTACTTGTCATCGGTGCTGTTTTCAATCGCATTGATGAGTTTTTCTTCAAGCGATTTCATCTTTGCGACATTCTTCGTGCCGTCAGACAGCGGACGAGCGTACAGATAGATGTAGAACGTACCAGAAGCGTAGGCCTCAAAGTCTATCATAGGCAGACTACAATCAAACAGCACCATTTCCGTCCACTCATCTTGAATAACATCAGGTAGAGTGCTTGGAAATACGTTGTTTGAAACAGCCGGTTTCAATAAGTCGTATAGGAACGTCTCAATGCTTGATATGGAGAAATCGAGTCTCATTACTTCTTACGTCTTTTCAGTTTCTTTCTTTTCTGTGCGTTTTTATGTCTTTTGAGGTTTATCAACTTCATCAGATGGCTCTGTTCGTGTCCTTTCCTACCCATCGGATATTTGTGCTTTTTCTGTTGCTTCATACCACGAGTGGTAGTAACAATATGTTTGCGATATTTACCCTCTGGGTTGACAAGTCCACGAGAACCAATGTATGATTCGTAGTTTCCAACTTTCTTGTAGAACTCTTCAGTCCTTGCAGAGCCAATAGGCTCATTCGTGTAGTGAAATCGTGCGGTAGAAAGACGCAAGTCACCAAATTCCCTCTGCATCTGCTTCACGATGTCGGAGAAACCATACAGAACACGTTTTCTCTTGCTTTCGAGAAACACAGCATAGTACATCGGATTCGCAACAACAAGCGTAATCCCTTTCGTGAATTGTGTTTGAAAAGTTCCGAAAAACCTCCGAAACTCCTCCCCACCAGACAGCGTTTTAGGTCTATCGCTCAAGTAGTTTTGATTTCGAGAACCTTTAATGCGTTGTTTCTCTTCAACAAATGCGTATTTCGCATAGTTCCAACCCCACTTCGATTTGTTTGCATAGGCGCCCGTCTCGTTGACATATTCAGAACCATCTTTATAATGGTGCATTATATGGTATTTGTTAGCATAGAACAAGCGAGTGTTCTTACTGCCAACTCTCTTACCACCTCTTGCAAGAGCCGTTTCGTACTGCGCACGACCAGTTCTATGAGACAAGTTGAAACGGCGTATATTGGTCGTTTCATAGTTCATCTGATATGCGCGTTCTCTTGCTCTTTGCGGAGGTTGCCAAACGAGGTCATCGCTCTTCTTTCCGTCGATTACCACAAAGCAACCAAAAGCGTCGTGCAAGTTGAACGTCTGGTTCTTGAAACTACGATTGTACGAGACATAGCGTTTCAGTCGACGAGAAGCCTCCTCGAATAGGTTACGAGCCAGAATAAGCAACATCTCTCGCTCATCAATAAGACGTGCGCCGAAGAGTTGGTACACACTCTGGTTTACCTCTCTCGACCGAGGGAGATAACCAAAATTGGCTTCTATATATAACCCATAACCGTTCATTCAACTACACTTGGTTGGATTCTACAAACGCAAACCATCCTCCGAGTTGACTGGAGAATACTCCAATAACCTTTCCTATCACCGGCAGACCGTCTTGCTCCCCTCGGAATAGATTACCGCGCTGTACTGGCACGGTTTCACCATCCCAAGGAGAGAAAGGCACGTCTATACGATAAACGGCGTGGATGTTCGTTCCGTAGCGAGCGTGGCTGTCTTGTTGAATGTCACACTTGACGGTGCAAATCGTCTGTTCCGTCTCGGTCTGTTGGTCGAGAGGAGCGTCACGGTCTATAACGGAGGTGTAGAACTCTCCAGTATAGGGTGCAAGTTTCAATTCGTCACGGTCAATGTAGGACATCTTCAATACAGTTACTCGTCAAACTTCATAAACGATACGCCGCCACCATCAATCACTTCCAGCATCGAGTCATCGTACTTACCATAGATAGCCATAAACACACCGTAGATACGTTCCTTGTCTTTCTCCGTGATATTCTGTGCGCCGTAGGCTTTGGAATACGAGCCGTGCGAATGTTTGGCACTCGCGGAGGTTGTCGGGCCTATCCAGACGCGATACAGAATGTCGGCACGAAGCAAGTCTTTCTGCTGTGTTGTCAGAGCGTCGAAAGAGGTAACACCGGCCACCCCGCGTTCTTGGGCGATACCAAGAAGCACGTCCTTGTCAACGAGGAAGCCGGTCATACCAGACATATACGATATTATGTCAAAGCTATCCATAGGGCAGATTACTGGTCAGCGGTGGAGGTGTCGATGATGTAGTGATACAGGAACTCATCGAGAGAGGGAACAGCCGAGAACATAGTGTCGGTGTGCCACTCTTTCAGATTACCATTGGGGATAACCGAGTTCATCACAAGAGCCAGACCGTCAACAGCGGAAGAGAAGTTGAACTGGACGGCTTTGTTGGCGAACTTGGAGTAAACCTCCTCGTCGAGGACATTGGTACGACGGATGTAACCGGCGTAGCCGATAGGACGGAGAACGGCAACAGTGTCAGCCCAGCCGTGGACGATGCCAGAAGTCTGGTCTTTCTGCGACTCCTCAACGATGACAATCTTCGGCAGGCCCTCGAAAGAAGCCAGAGCCTCGTTTGCCATTTCGGTGGTCACGACGATGTTGCTGGGAAGCAGCACGTTGTTCATAGAACGCATATAGCGTACCCATTCAATCACCTGCGCGTTATTGAGGAAGTTGTTGTTCCACATATTGCGAGTAATCTCAAGCTGGAACTGGATATTCACACCAGTTGCATCCTTGATACCCTTAACCAGCGTGACAATCTGGTCAAGGAGGCGGGCGGTGGTGTCCGACCAAACCTTTGCACCAGCGGTCTTGAAGTTGGAGGCAGGAATGTCGGCTTTCTCAAGTTTATCCTTGATACCGAGACCATACTGGTAGTTGATTTTACCAGTAGACATCAGTTGGGCAGACATATTGGAGAGGGTCTGGTTCACCGAGTCAATCTGCGGCTGGGCGACCTGCTCGACCCATTCCTGGACGAGTTCGCGGTCGTTACCGAGCTGTGCATACAGACGCTCGCGATAGAGACGAGTTTTTGCGGTTTCGAGATAACCGTCGGTGATGAAGTCGGGAATTGAGCCGGTATAGAACTCGGCGTTACCGACCTCACGCTGCACCGAATCGCCCAGAGGAGCGCGGAGGTGAGCCATCGAGCCGGTTTCGATTCTACGCATCTCGGAGCGGAAAGTGGCACGACCGAGAGCGTCGGTGGGAGTGATTTGCGGGTCGATAAGGAATTTCTCGCGCCAGAACGTGTGGTTCGAGTAAATCATATCGGGGTCATTGAGGATGGTAGACATAATCTGCCGACCCTCTTTGCTCTCCCACAGCTTATAGAACTGGGATGTGTCAAATTTGTGCATAGTTCCTCCTTTCTTGATTAAGCGTAGTAGTCAATTTTGAACCATCCGTTGATGTGGCTTCTGTTGAGAGCCTTTACGCAAGCAGGCAGAGGCGACATCTTGTTGGTGTACATCAGACCACCAAGCGCGGGAGAGTAATAGGAACGAGGCCCGTCGTAGCCCTCATTGGACGTGGTGTCGGGGGCAAAGACCATATCACCATCGCTGGGAGCGACAGCGTTGATAGCCTTGACGAGCATAGCCTTGGTGTCACCAGCCTCTTCTGCCTCAACGAGAACCTTACCTTTGGTCGGGTCGGAGGTGAAAGCGGCGGAGAGGGTCAACTGCCACACGGGGTAAGTGGTAGTGCTAATGGTGACTGTAGTCTCGGTGACGGCGGTAACAGTAACAGCCTTACCAGTGCCTCCGATTGCGGAGGGCTCGACCATCAGAACGTCACCGACAAAGGGTTTGTGTCGGAAAGCGTCGCGATAGATATTGACAGTAGTGCCGTCAGCGGAAACGACCTCATAGGTCTTGAGCAGGTACAGTTCGGGGTTCACACCGTTCTCATCCAGACGGAACTCGAAGAGGTCGCCGGCAAAGAATTTGGCGGGACCGAGGAACGGATTCATCAGTTTGCCACCAAAGGTCGGCTCGACCATCTGGTCTTTGATTCCCTTGAGTTTCACGAACACGTTGCGAGAACCGCCGATAGAGCCTCGGTTCTGCATAATGACGCGACCGAAAAACGCTCCAAATCTCTGAATAGGGTTCATTTTTGTTCTGTGTTTTTGTTAATAACTATTTGTTCACGGCGAGACCTTTTGCCTCTCTGTTGCGCTTGATTGCTGTCTTGACATCATCCAGCACGGGATTGGTCTTCTCGCCCTCTTGACCGCCACCTCTGCGAGGCGTTACGTCCGCATCGTGGTTCGAGCAATACTTGTTGTACCGCTTGACAAAGTGGTCGGCTTTGTCATCGACATCCATGTCCTCTGTGATAGTGACATCGGCAAGAGTGTCGTTAATCCAGTCCTCGTCATCCACTCCGAGCTCCTTGATTTTGGCAAAGAGCGCTTTGCGAACATCTGCGATTTTCTTGGATTTCTTGTCGGCTTCGTCCTTTTCTTCGAGGGCTTTCAGTCGTTTTTCCAAGTCCTTGACATACTTTGACTTTTTGCCTTTGGTGTCGGCGTTGTCGTCGTCATCATCGTCGTCGTCATCGTCATCATCGTCGTCGGAATCCGAACTACCTTTGAGTTTGTCCTTGAGAGACTTGATTTCTTTGTCCTTGTCGGCAACGGCTTTCTTCGTCTCGTGAAGCGAGAGTCCGGCGGCAGAAGCGATGGATTTCTCCACTTTGGCAATGAAATCACTCAATTCGAGTTCTTCGTTGTCACCAATCAAATCGAGGGTGTTTTCTACAACCTCCTTGATGGTACGAGTAAGGTCAAGGTCTTTGTACTTACTCTTTTTGTCTTTGAATTTTGCCTCAAGGTCTTTGATGGCATCTTCTTTTGTGAATTTCATAACTTACCTATTTTTGTTACTATTTTCAGTTTGCAAAAGTACGAATTATTAACGAGATGTAGGCAACTAAATTCTCCAAAAACTATTCGGTACGAATCAAAACCAATATTTTAGCCACCGTTCAGTACGGTAAAAATGTGTACTTTTGCAAACTGAAAACATACTATAGATTTAATGGGAAAAGTTAATATCATACGACCTCAAGAGGGCTTTCAGGAGCAGTTCTGTAAGACCAATGTAGACTTCTGCATTGGAGGTGGTGTATTGGCTGCTGGAAAGACATTCGGTGCGGTATTATCTATAGCAGAAGCAGTTACGACGGACGGTAATTTCCGTGGATTATTCTTGAGAAATAACCTCGACGATACAAAAGCGTCTGGTGGTATTCTCGACACATTCGATGAGATTTACGGTAAGTATTGCCACATTGTAAAAAGCGAAAATCCTCGTGTTGAGTTCCCAATCGGAGCGAGGTGCGATGTTACCCACGTTGCAGACCAAAGTCGCTCGAAAGTGCTACAGCGTTTCAAAGGCCGTCAGTATGATTTCATCTATTTTGACGAGTTGACTGGATTTTCTTGGGAGTGTTTCTCCGCAATATACACTCGTAACCGTGGAACGGCAAAGTGGACTGGCAAAGTAAGGGCGACAACCAACCCAGAGCGTAACTGCTGGGTTCGCAAATTCATTGATTGGTATGTCGGCGTTGACGGCTTTATCCGCGAGGATAGAAACGGCATTGTCCGCTACTTCTATATGGCTGGAGAGTCCGTTGAAGAGGTTGTCTGGGGAAACACCAAGGAGGAAGTGTACCAGCAATGCTCTCTCAAGATAAACAAGGCTCTTGAAAAGGTTATCGGAAAGGACTGGAGATTAAAAGACCCTAACGCTTGGAGGCAGATGATTAAGTCTTTCACATTTTACCTCGGTAAGATGTCGGAGAACAAATCAATGATGCAAGCCAATGATGGTTATGTTGGCTCTGTGGCTGTTATGGGCGGTCGAAACTCCGAACAGTTGCTTGAGGGTAACTGGAACGTATCGCCGGAAGAAGACAACGCCGCACCTATTCCGTCAATGGACGCAAACTATGTGTTCCTCAACGACGAGCAGAAGAACGGCGACAGATGGATTACTTGTGACCTCGCTGACACTGGCACGGATAACTTCCTCGCTATAGCGTGGGATGGATTCCATATCAAGGATATGCTCATCCTCGGACAGACAACCCCAAGGATGAACGCAGAGCAACTACAGATGTTCGCCAGAACTCACAATGTGGCAGACAACCATATTATATATGATGCTGTGCGCGGTGTATATATAAACGACTACATACCAGACGCAGTTCAATATGTGTCCTACCGCTCTCCTATGGGTATGTTCGGCAGAATGGCGATGAAGCTCAAGGATGAGTGTTATTTGAGGCTCGTTGAAGCTATCAAGCGACACATGATTTCAATGGACGAGGGTCTGGCAACAAGAATATACGAACACCAGCGTCTCAAGGACAACATCACAATCCAACAAGAGTTTCTTGAGGAATGTTCTGTTGTCCGCTTCAAGGATATGGCGAGCGGAAAGAAATGTCTATTCTCAAAAAAGGAGATGAATCAGATGCTCGGTAAAGGGCGCTCTATGGACTTGCTTGACCCTTGTGCGATGAGAATGCTGCCGGTTCTCGGTTACAACTACGGTGATGAACTGGTGAAGACTGCAGCATCATACGTCAATGATGATGTGGCAGACGATGACACCGTGGATATTTTCGACGATACATTATGGGGGATAAGATAATATGACAGAGAAAAAGATAAAAGAGATAATCTCAGACCTCAAGGAAAAGGGATTTCAGATAAAGGTTCGCGACATCGCATTTATGCTGTTGTCGAAGAATATGCCGGAGGAACTGGCATACAAAGCCCTCTTTATGGACGAGGGATATGAGAACTACAACAATATGTCGCACATTGTTGCGTTAAGGAGTTACTGGAAGTACAATGTCAAGGAAAAAGTAAAGACCATTGAGGATGACAGTAGCGACAGTGGAAGCGGAGCAAGCATCACCTTTGACGAGAACCGCAAGGCTATGGAAAAACTTATCACCGACCTTACGCAAGAAATCAAGGATGACAATTTCGCCGAAGACCGCGACAAGTTGATGGCACAGAAGACCGTCGCAGACCTCCGCATCAAGCTCGCTGACAAGTTCGGTGTTCAAGAGATGACCCAAGAACAGATTGTCATTGTCGAACCGAAATTCAACGCAATCTGTCAATGTGGAAGAGAGATACATATCCCAACCATTGAAGAACTCAAACAAAAATACAACCTTGTAGAAGCAAAAAATAAAAAATAACAGATATGACACACGAAGAAGAGATTAGAGACCTACTCGACCACCCTCAAAAACTCCTGCAAAAAAAGCCTTTCACCAGAGGGGCAGAGTTTGAGCCGGACGGAATGGATGACGTTCCTATCTACCTCAATAACGAGGTTCAGGCACGTTTACCTCGGTATAAACGCATCGTAGTACCGCAGGAACAGTTCTTACAGGAACTCGACCCGAACTGTCACTCCGTGTTGTTCGATGATAGCATACCGTCAATATGCGTAAAGACAAAAAAAGACGGTTTTGTTGAGATTGACTATGAGAAGATGGCTGTGTCATTCCAGAAGAAGATACGCAACAAAAAATATCTCCACATGTCTGGAAACGAGACGCAGTTCACACTCATCGACAAGGACCCGACAGAGCAAGTGGCAAACAACTTCATCACCATTAAGCAAGAATGGGATTTGCGTAATATGGACGGCTGGAGAAACAAGTTCATCTTGACGCAGATGTCTGTCGGTGACGGTGGTCTTCTCTTCTACTACAACCACAACGATGAGGTTAAATGCCGTCTTATATCGTTTATGGATGGCTACGTCATCTGCACCCACCGCGACCACAACGGAGAGGTTCTTCTTGAGACGATTTACTACTCCGACAACGGAGTTGAGTACATCGATTCTTACGACGAGACGTATCGCTACCGCTACTCAAACGACCTCGGAACACTCACGGATGAGGACATCGTTGTTGACGGGTGGCGTTGGCACAAGCCGGTCAAGCACGGCTTCTCGGAGATACCCCTCGTGTCTCACCGTGGAGATGTGGCCTGGGAGGATGCACAGAGCATCATCACCAGTTACGAAATCCTTTACAATATCTTCAACGCAATTCAGAAGCGTCTCGGATGGGGTCTGCTGTACATTAAGGGTAAGTTCAAGCAGAACGCAAAGAAAATCGCTGGCAGTGTTATTCTGAATGATGACAGCCTTGACAGCAACGGCGACGCTAAATTCCTCACTCCTCCTACGCCGGACAACACAATCAAGACACTGGAGTTGATGGAAGAGACCATCCAGAAATGTGCTGGATGCACTTTCATCCTCCCAAAGGACATCAAGGTCAGTGGCGATATAAGCGGTGTCGCCGTGGAGATGACACAAGGTCTCGACATTGAGACCGCACAGAGCGGTGCAATCGAGTGGCAGAATGTCATTGACAAGATGGTTCGCCTCTTCAAAGAGGGTCTTGCTAACGAGTATGTGGCAAAGAAGAAAAACGAGAAAGCCAGCACAGAGTTTGCCAAAATCCGAATCAACGCCTACATCAAGATTTGGCGACCCAAGAGCGATATTGAGTACAACAATATGCTTTCGTCTTCCGTTACCGCGGGCATCCTCTCTCAAGAGACTGGTGTCGAGTGCCACACGGAAAGCAAGCCGGACGAACTCAAGAGAATACAGAGGGAGGCAGAGCGTAAGTTCGACACGGAACTTGAGCAGACCAAACGCAAAAAAGAACTTGACCAAGAGTTCTCTAACAACGACGATGACAACAACAATAACAACAATAAATAATTATGGAGAGAATGTTGCTTCTGTACCGTGATGCAAGAAGCACGGACAGCGACTTTAACCACGTCAAGGTGATACTTGACACAGTGACATTGGACTGGAATACGATGCACAATACATACGGTGTTCCGGCAAATGCCAGCGGAGATACTACCGTGA
>Ga0310691_10000434_pt1 | contig 80705 bp, 60 predicted proteins | sample 176DNAGHGlowgp2_FD_203887 | JGI IMG/M metagenome (GOLD analysis project Ga0310691, IMG submission 203887) | Sheep rumen microbial communities from Palmerston North, Manawatu-Wanganui, New Zealand - 1766 DNA GHGlow gp2 (v2) (version 2) | ecosystem: Host-associated > Mammals > Digestive system >...
AGAATGCCTGTATGGGCATTGCCGCCAACTACAAGGGCATGCCCGTCGACTGCCCGCAGCGCGACGAGCGCCAGCCCTGGCTGGGCGACCGCACCATGGGAAGCCTCGGCGAGAGCTTCGTGGCCCTGAACGAGCGCCTGTACACCAAGTGGATGCGCGACATCTGCGAGGCGCAGCGCTCCGACGGCTGCATTCCCGACGTGGCTCCGTCCTTCTGGAACTACTACAGCGACGACGTCACCTGGGCCGCCGCACTGCCCTTCGGCTGCGACATGCTGTGGCGGCAGTTCGGCAGCCGCGAGGCCATCGACCGCTCATACCCCTACATCAAGAAGTGGGTCAACCACATCATCGAGGAGTACGGCCAGGACGGCATCATCCACTGCGGCAAGTACGGCGACTGGTGCGTGCCGCCCGAAAAGCTGGAGCTCATCCACTCGCAGGACCCGGCACGCAAGACGGACGTGGCGCTCATATCCACGGCCTACATCATCCGCACCATGCAGCTCATGGAGCAGTGGGGATGCGAGGCCGACCACTGGCGACCCATCCGCGAACAGATGACGCGCGACTTCAACCGCCACTTCCTGACCGTCAAGCGGGGCACGTCGCCCCGCCCGGGGCATGTGCTCTACCCCGACAGCGTGTTCTATGGCAACAACACCGCCACGGCCAACCTGCTGGCACTCGCCTTCGGCATCGTGCCCGACGACTGCCGCGAGGAGGTGGCCAAGAACGTGGTGGAGAACATCATCGTCAAGAACAATGCCCACGTGTCGTGCGGCGTCATCGGCATATCATGGCTGCTGCGCGGACTCAGCGACAACGGATTCAGCGACGTGGCATACATGCTCGCCACCCAGAAGTCGTACCCCTCGTGGGGATACATGGCCGAGAACGGAGCCACCACCACCTGGGAACTGTGGAACGGCGACAAGGCCAGCCCCAAGATGAATAGCGGCAACCACGTCATGCTCCTCGGCGACCTCCTCACCTGGTGCTACCAGTACCTCGCCGGCATCCGTCCCGCCCGTTCGCCTCAGTCCGTGAGCGACGGTTTTCCCGTCGCTACCGCCTACAAGCACTTCGTGCTCCGGCCGGCCTTCGACATCCAGGACTGCTCGCAGGCCAGCGCCGTGTTCCACTCCCCCTACGGCGAAATCTTCAGCGAGTGGAAAAAGACCCTACAGCACGTCGACTGGCACGTCATCGTCCCATGCAACACGACCGCCGACGTGTACCTGCCTGACGGCACCGTCAAGGCCGTCGGCTCCGGCTCCTACGACTTCTCCTGCGACATTCCCACCGCCAACCCCGCCATCGTCAAGGACGAGTTCCTCTACGAGCAGGCATCCTTCCCCCAGTGCCACTCGGCCAGCATCGTCGAGACCGAGAAGGGCGACCTTGTCTGCACCTACTTCGGCGGCAAGCACGAGCGCAACCCCGATGTCTGCATCTGGGTGAGCATCAAGGAGAAGGGCGCCAAGACATGGAGCCAGCCCATACTCGCCGCCGACGGCGTCTTTACGCTAGGCACGCCGGAGGCCGACATTGCCGGCATCACCGCCGAGAGCACCCCGGCCACCGAGGGACCCGTCTGCCGAGGTGATGCTACGGCCAACCAGCGGAGGAAAGCCTGCTGGAACCCCGTCATCTGCGAAATGCCCGACGGCGAGCTGTGGCTCTTCTTCAAGATAGGCACCAAGGTCGCCGACTGGACCGGCTGGCTCACCAAGTCACGCGACGGCGGCCGCACATGGAGCGACAAGGAGCCGCTGCCCAAGGGTTTCCTCGGCCCCGTGAAGAACAAACCCGAAATCATCAACGGCCGCCTGCTATGCCCCTCGTCCACCGAGGGCAACGGCTGGAAGTTCCACCTGGAAATCTACGACCTCCAGACCAAGCAGTGGCGCTACGTAGGCCCCGTCGCCGCCGAGTTAGCCATGCGCACCGAGGACATGTCCCCGTCCGCGTCCTCCGCGTCCCCTGTTGGCAGCGGTTTTGCCGCTGCCCCCGTCGCGTCCTCCGCTGCCGCCCCCTTTGACCCCGAGGCCCCCGATGCCGGCGGCACCGCCGCCGCTGACGGCCGCCACCCCATCGACTGTATCCAGCCCTCCATCCTGAAGCTCCGCGACGGCCGCCTGCAGGTGCTGATGCGCACCCGCAACGGCAAACTCGGCACCTCGTTCTCGTCAGACAATGGCGACACGTGGACACCCGTCACCCTGCTCGACGTGCCCAACAACCAGTCGGGCACCGATGCCGTGACGCTGCGCGACGGCCGCCACGTGCTCATCTACAACAACTTCCAGACGCTGCCCGCCACAAAGAAGGGCGTGCGCACACCGCTGTCCATTGCCGTCAGCGACGACGGCACCCACTGGCACCACGCCCTGACCCTCGAGGACTCGCCCATCAGCCAGTATTCCTACCCCGCCATCATCCAAGGCCGCGACGGCAAGCTGCACGCCGTCTACACCTGGCGACGCCTGCGTGTCGCCTACAAGGAGCTCGACCCCACACTATTAAGATAAAGCCATGAAGAAGATTCTTTCCACCCTCATCATCGCCATGGTCTGCGTTGCCCTGCACGCACAGACCATCCGTGTCGTAACCCAGAAGAACGCCTCCAACCGCGAGCTGTATGCCAAGGAATACCTGGAGAAGAAGCTCAAGGCCATGGGCTGCCAAGTTTCAGACAAGAAAGCCCGACACACCATTACCCTGCTCAACAGCAGGAGCGGCGCCCCTGAGGGCTACACCATCCGCCGAGACAAGAATGGACTGACCGTCAACGGCAACGATGCCTCGGGCGTCATCTACGGCTGTGTGGAGCTGGCCGAGCGCATCAAGCTGGCCGGCGGCCTCTCACAGTGTGTTGCGACTCAGTCGCAACAACCCCCACAGTGCGTTGCGATTCAGTCGCAACAACCCATCACCGAGGCTCCGCAGATGGTCATGCGCGGCACCTGCATCGGACTGCAGAAGACCATCTACCTGCCTGGCCACGGCGTCTACGAATATCCCTACACGCCAGAGAACTTCCCCTGGTTCTACGACAAGCAGGAGTGGGTGAAGTATCTCGACATGATGGTCGACAACAAGTTCAACGCGCTCTACCTGTGGAACGGTCACCCCTTTGCCTCGCTCGTCAAGCTGAAGGACTACCCCTTTGCCCTGGAGGTCGACGAGGAGACGTTCAGGAAGAACGTCGACATCTTCTCCTTCCTGACTAAGGAGGCCGACCGGCGTGGCATCTGGGTCATCCAGATGTTCTACAACATCATCCTCTCGAAGCCCTTCGCCGACCACTACGGCCTGAAGACGCAGGACCGACACCGCCCCATCACGCCGCTCATCAGCGACTATACGCGCAAGTCCATCGCCGCCTTCATCGAAAACTATCCCAACGTCGGTCTGCTGGTATGCCTGGGCGAGGCCATGGCCACCATCGACGACGACGTGACATGGATGAAGGAGACCATCATTCCCGGCATCAAGGACGGCCTGCAGGCCAGCGGTCGCAAGGACATACCTCCTGTCGTGCTCCGCTCGCACGACACCGACGGCCCGCTGGTGCTGAAAGAGAGCCTGCCGCTCTATCCTAACATCTACACCATGTCGAAGTACACCGGCGAGAGCCTGACCACCTACGAGCCCGGCGGCCCGTGGGGCGAGACCCACCGAGAGCTGGCGGCCGCCGCCCCGGTGCATATCGACAACGTACACATACTGGCCAATCTGGAGCCGTGGCGCTGGTCCAGTCCGGCCTTTATCCAGAAGACCGTACAGGCCATGCACCGCGTCCACCACTCGCGAGGGCTGCATCTCTATCCGCAGGCCTCCTATTGGGACTGGCCCTACACCGCCGACCGTCTGGCCGACGGCACCCGCCTGAAGCAGCTTGACCGCGACTGGATGTGGTATCAGGCCTGGGGCCGCTATGCCTGGAACGACCGCCGCGCTGTCGGCAGCGGTTTTGCCGCCGCCCCCGCCACGTCAGCCGCCGCCCCCGCCCCCACAGTGGGCAGCGATTCAGTCGCTGCCTCAGAGCGCTCCTACTGGCAGCGCGTGCTGGCCGACTACTACGGCATCGACACCGCTGCCGCCGCCCGGCTGCTGACAGCCTACGACGAGGCCGGCGAGATAGCCCCCAAGCTGCTGCGCCGCTTCGGCATCACCGAGGGCAACCGCCAGACGCTGCTGCTCGGCATGACCATGGGCGAGCTGGTCAACCCCTACAAGTACACCATCTACCCCGGCTTCTACGAGAGCTGCGGCCCGGAGGGTGAGAAGCTGATAGAGTACGTCGAGAAGGAACACAACCACCAGCCGCACAAGGGCGAGCTGCCGCTCGACATCGTCGACCAGTGTGTGGCCCACGGCAACGAAGCCGTCCACGCCCTCGAGGTAGCCGACATCAGGCCGACCCGCCATGCCGACGAATATCAGCGGGTGGTGTGGGACATGAAGTGCTACAGCCTCTTTGCCCACAGCTTCCGCTTCAAGGTGCTGGCAGCCCAGCAGGTGCTGAACTACAAGTGGACGCAGGACCTCAAGTACCTAGAGGCCGCCGTGCCGCTCTTAGAGCAGAGCCAGCGCTACTGGCAAGCCCTGGCGGCACTGACCGACGACACCTACCTCTACGCCAACTCGATGCAGACCGCCCAGCGCCGCATCCCCGTGGGTGGCGACGGCGGCAAGATGAAGACGTGGAGCGAGCTGGCCGTCGTCTACCAGGAGGAGCTGGACAACCTGAAAGCCAACATCGAGAAGCTGAAGCACCCCGTCCAGGCAACCATCAGCGACTTCGTGGCTGCCACGCCTGCCCAGGTCCGCCTGCTATCGCCCATACAGACGGTGCCGCTGCAGAAGGGTGCCATCGTCTTTGAAAACCGCCCCGACACGCCCATCGACTCCCTGGCCCCGGAACTGGCCAACATGCAGGCGCTGGTGCTCAACCGCGACACCACGCGCCTCGTAGGCACCACCATTGCCTTCGAGAGCGACAATCCCGTCAAGCTGCTCGTCGGCCTCTTCAAGGACCCCGACACCAAGTTTGCCAAGCCTCCCAAACTGGAGATTGACGCCACGGGCAACGAGTACGGCCAGGCCGAGCCCCTGCTGACCAATGCCATCAGCATCGTGCAGATGCCGAAGGTCAACGTCCACCAATACACCCTGCCGGCCGGTCGCCACACGCTGCGCCTGCCCAAGGGCATACTCATGGTGGCCGGCTTCACCACCAGCGACATCAAGGGGCGCGACTGCGGACTCAACGGACCGTCGAGCGAGGTCGATTGGCTGTTCCAGAAGTAAAGCGCTGGCTCCGTGACCCTCATCACCACCGTGGCCGTGATGACTATTTGCGCTTTGGCGCGTCTTTATAGTAATATAATAAGGTGTACTATGCAGAACAGAAAGACGATAGCCCAAAGCCCCAGTAGCCGTCAGGCAGCACGCCGCTGGCAGACGGTGGCGGCGGCCCTGATGAGTGTGTTACCCCTGCTGGCCCAACCGCTGAGTCAGCAGGACATGCAGCGCATCTACCAGGAGGTGCGCACCCCCTACAAGTATGGAATGGTGGTGGCCCCCACGGACAACTACCACAAGATAGACTGCCCGACGGTGTTCCGCAAGGACGGCCGCTGGCTGATGACCTACGTGGTCTACAACGGCAAAGACGGGCTCGACGGACGCGGCTACGAGACGTGGCTGGCCACCTCGGACGACCTGCTGCACTGGCACACAGAGGGGCGCATACTGCCCTACCCGACGGACACGGCACACTGGGATGCCAACCAGCGGGGCGGTTTCCCGGCCCTGATAGACTGGACGTGGGGCGGCTCCTACGACATCGGCCAGTATAAGCGGAAACACTGGATGACCTATATTGGCGGTCATGGCACGGGCTACGAGGCCGTGCGCGAACCGCTGCACATCGGCATGGCGTGGACCACGGGCGACGTGACGCAGGCCCATGCGTGGCAGTCGCAGGACAAGCCGCTGCTCAGCATCCACGACAAGGACGTGCAGTGGTGGGAGTACATGACGCAATACAAGAGCACCATCTACGATATGAAGGATGCCGGCCACGGGCTGCCGCCGGAGCTGCAGAAGTACCGCTTCCTGATGTTCTACAATGCCGGCGGCAAGGACGACACCCATCCCAAGGGCGAGCGCATCGGCATCGCCCTCTCGAACGACATGAAGCACTGGCGGCGCTACAGCCAGAACCCCGTCTTTGCCCACGACAGCGACGGCACCATCACCGGCGACGCCCAGATAGTACGGATGCCCGCCAGTGTGCCCGGCAGTTCAGCTGCCGAGCCCCCGCTCTACATCATGTTCTACTTCTCGGCCTATAACCCTGACCGCAAGTATGCGGCCTACAACACCTTCGCCGTCAGCCGCGACCTCGTACACTGGCAGGACTGGACGGGACCTGACCTCATCACGCCGACGAAGCCCTACGACGAGCTGTTTGCCCACAAGAGCTACGTGGTGAAGCACGACGGCGTGGTCTACCACTTCTATTGTGCCGTCAACAACGACCAGCAGCGCGGCATCGCCGTGGCCACCAGCGTACCCATGGGGCGCAGCAGTGTCAGCTTTCCGGCCCCTGAGCGCAAGGGGCGCCGCACCATCACCTCGCTCAACCAGGGGTGGACGGCCCGCTGCCCAGTGGCTTACGATTCAGTCGTAAGCATCAACGTGCCCCACAACTTCGACGACTACTACGGCTACCGTCAGCTGCGCCATGGCAACCTGCATGGCGAGGCCACCTACGACAAGACGTTCACCGCCACCAAGCGCGACGGCCGCCGCTACTTCCTGCAGTTTGAGGGCGTAGGCACCTATGCCACCGTGACGCTCAACGGCCACCAGTATCCCAAGGAGCTCGTGGGGCGCACCGTCTGGACACTCGACGTCACCGACCATCTGGTCGACGGCACCAACCGCCTGCACGTCGCCGTCAGCCATCCCGCCATGCAGACAGCCTCTCCGTGGGTCTGCGGAGGCTGTTCGTCGGAGTGGGGCTTCTCCGAGGGCTCGCAGCCCTTCGGCATCTTCCGCCCCGTCAGCCTCATCGAGACCGACGAGGTGCGCATAGAGCCCTTTGGCGTACACATCTGGAACAATCAGGCCTGCGACAGCATCTTCATCGAGACCGAGGTGAAGAACTACACCGGCCAGCCGCAACAGATAGAGCTGGTCAACAAGTTCTCGCTGGCCAGCGGCAAGCAGGTGTTCCGCCATTCTCAGCCCGTCACCCTACAGGCTGGCGAGACACGCACGCTCCGCCATGCCGAGGCCATCGTCGATGCCCACCGCTGGAGCCTCAGCGACCCCTATCTCTACACCCTCGCCACGATGGTCAAGCGTCCCGCCGCCGCTATGTCCGGTGGTGCCGCCACTATGTCCGGTGGTTCAGCCACCGGAACGGTCACCGCCGACGAGGTGCGCACGCCCTTCGGCATCCGGTCCATCTCCTGGCCCGTCCACCGCACAGCCACCGCGTCCGGTGCGTTGCCGTCGGCCGACGACCACCGCTTCTACCTCAACGGCTCGCCCGTCTTCATCAACGGCACCTGCGAATACGAGCACTTACTGGGCCAGAGCCACGCCTTCTCGCCAGAGCAGATACGCTCCCGCATGAAGCAGATAACCAATGCCGGCTTCAACGCCCTGCGCGAGGCCCACCAGCCCCACAACCTGCTCTACCAGCAGCTGTGCGACGAGCAGGGCGTACTCTTCTGGAGCCAGTTCTCGGCTCATATCTGGTACGACACGCCACAGTTCCGCGACAACTTCAAGCGCCTCATGGTGCGCTGGGTCAAGGAGCGCCGCAACTCGCCCAGCATCATCCTCTGGGGACTGCAAAACGAGAGCGTGCTGCCCAAGGCATTCGCCGAGGAGTGCTCGGCCATCATACGCAGCCTCGACCCCACCTGCCGCGACCAGCGTGCCATCACCACCTGCAACGGCGGCGAGGGCACCGACTGGAACGTCATCCAGAACTGGAGCGGCACCTATGGCGGCACCGCCGAGAACTACGACCAAGAACTGAGCCGCCCCGACCAGCTGCTCAACGGCGAATATGGCGCATGGCGCACCATCGACCTCCACGGCGCTGACAAGTACAGCGAGGAGTCGTTCACCGCCCTCCTGCAGACCAAGGCCCGCCTGGCCGAAAAGGCATTTGCCGCCACCGTGCCCGCCGGTTCAGCCGCCGGGAAAAGCGGTGTCTGCGGCCATTTCCAGTGGATCTTCAGTTCGCACGACAACCCCGGCCGCGTACAGCCTGACGGCGCTCTGCGCCGCATCGACAAGATAGGCCCCATCAACTACAAGGGCCTCGTCACCGTCTGGGAGGAGCCCACCCCCGCCTACTACATGTACCGCCACCGCTACGTCAACGCCGGCAGCCATGTCAGCGGCAAAACCGCTGACCACACTGTGGGCGGCAGTTCAGCTGCCGCCTTCGCACCGGCTGCTCCACTCCCCACGCCCGCCGACCGTAACCGCGACCTGGTAAAGGCTGCCGACGGCTACCGCTACCTCTATCGCATCAATTGCGGCGGCGATGCCGTCACCGATGAGTTCGGCCAGCTATGGCAGGCCGACGACACCCTGCACAGCCACTCGTGGGGGCAGGACTTCGCCGGCATCAACGCCCTGCAGGCTTCACAGCGCCACATCACCGCCGACATCCGGGGCACACGCAGCGATGCCCTGTTCCAGCGCTTCCGCTTCGGTCGCCACCGTCTATGGTACGACCTGCCCCCGTCCGTGGTCACCGGTTTCCCCACTGACACCACTGCTGACACCCCCAACCCGTCCGTGGTCAGCGGTTTCCCCGCTGACAGCACCCGCTACCGCATAGAGCTCTACTTCGTAGAGCCCTGGCACGGCCGCGAAGCCGCCGAGACCGCCGACTACGAAGGCCTCCGCATCTTCGACGTGGCCGTCAACGGCCACACCCTCGTCGACGACCTCGACCCGTGGGCCGAGGCTGGCTACTGCGGAGCCCTGAAGCGCGTGGTATATGCCAAGGCCGACAGGGGACGGCTGCGCATCTCGTTCCCGGAGGTGAAAGCCGGCCAGGCCGTCATCTGCGCCATTGCCGTGGCCGCTCCCGAATCAGCAATATTCCCAAGGGCTGTTGCGACTGAGTCGCAACACACTGTGAAGGGCACCGTTGACTGGGGCGCCCTCGACACGGACACCATCGCCCGCCTGCCCAAGGAGCTGCTGCCCAAGGACACCGAGGCCCGACCGGCCAGCGTCTACACCCCGGTGAAGCAGCAGCAGAAGAAGGGCACCACCTTCGTCATCACACCCGGTCTGGGCCAGGAGTACGCCCTGCGCTTCCGCTATAAGAACACCACGGGCTCGCCGGTCACCACACGCATGACCATTACCGACTCGAAGCACACGGTGCTGGTAGACCGCGACGTGACGTTCCCGCCCACGCCCCCCAAGTTCAAGATGCTCTCGACGACCACCGGCACCCAGATTAATGCCGGCACCTACACGCTGCACCTTGACACGGAAGACATAGAATACAAAGAACTCGAACTACAATAGCGCTATGAGAAAGCAACTACTGACCCTCGCCCTGCTGGCTGCCACAACGGCACCGGCAGCCGAGCACCACGACTGGGAGGACAACCACGTGCTACAGATAAACCGCGAACCGGCACGCGCCTACTTCATGCCCTATGGACAGCAGAAGGGCGACCGAATGCTGACCCTCAACGGCCAGTGGCGGTTTAGATGGACGAAGACTCCCGACGAGCGCATCCGCGACTTCTACCGCATAGACTTCGACGACACGGCATGGGCAACGTTTCCCGTGCCTGCCAACTGGGAGGTGAACACCAGCGGCCACACCTACGGCACACCCATCTACGTGTCGGCAGGCTACCCGTTCAAGATAGACCCGCCACGCGTGATGAGCGAACCCAAAGAGGCATGGACAACCTACGTGGAGCGCAACCCCACGGGACAGTACCGGCGGACGTTCCGTGTGCCCGACAGCTGGCTGTGTGCAAACGCAGCCACGGGCAGCAAACCAGTCGATGGCAACGCTGCTGACGCAACGACGGGCGGGCAGACCTTCCTGCGCTTCGAGGGGGTCATGTCGGCCTTCTACGTCTGGGTGAACGGCCAGCAGGTGGGCTACAGCCAGGGGTCGATGGAGCCCTCAGAGTTTAATGTCACCCCCTACCTGAAGCGGGGTGACAACCAGATATCCGTCGAGGTGTATAAGTATAGCGACGGCTCCTATCTCGAAGACCAGGACTTCTGGCGCTTCGGCGGCATCCACCGCGATGTGCTGCTCTACCACACCCCCGACATCCGACTGCGCGACGTGGCCGTGAGGACGGTAAGAGAGGAAAGAGGAAAGAGGAAAGAAGATAGAGAAATGCCTGCTTACGTCCTGCAAATCAATCCGCAGTTCGCAGTCTACAACGGCCTGACGGGCGATGGCTACCGCCTGGTGGCCACCCTGCTGGACGGCACGGCCACTGTGGGCTGCGATTCCGTCGCAGCCACCGATGTCCTCGACCTCGACCACAAGGCCAAGCGCATGAACGAGTGGTACCCCCAGCGCGGCTACCGTAAGTTCGACCGCATGACGATACACATGAGCAACCCCCGCCTATGGAGTGCCGAACAGCCCAACCTGTACACCCTCCGCCTGGAGCTGCAGGGACCTGATGGCAAAGCCATTGAGCACACGGAGCTGAAGGTGGGCTTCCGCGACATCCGCATCGCCGGTGGCCAGCTGCTGGTCAACGGCCGGCCCATCAAGCTGCGCGGTGTCAACCGCCACGAGCACGACCCCCTGCGGGCCCGTGTGATGACCGACGAGCTGATGAAGCGCGACCTGCTGCTGATGAAGCAGGCCAACATCAATGCCGTGCGACTGAGCCACTATCCCAACGTGCCCCGCTGGTATGAGCTGTGCGACAGCATCGGCATGTATGTCATGGACGAGGCCGACTGCGAGACCCACGGTCTGCGCGGCACGCTGGCCTCGACGCCCGACTGGGCCGACGCCTTCCTGGACCGTGCCGTCCGCATGGCCGAGCGCGACAAGAACCACCCCTCGGTCATCTTCTGGAGCCTGGGCAACGAGAGCGGCTACGGCAGCAACCATGCCGCCATGTCGGCATGGCTGCATGAGTTCGACCCCACGCGGCCCGTACACTACGAGGGTGCCCAGGGCATTCAGAGCGTGCAGAGCGACCTGACACGCACCACGCACGACCCGCTGACAGTGGATGTCATCAGCCGTTTCTACCCCCGCGTGATGGCCGAATACCTGAACCCCGGTATTCCTGACGGCTCTGACCAGGAGCGGGCCGAGAACGCCCGCTGGGGGCGCCTGCTGGAAATAGCCAACCGCCCCGGCGACCACTGCGCATGGGAGGGCAGCGACGGCGGACCGCGTCCCGTCATGACCTCGGAGTATGCCCACTCGATGGGCAACGCCCTCGGCAACTTCAAAGAGTACTGGGACGAGATAATGAGCCACCCGCGCATGCTCGGCGGATTCATCTGGGACTGGGTAGACCAAGGGATACAACCCAACCCCCAGGGTGGCTTCCTCTACGGCGGCGACTTCGGCGACAAGCCTAACCTGAATGCCTTCTGCCTGAACGGCGTCGTGATGAGCGACCGCACGCTGACACCCAAATACTATGAGGTGCAACAGGTCTATGGCGAGGCCGCACGGATGGCCGGCGAACACTATGTGGCATGCGACCCCGCACAGGCCACAGCCGTCAAGGCCGTCAGCGAGCCACGCTCCATTGAGAAGGCCGCTGCCGCTGCCCTGTCTTCTACTTCCTCCCTCCGCCTTACTCACTCCTCCTTTAAACCCCAGTGCTTCCGTGCCCCCACGGACAACGATAAGAGCTTTGGCAACTGGCTGGCCAAGGACTGGAAGCGCTGCGGACTGGACACCCTGCGGCTGCCGATGACCATCGAACAGCACGGCAACGAGTGGACCTTCACCTTCGAGATTCCCGACACGCTGCCCCCGCTGCCACGCGTAGGCATCGTCGTAGAGCTGACCCGTGACTATGAGCAGCTCGTGTGGCACGGCCGCGGACCGTGGGACAACTACCCCGACCGCAAGACGTCGTGCCCCATCGGATGGTGGCAGTCGACGGTCACCGACCAGTATATACACTATGCCCGGCCGCAGGACTCCGGCAACCATGAGGAGTGTACCTACGTGGAGCTGAAGAGCAGCGACGGCCGCACACTGCACGTCGAGGCCGTCGGCGCACCGTTCTCGTTCTCTGCCCTGCCCTACTCTGCACAGTACCTCGCCTCGAAGAAGCACGACTTCGAGCTACAGGAACAGGGCAAGACCTACCTCAGCATCGACTGTGCCGTGATGGGCCTGGGCAACAGTTCGTGCGGGCCGGGCGTGCTTAAGAAATATGCCATCGACCCCACCAGGACCTACCAACTACGCCTCCGCATTTGGTAGGCACACGGGGTCTGCCAGTCAGTTTGGCCGTACCTCAGCGCCGCCAAGGCCGTACCTCAGCACCGCCAAGGCCGTACCTCAGCACCGCTGACCCCGTACCTCAACACCGCCAAGGCCGGCCCAAACCGATGCCGAGGCCGGCCCAAGGCGAAAGAACAACGAACTCAACGATTATGGCTGCACACAACGAATTAGGGAAATGGGGCGAAGAACAGGCCGCCCACTATCTGCAACGGAAAGGCTACGACATCGTGGAACGCGACTGGCGGTCGGGCCACCGCGACCTGGACATCATAGCCACTGACGGCGATAGCGTGGTGTTCGTGGAAGTGAAAAGCCGCCGCAACCGCGTGTTCGGCGAACCGGAAGATGCCATCGACTACCAGAAACTGCGAAACCTGCGGCAGGCCATCAACCACTACGTCAAGCTCCACCACATCTGCCAGAACATGCGACTTGACGTGGTGACCGTCGTCGGCACTCCCGACGGCGGAGAGCCAGAAATCATCCACATCGAGGACATACCAATGTACTAAGCTACAAAGAGAGCTAACACCGCTTTGTACATAGTCAGAGACCCCACCCCGCTCTCTGACCCTGATGGGAGGAGAGTGCCGTGCAGACTACCTGTAGCAGGTGAGTCCGCCAGCAACTCCCTTCCCATCAAGGCCGGGGCAGGGGTGGGGTCTGTATGACCAGCAGACGTGTCGGCTTATTCCTCAGCCGAGAAGTCGTCTTTTCCTACGCCGCAGATGGGGCATACCCAGTCTTCGGGAATGTCTTCAAAGGCAGTGCCGGGGGCTATGCCGTTGTCGGGGTCGCCTACTTCAGGGTCGTAAACGTAACCGCAAGTGTCGCAAATGTACTTCTTCATTGTTGTTAGTCTTTAAGGGGTTAATAATAAAATAACGTAAATGGGGAATCTTTGTTAGCCTAACGCGCAGACAGGAGCGCCTCCAGGCGGTCGACGATGGTCTGTGGCTTGATGAGGTTCATGCATGCATAGTCGCCACGACGGCACGGCTTCTGGCCGAAGATGCTGCACGGACGGCATTCAAGGTCTACCTGAACAGCATTGTCTACCGACTGGCCCCAGCCCAGAAAACCAGCATAGGGATGGGTGGCACCCCAGATGCTGACCACGGGAATGCCCGTCAGCGAGGCCAGATGCATGTTGGCAGAATCCATGGAGAGCATCACATCAAGGTGGCTCATCAGGATAAGTTCGTCGCGCAGACTGCCGACATGATTGGAGACATACATGCACTGGGGAAACTCCTGGCGCCAGCGGGTGAAGTATTCCTCCTCCTCGTGGCCGCGCCCAAAGAGCAGAATGCATGCATTGGGATGGCGCTCTGCCAGCATGCTGACAACCTGGTGCATGTGCTGTGGCGGATACACCTTGCCCTGATGGGCCGCAAAGGGTGCTATGCCTATGAGCTGTGAAGCACCAGACAGCTGGGCCGTTACGTCGAGCGGCAACTGCGAAAGGTCGCCCTTGTCGTCGCCAAAGATGCTGTGAAACTGAATGGTAATGGGATAGCCCAAGCGCTCGAACACCTCGGTGTAGTTCTGAAACGAACTGGGTTGCTGGCTGAGATGCTTATGGCTTGCCGAGGTCAGCCGCCGACGGCCACGACGGTGCTTGTTGATGTGCTCCACGCGGTAGTGGCCGATGTTGAAGCGCATGCGCAGAAAGTCGGAACGCAACACGTTGTGCAGGTCGGCAACGGCCGTAAACTGCTTGGCGGCCAAACGCCGATAGAGGGCGTTCAGACCCTTGATGCCACGGTATTCATGCTTGAGGTCGGCCTCCATGAAGCCGATATTGGGAGCCAGTCCTTCAAACAGGGGACGGGCATTGGAGCGGCTGAGCACCGTGACGCGTATCTCGGGATACTGGTGGGCCAGCGAATAGACTACGGGTACGGCCATGGCGATGTCGCCAAGTGCAGAGAAACGAATGACGAGTATATGGTCTTTCTTCACTATGAGCCTTGTGTTTAGCTGCACCTGCACGGCAGGTGCTGGCTGGTTGTTTACTTCTTATAGAGCACGGGATTCGTGCTGGGGTCGTTATACATCTTCATCTGGCGGTAGACCTTCATATACTTGCGGCCGGCAGCGATGTCGTCCAACAGCTGGTCAATGGCCGTCGAGAGGTCTGTCTGCTGCTCCAGCAACACCGCCAGTTTGCCACGGCAACGTGCCACATGGCCGGCATCGGCATCCTGACGGTTCACCTGCTCCTGCATGTGCCATATCTTCAAGGCCAGAATGGAGAGGCGGTCGGTGGCCCACGCTGGACTCTCGGTGTTGAGACGGGCGTCGGGCAGCGGCTTCACGTCCTGATAGCACTGGCGGAAGTAGCTGTCTATCTGCTCTACCAGGTCGGTGCGCTCCTGATTGGAGCGGTCGATGCGGCGCTTCAGCTGCAGGGCCTCCACGGGGTCGATATGCGGGTCGCGGATGATGTCCTCCAGGTGCCACTGCACGGTGTCTATCCAGCACTTCAGGTAAAGGCTGTGCTCTATGGTGCCGGTGGTGTAGGGGTTGTTGATAGGCGTATCGACGTGGTCTTTCAAGTGATAGTCACGGATGGCCTGCTGGAAAATATGGTTAGCTTGCTCGGTAAATGTCATGATATTCGTGTTTTGGGTTCATGCACACTAAGTGCTTACGACTGCAAAGATAAGCAATAACTATGGAATAACCAACGAAAGGGGGTGGTTTTTCAGATATTTTATAGTATTTTCGGTCGTCAGAGGCGCCCCGACTCATGGAAACTGAAGTAGGCTCCGTCGGTCACGATGACGTGGTCCATCAGGTGCAGGCGCATAATGCCGCACGCCTTCTGCAGGTTGTTGGTCAGCTGACTGTCGGCCTCGCTGGGACGCAGACTGCCCGACGGATGGTTATGGCAGACGGCTAAGATGGTGGCATTGGCCAGGACGGCCTCGCGCAGGATGATGCGGATGTCGACGGCCACCTCGGTGATGCCGCCATGCGAGATGCGCACCTTCTTGATGAGCCGGAAGTTTTGGTTGAGCAACAGCACCCAGAATTCCTCGACGTCGAGGTCCTGCAGCAGCGGGTGCATGTAGTTGTAGATGCGGGTGGCTGTCGACAACTCAGGACGCTCCTCGGCATGCTCCATCTGGCGACGCTTGCCCAGTTCGCAGGCAGCCAGGATGGTGATGGCCTTGGCCTCGCCGACACCGCTGTACTCGCAGAGCTGCTGGATGGTCATCTTGCCCAGCGTGTTCAGGTTGTTGTGGCAGTCGCTGAGCACACGCTTCATCAGGTCGACAGCTGTCTCCTTCGGCGAACCCGACCCAATGAGGATAGCCAGCAGCTCGGCATTCGACAGCGCCTCGGCACCCAGGCGCATCAGCTTCTCGCGGGGGCGGTCGGCCTCCGACCATTGGTTGATAGTCAGCTTCTCCATCTTACTTATAGAAGTTCTTTTCAAAGGCCGTGAACTCGTCCTGGCCCAGGACGCAACGCTTCCACCACGACTCGATGAATCCGAATCCATAGCCCATCAGCTGCGTGAAAGCGGCGGGAATACTGAGCACACCAACCTTCAGGCTATGGTTGACACGCGTGGAGTCCAGGCAGAGGAGCAAGGCATAGAGCAGCAGGGGCAAGAGCGTCAGACCACAGCAGAACGGGGCCAACAGCAGACAGCCAATAACGCCCAGGGTAAACACCGTGGGCAACAGGTGGACGAGCTTTAGGGTGCCTGGATGCCGCTTTTCCAAGTTGATGCGGGCAATACCGCTGTTGTACACCTGACGGAAGAACTTACGGAAATCGGTGCGTCGCTTGTGCCACACCCATGCAGCAGGAAACAGGCGGGGCTGATGGCCGGCCTCCACGATGCGATAGGAGAAGTCGATGTCCTCGCCAAAGCGCATCTTCGAGAAACCACCTAACTGCTGGTATACATCGCGACGGATGCCCATGTTGAACGAACGGGGATAAAACTTGTCGAGCTTGGCCTTGCCACCACGGATGCCACCCGTGGTGAAAAAAGAGGTCATCGAGTAGCTGATGGCTTTCTGAACAGGAGTGAACGAAGGGTGCGACGCGTCAGGACCGCCCCAGGCGACTACGCCCTCCTGGCTATTGTCGACGGCATCTAAGTAGCCGGCAGGCAGGACAACGTCGGAATCGAGTATGATGACCCACTCGCCGTGGGCACGCTCCACACCATAGTTGCGGCTCTGCCCGGGACCACTGTTCGCCTTGAAGTAATAATGCAAATCAAGGATGCCTGCGTACTTGTCGCAAACATCCTTGCATGTGTTCTCACTACCGTCTTCAACGATGACCACCTCAAAGTCCTTCAGCGTCTGGGCGCACAGACTTTCCAGCAGTTCGTCCACCTCGTCAGGGCGATTGTAGACGGGAACGATAACGGAGTATTTCAAGGGTCTATTGCCTTTTACCAATATACCTGCTGACGACTACTCCTTTGCACGGGCCAGATAGGAGCCGTCACGGGTATCGACCTGAATAAGGTCACCCTCATTGATGAACAACGGAACGCGAACCTCAACACCAGTCTCCAGCGTGGCAGGCTTCAGCGTGTTGGTGGCCGTGTCGCCCTTGATACCGGGCTCGGAGTGAGTGACGCGCAGGACGGTCTTCACAGGCATCTCGGCATACAGGATTGTGCCATCGGTGGTGTCGCTGACAACCGACACGACATCGCCTTCCTTCATGAACTCATGGCCGATGACCAGGTCGTTGGCTATGGGAATCTGCTCAAAGGTCTCCTGGTTCATGAAGATACGACCCTCCTGGTCCTCATAGAGATACTGATAATCGCGGTGCTCGATGACCACGTCCTCCAGCTTCTCGCCGATGTTGTAGCGGCGCTCCAGCACTCGTCCGTCCGTCACGTTCTTCATCTTGATGTTCATGATGGTGTTTCCCTTGCCGGGCTTACGGTGCTGGAAATCGATGCAAACCCAGATGGCTCCGTCCATGCGAATGGCGGTTCCTTTCTTAATGTCTTGAGAATTAATCATATTGTCCTATTATATTATGTAATATGTCCTTTTGCGGGTGCAAAGGTACGAAAAAAAGTGAAAAGTGAAAAGGGATAAGTGAAAAAAATGCTCCTAAACTTGCGTAATTGGAAATTATTGTGTACTTTTGCAGCCCAAATCGACAATTATAACATAAAATAACAAAAGTACAATGAAAAGAACATTCCAGCCGCACAACCGTCGTCGCGTGAACAAACATGGTTTCCGCGAGCGCATGGCAACGAAGAACGGCCGCCGCGTTCTGGCCTCTCGCCGCGCAAAAGGTCGCAAGAAGTTAACCGTATCATCAGAGCGTCACGGAAAGTAAAAACCGGATATTACTGATAAGAATTGGGTGTGTTCCGCGAGAAATACACCCAATTTTTTTGCTGTCTCAATTATTCTTCGTACTTTTGCCCTATCATTTCATAACATCGAGCCTAATGAGCGTGAAGGATTTCTTTGTAAAGACTGGCGGACTGTTCCTATGGGGCAACCTCTTGGCCATGCTGCTGGTAGTGGTGCTACTGAGTGTCGGTGTATGGTACGGCCTTGAACTGTACACCCACCACGGCGAAGGCATCGTGGTGCCCAACATTAAAGGAAAGAGCTTCCAGGTAGCCTATCGTCAGTTGCAAGACGCAGGACTGGTCATTCAAGTGAGTGACTCTGGCTACAACAAGAAGCTGGCTGCTGACTGCATTCTTGCCCAGTCGCCAGGTTTCGGCACGAAGGTTAAAGAGGGGCACACCATCTATGTCACCGTCAACTCACCCTCCTCACCCACGTTCGTCATTCCCGATATTGTCGACAATTGTAGTGTTCGCGAGGCTGAAGCACGCTTGACGGCCATGGGCTTCCGTCTATTGCCTTCCCTATTGGTGGTAGGCGAGAAGGATTGGGTTTATGGCATTCAGTGTCGTGGCCGTCGTGTGTCTAACGGAGACCGCATCCCCATTGATTATCCGCTGACGTTAATGGTAGGCAGCGGCTCTTATGATGACACCGACAACTTTGAGTACATAGAGTCCTCCTATGCGGTGCCAGCGGAAGGCGAAGTCGATGAGTTTGTAGAAGTTCCCGAAAAGCAACCGACAGAGTAAGTGAGTCATGACTGAGCAACTGGACGATATAGAACTGATTGCTGACGATGATGGTGGGCAACTCTATGAGCACCTGCGCATAGAAGTAGACCATGGGCAAGAGCCTGTACGCATCGACAAATATATGTCGGAACACGTACAACACTCCTCACGCAACCGTATCCAGAAGGCTGCCGAAGCAGGTTTCATCCATGTCAACGACACTCCCGTCAAGAGCAATTACAAGGTCCGCCCTGGCGACGTGGTGACACTGATGCTGGACCGTCCGCACTACGATACCACCATAGAACCAGAAGATATTCCCCTTAACATTATCTATGAAGATGACGCACTGCTGGTTGTCAACAAGCCGGCAGGACTGGTGGTGCATCCCGGCGTGGGCAACTTCCACGGCACGCTGGTCAATGCCATTGCGTGGCACCTGCGCGGTCTGCCGTCCTACGACCCCAACGACCCCAGCGTCGGACTGGTTCACCGCATCGACAAAGACACCAGCGGCCTGCTGGTCGTGGCCAAGACCCCTGAAGCCAAGACCGAGCTGGGAGCACAGTTCTTCAACCACGACACCCATCGCAGCTATATCGCGTTGGTCTGGGGCAACCTGACCGAGGACACCGGTCGGATAGAGGGCAATATTGGCCGTGACCCGCGAGATCGCCAGCGCATGGCCGTCTTCCCCCCAGGTTCTGAGACGGGCAAGTCGGCCATTACCCACTATCACGTGCTGGAACGCTACGGCTATACTACCCTGGTGGAATGCCGCTTGGAGACGGGCCGCACACACCAGATTCGTGCCCACATGAAGCACATCGGCCATCCACTGTTTGGCGACGAGCGCTATGGAGGCACCGAGCTGTTACGCGGGGAACGGACAGCATCCTACAAAGCCTTTATCCACAACTGCCTGACGCTCTGCCCTCGCCAGGCGCTGCATGCCCGCACACTGGGCTTTGTGCATCCGGTCAGTCATGAGCAGCTGGACTTCAGCTCTCCGCTGCCTGCCGATATGGAGGGCCTCATCGAGAAATGGAACAAATACATTAAAAGCAAAGACATATAATCATGAAGGATTTAAAACGCGACATTGCCATCGTTTGCGGTGGCGACTCTTCCGAGCACGACGTCTCGCTGCGCTCAGCTCAAGGACTCTATTCATTCTTTGATAAAGAACGCTACAATGTGTACATCGTCGACATCAAAGGCCAGGACTGGCATGTGGAGCTGCACGACGGCACCACAACGCCCATCGACCGCAACGACTTCTCGTTCGTCGAAGCCGGCAAGCTCCGTCAGTTTGACTACGCATATATCACCATTCATGGCACCCCTGGCGAGAACGGACTGCTGCAAGGCTATCTTGACCTGGTAGGTGTGCCCTACTCCACCAGTGGCGTGCTGGTCGAGGCCATGACTTTCGATAAGTTTGTGCTCAACCAGTATCTGCGCGGCTATGGCGTGTCAGTGGGCGACTCACTGCTCATCCGGCAGGGCTATGAGCAGTTGGTTAGCGACGACGAGATAGAGCAGCGCATTGGTATGCCCTGCTTTGTCAAGCCCGCCGCCGACGGCTCGTCGTTTGGTGTCTCAAAGGTGAAAAACAAAGACCAGCTGGCTCCCGCCATCCGCAAGGCCATGATGGAAAGCCCGGAAGTGATGGTAGAGCAATATCTGGAGGGCACTGAAGTCACCATGGGCATCTACAAGACCCATGAGAAAGAAGTACTGCTACCCATCACTGAGGTTGTCACCAGCAACGAGTTCTTTGACTACGATGCCAAGTACAACGGTCAGGTTCAGGAGATTACGCCAGCACGCATTTCCGAGGACACAGCGCGCCGCATCCGCGAAATTACCAGCCACATCTACGACATCCTGCACTGCAACGGTATCATCCGCATCGACTACATTATTTCGCCCAATGGCAAGATTACCATGCTTGAGGTGAACACCACGCCCGGCATGACCGCCACCAGTTTTATTCCCCAGCAGGTGCGTGCCGCCGGTCTGGAGATGAAGGACGTGCTGACCGACATTGTGGAGAACCAGTTCTAAGTGAATGGATTGCTGAGTGTTATGACGAACGAGTTTGACGAGATACGGCCCTACGAGGCGGAAGAGATGCAGCAGGCCTTCAACGACCTGCTCAACGACAGGCAGTTTTCTGCACTGCTTCACGGTTTTGTGCCCTGGCTACCCAAGGGAATCCGCAACACGCTATTGCGACTGGCCTTCACTGGTGTGAAGACCCCGCTCGACTTCCAGCTCCGTTTCATGAAGCCCGTTGTCAGATACATTATCCGCAAGCATTCTGATGGGCTGACCTTCAACGACCAGGCTCTGACGGCCTTCAGCGGACAAGGCATGCAGCGCGACATGACCGCCCGTTATACCTTTCTTACCAACCATCGCGACATCGTGCTCGACTCGGCATTCCTTGACGTGTCGCTCTACGACCATGGCTATCCCACCACCGTTGAGATAGGCATAGGCGACAACCTGCTCATCTATCCTTGGATAAAGCGTTTGGTACGCATGAACAAGGCGTTCACCGTGCGGCGCGGGCTGACGGCCCACGAGATGATGCGCTCCTCACAACTCATGAGCCGCTATATCCACTATGCCGTCACCCAAAAGCATGAGAACATCTGGCTGGCACAACGCGAAGGCCGTGCCAAGGACTCCGACGACCGCACACAGGAGTCAGTACTGAAAATGCTGGCCATGGGTGGCAGCACTCCCGGTGGCTCTGCTGTCGACAGCCTTCGCGAGCTGAACATCGTGCCGCTAACCATCAGCTATGAGTATGACCCGTGTGACTACCTAAAGGCTCAGGAATTCCAGCAGAAGCGCGACAACCCCGCTTTCAAGAAGTCGCGTCAGGACGACCTCGACAACATGCGGACGGGCATCATGGGCTACAAGGGCCGTGTTCACTACCACTGTGCCGGTCCCGTCAATAGCTGGCTCGATGAGTTGCGCGAGCTGCCGCGCCAGGACTTCTACGCTGCCCTGAGCCAGCGCATCGACAACGAGCTTCATGCCCACTACCGCCTCTATCCCTGCAACTATATTGCCCTTGACTGGCTGGAGAAAGGCGAAGAAGCCATTAAAGCCGTTAAGGACGGCATGGTCGATGCCGCTAACGGTACACACTACACAGCGGCCGACGTAGCCAGCTTCAGGGAATACCTGCAGGGCCAGTTGGCAAAAATCAAGATTGCCAACAAGGACGAGGCGTACCTCTTAGAGCGCATGCTGACCATGTATGCCAACCCGCTACGCAACTACCTACGGGTGACCAACACCAGCCACACATGACGATGACTATCCGCCAACACCTACCGACTATCCTCAGCAACGGCTTGCTACTGGCGGCCCTGCTGTTGGCAGCCTGCGAGACCGACAGCTACGAGAAGGGCACGGGCCGCTACTCGCTGATGCAGGCCGACCTCTGCGAACTGACCGTCGACGGCAGCCAGCAGGGCACGCGCTTCGTGACCGACGAAGGTATCAGCTACCAGTTTGACAAGCCATACAGTGCCACATGGATACAGACAGCCGACACCACGTACCGCACACTTATCTACTACAACAAGCTGGCCGATGGTCAGGCCGAGGCTATGGCAGTCAGCAGCATTGTTACGCTGCACCCCATCGCCCACTGGCGCTTCGACAAACAGCCCCAGGACCCTATTGGTGTAGAGAGTGCCTGGCTTTCCACCACTGGCCGTTACCTGAACATGGGCCTGCTGATGAAGACCGGCCGCATAGACGACGAGGAACTTCCCCACAACATCGGACTGGCACAGGACACCATCCTGACCCATGCCGACCAGACGCGTACGGCCTACTACCGGCTGCTGCACAGCCAGAACGGCATTCCTGAGTATTACACCAACCGCCGCTACGTCAGCATCCTGCTGCCTGCCGACCGGCCAGACACCGTTCACCTGTCCATTGAGACCTATCAGGGCACCCTGGAACGCATCTTCCCCCTATGAACTACTTAGGCGAACTCATATCCATTGGCGTGGCCTTCTCATGGACGGCCACTGCCCTACTCTCCGAGTTTGGCAGCAAGCGTATGGGCAACCTGACACTCAATGTGCTGCGTATGGCCCTGGCACTCATCTTCGCAACCATCCTGTTTATCTTCATTGACGGCTCACCCCTACCCACAGGTGTCACCCCGCCAGCCATCGCCTGGCTGCTGCTATCCGGACTGGTGGGTTACGTCATCGGCGACTTCTGTCTCTTTCAGTGCTACATTATCATCGGCTCACAGTACGGCCAGCTGTTTATGACACTGGCACCCCTGTCGGCCGCCATCACCGCCTGGCTGCTGTTAGGCCAGCAGATGACCCCAATGGGCATCCTGGCCATGCTCATCACGCTGACCGGCATCAGCATCAGCGTACTGGGACACAGCAAGCACCACCTGCTCACGCTCCGTCTTCCCGTCCGTGGCGTGCTCTATGCCATCGGGGCGGCACTATGTCAGGGTGTCGGACTGGTGCTGAGCAAGATGGGCATGGACCACATCCTGCCACCAGGCGACCACCCCTGGCTCGTCCCCTTCGGTGCCAACTTCATCCGCTGCCTGGCCGGCATAGCAGGCTTCACCATATTATTATATATGCGTGAAGGACTACACCCCCTATGGCGAGCCGTCACCGACCGCGCCAGCATGTCGGTAGCCACCGCCACCACCATCTTCGGACCCTTCGTGGGCGTAGGTTTCTCACTCATGGCCGTGCAATACACCAGTGCGGGCGTCGCCTCCACCCTGATGGCCCTCACACCAGTCATCATCCTGCTTCCTGCCCACTGGCTGTTCCACCAGCCACTGACATGGCGTGCCGTCGTGGGTGCATGCCTCTCCGTTGTGGGCGTCAGTCTGTTTTTCCTGACGTAGCGAAGTAGCGGTCTGCGCTTGTATGAGCGAGCAAGGCTCGTAGCGGAAAAGCGCAAATAAATTTGGCTTTTCGCTCACTTATTCGTACCTTTGCACGCTGAATAGAAAACATACCCCATTAAGAACGATAAGCTAAGATGAAGAAACTGATTATCTGCTTGACGTTGCTGGCGGCAATGACTTTCACGCTGACCAGCTGCAAGAAAGACAAAGACCCTGAACAGTTGTACAAGGACATTACCAACAAAGACTGGCATGGCTACATGGACACCTACAAGGAGAACGGCAGCGAATGGAGGGACATGGGTGAGCGCACCTTCCTCGTCATTCGTTTCAATGGCAACAAGGGAGCACTGAATGGCACGGGTTACCAGGTGGAATTCGATAACCCCGAGATGGCGGGCAACCCCTCCGACAAGAATAGATTCAGATGGGAGATAGCCAATGGCGAGCTGCACATTGCCTATATTAACCCTGGCTGGACGGATGTATGGATTGACTACAACAACTGCACAGTGAGCGATGACACCTTTGTCGGCGAGATGTACGACCATCACGACCACATGTATAAATTCTACTTCAAGCCGGGCATTGCCATCAACTGGGCCCAGTACGGATTCTAACTAATAATAATCACACACATGGCACTAAAATGCGGTATCGTCGGACTTCCCAACGTGGGTAAGTCAACCTTGTTCAACTGCCTGTCGAGCGCTAAGGCACAGGCAGCCAACTTTCCTTTCTGTACTATTGAGCCCAACGTGGGCGTCATCACCGTTCCCGACGAGCGTCTTACCCGGCTGGCCGAACTGGTCCATCCCGGACGCATCGTGCCCGCCACCTGCGAGATAGTCGACATCGCCGGACTGGTCAAGGGCGCGTCAAAGGGCGAGGGGTTAGGCAATAAGTTTCTGGGCAACATCCGTGAGACCGATGCCATCATCCACGTGCTGCGCTGCTTCGAGGATGACAATATCACCCACGTCGACGGCACCATCGACCCCATCCGCGACAAGGAAATCATCGACACCGAACTGCAGCTGAAAGACCTGGAGACCATCGAGGGCCGACTGGCTAAGACCGAGAAGGCCGCTGCTGCCGGCAACAAGGATGCCAAGGTAGAAGTGACGGTGCTGCATGCCTACAAGGAGGTGCTCGAACAGGGCAAGAACGCCCGCATCGTGACCTTCGAGAACAAAGACGAGCAGGACTGCGCGCGCAACCTGTTTCTGCTCACCGCCAAGCCCGTGCTCTACGTGTGCAACGTCAGCGAGGCCGATGCCAAGAGCGGCAATACGCTGACGCAGAAGGTAGAGGCGCTGGCCCGTGAGGAGGGCGCCGAGTCGATGACCATTGCCGCCAAGACCGAGGAGGACATCGCCGAGCTGGAGTCGTATGAGGACAAGCAGCTGTTCCTTGAAGAACTGGGCCTGGAGGAAAGCGGTGTCAACCGCCTCATCAAGAAGGCATACGCCCTGCTGAACCTTGAGACCTTCATCACCGCCGGCGAGATGGAGGTGAAGGCGTGGACCTACAAGAAAGGGTGGAAGGCTCCCCAGTGTGCCGGTGTCATCCACACCGACTTTGAGAAGGGCTTCATCCGCGCCGAGGTCATCAAGTACGACGACTACATCCATTATGGCTCCGAGGCTGCCGTCCGCGAAGCCGGCAAACTGGCCATCGAGGGCAAGGAGTACGTCGTGCAGGATGGCGACATCATGCACTTCCGTTTTAATGTTTAGCCAGCACCTTCAGCCATGGAACTGTTCAACTACATTGTCTGGAACCCAAGCCTGAGCTTCGGCCCATTCCGCTGGTACTCGCTGTGCTGGCTCATTGGACTGGCACTGGCCTACCTCATCGTGCGCAGGCTGTATAAGGAGCAGCACATCAAGGACGAGCTCTTCGACCCCTTGTTCCTCTACTGCTTCCTGGGCATCCTCATCGGTGCCCGTCTGGGTCACTGCCTCTTCTACCAGCCCGACTACTTCCTCACTTCGTGGCAGGGTGTGGTCGAGATGCTGCTGCCCATCCATTTTCTGGCCGACGGCGGATGGCGCTTCACCGGCTACGAGGGACTGGCCTCTCACGGTGGCACCCTGGGACTCATCATCGCCCTGTGGCTCTATGTGCGCCACACCAAGCTCAACATCTGGCGGGTGCTTGACAACATCGCCATAGCCACCGGCACGACGGCCTGCTTCATCCGCTTAGGCAATCTGATGAACTCGGAAATCATCGGTCGCGTGACAGACGTGCCCTGGGCGTTCATCTTCGAGCGCGTCGACACCATGCCGCGCCATCCCGGCCAGCTCTACGAGGCCATCGCCTATGCCGTGCTGTTCTGTCTGCTGTGGTGGCTCCACAAGAAGATGCCTGAGCGCATCGGCACGGGCTGGTACTTCGGCCTTTGCCTAACCTACATCTTCACGTTCCGTTTCCTGATAGAGTACACCAAAGAGGTGCAGGAGGCCTTCGAGGCCCAGCTGCCGTTGGACATGGGGCAGCTGCTGTCCATCCCGTTCGTCGTCGTCGGCCTCGTGTGTATGTACCGCAGCAAGTCCATGAAGACACCATGACCGCAACCACCCAGACTACTTAAACAAACTACCTAAAACCTAATCTGCCTAAAACGCCCATGCATCGCTGCATTACACTACTCGCCGTCCTCCTCAGCAGTACCATCCTGATGGCACAGCCACAGGCGGACACGGCCTTCCAGAAGCTCTACCAGCAATACTACCAGCTGTACGGGATGCCCGACAAGGAGAAGGAGTTCTTTAAGGCTTCCGAGCAAATGCAGGCCTACTACCTGAAGACTGGCAAGAAGCTCTCCTACTACAAGATACTCCAGAACGAGGTGCTCTACGACACCGAGAACGGCCATACGTACCGTGCGCTGAAGCGGACGTACGAGATTCTGGAGCAGATGAAGAAGGAGAACTACAACCACTACGACCTGGTGTACACCGCCCTTGGCACCATCTACGAGAGCCGTGGCAACTACCGCATGGCCAACTACTACTACATGGACGCGCTGAAGAATGTCAACGCCACCGACAGTGGTTCGCTCATCAGCATCTACTCACGCATCGCATCGCTGAAGACATGCCGTGAGCCGCAGGAGGCCTGGAAATACAACGAGAAGTTTGGCGCACTGACCACCCACTTTCCAGAATACTACAAGGTGTATCTGACACTGAAGGGCGAGATAGCCTTCTACCAGAACCGCGAGGCGGTGTTCCACAGCGTTGACAAGGAGTTTCTCGACTACCTCAAGAGCCACCCCACGCTGGACAACTACGGCGTGAGCACCATGGAGACCATCCGCAAGGCATACGCCGGCGACTATGAGGGAGCCATCGCCGTCATCCGCCGCGAGGACCCCAGCCACAAAGACCTCCACGACCTTGACCTGTTAGGCAAGATATACGAGATGATGGGCCGCTACGACCTTTCGCTGAAGGTGTCAGCCCGTCGTCGTGACCTGCGCGACTCGCTGAACAGCGACATGATGTTCAACAACCTCAACCAGGTGAACGCCGAGATGGGGCTGGTAGAGCTGACTGAGAAAGCCAGCTTAGAGCGTGAGGCAATGCTTCAGAACGCTGCCCGTGAGCGTGAACGGTGGCTGGCAGCCGTCATCTGCCTGCTGTTGGGCATCCAGGGCCTCATCGTGTGGCGCTATCTTACCCGTCGCCGCTATCAGCACCAGCTGCTGAAGCAGAACCGTGAGCTGGAGATAGCCCTTGACCATGCCAAGGAGTCTGACCGCATGAAGACGGCCTTCATCGAGCACGTCAGTCATGAGATACGCACGCCGCTGAACGTCATCACGGGCTTTGCGCAGATAGTGACCAACCCCGACTACCAGTTGAACGACAAGGAGCGTAACGTGATGCTGAACGACATCAGCAACAACACGGTCAAGATTACCGACATCGTCAACGAGCTCTTGGAGGTGGCCCAGGACGAGAGCAAGGAATACTACGAGAAGAACGACGACGTCAACGTCAACGAGCTGTGCCAGCACATCGTCAACGACTTTGAACGGGTGAACAACGGCAAGCTGACGCTGACCTTCCGCAGCGCGCTGAACAGGGACTTCGTGCTGCGCTCCAACCAGAAGGTGCTGACCAAGATACTGCAGCAGCTGATGAGCAACGCACTGAAGTTTACCGAGCACGGCAGCGTGGAGCTGCGTGTCCGCGAGCGTGCCGCCAACGGTGGCGTGGAGTTTTGCGTCACCGACACCGGCATCGGCATCGACGAGCAGTATCACGACAAGGTGTTCGAGCGTTTCTTCAAGGTTGACTCCTTCAAGCAGGGTCTGGGCCTGGGCCTGACCATGAGCCGCAAGATGGCCGAGCTGCTGGGCGGCTCGCTGACCATCGACAAAGCCTACAAGAAGGGTGCCCGCTTCGTGCTGGTGCTGCCTGAGTAGGTACACACTCCCCCACCCCATTGGCATAGCCTGTAACGCGATAGTCAGCGGCATCTACTTGCCGCTGACTATCTTCTTTATGTCGTTCAGCTTGTTGAGCGCCTCCATGGGCGTCAGGTTGTTGATGTCGAGGTTCAGTATCTCGTCGCGAATCTGGCTGAGCACAGGGTCGTCCAACTGGAAGAAGCTCAGCTGCATGCCCTCGCGACTCTGGGCTATCTCAGCCGTAGGCTTGCCGACATTGCCCACCTGGGCATTGTCGGCCTCCAGCTGTTTCAGGATGACGTTGGCACGTTTGACGATGCTCTTGGGCATGCCTGATATTTCGGCCACATGGATACCGAAGGAGTGCTCAGAGCCGCCCTTCTCCAGCTTTCTGAGGAAGATGACCTTGCCCTCCACCTCCTTCACGCTGACGTTGTAGTTTTTTATGCGCGAGAAGTGCTTCTCCATCTCGTTCAGCTCGTGGTAGTGGGTGGCAAAGAGCGTGCGGGCATGAGCCCGTGGCTGTTCGTGCAGATACTCCACGATGGCCCAGGCAATGGATATGCCGTCGTAGGTAGACGTGCCACGTCCCAGCTCGTCGAAGAGCACCAGCGAGCGCGGCGTGACATTGTTGAGGATATTGGATGCCTCGGTCATCTCGACCATGAACGTCGACTCGCCAAGCGAGATATTGTCGGAGGCTCCCACACGGGTGAAGATTTTGTCCACCAGTCCGATGTGTGCGCTGTCGGCCGGCACGAAGGAACCTATCTGTGCCATCAGGGTGATGAGTGCCGTCTGGCGCAGTAGTGCCGACTTACCGGCCATGTTCGGACCGGTGATGATGATGATTTGCTGGCGCTGGCTGTCCAGGAGGATGTCGTTGGGCACGTAGTGCTCGCCGACGGGCAGCTGCTGCTCGATGACGGGGTGGCGGCCCTGACGGATGTCGAGGACATCGTCAGACGAAATCACAGGGCGCACGTAGTGGTTTTCCTGGGCCGTCTTGGCAGCCGACAGGAGGCAGTCGAGGTGGGCAATGGCGGCAGCATCCTGCTGCACCTGCGGTATGAACGCCTGAGCGGCGGTGACCAGTTCGGCAAACAGCTGCTGCTCGAGGGCAAGAATCTTGTCCTCGGCACCGAGTATTTTCTCCTCATACTCCTTCAGCTCCTGAGTGATGTAGCGCTCGGCCTGAGCCAGCGTCTGCTTGCGCACCCACTCCTGGGGCACCTTGTCCTTATAGGTGTTGCGCACCTCAAGGTAGTAGCCGAAGACGTTGTTGTAGCCTATCTTCAGCGAGGCGATGCCCGTCTGGCGGGCCTCGCGCTCCTGTATCTGTAGCAGGTAGTCCTTGCCGCTGTAGGCTATCTGGCGGAGCTCGTCGAGCTCGGCGCTGACGCCGTTGCGGATGACGCCGCCCTTCTGTACCAGCTGCGGCGGGTCGTTGGTCAGCTCGCGGGCGATGCGGTCGCGGAGTGCATCACAGAGGGAAAGGCGCTCGCCAAGGCGGCGGAGGGCGGCGGGGGTGTCAGCGGGAAAACCGCTGACCACGGACGCGGCGGAGGGGGCGGGCACGGACGCGGCGGAGGAGGCGGGCACGGACGCGGCGGAGGGAGCGGGCACGGACGCGGCGGGGGCGTCAGCGGGAAAACCGCTGACCACGGACGCGGCAGGGGATTGTTCGTGGCAGGCGGTTTTCCCGCCTGCGCCCTCGGTGGCGGCGGAAGGGGCAGCGGAGGCCGCCTGCAGGCAGGCGGCCTTGATGGGGGCGATGGCTTCGAGGGCTGTCTTGAGCTGCACCATTTCGCGGGGCGTCACGCGGCCTACGGCCACCTTGGAGACGATGCGCTCCAGGTCGCCGATGCGCTGCAGGTGACTGTCGACGGTGTCGCGGAAGTCAGGCCGCCGGAAGAAGTAGTCGACGATGTCCAGTCGCTCGTTGATGGCCTTCTCGTCCTTCAGGGGGAACACCAGCCAGCGTCGCAGCAGACGGCCGCCCATGGGCGACACGGTGCGGTCGATGACGTCGAGCAGCGACTTGCCGTCCTCCTGCATGGTGCCGAGCAGCTCCAGCGAGCGCACGGTGAACTTGTCGAGGCGTACGTAGCGCTCCTCCTCGATGCGGTTGAGCGACGTGATGTGTGCCAGCTGGTTATGGAGCGTCTGCTCCAGGTATTGCAGGATGGCGCCGGCGGCCACGATGCCGCTCTTGAGGTGGTCGACGCCGAAGCCCTTGAGCGACTTGACGTTGAAGAGCTTGAAGAGCTTCTGGTGTGCCGTCTGCTCGGTGAACACCCAGTCGTCGAGCTCGAAGGTGACGAGGCGAGTGCCGAAATAGCGCTCGAAGTCGCGGCGGCGGTCGCGGTCGTAGAGCACCTCCTTAGGCTGGAAACTGCCCAGCAGCTTCTCGACGTAGTCGTAGGTGCCCTCGCCGGTGAGGAACTCGCCGGTAGATATGTCGAGAAAGGCCACGCCGCAGGCTGCCCTGCCGAAGTTGACAGCCGCGAGGAAGTTGTTCTCCTTGTAGTTGAGCACGGTGTCCTGCATGGCCACGCCGGGGGTCACCAGTTCGGTGATGCCTCGCTTGACGAGTTTCTTGGTGAGCTTAGGGTCCTCCAGCTGGTCGCAGATGGCCACGCGCTTGCCGGCGCGGATGAGCTTAGGCAGGTAGGTGTCGAGGGCATGGTGTGGGAATCCGGCCATCTCGTCGCCCTTGATGCCCGCTCCGTTGTTGCGGTGGGTGAGTGTGATGCCCAGTATCTGTGCGGCAATGACCGCATCGTCGCAGTATGTCTCGTAGAAGTCGCCGCAGCGAAACAGCAGTAGAGCCTCCGGGTACTTGGCCTTGAAGTCGAAGAACTGTTTCATCATGGGCGTCATTTCGCCGTTTTTCTTTGCCATGGTCGTGATGCTTTAGGCTGCAAAGGTACTAAAAACGGGCGGAACCTCCAAACGTTCCGCCCGTTTTCTAATTCGGTAGCGTGGGTGTATCTACCTGTGATTGTTCGCTTACTTGTTGATGACCTTCTTGCCACCCTTGATGACGAGGCCACGATAGCCCTGGTTGACGCGCTGGCCGGCGATGTTGTAGGCCGGAGCGTTGACGTCGATGGCGTCAGCCTTGACGGTGGTGATGCCGGTGATGGTCTCACCGTTGAAGATGACGGTCTGGAGCTCCTTCACGCCGGCAGTGCTGAAGTAGTTGGCTATCTTACCACAGATGAGTACCTCCTTGCCCTTGTTGGCGGGGTTGTCGAGGACGTTCAGCTTGGCGCGGAAGTCAGAGTTGGCAGCCAGCTGTACGGGTGTGAAGTCGGTGTCGGTAGCGCTGACGGCGATGGCGATGTTAGAGGCCACGTCAGCATCCTCGGCAGTACCGGCATGCAGGGCGGTCTTGCTGTTGGCAGAACCAATGATGACACCCTTCACCCAGACATAGTCGGCGGGATAGATGTCCTCGGTCATCTGGCGCACGTCAGACACCAGGTAGGGGTTCGACTGTGTGCCGTTGCCGGTGAAGTGGACGGGCTCGGGCTGCACCTCGTTCTTGGTCTGTCCGTTGAGCGAGTAGATGTAAGCCTTCTTGCTGGCCGTCTCGGCTGTGGTGTTGTAGAGCGTGATGTTGCCATAGACAATGACCTCGTCGCCGACTGCAATCTGCTTGTTGCCCTCTACCCAGCTCTTGTTCTCCAGATAGTAAACACCATAGCAGGTGAACTCGTTGGCAGCCTGGCCGTTGTCAGAGATGTTGAACGTGGCCGTGCCGTGCTCAACATCAAACTGATAGGTGATGGTGGAAATCTTACCCTTGATGTAGAACTTGTCGCTGCTGGTATTGCCGGCACCCAGTGCGTTAGCTACGGCAATAGCGTCGGCACAGGTGTAGGGGCTTTCGAGCGTACCCTGGCCGGTGGTCTCTACGGGCTGAGGCTCTGGCTCGGGCTGTGCGCTGCCATTGATGGTGATAGACTTCAGCTGGGTGTTCTTCTCGATGGTGAACACCACCTCGTTGGCGCTGCCGGTCCACACCTTTCCGCTCAGCTCGCCGGTGTTCACGCCGGAGATGTTGAAGTTAGTGCCGGTATTGAACTCGATGTTGGTGATGTTGCTACCCGATACGGTGAATGTGCCGGAGTACATGCGCAGACGGGGAGAGCTGCCCCAGATGCGGCTGGGCGTCTTGGCATCGTCGGCAGGCGTGACGGTCACGGTGTAACCGCTGACGGCCGTAGAAGTAGTGGCACCCGTGAAGTCGCCATCGTGGCTTTCGTTGCTCGACACGCCGGCGAGGTTTGGGAACAAGGTAGCATAGTCCGTGTCGAAGTCAATGGTGACTCCCTGTGCGAACATGGAACCGCTGATGAGCATCAGGGCGCTCATCACGACATAACGTAAATTTTTCTTCATAAGCTTGTTGTACGATTAATAAGTTAATAATAAATAGTAAAATACTGTTGTTTCTTATCTCATGTGCAGCTTCTTGTCTTGCCTGTTCAAGTAGTACGCGGTAAACAACCATGCAACCACTACTGCAAAACTTAATATCATAAAGAATACTGTTACCATATTTCTTACTTGATTGATTATTTTATATTTAATCTCTTAATGAGATATATTTCAAAAGATATAAACAACACTACGCTCACTATGCCCCAAAGCATAAGTCTCCAAACATCAAAGTCTTGCTTCATCAAACCAGTAAGGATAATACCTCCTATGATTAACTTAGCTACATCGAAACAAAAACTGCTCATTTTCTTTGCCAAATATACGTTTGACGCTTGTTTCTGAGTTGCGGTCTCAGCTAATCGCCTTTGCTCCTCTTGGACCAATAATTGCTGATTGAGCTGATTTTGCTTTTTTGTTCTTTCACGTCGTGTATTCATGTCTGCTGCTTGCAAAGGTAGAGAAAAAAAATGGTACGGCAAAGTTTTGCGGAAGGAATTTTGAGGGAACAGGTGACACTTAATCGGGTTTTGTCAGAAAAAATAGTAAAAAATTAACACTTTCGCCTGACGGCTTTTAGCGCAACGGAAGGGTAGGGAAGGGGCCTGCGGCGGGCAAGAAACGGGTGAGGGCGGGGGTCAGCGGCGGCGAGATACGGCCTCAGTGGCGGCGAGGGCGGGGGTCAGTGGCGGCGAGGGCGGGGGTCAGTGGCGGCGAGGTACGGCCTCAGTGGGGGTTTCATGGCATCAAAAGGGGAGTTTGATGGCACCAAAAGGGTAGTTTGATGGCCACTAACTGGCAGGAAAATCGGGGGTGGCTGAGGGCTTGGTCGTAAGCAGCTGATAGTCAGGCAGGTTAGAAGACGTGTCATATTTCGTGTATTTCCGGTCGGGAGCGGTATCATTTTGGGCGATGGCCTTCCTGCGACGCACGGTGTAAAATAAATTTATTTGCGTTAACATTTCTCTTGCCATTCTTTTTTGTCTATTCAAAAAATTATGCTTATCTTTGCAGACTATTAGCAAGAAATAAAACAAAAGAACGACAGATATGGAATACAATTTCAGACAAATTGAGCAGAAATGGCAGAAGCGGTGGGTAGAGAACGGCACCTACCGCGTAGTGGAGGACAAGCAGAAGAAGAAATTCTACGTGCTGAACATGTTCCCGTATCCCTCCGGGGCCGGACTGCATGTGGGCCACCCGCTGGGCTACATCGCCTCAGACATCTACGCCCGCTACAAGCGGCTGCAGGGCTTCAACGTGCTGAACCCCATGGGCTACGACGCCTACGGACTGCCCGCCGAGCAGTATGCCATCCAGACCGGCCAGCACCCGGAGAAGACGACCTTTGAGAACATCAACCGCTACCGAATGCAGTTGGACAAGATGGGCTTCTCGTTCGACTGGGACCGTGAGGTGCGTACCTGCGACCCCGGCTACTACAAGTGGACGCAGTGGGCCTTCCAGCGCATGTTCAAGAGCTATTTCTCGCTGTCGTCGAACAAGGCACAGCCCACCATCAAGCTCATCGAGCACTTCGAGCTGATGGGCACCGAGAACTGCAACGCCCTGGGCACCGAGGAGCTGCACTTCACGGCATCGGAATGGGCCTCCTTCTCGGAGAAGAAGAAGCAGGAGGTACTGATGAATTACCGCATCGCCTACCTGGCCGACACGATGGTCAACTGGTGTCCGCAGCTGGGCACGGTGCTGGCCAACGACGAGGTGGTGGACGGTGTGTCGGTGCGCGGCGGATTCCCCGTGGTGCAGAAGAAGATGCGCCAGTGGTGTCTGCGTGTGTCGGCCTACGCCCAGCGGCTGCTCGACGGTCTGGAGGACATTGACTGGACGGACTCGCTGAAGGAGACCCAGCGCAACTGGATAGGCCGAAGCGAGGGCACGGAAGTGGTGTTCAAGGTGGCTCCGCGCGAGGGACAAGGCGGGGAAAGCGGCTTGCGGGAGTTTACTATCTTTACTACGCGAGCCGACACGATGTTCGGCGTGACGTTTATGGTGCTGGCCCCTGAGAGCGACCTCGTGGCCCAGCTGACGACACCGGAACAGCAGGCTGAGGTGGACAAATATCTGGAATACGTGAAAAAGCGCACCGAGCGCGACCGCCAGATGGACCACAAGGTGACGGGCGTCTTCTCAGGCTCGTATGCCATCAACCCGTTTACCGAGGAAAAGATACCCATCTGGATAGCCGAATACGTGCTGGCCGGCTACGGCACGGGTGCCATCATGGCCGTGCCTGCCCACGACAGCCGCGACTATGCCTTCGCCAAGCACTTCAACCTGCCGATAGTGCCACTCATCGAGGGTGCCGACGTGTCGGAGGAGAGCTACGATGCCAAGGAGGGCATCGTGTGCAACAGCCCGGCTGTCAGTGGCGAAACCACTGACCACTGTAAGTTCTCGCTCAACGGGCTGACGGTCAAGGAGGCCATAGCCGCCACGAAGAAATACGTCACCGAACAGGGCCTGGGCCGCGTGAAGGTGAACTACCGTCTGCGCGACGCCATCTTCAGCCGCCAGCGCTACTGGGGCGAGCCGTTCCCCGTGTACTACAAGGACGGCATGCCCTACATGATACCGAAGGAGTGCCTGCCACTGGAGCTGCCCGAGATAGACAAATACCAGCCCACCGAGACCGGCGAGCCCCCATTGGGCCGCGCCAAGCAGTGGGCCTGGGACACAAAGACGGACACGGTGGTCGATGTTTCTGACATCGACAACAAGAGCGTCTTTCCGCTGGAGCTGAACACCATGCCTGGCTTTGCCGGCTCCAGCGCCTACTACCTGCGCTATATGGACCCGAAGAACGACAAGGCCCTGGTGAGCCACGACGCCGACGAATACTGGCGCAACGTAGACCTGTACGTCGGCGGTACGGAGCACGCCACCGGCCACCTCATCTACAGCCGCTTCTGGAACAAGTTCCTCTACGACTCAGGCTACTCGTGCGAGGACGAGCCGTTTAAGAAGCTCGTCAACCAGGGCATGATTCAGGGCCGCTCGAACTTCGTCTACCGCATAGAGGACGAGGGCAAGGACAAGGGCAAGTTTGTCAGCCTGGGTCTGAAGCACAAGTACCAGACGACACCCATCCACGTCGACGTAAACATTGTGTCGGGCGACGTGCTCGACATCGATGCCTTCCGCCTGTGGCGACCGGAGTATGCGCAGGCCGCCTTCATCCTGGAGGACGGCAGCGAGCTCGCTGCCACCCAACAGCCATCACCCAACACCCAATACAAATGTGGCTGGGCCGTGGAGAAGATGTCGAAGTCGATGTTCAACGTGGTCAACCCCGACATGATAGTCGACAAATACGGTGCCGACACGCTGCGCCTCTACGAGATGTTCCTCGGACCGGTGGAACAGTCGAAGCCCTGGGACACCAACGGCATCGACGGCTGCCACCGATTCCTGAAGAAGTTCTGGGCGCTGTTCTACGGCAACAGCCGCGACAACGCCGACGACAAGCTGCTGGTAGACGACAGCGAGCCCACGAAGGAGGCGCTGAAGAGCGTCCACAAGCTCATCAAGAAGGTGAGCCAGGACATAGAGACCTTCTCGTACAACACCAGCATCTCGGCCTTCATGATATGCGTCGGCGAACTGGCCCAGCAGAAGTGCCACAGCCGCGAGGCACTCAGGACGCTGGTGGTGCTGATAGCACCCTTCGCACCCCACATTGCCGAGGAGCTCTGGGAGGCCCTGGGCGAGCAGGGCAGCGTGTGCGATGCCCACTGGCCGGCGTGGAACGAGGAGTATCTGGTGGAGAACACGGTGCGGCTGGGTGTGGCCTTCAACGGCAAGACCCGCTTCGACATGGAGTTTGCCGCCACGGCCGACAACCAGACCATCCAGAATGCCGTGCTGGCCGACGAGCGTGCCCAGAAGTACATCGACGGCAAGCCCATCGTGAAGGTCATCGTGGTGCCCAAGCGCATGGTGAACATCGTGCTGGGCAAGTAACGGTGCTATAAGCCCCCTGAGTCAGGGGGTTGGGGGTCTGAACAGACGGCCTTCCAAATGAGAAAGAGAAATAGTAACCATTAACAATCCGGGGGAAAGAACGCAGGTTCAGACCCCCAACCCCCTGACTTAGGGGGCACAGTATCATGACTGTTGACCACAAAATCATCTGGAACGAGTTCAAGGACTACTTCTTCATCACCCTTGGACTGGTGATGTATGCCATCACGTTCACCGTCTTCCTCATGCCCTACGAGATAGTGGCCGGAGGCGTGACCGGACTGTCGGCCATCATCTACTATGCCACCGGCTTCCACCTGGAGAACACCTACATCATCATCAACGGCCTGCTGCTCGTCGTGGCGCTGAAGATACTGGGCGTGAAATTCCTGATGAAGACCATCTACGCCATCTTCATGCTCTACTTCCTGCTGATGGTGGCCCAGGACCTCATACCCAAGCAGGACAACGGACTGCCCATCAAGCTCATGGGCGAGGGGCAGGACTTCATGTCGCTCATCATCGGCTGCGTCATCACAGGCATCGCCCTGGCCACCGTGTTCCTGCACAACGGCTCGACGGGTGGCACCGACATCATTGCCGCCTCCGTCAACAAGTATCGCAACGTGTCGCTGGGCTCGGTGCTCATCACCGCCGACTTCATGATTATCGGCTCGTGTATGTTCTTCCCCCAGTTTGGCTCCTACGTCGAGCGGGCCCACAAGGTCATGTTCGGCTTCTGCGTCATGGCCATCGAGAACTTCACGCTCGACTACGTCATGAACGCCCGCCGACAGTCAGTGCAGTTCTTTATCTTCTCCAGCAAATGGCAGGAGATAGCCAACGCCATAGGCACCCAGATGGACCACGGCGTGACCATACTCGACGGTCACGGATGGTTTACGGGCCAGCAGATGAAGGTGCTCTGCATACTGGCCAAGAAGAACGAGAGCGTCAACATGTTCCGACTCATCAAGATGATAGACCCGCAAGCCTTCGTGTCGCAGTCGAGCGTCATCGGCGTCTACGGCGAGGGCTTCGACGAGATGAAGGTACACATCAAAGAGAAAAAGGAGAAGAAACCCATGAAGATAGTATTTGCCACCAACAACCAGAACAAGCTGACGGAAATCAGAAACATTCTGGGCAACCAGTTTGACGTAGTGTCGCTGCAAGACATCGGCTGCCACGACGACATTCCTGAAAAGGGACAGACACTGAAGGACAACGCACTCATCAAGGCCCGCTACGTCTACGAGAAGTATCACGTCAACTGCTTTGCCGACGACACCGGCCTCGAAGTGGAGGCCCTCGGAGGAGCACCGGGCGTCTACAGCGCACGCTATGCCGGCGGTGCCCACGACTCGGAGGCCAACATGCAGAAACTGCTGGCCGAGCTGCACAACAAGGACAACCGCAAGGCCCGCTTCCGCACGGTCATCGCCCTGATAATCGACGGCAAGGAGACCTGCTTCGAGGGTATCGTCAACGGCGACATCATCCGCGAGAAACGGGGTGGGGAAGGCTTCGGCTACGACCCCATCTTCCGCCCGGAGGGCTACGCCCAGACGTTTGCCGAGATGGGTGCCAACATCAAGAATCAGATTAGCCACCGTGCCCGCGCCGTGGCGAAGCTGTGCGAGTTTCTGCGAAACGCTAGTGAAAAGTGAAAAGTGAACAGTGAAGAATGAAGAAGGAGAGAAGACCCATGACGGCGAACAGAACAACCCATACGACCTGGTGGATGGTGATAGCATTATTCACTATTCACTGTACACTATTCATTAGCCCGGCAAGAGCACAGGTGGGCACCTGGAGAAACTATCTGGCCTACCACGACGTGCAGCAGATACAGGAGGCCGGCAACGACCTCTTTGTGCTGGCCTCAAACGCCCTCTACCAGTATAACAAGACCGACCAGAGCATCTACACCTACGACAAGGTGAACGGCCTCTCAGACACCTACATCACGCTCATCCGCTGGTGTCCGCAGGCCAAGCGCCTCATAGCCGTCTACAGCAATACCAACATTGACCTGGTGGAGACCAACAACAGCGTGACCAACATCAGCGACGTGTACAGCAAGATTATCACCGGCGAGAAGACCATCAACGCCATCACCATCAGCGGCCAGTATGCCTATCTGAGCTGTGGCTTCGGCGTGGTGAAGGTGAACGTGAAGCAGGCGGAAATCAGCGAGAGCTACATGCTGGGATTTCCCATCACGGCCGTAACCCTGAGCGACACGCATATCTTTGCACGCAGTCGCAGCAACGGGGTGTGGACGGCACCGCTCTCGGCAAACCTCATCGACAAGTCGAACTGGACGCAGACCGACAGCTACCCGTCGTTCGACCAGGACAACAGCGACTACGACAACAACCTGCAGCTGGTAAGCACGCTGAAGCCCGACGGACCCGACTACAACAAGTTCCGCTTCATGCGCTTCATGAACGGCAAGCTCTACACCGCCAATGGCGACTACGACAGCAGCACACCCATACAGGTGTACACCAACAACAACTGGGATATCTACCAGCTGGAGGGCATCAGCGACCAGACGGGCGTGTCGTATCAGGGTTCCTACTGCTTTGACGTGGACCCCACGAACGAGAACCATGTCTTCGCCGGCAGCAGAAACGGCCTCTACGAATACCTGAACGGCAAGTTCGTGAAATACTACGACCAGAGCAACAGCCCCATAGAACCCTTTGACGGCAGCAACAAGGACTACCAGATAGTGTCGGCCACGAAGTTTGACCAGCAGGGCAACCTGTGGCTGCTGAACAGTTCGGCTCCCACGACATCGCTGGTGAAATATGCCAACGGCTCGTTCTCCAAGCTCGACCTGCCCGAACTGATGAAGCTGAACACGGGACAGTTCAAGAACCGAAGCAATGCCGAGCTGAAAAACATCATCATCGACAGCCAGGGCCTGCTATGGTTCTGCAACAACAACTGGATGCTGCCCGCCCTCTACCAGTATAACCCTGGCAGCAACAGCATCAAGGCATACGAGACGTTTAACAACCAGGACGGCACGAGCGTCAACGTGGACGACGGTGTGCGCTGCGTCATGGAGGACCTGAACCACAACATCTGGGCTGGCACCAGCGGCGGTCCGCTGATGCTGGAGCGTGCCATAATAGACAACGACGGCACGACGTTCACCCAGGTCAAGGTGCCCCGCAACGACGGCACTAACTATGCCGACTATCTGCTGTCTGGCATCGACATCATGAGCATGGCCGTAGACGGTGGCAACCGCAAATGGTTTGGCACCAACGGCAATGGTGTCTACCTGATAAGTGCCGACAACATGGAGCAGCTGCAGCACTTTACGTCAGACAACAGCCCGCTGCTGTCGAACACGGTCATGGCCATCGCCGTCAACCCCACCAGCGGTGAGGTGTTCTTCGGCACCGACCAGGGCCTCTGCTCGTATGTCAGCGATGCCACGGAGACGAACACGGAGATGACCAAGGACAACGTGTGGGCCTATCCGAACCCCGTGACTCCTGACTATACAGGCAACATCACCGTGACGGGACTGACCTATAATGCCGACGTGAAGATAGTGGCACCAAACGGTGCCCTGATAGCCGAAGGCAGGAGCAATGGCGGCACGTTTATCTGGGACGGCTGCGACCAGAAGGGTAGGAGAGTGGCCTCTGGCGTGTATATGGTGGTCACGGCCACCAGTTCGGGCGATAAGGGAACGGTATGCAAGATAGCCATCGTCAGATAGTTTACCGATACTGGGCACTCATAGCCGTTGTGCTGCTCGTACCGCTGCTGCTGTGTGCGGCCATACCCATACTGCCTACCCACGACGACTGGGCAGGCACCACGAGGCCTGACTTCAGTCCGTTCTTCACCAAGGAGCATTTCTTCTTCTATGGCTACCACTGGCGACCGTTCGACACATGGGTCGGATACATCGTCGGACGCAATCCGCAGGTGCTCTATCCTACGTTCAACCATATCTTAGTGGTCGTCGGCCATGCCCTCAACGCCCTGCTTATCTATCGGTTTATCCTGACATTGGGATTCAGCCGCAGGGCCAGCAACGTGGTCACCCTCTTTTTCTTCGTCACGCCGGCCACGATGGCTACCGTCTTAGCCGTAGACAGCCAGAACCAGACCTACGCCATGCTCTGGGGACTGCTGGCATTCCTGGCATACGTCAGGCTGAAAAAGGGCAGATACGTGGCGTGGCTGACGCTGGTGTTCATTGCTGCCCTCTCGAAGGAGAACGGACTGATGTGGGCACTGATAGCTCCCATACTGGCCTTTGGATTTGACTTTATCGACCAGCGGACGCTCCGCAAAGACCTGCTGATTGGCATAGCGCTCATGGCTGCCTACGCGCTGGCCATCGTGGTGCTGCCGAGGGAAATCGTCATCCACCCGGATTATGTCCCCGACGACTTCAAAGTGGTCAAGAACATCGCCAAATTCCTGCTGACCACGTTCGTGACCGTTGACTATGTCTACCTGCTGCATGCACCGAGCCGCAACCTGCTCATGGCGGCCATCAGTCTGCTCATGGCAGCACCATTCCTGTATATGGTGTTTGTGCACCATTTCAGCCGCTATAAGGAAAAGAAACTGCTGTGTACCGTCGTCTGCCTGCTCATAGCCATCGGACCGCACATACTGACCGTCTTCAGCATGATGCACACCTATGCCGCACTGGCTATGGTAAGCATCCTCGTGGCACACGGAACGGACAGCTGGCTGAAGCAATCAAAGCAGACAACGGACAGACGACTGACAACGGCCTTTATTTTGTTTCTGACAACGGCAATAGCCATCGATGCCCATCTGTGCCACACATCCTATAAATCGGGCCTGGTGGGAAAAAGAATGGCTCAGGAGGCCATCAGAAAGACGGGAAAGGCCGTCAACAGCGTCTATGTCATCATCGTGGAGGACGATTATCCCAAACTCTCCTCCTTCTGCGTCATACCCTATGAGGCCTTCGGGTGGGGGTGGGCCTCACAATATGAGACGAACTACAGATGGCCGGAAAGCATCAAAGACACCACCATAGAACGCTCGTCAGCAGCCATGAAAACCGCCCACCGGATGGCCCGCAAGGTGCTGGCTGACGGGAGGTACGACTGTGTGTGGCTCGTTAATCATAAAGAGATAGATGTCGTTAAGAGATAAAATAGCTTTGTTTACCGACAAGACGTTCCTGAAGTTTGTCATGGTAGGCGTGGTGAACACCATCGTGGGCACCACCATTATGTTTGTGTTCTACAACGTGTTTCACCTCAGCTACTGGGTGTCGTCAGCCAGCAACTACTTCTTTGGCAGCATCGTCAGCTATCTGCTCAACAAGCACTTCACCTTTAAGTATCACGAACAGGGACACAGCTCGCTGTTCCGATTCACCATCAATATCCTGGTGTGCTACCTCCTGGCCTACGGCATAGCAAAACCCTTAATGATATGGCTCCTGAACGGCTATAGCACCACCATTCAGGAGAATGTATCGATGGCACTGGGCATGTGTCTGTTTGTGGTGTTCAACTACTTGGGCCAGCGCTTCTTTGCCTTCAAGCATTAGACCGAAAGCCTACTGCAGACCAAAACACAACCGCACCAAACGGACGGGACAACGCTCTACCAGTTTGGCTATCAGTACGGGGATAAACAATCCTGACAGCAGGTTGATGACGTAGAACACTAAGAACAACTGCTCGTTGTAGCACAGATGTTTCCACAGAATAAGCTCTACGAAGGTCTGGAAAGGCCAGGACATGAGATAGATAGGAAAGATATAATCGCGGAAACTGGAGAAAAGCATGGGTACATAACGGGCTGCCTGCAGGCACAACGCACACATCAGCAAGATGCCTGCCAACGAAGTTAATAACGGTACTGAACAGATATAGCCACCGACATACAGCAGCAAGAGGATAGGCAACGCAACCACGTTCTTCAAGTAGTTGTATAACTCGAAGCGGAAGAAGTAGATGCCAAAGAAGAAATATACCAGATAGTGTTGGAGTTCCAGCACATAAAAGACGTTCCATGGACTCTCCAAGTCGGTGTCGATGAAATAGATGGCACAGCAGAACACGAAAAATGCTGACATCCGGTACTTGTCACGGCACAGGTAGCAAAACAGCGGATACATCAGCATCAGGAGCATCAAGACTGCCAAGAACCACAAAGGCTGGGAAGAATAGCCCCGATAGTAAACAAAAGACTCTAAGAAGTAGCTTAACGACAGGTCTACGGGGGTCTTGGCAAACTGGTTGAAGCCTACTTTGATGCAATAATAGACTGTCACAAAGAAAAGAAACGGAAGCACGATGCGCTGAAACTTATCCTTGTACAGCACACTGATAGGCATCTGACGACGTATGCGACTCAGATAGAGCAGTCCACCGGAAATGAATATGAACAGCGGCATACGGATAGGATGGAAGGGGAGCGCCATCCACTCACAGAACGCATGATTGTAACCAGTAGACATGTCTACTAGCTGAATATGTACCATGACTACCAGCAGGATGTTCAGTCCACGCAGGACGGCAAGCCAAGCAATACGCTGCTTCTGACTATTCATAACCACATACGCCAACAAAGGTAGAAACCATGTGTCAGCTCAGTTCCAACATGCGCTGAATGGGTTTCACGGCTTCCTTGGCTATTGAGGGGTCTACCTCTACGACGGGCCACTCATGCTTCAGGGTGTTGTAGACCTTCTGCAGGGTGTTGAGCTTCATATACTGGCACTCGTTGCAGCTACATTCTAGGCCGCTCTCGCTGATTTCTGGCGGCACAGGGATAAACTCCTTGTCAGGACACGTGCGCTGCAGCTCGTGCAGGATACCGGCCTCTGTGGCCACGATAAACTGTTTGGCATGGTTTTGCCGTGCTTCACGCAACATATCTGCGGTGCTACCCTTCACGTCGGCCAGCGCCAACACAGGCCCCTTACACTCCAGATGGGCCATGACGATGGCCTGAGGATATTGCTTCTTCAACGCGGCAATCTTCGCCACCGAGAAACGCTCATGGACATGGCATCCGCCATTCCATAGCAGCATCTTCCGACCCGTTACCTCATTGATATAATTACCAAGATTATAGTCAGGACCAAAGATGAGCTTGGCATCCTTTGGCAACTGGTCTACCACCTTCTTGGCATTGCCAGAGGTCACTACCACGTCAGTCAATGCCTTGACGGCAGCAGTGGTATTGACGTAGGAGACTACCTGATAGCCAGGATGCTCGTCCTTAAACTGCTTCAGGTCCTCAGCCTTGCATGAATCGGCCAGCGAACAGCCGGCATTGAGGTCCGGACAGAGCACCGTCTTATCAGGACTAAGTAGCTTGCACGTCTCGGCCATGAAGTGTACACCACACATGACCATCATCCTTGCATCGGTCTCCGCTGCTTTACGGGCCAACGCCAGCGAGTCGCCTACAAAGTCGGCAATATCCTGAATGTCGCCAACGGTATAGTAATGGGCCAGAATGATGGCATCCTTCTCCTTGCACATCCGACGAATCTCGGCCTTCAGGTCAACACCTTTGCTGACGGCTTCGTTAATGAAGCCCTGCTTTTTCCATTCTTCTTTCAACATGACATTATCATTTTTATTTCTTTCCTTATTCTTTTAAAAAGAGAAATGAATAGGATGATACGACGTGGATAAGTGGAAAACTTATGGAGCCTTTTCTTGCCTGAATGACTATCCACTTGTGGTCTGCGTGTCGTCAACATCCGTTGTGGATACTTATCCTTTGAAAGTTAGCCCGATAGGTGCTTTATCCACAATTTCCTTTTTCGGTGCAAAATTACTAAGTTTATATCTTTTTCGAGCACAAAACGGTGGAAAACTTACGGAAAAGGCGGTAATTTATGCCCATAATCCACCATCGGCTAGGGGAGTGTTGGATTATTATTTCTTTATGCACTGAATTTTCACAGGCTTTTCCACAGGGTTATCCACAATATTGTTCACAGTTTAAGCATCAAAGCTTGGGCAAACTGATAGATGATGATTCCAGCGGTGACGCTGACATTCATGGAGTGTTTGGTACCTAACTGGGGTATTTCAAGACAACCGTCTGAGGCATCTACCACCTCTTGGTGAACGCCTTTGACCTCGTTGCCCAGCACAACGGCATATTTCTGTCCATGTTGAGGCTTAAAGGCTGGCAATTTGGTACTGTGTTCTACTTGTTCTATTGATAGTACCGTATAGCCAGCATTTTGCAATTCATGGACGGCATCGAGTGCTGACGGGTAGTATTTCCATGCTACGGAGTCTTCGGCACCTAATGCCGTTTTGTGTATCTCAGTGGCTGGTGGCGTGCAACTGATGCCACACAGATAGACGGCTTCCACGAGGAAAGCATCGGACGTACGGAACACGCTGCCTACATTATACATTGAGCGTACATCGTCAAGCACTACTATTAATGGCATCTTCGTAGCCTCATGAAACTCGTCTACGGTCAGCCGCTTCATCTCTATGGTTCGTATCTTCCTCATCTTACCTTCATTCTTCACTTTTCACTTTTCACTTTTCACTTTTAGTGTGCCTCTAACCAGTTGTCGCCAAAGCCAGAATCGGCAAGCAGTGGAACACGCATCTCAAAGGCATGCTCCATTTCTTCAAGCACGATGGTTTGTACACGTTCTTTCTCTTCTGGTAGTACGCTGAAGTTCAGTTCATCATGTACCTGAAGTAGCATCTTGCTCTTGATGTTCTCAGCCTTGAAACGCTGGAAGATACGAATCATGGCTACCTTAATGATGTCGGCGGCCGTACCCTGGATGGGCGCGTTGATGGCATTACGTTCGGCAAAACCTCTCACAGTGGCGTTGGCAGAATTGATGTCTGGCAGATATCGGCGACGACCAAACAGCGTTTCTACGTAGCCCTGTTGACGTGCTGTCTCTTTTGCCTGCTCCATGTAGTTGTGTACTTGTGGAAAAGTATGGAAGAATCCGTCAATGAGCATCTTTGCTTCATCACGAGCTATGTCCAGTCGTTCGGCAAGTCCGAATACGGTGATACCGTAGATGATGCCGAAGTTGGCCCGCTTTGATTTGGTACGTTCGTCACGCGATACCTCTTCGATGGGTTTCTTGTAGATGTTGGCAGCGGTGGCTGCATGCAGGTCTTTGCCTTCGCGAAACACGTCTATCATGGCTTCGTCGCCACTAAGGTGAGCCATCACGCGGAGCTCTATCTGACTATAGTCGGCCGAGAAGAACAACTGTCCAGGTTCTGGCACAAAGGCCTTACGAATCTCCTTGCCGTCCTCACCACGGATGGGTATGTTCTGCAGATTTGGGTCACTGCTTGATAAGCGTCCTGTGGCTGTGATGGTCTGGTTGAACGAGGTATGGATATGTCCTGTCCGTGGATTTATCAACTTGGGCAACGCTTCGATATAAGTGCCCAACAGTTTTTTCAGTCCACGGTGGTCGAGTATGAGTCCTACTATTTCATGCTTGTGCCGCAGTTGTTGCAGCACTTCTTCTGAGGTGACATATTGTCCGGTTTTGGTTTTCTTGGGTTTCTCAATGATTTTCAGTTTCCCAAACAAGATGTCACCGACCTGTTTGGGTGAGGCAATATTAAATTGTTCACCGGCCAATTCGTAGATACGGCCTTCGATGTCGAGCATGCGTTGGGTAAACTGCTTTGAGGTTTCAGCCAGTGAGTTGGTATCTATGCGCACGCCAGTCATCTCCATCTCAGCCAATACCGGCATAAGTGGCATCTCTATGTCGTAGAACAGGCTTTCACATTGGTGGTTCTTTAGCTCCGCCTCCAGTTTGTTTTTCAGTTGCAGCGTGATGTCAGCATCTTCACAAGCATACTCGTAGACCAGGGTAGGCGAGAGGTCGCGCATGGATTTCTGGTTTTTACCCTTCGGACCTATCAGTTCGTCAATATGTATGGTCTTGTAGTGTAGGTACACCTCTGCCATGTAGTCCATGTTATGACGCAGTTCGGGCTGTATGAGGTAATGGGCTATCATCGTGTCCCACATCTTACCCTTTAGTTCTACACCATAGTTGCGCAATACCTCAAGGTCATACTTTAGGTTTTGCCCAATCTTGAGTGATTGTTCGTTTTCGTAGAGCGGTTTAAAGATATTAACAATCTGCAACGCTTCTTCACGATTAGCACTTACCGGCACATAAAAAGCTTCGTGCTCCTTCACCGTGAAGCTCAAACCCACCAATTCGGCCTCGATGGCATTGGTAGAAGTGGTCTCCGTGTCTAGAACGATAAATTCGTTTGTCAATAAAAAGTCACAAAGTTGCTTCATTTCCTCCTCATTATCAACCAGTTTGTAGTTGTGAGGCACAGTTTTTAGCGTCTCAAAACTCGAAAATTCTGGCTCGCTCGGCCCCTCGGTCGCAAATTCCGCAAATAAATCGAGTTGTGTGTTAACGGATTTTGGCTTCGTTTCAGGTTTTTTAAGAATCTTCACTGCAAGGCTCTTAAACTCCAAGTCTTCCAGTATTTTTGCCAGCTCCACCTCGTTGGGTTCTGTCACCCGCAGTTGGTCCATGTTTAGCATGATGGGTACATCGGTCTTGATGGTAGCCAGAAAGTATGACATTTTTATATCGTCAACGTGTTGCTCAACCTTTTCACGTAGCTTGCCTTTGATTTCTGCCGACCGTGCCAACAGTTGGTCGACACTGCCAAACTCGTTGATGAGTTTGACTGCAGTCTTTTCGCCTACACCAGGACATCCTGGAAAGTTGTCGGCCGTGTCGCCCATGAGCGCCAACAGGTCGATGACGGCCGATGTCGATGGAATGGCATATTTTTGCATCACCTCTGCAGGACCCATGACCTCATAGCCTCCACCATGACGGGGACGATAGATGAACACGTGTTCTGACACCAACTGACCATAGTCTTTATCCGGCGTCAGCATATAAGTGTCTATGCCCTGTTGCCCTGCTTTTGTTGCCAGTGTGCCTATGACATCGTCTGCCTCGTAGCCGTCAGCCTGAAGGATGGGTATGTTCCAAGCCTGCAGCAACTGTTTGATGATGGGTACTGACTTACGGATGTCCTCAGGTGTTTCTTCACGTTGCGCCTTATAGGCCGGATATGCCTCTGAACGGAATGTAGGACCATGAGGGTCAAAAGCCACGCCGAGGTGGGTGGGGTGCTCCTTGGTAAGCACCTCTTGTAGGGTGTTGACAAACCCCATGATGGCCGATGTGTTGACTCCTTTCGAGTTGATTCTTGGGTTTTTGATGAATGCATAATACGCTCTGTAGATGAGTGCGTAGGCATCTAAAAGAAATAGCTTATCCATAACAATGTGCAATTTTCGCGTAAAATTACTAAAAAAATTCGCACTTTCCAATTATTTTCACTATTTTTGTGCCAAAATCTTCTGTCACATGGATTATTTAAGTATTATCAAGCAGCCCATAGCGTCCGAATTAGCCGATTTTATCCAACTTTTTAACCGCTCACTCATTCATGACGACGGCATGTTAGGTGCTGCTCTGAACCACATTAGGCAGCGTGGTGGCAAGCGTATGCGTCCTATGTTGCTCCTGTTGTTAGCTAAGAACTACGGTGATATCTGCGATGTTACACAGCATGCTGCTGTAGGTCTGGAATTGCTTCATACAGCCTCACTCGTTCATGACGACGTAGTAGATGAAAGCGATGAGCGGCGAGGGCAGGCTTCGGTCAATGCATCGTATAATAATAAGGTGGCTGTCTTGGTCGGCGACTATATTCTCTCTACGGCGCTGCTCCATGTGTCGTTTACGGGCAATCAGCGCATCATTCAGTATTTGGCCGAGTTAGGCCGTACGTTGGCTGCAGGCGAGATATTACAGTTGTCTAACGTACAGAACATGGTCATCAGCGAGGAGGTGTACTATCAAGTCATTCAGCAAAAGACTGCCGCCCTGTTTGAGGCTTGTGCTGCTATTGGTGCACTATCGGCAGGTGCTGACGATGAACAGGTGAGGCTAGCTTCAGAATTTGGTAGCAATCTGGGTATCATGTTCCAGATACGCGATGACATCTTTGACTACTATGACTCGAAGGATATCGGTAAACCTACTGGTAACGATATGATGGAGGGCAAACTGACACTACCTCTTATCTATGCACTGAATAATACTAACTATGACGCTATGCAGACCTTGGCCCTCAAAGTGAAGTCAGGTACTATCAATGCCGATGAAATCGCCGTTCTCGTAGAATTTGCTAAACAGCAGGGTGGTATTGAATATGCTGAGCATCGGATGCGTGAATATAACGAACGCTGCAAGGAGTACATTGCTCATCACGTTAAAGAAAAGGCCGTCAGCGTTTCACTGACAGCCTATGTGGACTACGTGGTAGAACGTAGCTACTGACATTTATGTTCAGAAGAACTTTGTCTCATGGCCTATTACCTCGCTTAACAGCAGGTTAGCCAGACGGCTTGTTCCCATGCGGAACCATTGGTTGGTGAGCCACTTCTTGCCCAGCACTTCTTTTACGATGGTGTACATCGTGATGGCATCCATTACCGTATTGAGCCCTCCGGCAGGCTTGAAACCTATCTGTATGCCGGTCTTCTCGTAGTATTCCTTGATAGCTTGGCACATGACATAGGCGGCCTCGGGTGTGGCTGCAGGTTCCAGTTTTCCTGTGCTTGTCTTGATGTAGTCAGCACCAGCATACATGGCCAGGATTGATGCTTTCTTAATGTTCTGAGCAGTCTTCAGACATCCTGTTTCCAGAATGACCTTCATCTTTTTCTCGCCGCAAACTGCCTTCAGTTCGCTGATTTCATCGGCTACCGTCTCATAGTCGCCACTAAGAAACTTGCCCACACTCTGCACGATGTCTATCTCGGTGGCTCCGTCTTTGACGGCGAGTGCTGTCTCGGCTATTTTTACCTCTAATAATGCTTGTGATGATGGGAACGAACCGCTGACGCATGCTATCTCGACACCGTCTACTTCGAGGGTCTCGCTGACGGTCTTTGCAAAGCAGGGATAGACGCAAATGGTGGCTACGTGAGGTAGTTCTGGATACTGCTCATCGAAGTCGTTCACGCGTTCTGTAAATGCCATCACACTCTCCTCTGAGTCGGTGGTCTTCAGCGTGGTCAGTTCTACGCTGCCCATCAGGAATTTCTTCACGTCCAGCGTATCGTTCTCAGGCACTTTTTCTGCGATGATTTTCTTCACAGCCTCTCGTACTTGTTCGTCGCTGATGTCATAGTTGTAGAGGCTCATAGCCTGCTCAATCTTGTTGTTTTCTTGCTTTTTCATCTTGGGTTTATTTTAGTTTGTAGTTATTGATATGTCGTTCTTTGTCGCGTCTCGTCTTTTTGTCAATGCTTTTCTGCAGTTCTGCCGTCAGGTCGGTTCCTGTCTGGTTGGCCAGACAAAGTAACACCCACAGCACGTCGGCCATTTCTTCACCTAACGCCATTTTGCCATTGTCTTCAGCCCGTGGGTCGCCCACTTTCCACGATTGTTCGCCATAGCGTCGTGCGATTACTTGCGACAATTCGCCTACTTCCTCCGTCAGAACAGCCATATTGGTCAATTCTGAGAAATATCTCACGCCGTAGGTCTTAATCCACTGGTCTACAGTCTCTTGCGCTTCTTTAAATGTCATTGTTACTACGTTCAGTGGTCCATTCTCCATAGTCAGGTCTTAATTTCCCCTCATAATCATTTGTGCTAACAGTATCACGATAGCTATTACAAGTATCAAGATGTTCTGCCTATTTTCGCGCTCGTATTCTTTCCAGTGGAATGCTTTATAGAGGAACGTTGTCAGCCATAACAATAGACCTAAGCTGCAGGGCCACATGCCGTATTGGCTGCCAACAATCCACGACATGACGATACCGATGATTACCAGTATCAGTCCTGAAACTTCGAGTTCTCTTAGGTATTTTTTCATATTCTTTTCTGTTTTATGTTCTCCTATTTCTTTTGAGTTAACGGGCTTGGGTCTTATTCCTTATTCTTGGTGTCCATACAGATGGTGACGGGCCCGTCGTTGAGCAGCGCTACTTTCATGTCGGCACCAAACTCGCCTGTTGCAACAGGCTTGCCTATGGCCACGGATAGTTGGGTGCAGAAGTCATCGTAGAGTGGGATAGCGTGTGCGTGGCTGGCAGCACGAAACCATGAGGGTCTGTTGCCTTTCTTGTAGCTGGCAAATAGCGTAAACTGGCTTACAACCATGGCCTCGCCTGCAATATCTAATATCGAGCGGTTCATCACGCCCTCGTTGTCATCGAACACTCTAAGGTTGGCTATCTTCTTCACCAGCCATTCTACGTCGTCTGCTGTGTCGTCTTCACAGATGCCCAATAGTATCAGGAAACCATATCCTATCTGGCTCTTCACGGTTCCTTCTATCGTTACGCTGGCCTGACTTACTCGTTGTACGACTGCTCTCATTATTCTGGTTGTTTTCTGTTCTTTGCTTATTTTCGGCAAAGTTACGATTTTATTCTCATTTCACCAAATTTATATCTACCATTTCGTTAGTTTTATACTTTGTGACATGTTACTTTGTGACATTAGGCAGTTCTTCTTGATAGTGTACCAATGTACCATTGTACCATTTGTGGTTTTGGTTTGATATATTATATATTCTATTATTGTTTATCTTATTATCTTTATCTTTAATAGAATAGATACTGTGCTGGGATAAGCCCCTTCTTTGTTATGCTTATTGTCACAGAGTCACTTGTCACAAAGTACCATTTTCTTCCTTTCGTAACTGGTCCCTCTTTTTCTTTCTACATTACGTTTCTCAGTCGACGATATTACGTTTCTCTGCCAGCGATATTACGTTTCTCTGCCAGCGATATTACGTTTCTTTGCCAACGATACTACGTGAACTCTGTTGAGTAGTGTCTGTAAACTTTGTTTCGTAGTTCTTCTTCCTTGTTGAGGGTGAAAGGTAAATATCACATCCGAAACTTGAACCTATGAACTTTCCCCTTTTATGAAGTTATTCTTCGTTCGGGGAGTTGTTCTGATGCAGATATTCGTAGATAATCTTTGCTTTTGCGGGGCCTATTAGCTCGGTCAGTTTTTCTACGCTGGCCTCACGTATCCGTTTAACTGATTTAAGGGAATTTAATAGCCCGTCACGAGTCTTTGTGCCGACGCCTGGAATATTGTCCAGCTCAGAGTGCAAAGCGTGTTTAGAGCGCTTTTCTCTATGGAAAGTGATAGCGAAGCGGTGTACTTCGTCTTGTAGGTGGGTCAGTACATGAAAGAGCTCGGAGGTGTCCTTGATAGCGATGGTACGTGGTGGGAAACCATAGAGCAGTTCATTAGTACGGTGGCGGTTGTCTTTGGCTAATCCTGCGATAGGAATGTCAAGGCCCAGTTCATCTTGCACGGCCTGACGGATGACTTCCATCTGGCCCTTTCCACCATCAGCAACGATGAGGTCGGGTAGGGGTTCTTCTTCCTCTGTCAGCCGTTTGTATCGGCGATACACCACCTCCTTCATCGAGGCATAGTCGTCAGGCCCCACTACGGTCTTGATGTTATACTTGCGGTAGTCTTGTTTCGAGGGTTTCATCTTCTTGAACACCACACAGGCCGCTACGGCATCCGAACCAGAGATGTTTGAGTTGTCGAAACACTCTATCTGGTAGGGCATCTTGGGCAGGTGCAGCAAGTCCTGCAGCTCCTTCATCAGCCTTACCTGTTTCTGCTCTGGATTTAGTTTCTCGGCCTGCTTCAGCCGGTCGAACTTATACTGCTTGCCGTTCATCAGCGAGAGGTCTAACAGCTTCTTTTTGTCACCTCGCTGGGGTATGGTGATGGTAACGCCCTCCAGGTCGATATTGACCTCCTGGGGCAGTACAAGCTCCTTGGCATGGCTGTTGAAACGTTCACGCATCTCCACAATGGCCAGTTGCAGCAGTTCTTCATCGCTCTCAGCTAACCGTTTCTTGTATTCAAAAGTGAACGACTGGTTTATCTGGCCGTTCGACACGTGAATATAGTTGACGTAGGCCACCTTTTCATCGTTGGTAATGCTTAATACATCCACGTTGTCTATCGTGTGACTCACTACCTCACTCTTGGCTACAAACTGTTCGAGCAGCAGGTATCGACGCTTCATTTCCTCTGCCTCCTCAAAACGCAGTTGCTCTGAGAGCCGCAGCATTTCTTCCTTCAGTTCGCGCTGCACCTCACGGGTGTTGCCCTTCAGTATCTCCCGTGCCTGTTCGATGTTCCGCTGATAATCGTCCCACGTCTGTTTCATCACACACGGACCGCCACATTTCTTGATGTGGTAGTCGAGACATACCTGATATTTGCCGCCCTTCACGCCGTCTTCGGTCATGGGCTGTCTGCAGGGTCGCGGATGATAGAGTTTGTTGATGATGTCGAGCACGTTGTGCATGGCACCGACATGCGAGTAGGGACCGTAGTAGGTGCCCCACTTCTTGTTGATGGTACGGGTGGTGAAGATACGCGGCAGATACTCCTTGGTGATGCAGATGCTGGGGTAGGTCTTGCCGTCTTTCAGCAACACGTTGTAGCGCGGATTGTATTTCTTGATGAGCGCATTCTCCAGCAGCAGGGCATCCTCCTCGGTATTGACCACGGTGTAGCTGATGTCGCATATCTTACTTACCAGTACTTTCGTCTTGAACCGGTCTACCTCCGTGTGAAAGTATGACGAGACACGATTCTTCAGGTTCTTGGCCTTGCCAACATAGATAATGGTACCCTCAGCATCGTAGTACTGGTAGCTGCCAGGCTTCGGCGGCATAGCCTGTACGATGGCCTTCAGACGAGCTAATCGTGCCTCGTTTTCTTCCTTTGTCATACGCTAATTGTTTCACGTGGAACATCTCTATACGCACATCAGGGTGGTCACCTCCATGTCCTTGTCAAACACGTCACGACCATGTAGTCCTTCGTCGCGAATCTCTATGAGGAAGTTGACCATTATCTTGCGCGGATTGAACTTCTTCACCAGGTCGCAGGCTGCCTTCATGGTGCCTCCCGTGGCCAGGAGGTCGTCGTGCATCAGCACCACATCCTTGTCGTTTATTGCATCCTCGTGTATCTCTATGGTGTCCGTACCGTACTCCTTTTCGTAGCTTTCCTGCACGGTGGCAGCAGGCAGTTTGCCAGGCTTTCGTGCCAGCACCACACCGGCACCCAACTTTACGGCCAGCGCCGATGCCATGACGAAGCCTCGGCTTTCGATGCCTACTATTTTGGTAATACCTTTGTTTTTGTACATCTCATAGAGCTCGTCTACCATTATCTGCAGGCAGGCAGGATTCTTAAACAGGGTCGTCACATCACGGAAGTTAATACCCTTCTGTGGAAAGTCTGGCACACACCTAAGGTTTGCCATTAGCGTCTTGTTGTTCATAATTCTTTGGTTTTAACGTTATTATTGAGTTAACTATTGCTTATTTGTTTCACGTGAAACATTTCGTTTCCCGTCTGCCATCGTCCTGCCGTGCGTACCATCTTTCGCCCTGTTTCCTTTCTCCTCAGCTGGTAGTTGTATAGCCACAAACTCCCACTCAGGGTGCCACAAACTGGCAGATAGATAGCCACAAACTCCCACTTAGGGTGCCACAAACTGGCAGATAGGTGGCCGCAGGCTGCTGATTTATCTGCCTAACAATACAAGCATAGCGTTAATATCGCTGGGCGACACCCCTGGTATTCGGCTGGCTTGGGCCAGCGTTTCGGGTTGAATGCGTGCCAGCTTTTGGCGGGCTTCGGTAGATATGGCTGTCAGGGTGGGGTAGTCGAACTTCCCTTTGAGCTTGATGTTTTCCAGGCGATGCATCTTTTCTGCCACCTGGCGTTCGCGGTCTATGTATCCTTTATATTTGATGCGTATCTCGGCAGCTTCGGCTATTTCCGCTTGGCGGTTAGGTAGTCGTGCTATGCGCTCCTTCAGTTCAGGTACGATGTAAGCGAGTTTCTCGAAGTTCAGTTCTGGGCGGGCCACCAGGTCCTCCAGCTTACAGCCATACACCAACGGTGTGGAACCCATGGTCTCCAATGCTCCATTCACCAGCTTCGGCTTGATGGCATACTCCTTGCAGAAATGCTCGATTTCTTCGATACCCTGCTGTTTCTGTAGCCACCAGTCGTAGCGCTCACGGGTGGCCAGTCCCAGCTCGTAGGCTCGCTCGGTCAGACGGGCATCTGCATCGTCTTGCCGCAGCAGGATACGATATTCTGCCCTGGAGGTGAACATTCGGTACGGTTCGTCCACGCCCTTCGTCACCAGGTCGTCTATCAGCACGCCGATGTATGCTTCATCGCGGTGTAGCGTAAAGGTGGGGCGATTGGATGATGGGTGGTGGTTGGTGGGTGATGGGTGTTGGGTGATGGGTGATGGGTGGTTGGTGTTGGCTGTTTGTTGTGCAGCGTCGCTTATTCTGTCTGATGCGATTCTATCGCCACACCACGACCCGGCCATGAGGGCGGCGTTGATGCCTGCCACCGTACCCTGACCGCCCGCCTCCTCGTAGCCTGTGGTGCCGTTCACCTGTCCGGCCATAAATAGTCCGCTGACCACCTTCGACTCTAACGTGTGGGTTAGCTGGGTAGGGTCAAAGTAGTCGTACTCTATGGCGTAGCCTGGCCGGTAGATGCGTACGTCTCTCAGTGCCGGTATCTTTCTTAGTGCAGCCAGCTGCACGTCCATGGGCAGGCTCGACGAGAAGCCGTTCAGATACATCTCGTTGGTGTCCTCGCCTTCTGGTTCGAGAAACAGCAGGTGCTGCGGCCGGTCAGGAAAGGTGACGAGCTTGGTTTCTATCGACGGGCAGTAGCGAGGGCCGATGCTCTGTATCTGACCGTTGTAGAGCGGCGAGTCGGCCAGTCCGCTGCGTAGTGTCTGGTGTACCTCGTCGTTGGTGTAGCACACCCAGCAGGGCAACTGTTGCAACGGTCGTGCGTCGCCGAGGTATGAGAATCGGTAGTAGCCGTTCTCGCCGTCCTGGCGCTCCATGTCCTCAAAGTGTACGCTGCGCTTGTCTATTCGTACCGGTGTGCCTGTTTTCATGCGTGCCGAACGAATGCCGTGGCGGGTGATGCTCTCCGTCAGGCGGGCTACGGCGGGCTCGGCTATACGGCCCCCGGCCACCATCTTGCGGCCTATGTGCATCAGCCCGTTGAGGAAGGTGCCGGCGGTGATGACCACCGCCTTGGCCCGCAGCTCGCAGCCCCAGATGGTTTTTATGCCGATGACTTTTTTTCTGACGGGAAAACCGTCAGATACGGACGCTGGGTGTGGGGCATTTCTGACGGCTGAACCGTCTGACACCGTGTCTACCAGCAGCTCGTCGGCCTGGTCCTGCCAGATGTCGAGATTAGGGGTGTGGTCTAATGTTTCGCGCCATTTCCAGATAAATTTTCCTCGGTCACACTGGGCACGGGGGCTCCAAACGGCAGGACCCTTCGAGCGGTTGAGCATCCGAAACTGTATGGCGGTGGCATCGGTCACCAGGGCCATCTGTCCGCCCAGGGCATCAATCTCGCGCACTATCTGGCCCTTGGCTATGCCGCCCACGGCGGGGTTGCATGACATCTGGGCTATCTTGTTCATGTCCATCGTCACCAGACAGGTCTTCGCACCCATGTTGGCGGCCGCACAGGCTGCCTCACAGCCGGCATGTCCGCCACCCACTACTATCACGTCGTAATTCAGAATCATGTGGCAAAGATACGATTTTTTTTCGTAACTCGCCTACAAAAACCCCAACTTACTGCACCGAGGCGTTAAAATAATCTGCTTTCTTTTGGTTTTCTACACAATATTGCTTAACTTTGCAGCCACGTAAACAATCTATTACTAAACACCTAAAACCCATTCTGATTATGTCACATCGCTACTTTGCAACGTTCCTCTTGCTCTGTGTCACCACGATGCTGTGGGCCCAGCAAGCGCTCTTCGATGCCAACAATCTCACCTCGCCCGAGGTTCATGCCGACGGCACCGTCACCTTCCGTCTCTTTGCCCCCAAGGCTGTCAGCGTACAGGTCGAGGGCGACTTCCTGCCCACCGAGCTCATCGACACCCCCATAGGCAAGCACGAGGTAGCCGGGCGTGCTGCCCTCAAGGAGGACGATAAAGGTGTCTGGACCTACACGTCCGGCGTCCTGCAGCCCGAAATGTACAGCTATAAGTTCAAGGTCGACGGCCAGGACCAGCTCGACCCCTCGAATGTCTACCGTTGCCGCGACATCGCCTCGTTTACCAACATCTTCATCGTCAGCCACGCCACGGGCGACAAAGGCTGGCTCTATAGTGTCAACAAGGTGGCCCACGGCAATGTCAGCAAGGTGTGGTATCCGTCGCCGACGCTCAACGCCACCCGCCGCATGACCGTCTACACCCCTGCCGGCTATGACGAGGGCGGCCGCTACCCCGTGCTCTACCTGTTGCACGGTGCCGGTGGCGACGAGGATGCCTGGACCACCCTGGGGCGTGCTGCTCAGATACTCGACAATCTCATTGCCGAGGGCAAGGTGAAGCCCATGCTCGTGGTCATGCCCAACGGCAATGCCAACTGCGACGCTGCCCCTGGCGAGTGGCACAAGGGCATGTACAAGCCCTCGTTCATGAGTCATGCCGACTCGCAGCCGGTAGCCTCTACTGAGGAGAGTTTTACCGACATCGTCAACTATGTCGACAAGCACTACCGCACGCTGGCCAATAAGCGCCACCGTGCCATCTGCGGCCTCTCGATGGGTGGCGGCCACACGTTTGGCATCACCAAGCGCTATCCCGACCTGTTCAACTACATCGGCCTGTTCTCGGCCGCTATCTCGCTCAATGCCAAAGGCTTCGACGGCATTCAGGACAAAGACCAGCGCATAGCCCCCGAGGTGGAGCAGCAGCTGCAGGTGCTGTTTCAGAAAAAGCCCGCCCTCTATTGGATAGCCATCGGCCAGACCGACTTCCTTTATAATAATAATAAGGTATATCGTGAATACCTCGACGCCAAAGGCTATCCCTACGAGTACGAGGAGACCGACGGCGGCCATATCTGGCGCAACTGGCGCATCTATCTGACCCAGTTTTCCCAGCGGCTGTTCCGGTAAGTGGTCAGCCACCTTGTGAACATGATGATGTAACTAATAATGTATAACTCGGTATGATAAAGATACAGACCCCACCCCCAACCCCTCCCCTTGAAGGGAGGGGAGCGGCTGCCGCCCTGCTTGCCGCTTGCTACTCCGCAGGCACTCCCCTCCCTTCAAGGGGAGGGGTAGGGGTGGGGTCTGTAACTAAACCCGTTTATAGCAGGTTATTTTTTTATGCTCACTATATACCCTAACATAAAACCACACAAAGATGAAAAGACAGTTCTTCGCCAGCCTGCTGGCAGTTTTCGCTACGCTCACCCTGAGCGCACAAAGTGTCTACGACTTCACGGTCACTAACGACGAGGGTCGCCAGGTGTCGCTGGCCGACTATCGGGGCCAGGTGTTGCTCATCGTCAACACCGCTACCCGCTGCGGCTTCACCCCCCAGTACAAGGAGCTGCAGGCCCTCTACGAGCAGTATCGCCAGCAGGGCTTCGTCATTCTCGACTTCCCCTGCAATCAGTTTGGCCAGCAGGCCCCCGGCAGCATTCAGGACATCCATTCGTTCTGCACGGCCAACTTCAATATCGAGTTCCCGCAGTTTGACAAAATTGATGTCAATGGCCCGCAGGCCAGTCCGCTCTACGTCTGGCTTAAGTCGCAGGCTGGCTTTGCCGGTTTCAATCTCGACGACAAGATAGGCCAGTATCTCGACCAGCGCTTCCGTCAGCAGGACCCTGACTACGCCAAGAATCCTGACATCAAGTGGAACTTCACCAAGTTCCTCGTCTCGCGTAGCGGACAAGTGCTCCAGCGCTTCGAACCCACCGCCACCGCTCACGATATGGAGCCCGCCATTCAGGCAGCCATTGCCGGGCAGTAAATCCCTACAGTGGCTTGTTTCGGTCTCAGCACCACTTCTGGCTAACCTCAGCACAATTTTGGTCCAGGGTTAGCACCACTTTGGGCCAACCTCAGCGCCACTTTGGGCCAGGGTTAGCGCCGCTGAGGTCCGGCCTCAGTGACCCTTTGCCGTAGCCTTAGTGGCGGCGAGGCCGGCCCAAAGCCAGCGTGCCCGCTGACCGCCCACCCGGTGAAAGAAAATGGCGTTTTTTCTTTGTAGTTCGCTTGGGTTTTAGTAATTTTGCAGCCAAAATACAACTAAAGCAACAAACAGACAATGAAGAAATATGCTATTGCCGCCATGGCTGCCCTCGTGTTGGCATCCTGTGGCGAGAAAAAGTTCCATGTCGAAGGCACCATCGCCAATGCCAAAGACTCCGTGCTCTACTTTGAAAACATCGGGCTGGCCGGCCCGGAGGTGCTCGACTCCGTATGCCTCACAGCCGACGGCAACTTCAGCTTTGCCGGCGAGCGCCAGGAGGCCCCTGAGTTCTATCGCCTGCGCATCAGCGACCAGATTATCTCCCTGTCCATCGACTCCACCGAGACCGTCACCGTCAAGGCCCAATATCCGCAGATGGCCTCCGACTACGACGTGCAGGGTTCTGACAACTGCCTGAAAATCAAGGAGCTGGCTCTCATGCAGCAGTCGCTTCAGCGCCAGGCCATGGCCGTGAGCCGCAATCGTGCGCTCACCATCGACCAGGTCAACGACAGCATCCTCGGCCTGATAGACCAATATAAAAATCAGGTCAAGACCAAGTATATCTTCGCGGCACCCAACAAGCCCTATGCCTACTTCGCCCTCTTTCAGACGCTCGGCAACATGTTGCTGTTCAACCCCCGCACCAGTCGCGACGACATCAAGGCCTTTGCCGCCGTGGCCACCAGCTGGGACACCTACTGGCCCATGGCCGAGCGCGGACGCAACCTGCACAACATTGCCATCGAGGGCATGAAGAACGTGCGCATCGCCCAGAACGACGAGGCACGCACCATCGACATGAAGGACATACAGCAGACCGGACTCATCGACATTCCCCTGCGCGACAACCACGGACGCATGCGCAGCCTGACCGAGCTAAAGGGCAGCGTGGTACTGCTCGATTTCCACGTCTTCGCCACCAACGAGTCGCCCGAACGCATACTCCTGCTGCGCGAGCTCTACAACAAATACCACGGCCAGGGCCTGGAAATCTACCAGGTCAGCCTCGACCCCGACGAGCACTTCTGGAAACAGCAGACCGCCGCACTGCCCTGGATTAGCGTCCGCGAGCCGCGCGGCATCTCGGCACCTATCCTGCAGGTCTACGACGTGCGCGGCGTGCCCGAGTTTTTCCTCATCGACCGCGGCAACAATCTTGTCAGCCGTTCCGAGCAGGTCAGCGACATCGAACAGGCCATCCGCAGCCTGCTTTAGCCGCCTAATATCCTAAAAAACAATAATTATCAGCGCATTATTCGTTTTATTGCGCCAGAATATGTAACTTTGCACGGTTTTTTGCGCAAAGTCGCACCGTATTATATTATTAGATGTTATTATTTTAAGATGAACGTAATTACGAAAACGATTCAGTTGCCTGATGGCAGGACCATCACAATTGAAACCGGGAAAGTGGCAAAGCAGGCCGACGGCAGCGTCATGCTCCGTATGAACAATACCGTGCTGCTGGCTACTGTTTGTGCCGCAAAAGATGCAGTTCCCGGAACAGATTTCATGCCTCTGCAGGTTGACTACAGAGAGCAGTACGCCGCTGCGGGACGATTCCCCGGTGGCTTCACCAAGCGCGAGGGCAAGCCCTCGGACAATGAGATTCTCACCAGCCGTCTGGTAGACCGTGTGCTCCGTCCGCTGTTCCCCTCCAACTATCACGCAGAAGTGTTTGTCAACGTGATGCTGTTCAGCGCCGACGGCGTCGACCAGCCCGATGCACTCGCAGGTTTCGCCGCATCGGCAGCGCTGGCATGTTCAGATATACCCTTCGAGTGCCCCATCGCTGAGGTACGCGTGGCACGTGTTGCTGGCCAGTATGTCATCAACCCCACCTTCGAGCAGATGAAGGAGGCCGACATGGACATCATGGTCGGTGCCTCGGCTGAGAACATCATGATGGTGGAAGGCGAGATGAAGGAGGTCAGCGAACAGGACCTCCTCGGTGCCCTCAAGGCCGCCATGGATGCCATCAAGCCTATGTGCGAGCTCCAGACAGAGCTCTCGAAGGAGCTGGGCAAGGACGTCAAGCGCACCTACGACCACGAGGTCAACGACGAGGCCCTCCGCGAGCGCATGAACAAGGAGCTCTATCAGCCCGCCTACGACATCACCAAGCAGGCACTGCCCAAGCAGGACCGTGCCGATGCTTTCGACAAGCTGTTGGCCGATTTCAAGGAGCGTTTCTTCGCCGAGCGCAAAGCCGCCGCCGAAGCTGCCGCCGTAACCGCCGCCGCCCCTGTGCTCAGCGATTCAGTCGCTGAGATTAGCGACGACGAATACGACGCCATGATGGACCGCTACTACCACGACGTAGAGCGCGACGCCATGCGCCGCTGCATCCTCGACGAGGGCATCCGTCTCGACGGTCGTAAGACCACCGACATCCGCCCCATCTGGTGCGAGGTATCGCCGCTGCCCATGCCTCATGGCAGCGCCATCTTCACCCGTGGCGAGACGCAGTCGCTGACCACCGTCACCCTGGGCACCAAGCTCGACGAGAAGCTCGTCGACGACGTGCTCGACAAGAGCTACATGCGCTTCCTGCTCCACTACAACTTCCCCCCGTTCTGCACCGGCGAGGCCAAGGCCCAGCGTGGCGTAGGCCGTCGCGAGATAGGTCACGGCCATCTGGCATGGCGCGGCCTGAAGGGTCAGATACCTGCCGACTTCCCCTACACCGTCCGTGTGGTCAGCCAGATTCTGGAGTCCAACGGCTCGTCGTCCATGGCTACCGTCTGTGCTGGCACCCTGGCGCTGATGGATGCCGGTGTGCCCATGAAGAAGCCCGTCAGCGGCATTGCCATGGGTCTGATTAAGAATCCCGGTGAGGACAAGTATGCCGTGCTGAGCGACATCCTCGGCGACGAGGACCACCTGGGCGACATGGACTTCAAGACCACCGGTACGAAGGACGGTCTGACGGCCACCCAGATGGATATCAAGTGCGACGGTCTGTCGTTCGACATCCTCGAGAAGGCACTCATGCAGGCCAAGGCCGGCCGTGAGCACATCCTGAAGTGCATCACCGACACCATCAGCGAGCCGCGTCCCGAGCTGAAGCCCCACGTGCCCCGCATCGAAGCCTTCGAGATTCCGAAGGAGTTCATCGGTGCCGTCATCGGCCCTGGCGGAAAGATTATCCAGCAGATGCAGGAGGACACCGGTGCCACCATCACCATCGACGAGGAAGACGGTGTCGGCAAGGTGCAGGTCAGCGGTCCCAACAAGGAGTCTATCGACGGTGCCATTGCCAAGATTCGTGCCATCGTGGCCATTCCCGAGGTCGGCGAGGTCTACGAGGGTACCGTGCGCAGCATCATGCCTTACGGCTGCTTCGTCGAGTTCATGCCCGGCAAGGACGGCCTGCTCCATATCTCCGAGATTGACTGGAAACGCCTCGAGACCGTCGAGGAGGCCGGCATCAAGGAGGGCGACAAGATTACCGTCAAACTGCTGGAGATTGACCCCAAGACGGGCAAGTTCAAGCTCTCGCACCGTGTGCTCATAGAGAAGCCTGAGGGCTATCAGGAGCGCCCTGCACGCCGCGAGCGTGGCGAGCGTCCTGAGCGTGGCGAGCGCCGTCCCCGTCCTGAGCGTGGCGAGCGTCGTCCGCGCCCCGACCGTGAGCAGCGCGAGCGTCCCCAGCGCACCGATGAGTATCATGAGCCCAGCGACGAGCCCAAGGACTTCTCTGACACGCTCGACAAGATGGACTTCTAAGCCGACAAGATGGATTCTAAGCCTCGTAGCAAGGCTAAAGGATAAAAGAAAGAAAGCGGTGCCCGTTGGGGTGCCGCTTTCTTGTTGCGATGGTCATTGTTTGCGTGCTTGGGTGTACGGCCTCTGGTGCCTGACGGCCATGCCCGGAGCGCCTGACGGTTATAGCTCAAAGCACCGCACTTCGCAGTTGTCCATGCCGAAGGAGACGAACTCGTCGTTCTCGAAGTCAAGGAAGTAGTTGGCAATGACGCGCAGAATACCGTTGTGGGTCACCAGCAGCACGCTGTCGTCGGGCTGCGTCTTCAGCCAGTCAAGGAATGGATAGACCCTGGCGGCCACGTCAAAATAGGACTCGCCGCCACCCTCGTAGCGCCGGCAGAGCTTGCCACGCATGCGCTGCAGCTCCGCGTCGCGGCTGTCTACACCCTCGAAGCGCCCGAAGTGCTGCTCGTTGAGACAGGCCACAGGCACACAGGCAACACCACCGTGACGTTGGCCGCCAGACACGATTTCAGCCGTCTCACGGGCACGAAGCAGCTCAGAGCAGTACACATGCCCAAGAGCCACGTCGGCGAGCCGTAGCGCGGCTTTCTGGGCTTCCTGGCGCCCCGTGTCGTTCAGGGGTACGTTGGTCTGACCCTGTACGCGGTGCAGACCGTTCCAGTCGGTCTGTCCGTGGCGCATCACGTACACTTTCATGACTTCCAGTTGCGGTAAGGGTTGCTGCGGAGCTGACTGTTGTAGTAGCGGCGGTCGCCCGTCACCTCCTGCCCGATGAATGCGGGCTTGACAAACGCCTCGTCGGCTGCCGACAGCTCCACCTCGGCCATCACCAGCCCTTCGTTGTCGCCGTAAAACTCGTCGACCTCGAAGGTGTGTTTGCCAGCACGTACCAGATAGCGCCGCTTGTCGATGATGCCGGGGTCGCAGAGCTTCATCAGCTGCCTGGCATCGTCAAGGGCTATCTCCTGCTCAAACTCATAGCGCGACAGACCGCCGTCCACCGACGGACCCTTGATGGTGATGTAGCCTTTCTCGTCGCGAATGCGGATGCGCACCGTGCGGCCACGCTCGCTGCAGATGTAGCCCTGCACGATGTGGCTGCTACTAAAAGCCTCGTGCTTGAACGAGTCGTCAAGCACGAGGAACTTACGCTCTATCTCCACGGCCATGGTGTCAGGACATCATGCTAATGGTCCATACGAGATAGATGAGGGCCAGCAGGATGAGTCCGCCGAATATCCAGTTGACGATACGCTTGCCCTGTTCTTCTTGTTTCTTGGCGTAAGCCTCACGCTTTGCCTGTCCTTTCTTTACCTTTGTCATAATCTTGATGTGTTTTTATTAGTAATGTTAATGATAGTGCTCCTATGCTTCGTCCACCGTGGGAAACTCCATCAGGTATGCCTTGATAAAGTCGTCGAGCTTGCCGTTCATCACGCCGTCCACGTCGGATGTCTGGTAGTTGGTGCGGTGGTCCTTGACACGGCGGTCGTCAAACACGTACGAACGTATCTGCGAACCCCATTCTATCTTCTTCTTGCCGGCCTCTATCTTGGCCTGGGCCTCCAGGCGCTTCTGCATGGCACGGTCGTACAGCTGCGAGCGCAGCAGGGCCATGGCACGCTCCTTGTTCTTCGGCTGGTCGCGCGTCTCGGTGTTCTCGATGAGTATCTCCTCCTCCTCGCCGGTGTCGGGGTCGGTGTACCAATAGCGCAGACGGACGCCCGACTCCACCTTGTTGACGTTCTGACCGCCCGCACCACTTGAGCGGAACGTGTCCCACGACAGCTTGGCGGGGTCGACATACACCTCGATGGTGTCGTCTACCAGCGGCGAGACGAACACCGAGGCAAACGAGGTCATACGCTTGCCCTGGGCATTGTACGGACTGACGCGCACCAGTCGGTGGACGCCATTCTCGCTCTTCAGGTAGCCATAGGCAAACTCGCCGCCCTCTATCTGCATGGTGACGCTCTTGATGCCGGCCTCGTCGCCGTCCTGCAGGTTCGATATGCTCACCTTGTAGCCGTGGGCCTCGGCCCACCGCTGATACATACGCATCAGCATCTCGGCCCAGTCCTGGGCCTCGGTGCCGCCTGCGCCGGAGTTTATCTTCAGCACGGCATCCATCGGGTCTTCCTTCTGGCGCAGCATGTTCTTCAGCTCCAGGGCCTCGATGGCCTCGATGGCTTTCTTGTAGTCGGCATCCACCTCGTCCTCGCTGACCATGTCTTCCTTGTAGAAGTCAAAGGCCAGCTGCAGCTCGTCGGCGGCGGTGCGCACCGCCTGGTAGCCGTCGAGCCACTTCTTGATGGCTTTCACCTTCTTCATCTGCTCCTCGGCCCGCTTCTGGTCCTGCCAGAAGTCAGGGGCCTGGGTACGGAGGTCCTCCTCCTCGTATTCGAGCTTCTTCTCGTCTATCTTCAGGTACTTGAACAGCGCGTCGGCGCGGTCAAGCACATTCTTCAGTTGGTCTTGGGTTATCATGCTTTTCTGTCGTAATGGGCACTTGCTTTTATTCCTCGTACATGGCGTCTATCTCGGCCTTGTAGTTCTCGTTCAGCACGCGGCGGCGGATTTTCAGCGTGTTGGTCAGCTCGCCCTTCTCCATCGAGAGGTGGTGGGGCAGCAGCGTGAATCGCTTCACCTGCTCGTAGTGGGCCAGCTGCTGCTGGAGGGTGTCTATGCGCTCCTTCATCATCTCTATAATGAGCGGGTTGGCACAGAGCTCCTCGCGACTGCTGAAGGCGATGTGGTGCTTCTGGGCATACTCCTCGAGGAGCGGGTAGACGGGGATGATGAGCGCCGACACAAACTTGCGTTGGTCGGCAATGACGGCTATCTGGTCGATATACTTGTCCACCAGGAGCTTCGACTCTATCATCTGCGGGGCGATGTACTTGCCGTTAGAGGTCTTGAAGAGGTCCTTGATGCGCTCGGTCAGGAACAGCTCGCCGTCCTTCAGGTAGCCGGCATCGCCTGTGCGGAAGTAGCCGTCGTCGGTGAAGGCCGCCTTCGTCAGGTCCTCGCGGTTGTAGTAGCCACGGGTGATGGTGGGGCCCTTGAGCAGCACCTCGCCCTCGTCGCTGATGCGGATGCTGATGCCCTCGATGGGCTTGCCTACGGAGCCCACGGTGTAGGGCTCGCCCAGGTGGTCGCAGCTGACGGTGGCCAGCGACTCGGTCAGTCCGTAGCCCACTATCATGTTGATGCCGATGGAGTGGACAAACTCCTCGACGTGGGCCGACACGGCGGCACCGGCCGTTGGGAAGAAGTGGGCATTCTCCAGTCCCAGCTCCTTGCGCACCAGCGAGAACACCGTGCGGTTGAGCATCTCGTACTCCATGTGGAGGGCTATGGGTGGCTTCTTGCCCAGGCTGACATATTCTATATTGTGGCGGCGGCCGATGGCCAGTGCGTGCTGGAAGAGCTTGCGCTGCACGGCGCTCGAATGTTCTATCTTGTCCATGACACCCATGTACACCTTCTCCCAGAAGCGGGGCACGGCCGACATGCAGGTGGGGTGTGTCTCGCGCATCGACTGCTGCACCTTTAGCGGATAGGTGTTGACTATCATCGTGGCACCCTTGGTCAGCGCCAGGATGGCCCATCCGCGCTCAAAGATGTGGGTGTAGGGCAGGAAGTTCATGATGCGGTCCTTGTCGTTCACCGGCACACACTTGTTGTTGGCCTCGAAGGCGGCATGAAACTGGCCGTGGGTCAGGATGACCCCCTTCGAGTCGCCCGTGGTGCCGCTGGTGTAGAGCACGTTGGCTATGTCGTCCCACGATGCCTCCTGCTGCAGCTGTTCCACCTCCGTCTGGCGGGGCAGGTTCTCGCCCAGCTTCAGGAAGTCGGCAAAGTAGATGGCGTTGGGGTCGTGGGTGGAAATGCGCACCTGCGGGTCGAACACGATGATGCGCTCCAGCGTCGGGCAGAGCGAGAAGATGCGGCGTGCCTTGTCGTACTGCTCCTGTTCGCCGACAAAGAGGAAGCGCACCTTGGCATCGTTGACCATGAACTGTATCTGCTGTTCAGAGCTGGTGGCATAGAACGGGATGGTGACGGCCCTGATGCCCCAGGCACCGAAGTCGCACTCGATGTACTGCACCGAGTTCTGCGAGAATATGCCGATGTTCTCTTGTGGCTTTACACCCAGGTTGAGCAGGGCGTTGCTGACCTGGCTGACCGTTTGTGACACCTGGTTCCATGTGAGTGACTTCCACTCGCTGCCGCCGAAGTCCTGATATATCAGCATTTCGCGGTCGCCGTAGTTCTTGGCAAGGTCGTGCATGAGCACCGACATGTGGCTGTTGATTTGCATAAAAAGTCTGCTTTCAGTTGATTCCTAAGTGCAAAGGTACACATTATTTTGGTAACTCGCCACATTTTTCCCCATTTATTCTTCGCCGTTCGGACATTTTTTGCTAATTTTGCGGGTGATTGGCAACGAAACCAAATACAACCATGGATTGGACAAAGCTTATTTCAAACAAGCGGCTGGGCCAGGAGCAGCGCCACACCGAGCGCCACGACGACCGTACGGAGTTCAAGCGCGACTATGACCGGCTGATATTCTCGGCCCCCTTCCGGCGTCTGCAGAACAAGACCCAGGTGTTTCCCCTGCCGGGCAGCGTCTTCGTACACAACCGCCTGACCCACTCGCTTGAGGTGGCCAGCGTAGGCATGTCGCTGGGCAACGACGTGGTCCACGCGCTTGTCACTGGACATCGGCCGGAGCTGCGCGGCACCATGGTGGAGCAGATAGGCCAGATAGTGGCCACGGCCTGCCTGGCCCACGACCTGGGCAACCCGCCCTTCGGCCATGCCGGCGAGAAGGCCATCCAGACGTTCTTCACCGAGGGAGCCGGCAAGTATCTGGAGCAGATGGTCAGCCCGGACTTCTGGGCCGACATCACCCGTTTCGACGGCAATGCCAATGCCTTCCGACTGCTGACCCACCAGTTCTGCGGCCGCCGGCGCGGCGGGTTTGCCATGACCTACTCCACGCTGGCCAGCATCGTGAAGTATCCCTTCCCGTCCTCGTGTGCCACGAAGAACAAGTTCGGCTTCTTCACCGCCGAGCGCGACAACTATCTCCACATCGTCCACGAGCTGGGCATACCCCAGCTGTCAGCTGTCAGCGGCCAGGAGCGGTGGGCACGCCATCCGCTGGTCTGGCTGGTAGAGGCTGCCGACGACATCTGCTATGAAATCATGGACCTGGAGGATGCCCACAAGCTGAAGATTCTGTCGTTTGAGGAGACCTCGCGGCTGATGCTCGACTTCTTCGACGACGACACGCAGGCCCGCATCCGCCAGCGGATAGCTGACGAGCAGCTGACCGACGAGAACGAGCAGATAGTCTACCTGCGTGCCTGTGTCATCGGAAAACTGGAGAACGAGTGTGTGCGTGCCTTTATCGACCACGAGGACGAGATACTCAGCGGCACGCTGCAGGGCCCGCTCGTGACCCACATCAACGAGCGCCCGCGCGAGGCTTACCGCCGCTGTGCCCAGCTGTCGGTGGAGCGCATCTACCGCAGCCGCGTGGTGCTCGACGTGGAGCTCTCCGGCTACAAGATTATGGCTACGCTCATGGAGCAGATGGTGGAGGCCGTCATGAATCCCCAGCGCTACTACTCGCAGCAGCTCATAGGCCGCGTCAGCAGCCAGTACGACATCAATGCCGCCGACCTGGAGACGCGACTCATGGCCGTCATTGACTATATCTCCGGCATGACCGATGTCTACGCGCTCGATGTCTACCAGAAAATCAACGGCATCTCGCTGCCCATCGTCTGACACCCGTCCCCTCTGAAGATAACCAAAACTAACCGATATGATGAAACGAATCCTTTTACTCATCGCCCTCGTGGCACAAGTGACTATGATGAACGCAGCAAAAGCAAAACTGACCGTCGACCGCATCGACCCCACCGACTGGTTTGTGGGCATGAACAACCCGCAGGTGCAGCTGATGGTCTATGGCAAGGACATTGCCGCCGTCGACCAGGTGACCACCGACTATCCCGGCGTGCGCATCGACAGCGTCGTGTGCCTCGACTCGCCCAACTATCTCTTTGTCTACATGAACCTGCGCCAGGCCAAGGCCGGCACCATGCAGCTGACGTTTTCCGCCAAGGGCCGGCAGCTCACCGTAGGCTACCAGCTGAAGCAGCGCGAGAAGGCCGGCGACCAGCGCATGGGCTTCGACAACAGCGACGTGCTCTACATGCTCATGCCCGACCGCTTTGCCCAGGGCAAGGGCCACAACCCCCACGTGGAGGGCATGCGACCCTATCGTGAAGACCGCTCGCAGCCCTCGCTGCGCCATGGCGGCGACCTCAACGGCATCCGCGAGCACCTGGACTACTTCAAGGACCTCGGCGTGACGGCCCTCTGGCTGACGCCCGTCCTCGAGAACAACTCGCCCGACACCCCCAACGGCTTCTCTACCTACCATGGCTATGCCACCACCGACTACTATCGCGTAGACCCCCGCTTCGGCACCAACGACGACTATCGCCGACTGTGCGACGAGGCCCACCAGAAGGGCCTGAAGGTGGTCATGGACATGATATTCAACCACTCCGGCTTCGAGCACCCCTGGACGCACGACATGCCCTCGAAGGACTGGCTGAACACCCCCGAGTGGCTCACTGAGCAGCAGAGCGGACGCGACCCCATGACGGGATTCACGGCCAACAGCGACGGCTCGGCACCCCAGAAGTCGGCCTACCTGCAGACCAGCTACAAGCTGACTCCCGTCGTCGACCCCTACGCCTCGGAGGTTGACCGCAAAGAGACCACCGAGGGATGGTTTGTGCCCTCCATGCCCGACCTCAACCAGCGCAACCCGCACCTCATGCGCTACCTCATCCAGAACAGCATCTGGTGGATAGAGACCGTCGGCATCGACGGCATACGCATGGACACCTACCCCTATGCCTTTGCCGAACCCATGGCCCAGTGGATGAAGGAGCTCAACGACGAGTATCCTCACTTCAACACCGTCGGCGAGACGTGGGTCACCGAGCCGGCCTATACGGCTGCCTGGCAGAAGGACTCCAAGCTCTCGGCCCACAACTCCTACCTGAAGACCGTCATGGACTTCTCGTTCTTCGACAAGCTCAACCAGGCCAAGCACGAGGAGACGGATGCCTGGTGGCAGGGACTCAACCGCCTCTATAACTCCTTCGTCTACGACTATCTCTATCCCAACCCGTCGAGCGTCATGGCCTTCATCGACAATCACGACACTGACCGCTTCCTCGGCAACGGACGCGACACGCTGGCACTGAAGCAGGCACTGGCCCTGCTGCTCACCGTGCAGCGCATTCCCCAGCTCTACTACGGCACCGAGATACTGATGAACGGCACCAAGGAGGTGACCGACGGCAACGTGCGCAAGGACTTCCCCGGCGGATTCCCCGGCGACCGGCACAATGCCTTCACCCGTGAAGGACGCACCCGTGCCGAGCAGAGCATGTTCAGCTGGCTGAGCCGCCTGCTCCACTGGCGTCAGGGCAACGAGACCATCGTCCGAGGCTACCAGACGCAGTTCATACCCTACAAGGGCATCTATGTCGTCACACGCCGCTGGCACCGCAACACCGTCATGACCATCCTCAACGGCACCTCGCAGGAGGCCGTCCTCGAGGTTGACCGCTACAAGGAGCTCTTTACCGACGGCCAGGACGTCAGCCACGTCCAGGACATTCCCACCGGCCGCTACTACGACCTCTCGAAAAACCTCACCCTGAAGCCCCGCCAGTCGCTCGTCCTCGAGTTCTGACGGCCATACAACGCCTCCTTCTGGGCATGCACATAACAAGAAGCACGCCCGACAACCCCTATAGCAGCAGGTTGTCGGGCGTGCTAATGTTTTTCCATGATAAACAGCCCCTACCTTAGCACCATTTACCCCGTACCTCAGCACCATTTACCCCGTACCTCAGCGCCGCTGACCCCGTACCTCAGCACCGCTGACCCCGTACCTCAGCACCGCTGAGGCTGGCCCTGGCTTAGACTTTGGTCGGGCGAAAATCCATGTTAAGTGACTATAAAAGACTAACGTGGTATGGTAAAGTTACAGACCCCACCCCCAACCCCTCCCCTTGAAGGGAGGGGAGCGGCTGCCGCCTTGTCCGTCTCGGAGTTTTTTCGCGGCACTCCCCTCCCTTCAAGGGGAGGGGCAGGGGTGGGGTCTGTAACTAACCTCTGTTGTACGGACTTATTATTAAACGATTGCTAAGACTCATAAAGCACCTCTTTGTCTTTCTCTACGTTATAGTAAAACATGGCATGCGGCCCATTGAACCATTCGTACTTTGTGTAGGCGTGTGGACGGATGTCGGCTCCAAAGTCCCATCCCATCAGCACGAAAGGAAAGGAATAGCGGTCAAAATCTTCGTATTCCAGTTTCGGTTTGTCAAGCAGCAAAAGCAAATCCCAGTCGGATTCCTCATGATAATCGCCGCGAGCGCGAGAACCATACAAGTAGAGTGTACTACCTTTTGGCAATACATTCGATGCGGTCTCTTTGATGCGTTTTATCACTTAATTTCCGATATTACCATGGAATTTGGCGGAAAACTGAAAACTATTTCGTAACTTTGCATGCTATACGCAACAAGCGGTGCGCGGCGGGCTGCCGGCGGACATGACGGCGGGCGTTGCGCAACGTGCGTAGAGAACATGTGCGACAAGAAGTGAAGAAATAACGCAAGATAACGGAATCATGGCAAAGAAACAATCGGACTCAGCCACAACGGCAAAGGCATCGGCCAAGAAAGGCGGACGGACAAGAACCGGCACCACCGGGAAAACAGGGAATAAGAAGACCACCCGCAAGACGAAGACCTCATGGATAGTGAAGCCGGCGGACATGACGCTCACGGAGTGGCAGATAGCCCTGCGCAAGCAGGTGGCCGAGGAGGAGACGTTCGGCATCAGTTGTGTGGACGACAAGCTGCTGCCCGGCGAGTACACCGTAAGGAGTCCAAAGACGAAATCAGCCTACAAGGTGGTGTATCGCGGTGCCGCCAGCGCGTGGAACTACTGCTCGTGCATGGACTTCAAGACGGCCCAGCTGGGCACCTGCAAGCACCTGGAGGCCGTAAAGCTGTGGCTCAAGGGCAACCGCCGCGCCAGGGTGCATGAGGAGACACCTGCCTACACGTCGGTCTATCTGTCGTATCTTGGCCAGCGGCGCGTCTGCATCCGCATTGGCACTGACCACCAGCAGGAGTACGCCCAGCTGGCCGCCCGCTATTTCGACCGTAACGGCGTGATGCTGGCGGATGCCTACCAGCAGATAGACCAGTTCACCCGCGAGGCCCTGGCCATCAGCGACACGTTCCGTTTCTATCAGGATGCCGTCGACTTCATCGTCGAGCAGCGCGATGCCGAGTACCGGCAGCACATCCTTCACTGCTATACCGACGCGATGCTCGACGGGCTGCTCGCCACCCCGCTGTTCCCCTACCAGAAGGAGGGCATACGCTTCGCCTTTGCCAAGGGCAAGAGCATCATAGCCGACGAGATGGGTCTGGGCAAGACCATTCAGGCCATTGGCACCGCCGAGCTGATGATGCGCGAGAAGCTGATACAGTCGGTGCTCATCGTCTGTCCCACCTCGCTGAAATATCAGTGGAAGCGCGAGATAGAGCGGTTCACGGGCCGCCAGGCGCACGTCATCGAGGGTCTGCATACGAAGCGCGTCGCCCAGTATCAGCTGGACGTACCCTACAAGATTATCTCGTACAACAGCGCCTGTAACGACATCAAGATACTGGGCAGGTTAGACACCGACCTGCTGGTGATGGACGAGGTGCAGCGGCTGAAGAACTGGAACACGCAGATTTCGATGGCCATGCGCCGCGTGGAGTCGCAGTATGCGGTGATTCTGTCGGGCACGCCGCTGGAGAACAAGCTCGAGGAGCTGTACTCTGTCATGGAGTTTGCCGACAACTTCTGCCTGGGCCCGTTCTGGCGCTTCAAGGCCGAGAACATCGTCTGCGACGAGACGGGCAAGGTGCTGGGCTATCAGAACCTGAACCGGGTGGGCGACATGGCCCGTCAGCGACTGGTGCGCCGCACCAAGAAGCAGGTGGCCCTGCAGATGCCTAAGCGTCAGGACAAGATTCTCCTGGTGCCGATGACCAAGGAGCAGCGCGAAGACCACGACAGCCTGCGGAGCATCGTCAAGCAGATAGTCACCAAGTGGCAGCGCATGCACTTCCTGTCCGAGAAAGACCGCAACCGCCTGATGCTCTGCCTCTCGCAGATGCGCATGCTCTGCGACAGCACCTATATCCTGGACCAGAAGACCCGCCACGACACGAAGGTGGACGAGGCGATGAACATCATTGCCAGCATCCTGGAGACGGACGGCGAGAAGGTGGTGGTGTTCAGCCAGTGGGAACGCATGACGCGTCTTATAGCCAAGGAGCTGGAGCAGCGTGGCATCGGCTTTGAATACCTGCACGGCGGCGTACCCTCGGCACAGCGCGGCAAGCTGATAACCAACTTTGCCGACAGTGCGGAGAGCCGTGTGTTTCTCTCGACAGATGCCGGCTCTACGGGCCTCAACCTTCAGGCGGCCTCTACCATCATCAATCTTGACCTGCCCTGGAACCCTGCGGTGCTCGAACAGCGCATCGCACGCATCTACCGCCTGGGCCAGCAGCGCAACGTGCAGGTCATCAACCTGGTGGCTGCCAGCACCATCGAGGAGCAGATGCTCGACAAGCTGCGCTTCAAGTCGGCCATGTTCGAGGGCGTGCTCGACAACGGACAGGACACCATCTTCCTCGGCGAGGGCTCGAAGCTCACCCAGATGATGGACACGCTGGGCGAAATGGTGGACGACACAGACGACACGGTCGACACCACGGCTCAGGAGGCAGCCGAACAGCCGGCCGCCGCTGAGGCTGCCGGCGATGCCACGGCGGCTAAGGCTCCGGAGCAGGGCACTACGATAGAGGCCACGGAGGAGTCTGACACTCAGGAGGCCGCAGAAAGGCCACAAGCCGCCACCACTCCCAAGGAGCTCATAGCCCAGGGCACGGCCTTCCTCAGCGGTCTGGCTGCCACGCTGAAGTCGCCGGAGGCCACTGAGCAGCTGATAGAGTCGCTCGTAGAGACCGATGCGGCCACGGGCCAGACATCGCTCAAAATCCCTGTCCCCGACAAGCAGACCGTGCGCAACCTGCTCGACATCGTAGGCAAACTATTCAGCTGAACGGCCGATGGAGTCTTACCTGAACCACGAGCATATAGCACGCAGCCGGGACGGGGTGGAGTATCACCCGCTGCTGCCCTTCCTGCCACCGAATGCCAGGGTGCTGTTTCTTGGCAGTTTCCCGCCACAGCGCAAGCGGTGGTGCATGGACTTCTACTATCCTAACTTCATCAACGACCACTGGCGCATCGAGGGGGCCGTCTTCTACGGCGACCGCAACCACTTTGTCGACGAGGCGGCCAAAACGTTTAGGCTGGCGGACATCGTGGCCTTCTGCCGCGAGCAGGGCATTGCCTTCTTCGACACCTCTACGGCCATACGCCGCCTGCAGGACAACGCCTCAGACAAGTTTCTGGAGGTGGTGGAGCCCACTGACGTGGGTGCGCTCATCGCCCGTCTGCCCCGTCTGCTTGCCGTCGTCACCACGGGCGAGAAGGCCACGGCGACGCTCTGCAGCTCGATGCACATCGCTACGGTGCCCAAGGTCAATAGCTACGTGCCTATTCCTGACACATTCAACGAGCAGGGCCGCCAGGTGGTGCTCTATCGGCTGCCATCCTCGTCGCGCGCCTATCCGCTGGCCTTCGACAAGAAGGTGGAAGCCTACCGACGGCTGTTCGCCTTCACCCGTCAGGCGGACGATGACGCTCCACGGCTGACACACTACGACATGGGCAGCGGCATCACGGCCTTCAGCACGACACGACACGGGGGATGCAGCGTGGGCAGCTACGCCGCGTTCAACATCAACGGCTATTGTGGCGACGACGAGGCACACATACGTAGCAACAAGGAGTCGCTGTGCCGCCTGTTGGGCATCAGCAGCCGGCAGCTGGTCATGCCCCATCAGACCCACGACACCCGCGTGGCCTGCATCGACAAACGCCTGATGGCGATGACTGATGGGCAGCGCCGCAAGGCCCTGGAGGGCATCGATGCCCTAATGACCAACCTGCCTGGTGTCTGCATCGGTGTCAGCACGGCCGACTGTATCCCCATCCTGCTGCACGACCCTCGCCAGCATGCCGTCTGTGCCATTCACGCCGGTTGGCGCGGCACGGTAGGCCGCATCGCCGAGAAGGCCGTGGCCGCCATGACATCCACTTATGGCACGCAGCCCGCCGACATCGTGGCACAGATAGGGCCCGGCATCAGCCTCGACAGTTTTGAGGTGGGCCAGGAGGTCTACGATGCCTTTGCCGAGGCGGGCTTTGACATGGCGGCCATTAGCCGCCAATACCCTTCCAGCACCGATGCCACGGCTCGGAAATGGCACATCGACCTGCCGGCTTGCAACCGCCTGCAACTGCTCAGGGCGGGACTCACGCCACCGCATGTCGCCGACAGCCAGACATGCACCTATCTGCACTGCGACCAGTATTTCTCGGCCCGCCGCTTAGGCATCCGTTCTGGCCGCATCTTTACGGCCATCCTCATCAGGCCGGCTACTCGTCTAACTGAAAGAGGGTGAGGAACATGTTATTGTTCTGCCAAACGGCATCAAGGTCCTCAACGAGGGTGTTGCTTTCATAGATAGCCACGACCTCAAACTGGAAGACGCTTCGCGGGGGGAATGGTGTTCCTGCATCCAGGTTGGCCTTCGTCAGTCCGAAGTAGACCCCGCTGTGCAGTTTCAGCACCAGGTGGTGGTCAGTACTGCCGTAGTGGAGCGTCAGCGGCGCTGCTGCCATCACGTAGCCCCAGTTGACATCGCCGTTGTCCTGCAGGTCGTAGAAACGGTAGGCGGCCACGAGGTCCATATTGGGCGCGTGCTGCAGGGCTTCGGCCAGCGCGTCGTCGTTGACGACCTTTGCGAGCAGGCTCACGGGAAAGTCGTGGAAACAGACTGCATGCGACGTCTCGTCGGTGATGGTCATCTGCGCATTGGCTATCTTGACTTTCTTGTCGCTGCCGCCGTCGTTATACACAATGGTGTATGTACCCGTGTACACTCCTGCAATGGCCTTGCTGTAGGTTGCCTGCTGCTGCGTGGTCATGCCGTGAGGCACCGGGTCGCTGCTACAGGCCGTAAGGGCTACGACGGCCAGAAGGAATAGGAAAAGCTTTCTTGTCATGTCTTTCTTGTTATCATAGATTATGTCCTATCTTCTTAAACGCTCCCCTCCGCCGTTTTATTGCCGCAGCGGGGCGATTAATAATTATCCGCCCTTCCGTGCGGTATTTTGCCGGAAAAGCCTTAACTTTGCAGGCATGCTTATCAAGTAAGACGGTAAAACGATGACGACGGCAAGAGACATTACGGCTTATATGGAGTCGCTGCGCAATGACCAGCAGCGGCAGGTGCTGATGCAATTCTTCAAGACGGGACCGGGCCAGTATGGCGAGGGCGACGAGTTTCTCGGCCTAAAGGTACCACAAACGCGCGAAGTGGTCAAACAAATCGGCACCGCTTTCCCCATCGGCGAGGTGCCCGGCCTGCTCCGCTCGCGCTGGCATGAGGTGAGGCTCTGCGGACTGCTGCTCATGGTGGCTCGGTTTACGAGGCTGGCCACTAAGCGTCTGGAAAGCGCTCCTGATGCCATCCGTGAGCGCGACGACATCGTGGCGTTGTACCTGAAGTATGCCGAACAGGCCAACAACTGGGACCTGGTAGACCTCTCCGCACCTAAAATACTGGGCCGCTGGCTGCTGTTGCCCACCCGTCTGGGCGACAAAACTGCAACGCTCGACACCCTGGCGGAGAGCCCATGCCTGTGGCGCCAGCGCATGAGCATCGTTTGCACGTGGACGACGACACAGCAGGGAGACCCCTCGTGGTGTCTGCGCTATGCCGAGAAGCACCTGCACCACCCTCACGACCTGATGCACAAGGCGGTGGGATGGATGCTGCGCGAAATGGGCAAGCGGTGCAGCATGGCGCTTCTGCGCGACTTCTTGCGGCAGCACGGTCACGAGATGTCGCGCACCACGCTGCGCTATGCCATCGAGAAGATGACCGACGAGGAGCGTAAATACTGGATGAACTATTCACCGCACACGCATGAGAGACTATCCCGATAAAATGCTGCCCGCACAGGCAAGGGCGTTCCAGCATGACGTGCTGGACATTGTCAGTCAGATACCGCCCGGCCATGTGACCACCTATGGCATCATAGCCGCGTGGGCGGGCTGGCCGAGCCACGCCCGCCTGGTTGGCCGCACGCTGCGTTATGCACCGGAAGCCGCCAGCCTGCCCTGCCACCGTGTCGTCAACCAGCAGGGACGCACAGCGCCGGGCTGGAGCCGCCAGCGCACGCTCCTGGAAGAAGAAGGCGTAACGTTCAAAGCCAACGGCCATGTGGACATGCAGCGTCATCTCTGGCAACCAGAGCCATGAGCGTGCTCATTTCTGCCCCTCAGACGCAGCAAAGGCACAAAAATCCCGACGAAGGGGGCATGATTCCCAAAACTTTTTCCTACCTTTGCACCGCCAATCAGACATTGGCACCAAGCGAAACGACAGAACAACAATCAATAGTAAACAGTAAAGACGATGAAACGTTTAGCATTATGCTTCGTCCTGGCCATGGTGGCATGGCTGGGCTATGCACAGGACATTAAGGGAAAGTGGCTCACCGAGGCTGGTGACGCCCAGGTGGAAATCTACGAGCAAAACGGCAAGATGAACGGCAAGATTGTCTGGCTGGCAAAGGGCCCGGACACGAAGGACGTTCACAACAAGGACGAGAAGCTGCGCTCGCGCAAGCTGATGGGTGTCAACATCCTGTCGGGTCTGACCAAGAAGAAGGACAAGTGGGAGGGTGGCCGCATCTACAACCCCAAGAACGGCAAGGACTACAAGTGTGCCATCTGGCTGGAAGGCGACCAGCTGAAGGTTCGCGGCTACATCGGTTTCCTGTATGAGACGCAGACCTGGACAAGAAAAAAGTAGATGAGCTACTATCTTGACAGGAAGTAGGCTCAATAGGCACGTATGTTTCCTGATGACGTGCTGATTACAGTCAGCCAGATACCTCGCGGCAGTGTTACCATCTACGGTATCATTGCCGCGTTGGTGTTTGCCCGCTTATTCGCGCATGGCGGAAAGTGCTTGTCTCCGTGACTACTCAACCACCGTCAGAGCGGTGCAGATGAGAGTTTACTGCTTGCTACATCGTCTCGGCCATAAGGTCTTTACGGCCTATCAGGCTGAAAACTGTCACGTCATTATCTTCGTTAAGGATTCGCAACACCCTTAATACCTCATTCAGGGTTGAGCCACTGGTAGTAACATCGTCCATGACTAAGATGTTCTGCTTACGGATGGTAGCACAGAGCTGCTCGTCCTGCTCAGTGGCAAACTTCAAGAAGTTCATCATGTAAGGACGGAAACGGCTCTTACGCACATCCTTTGCTATCGTGAAATAGTCTTTCTGGTGAATCAAGTCGAGCATCGTCTGGATAGATTGCTTTACTTCCTCTTTCTGTGCCTGAGTATAGCGCGGGCGTCCGTTCTCAAGCACGTCGTCAAGGTAAGACTGCTCATAGCCATCCATATCAAATGAGATGCTGGCCGGCAAGGCCTTCACCAGTTCCATCTTTCGCAGCATTGGCTGAGCAAAGCGATAGATGTAGCGTAGCATATACTGATTGACTTTACTTGATGATTCCGGCATAACGACGAGATTGTAATCATAAAGATTAATCTGGCGGTTCAGGTTGTCAATAGCCTTCTTGATGAAGTGAGTCAAATCGGGGTTGTTCTGTAGGTCGTCATTGAACTTAACATGCTTGATGAACGCAGAACGGACACTGCCATCCACCTGGTCGGAGAACTCATAGCCATAGTAGAAACACCGTCCAAATGCCTCTACCTGATAGCCATTGCCCGTCAGAGTGACAATGTCGTCTGTGCCGTCATGCTCAAAGTCGAACACAAACGTCTGTTCTACGCTGTCAAACGTTACACCCATATACTATTTCCTTTGATTTTGCAAAGATAAGTAAAGATTCTGAATCAGCAAAGAATCTTTGAAGAAATCTTTCACAACACCAAAGAAAAAAGAAAAAAGGGAGTTCGCATTATGATCTCCCCCTTTTTACCTCACAAAGTGTCAGACACTTTGTAATCGGACACATTGTGATCGCCGCTACCCACAAGAGTCAGACCCTTTGTAATCCTGGGTACGTCGAAAATAGGACGGTCACCATGGTGTTTTGCCTAAATTCACATATCCTCGGTCCCTTGTTATCCCATATTTTAGTTCGAAATAGGCATAAGCTTCTGCATCCTTATATGTTTTATATAAGCGCCCCGCTGAAGGAGATGATGATGTCCTTGTTGTCGATTGAAGAACACCGTAATAGTAATCAAAACCTTCATAACGCTTAAATGTTACAAGACCTAAGCCATGCCAGTAAACGGTTCTTACATAATCACCATGTTCCCAATGCCAATCCTTCGTAATCTTCGGGCTAGGCCAAGACATGGAATTGGGGTCTGCTGCTCTTGATTCTGCTCTTTCATTCTCCTTCTGCTGCCGCCTTTTGTTAACAAACCAAATTCTATCTGTACTCTTTTTTGTGATGCCCTTGGGATATCGCACAGTAACAGTTCCTCCTAAAGAAGTGTTCGCAAAAGGCCCTCCCTCACCAAAATCTTCTATCGTGCTGGGGACGGAGGCTGTTCGTAAACCATAATTATCTGCAAAACATAATTCACCTAATTTTTTTACTGAATCTGGAATCTTAACAGTTTTCAGTGGACAATTCTGGAATGCATAAGAACCGATGCTAGTAACACTATTAGGAATTATAACCGAGGACAAGGCTGAACAGTCTTCGAATATATTAAATATTGATAATCAACCATTTACACTTTAAACGGTAGAAAAGTGGATTTGGGGTGTAGAATATTCAAAATGATGAAGCAGATTTAACGTATTTAACTTTTATTTGAGAACTATTTCAAAATGATCAAGATATTGTTTAATGAAGACCAACAGAATATTACCATTGAATTCAATAATAATAGTGGGAGATTATATAGACGTCAATTTGGCAGTTTTAGTAAGAAAGTGACGTATTAACAATGGTTTTTGGCATGTAATGGTACCTGTTATAATGACTCCTACAACTTCATGGAATATTCTTCCAATCGAAATATCCAGTTTAATGCTAGTCGAGTACGTATAACTAAATGTACCGAATTGATAATACATACAGTGATACTCGTCAGTAAAGATAATCAGGGCAACAGACCAGCCGTTTCCATAGATTGCCACGTTCTTCCATCGCTCTAAAACAGTCTGCCAGAGGGACGACTCTCAAATGGGTTTGGGGAAAATCTGCAAAAAAGACATAAAAAAACTCTTAATTTTATTGGCATTCGTCTTTTTTCTCTATCTTTGCAGAAAATCTCTCTTTGACAATTGGATAATAATCATAATTAGATGAATTAGGGAAAGCAATGCTTAAAAGCGATGGCGAAAGGAATTAAAGTTGATTGTTTCCATGAGTATGATGTGAGAATAAAACAAATTTGAAATATGGAGAATATCAGTAAAGCAATAAAAGCTCTTTTCGTAAAAATGAGCGGAGATGAAATCTTAAAATATGCTGGATTTTTACCTCTTGACAAGAAAGATCATCTAGAAAATGACTATCAAAGACTTGATGCCCACATATCAGAATCTATTGTCGTAAATAAACTATTACAGGTAGATTTTGAAAGTACCATAGACCAACTCAATATTGTCTATCAAATAATACAAGATAAATGGGTCATTAAAGACAAATCAAATTTAGACTTAAAATTTCGTAATAGTGATTCGGTCTTTAATGCACTTCTTCATTTCGCTTCTAAATGTCTTGTTGTAAAAGATGGAGAGCCTCTTTGTCAATATCGTACATTATTACGTTGGCATCTAATTGCAGAACAAGTTGGTGAAGATCTTCTGACGACTGCTTTTATTGCATCACATGATATAAAACGAAAGAAAAGAAGAAGTACATTTGATTGGAGTGCTTATTTGGGGCATGACTGCAAAGAACTAAATTACATTTTTGAGAAACCGATGGCAGAATTGCACATGCACTTGAAAGGTTCTTCATACAACTTTGACTTGAGTTGGTCGTGCCT
>Ga0310691_10000436_pt1 | contig 79710 bp, 85 predicted proteins | sample 176DNAGHGlowgp2_FD_203887 | JGI IMG/M metagenome (GOLD analysis project Ga0310691, IMG submission 203887) | Sheep rumen microbial communities from Palmerston North, Manawatu-Wanganui, New Zealand - 1766 DNA GHGlow gp2 (v2) (version 2) | ecosystem: Host-associated > Mammals > Digestive system >...
GGTCCCACCTCTTCCCATTCCGAACAGAGAAGTTAAGCTCGCTATCGCCGATGGTACTGAATTTCGGGAGAGTAGGTAGCCGCCGCTTTCAGGAGTCAATCTCAACGAGGTTGGCTCCTTTTTTTGTGTTTATGCGGGGCAATGGCCGTAGAGACGTTGCGCGCAACGTCTCTACCGGTTACCGTCGGCTGGGGCCGATAACGTCGCCTGCGGCGACGTCTGTTTGCCAACCGCCATCGTGAAACAGTGCGTCTGGAAGACGCCACAAGCGGAGCGGCAGTAACCCGGGACAAAGTCCCGGGTATGAAATCCACAATGCCCAATCTTTGCCTGGAAGGCAATACAGAATCATGCTGTTTGCCAACTGCCATCGTTCATCGTCCATCGTCCATCGTCCAATCCCATCCATTTTTCCATTTTATTTCCTACTTTTGTGACAGTCTAATGATAAATTCAGTCGCTATGATGAAGAAACTACTTGTGTCGCTTCTGTCGGCATTGTTATGCATATCTGTTGTCGCAGAACCTGAAATCCAATCTGATGGAAATCAGAATGAAACTGATGTGAAAATAGATGAGAAAGGAAACGTGTTTGTCGCTCCACTGTGGTATCATATCTCTTCCGATAGTACAGCGGAGGTGATAAGGTATTATTCTTATAAAAATTTGAAATCAGTCGTTATCCCTTCTGAAATACAAACTGCAGAAGGCGTTTTTCCTGTGACAAGTATTGAGGAAGGTGCATTTAGTGGTTGTGCTGGATTGACAAACATAGAATTTTCAAAGAGTCTTACGAGCATAGGAGCCTATGCTTTTTCGGGTTGTAGCGGTCTGATGAACGTATTACTTCCATTGAGTGTGACAAGTATTGGGAAAGGTGCATTTGGTGGTTGTTCTGGATTGACAAACATAGAATTTCCAAAGAGTGTTACGAGCATAGGAGCTAATGCTTTTTCGGGTTGTGTTGGATTGACATTCATAAAGATACCATCGGGTGTCACAAACATAGAACCTGGAACATTTGCCGGTAATGGATTAAAAAGCATAGAGATTCCCTCTGGTGTCACAAATATAGGAAAGCTCGCGTTTATTGGTTGTGGCGGATTGAGAAACATAAAGATACAAACAGGTGTGACAAGCATAGGTGATTGGGCTTTTAGCGGTTGCAGAGACTTGAAGCGCATAGTGATACCATCCAGTGTGACACGCATAGGAGAGGGCGCATTTTCGTATTGTAAAGGCTTGACAAGCATAGAGATTCCATTGGGTGTTACAAGTATAGGGCACGGAGCGTTTGAGGATTGTAGTGGATTGACAAGTATAAAGATTCCATCAAGTGTGACAAGCATAGGTGTATTTGCATTTAAGAACTGTAAAAATCTTGATGTCATCATTGATAATTCGGAGAAGAATGTTTCAGTTGGCTGGGATGCTTTTAAAGGATGCAAATCAGTGAAATTTCTGAAATAATATTTTAGCATCGGCTCTGTATGGATTGTTTACCGTCGACAGCCAACTGCTATAAGTCAATGGCCATCATCAATCTGTCTTTTTAATAATGTGTTAATATCTATTTTCCCCACGTCAACGCAAATAGAGGGATTTTGGGTAAATTTGCGTGTAATTTATAAAATTAAGAGACGTGGCAGAAAAAAGTGAAACGCCTTTAATGAGGCAATATTCAGAGTATAAATCGCAGTATCCTGATGCAGTCCTGCTTTTCCGTGTGGGTGATTTCTATGAAACTTTTGGCGACGACGCTATAAAAGCGTCTGAGGCTCTTGGCATCACGCTTACCAAACGCAACAATGGTGGCGGTTCGGGTGAAATGCCTCTTGCCGGTTTCCCTCACCACGCTCTCGACACTTATCTGCCTAAACTTGTCCGCCACGGATACCGTGTGGCAATCTGCGACCAACTTGAGGATCCCAAACAGGCTAAAGGGCTTGTGAAACGTGGCATTACGGAACTTTCCACTCCGGGTGTTACGATGAGTGAGAATATCCTTGATCCACGTGAGAACAATTTCTTGTGCGCGGTGTGCCGCAACAAAGAGAAAAAATCTGGTGATATTTACGGAGTGTCGTTCCTCGACATCTCCACTGGTGAATACCTTCTTTCGCAAGGTAAACAAGACTATGTAGACAAACTTCTTTCCGTCTACACTCCTAAAGAAATTCTGATTGAAAGAGGTTGCAGACGTGATTTTGAGGACTCTTTCTCAAAACACTATCTCGTGAACGAACTTGACGACTGGGCTTTCACTCCTGACAGTGCGCGAGGAAAGCTGCTCGCCCATTTCAACACTTCGTCGTTGAAGGGATTTGGTGTGGAGAACCTTCAGGTGGGCCAGGTGGCTGCCGGAGCCATTCTTCATTACCTCGACTATACTCAGCATAAAAATATCAGCCACGTCAATTCAATCCGTCGTATTGAGGAGGAAAAATATGTCTGGATGGACCGTTTTACGGTGCGAAACCTTGAGCTTTTCCCAACGTCGGATGAAAACCAGCGTTCTCTTCTCGGCATTATCAATGAAACGATGACTCCTATGGGTTCACGTCAGATGATGCGATGGCTTGCCCAGCCTCTTAAGGAGGTGACTCCGATAGTGGAGCGCCATGAGATAGTGGAGACGTTGTTCCAGGAGAAACAATTGCGTGAACTTCTCAACGAGTGTCTGCCTCAGATCGGCGATATGGAACGTATCGTCTCTAAAATCGCTGCCAAACGTGCCAATCCACGTGATGTGCTGGCTTTGTGCTCGGCTTTGAAGATGGTGGGGCCTATCAAAATTGCTTGCTCTCAAAGCAGCAACGTCAACCTTCAGGGAATGGCTGAACGACTGAATCCATGCGAGCATATTTGTGCTAAAATAGACTCGATGATTGTGCCTAATCCTCCAGCTTTGCTGTCGAAGGGTGGGGTGATCGCTCCAGGATATAATGAAGATCTCGACAGTTGGAGACAAATATCTACCAACAGCAAGGATGTGCTTTTGAAAATCCAGGATGAGGAGATGGAACGCACTGGAATATCGTCACTTAAGGTGGGCTACAACAATGTGTTTGGCTACTATCTTGAGGTGAGAAACACTCATAAGGACAAAGTGCCTCAGGAGTGGATCCGCAAGCAGACACTTACTGGCGCGGAGCGTTATATCACACCTGAATTGAAGGAACTTGAGGCAAAAATCACCAAGGCAGAAGAGATGATCATTCCGTTGGAGACGCGATTGTTCATGGAGCTTATTGATGAGCTTGCCGACTATATATCACCTGTACAGACTGATACATCTATCATTGCTCAGCTTGACTGTCTGATGTCTTTTGTCTCTGTCTCTGAAAAATATAAATATGTTCGTCCCGTCGTCGACGACAGCCTTGTGATTGATATCCGTGAGGGCCGCCACCCTGTGATCGAACGTCAGTTGCCGATAGACAGCCCGTATATCGCAAATAGTGTGGAGCTCGACAATGAGAAGAAGCAGATTATGATGATCACCGGTCCTAATATGGCTGGTAAATCGGCACTGCTTCGCCAGACTGCGTTGATTGTGGTGTTGGCTCAGATTGGTTGTTTTGTGCCTGCCGACAGTGCCCATATCGGTGTCGTGGATAAGATTTTCACACGTGTGGGAGCATCTGACAATATTTCGATGGGAGAGTCAACATTTATGGTGGAGATGACGGAAGCGTCGAGCATCATCAACAATATCACCGATCGTTCACTTGTGCTTTTCGATGAGCTTGGTCGTGGAACTTCCACTTATGACGGAATCTCGATTGCATGGGCTATTGTGGAGTATCTTCACGAGAATCCTAAGGCTAATCCAAAAACTCTCTTCGCCACTCACTACCATGAACTAAATGAGATGGAGAACACGTTTGAGCGTGTGAAAAACTATAATGTTTCGGTGCGTGAGGCAGATGGCAAGGTGATTTTCTTGCGTAAATTGAAAGAGGGTGGAAGCGAGCATAGTTTTGGTATACATGTTGCTAAACTTGCCGGTATGCCATCTACTGTTGTCGACAGAGCAAACGAGATTCTGCACCGTCTTGAGGAACAACATAAAGACACAGACGTCACAACAGAGAAAATAAAGAAAGCGACAGAGCCAAAACTTCCTGCAGGCACACAGCTTAGTATTTTCCAACTTGATGATCCTACACTTTCACAGGTGCGTGATGAAATCCTGACAATTGATATCGACAACCTTACTCCGATTGAAGCTTTGAACAAACTTCATGAAGTGAAAAAAATACTACTCGGAAAAAGTTAAAAATCAGCAATAAATTTGTTTTTTGAATTTAAAGGGATATATTTGCTATGTTATGACATAAAGTCATGATGTAAATAATTTAATTAAAGTAATAGGGCTTATGATTAAACTAAGAAATTTTTGGGTGGCACTTGCGATAGGATGTGCTTTCTCTATGGGAACAACTTCTTGTGGTGACGACGATGATGAAGACGAACCAAAGCAGGAAGTTAATAATGTTGTGACTCCTACTGAGGCAGGAGATCTAATGAAGGATATTGTAAAAAAATCAGAGGAAAAAGGCAGCAATATTTTAGCTCAGGCTACTTCTATGACAAAGGATCAGTTGGTGAATCTTGCTGAGACTATTATTGAGTACAATAATAATAAGAATAACGCATCATGGATGCAATCATTCGTTGGTGCTGCAGGATCAGAAGACAATGCAAAGAAGGCTGCTGAATTGTTGGATGAAGCTATCTCAGGACTTGTAGATTATGGTGTTGTGATGGACGAGATTACAACTAAGGATTTGTTGGATACTTTCTCTGAGATTTTTGAAGGAAAAGAACAACTTGGTGAGGGCGAGGTTGACGGTATCGCACAGGGCGCAACACACAAGGATTTGTTTGACGCAATTTATGAAGAACAACTTGCTTCTATCCCTGCTACAAATGAGGGATTGACTCAAATGGTCGGAGTATTCAGTTCTCTACCTGAGAATCAGCAGAAAGAGATGATTAGCATCCTTGTGGCATGGTCTAACAAGTCTCAGGATGAAGCTTGGAAGAAGGGATTCTTGGCAGGAACTAACTTGGATGCTGCATCTCAGCAGGGTCTTAAGGAAAAACTAGATTTCTTTGCTACAGAAGAGATTGTAAATTTGGTAGCAAAAGCGTACAATTAATTAATAAATGAGAAACAAAAAACGCAGGCATTTAGGTGTCTGCGTTTTTTTGTGCTTTGTAATTTGACTCATAAAATCTCTGTGTGTCAATATTCTTTGTTTTCACGGAATTTTCTCCACTTGTCTAGCAACGCTTTCATGTCGCCTGGAATCTCAGAGTCGAAATCCATTTCCTCGCCTGTACGTGGATGACGGAATCCGAGAGTCTTGGCATGCAGTGCCTGACGTGGGCAGATAGCGAAACAGTTGCTGACAAATTTGCGGTAGTTGGATGTGCGTTCTCCACGCAATATCTCCATGCCTCCGTATCTTTCGTCGGCAAACAGTGTGTGACCGATATGTTTCATGTGAACACGGATCTGATGTGTGCGTCCTGTCTCGAGAACACACTCCACCAATGTCACATAACCAAACCTTTCCAGCACTTTATAATGGGTCACTGCATGTTTGGCAGACGGATTTTCTCCGTTTGGAAACGTTGTGAAGAGCATCCTGTCTTTAGGGTCACGCGCGATGTCAGCGTCGATTGTACCCTCGTCTTTCTCCACATTTCCCCAAACAAGAGCGTTATAACGTCGACGTGTGGTCTTGTTGAAGAATTGTTTGCCAAGATCACTTTTCGCGTCGTCATTCTTGGCTATAATTAGGAGTCCGGATGTGTCTTTGTCTATACGGTGCACCAATCCCAATCTAGGATCTGTAGTGTCGTAGTCGGGGTCATCCTTCAAATGCCATGCGAGTGCATTTAGCAGTGTGCCTTGGAAATTGCCGAATCCAGGGTGCACCACCATACCTGCAGCCTTGTTGACAAGCACCACATCCTTATCCTCATACACAATGTTGATGGGTATATCCTGTGGAATTATAGTGAAATCCGACGGTGGATACGACAGCATAACGGAAATCTCGTCGTTCGGCTTCACTTTGTAACTCGATTTCACTGGTTTGCCATTGGCTAGTATTGTCTGGCAATCAGCGGCCATCTGTATGCGGTTGCGGCTCACGTGAGGCATCACACCGACGAGGAATTTGTCGATGCGCACCAATTTTTTGCCTTCTGGCACACTGAATCTGAAATGCTCGTGAAGCTGGCCGTCGTTGCCGAGCTCTGCCTCTGGGGCTTCACCGTCTTTAAATATTTCTATATCTTCGTTCTCGTCTTGCATTTTTATTATTTAGTATTCGATATTCAACAAATCTAGAAATTCACTAGAAGTTTCATATCTCCTTTTCTTTTGGCTTTTTCTTCCATCATTGCGTCATAGTCGATATCTTTCCCTGCAATACCCATATATTTGAGTATTTCAGGGGATACTTCTATTTTTCGTTTGCCTTTGTTTGTAGGTTTTGTTTTCTTTCTCTCATCTTCAGACTTAATGTCATTGATTAATTTCTCAGACAACCATTTTTTGCTGTCTGTACTCAATGACTTTATATATCCCCACAAGTATTCAATTGCTGTTGTTTCCATAATGTTTTATTTTTTGTTAATGACTGTTGAAAAATCCTGTCTTTGCGGGGTTGTTTGAGAAAAATGCAAAACTCAGATTAATTCCAAAGTCCGTCCTCACTGTCTGGCACAGAATCCTGCACAGTCTCGTCTTTGAACACCTCTTCGGGCTCTTCCATCTTCGACTTGTCGATAGTCAGATATAGGTCGACGCGGGTGCCGGCAGGGACTGTCTTGCCTGTGATAGGTGTCTGTTTGTAGACGATGGCTTTATCTTTGTCTTGGTCTGTTATGCCTTTGTCATAATTGATAGAACCAATGTTCAAATCTTTCTCATGAGCTTCGTTTCTTGCTCTGTCAAGTGTAAGTCCACGGAAACTAGACACTTGCACTTCTTCGTTAGACAATCCACGTCCGATAACCAAAGTGACTGCTGAACCTTCTGTCAGTTTTGTGTTTGGTAGGATGATTTGGTCGTGGTATTTCACTTCTATAACGTTTCCGCTCTGCTCCGACGGTACGTATTCCAAATTGTTGACCTTCAATCCTACGCTTGCCAACAAGTTTTCAGCCTGACGTGCTGATCCTTCACGTACTTCAGGAAGCGACACTTTCTTCGCGCTGTAAGCCTGGATCTTGACGTAGATCTTGCGACCCTCTTTCACTTTTGCTCCGGCTTTTGGCACTTGGTCGACGATGGCTCCTGGCTTCATTCCGTTGACATACATCGAGTCTATCACCTCATATGTTAATCCGCGAAGGGCAAGAATCTCACCACCTTCTTTTTCTGTCATGCCGTTAAGGTTGGGAGTCTCTATCTCTACACCGTGGTTCGTGTAGCTGTCAAGCCAGCTTGATGTCCATGCCAAACCGATAAGCACGACTATGATGCATGCGAATATACTGATCACCAAAGGATTTTTGATGAATCTCTTGAAAAATGGCTCTTTGTTTTTCTTAGTCGATGTCGACTTTGATTCTGTTTCTGCGCTCATTTGAAAACCTATGTCTTCTAAATTCTTCTATATGAACTACAAAAATAAATGAAGATGAGTATCTTTGCAACAATTTTAATATATAAAAGATGAAAACAGACTCTAAATCTGCGACAAAAAAACTTTTTATTGAGACTTATGGCTGCCAGATGAACGTGGCAGACACGGAAGTTGTGGCTGCGATCATGCAGACGGTAGGTTATGAAATCACTGAGGATATAGCGGAGGCAGACGCTATTTTTGCCAACACTTGTTCGATACGTGATAATGCGGAGCAGAAGATACTCTCCCGCATTCAGTATTTCCAGTCGTTGAAGCGTGATGCCAAGCGTCCGCTTATCATTGGTATTATCGGATGTATGGCGGAGAGAATGAAGGAAGATCTTCTGAGGACAGGAGTTGTAGACTTGGTGTGTGGCCCTGACTCGTATCTTGATCTGCCAAACTTGATTTCAAGTGTGGAGGCGGGAGAGAAAGCGATAAATGTGGACCTTTCAACTACTGAGACCTACCGCAACGTCATCCCGGCAAGACTCGGACATAACCGTATTTCGGGATATGTCTCTATCATGCGAGGCTGCAACAATTTCTGTTCTTATTGTATCGTGCCGTATACTCGTGGACGCGAGAGAAGCCGAGCCGTCGACAGTATTCTGAATGAGGTCAACGATCTAAGTGAAAAGGGATTCAAGGAGGTTGTCTTGTTGGGACAGAATGTAAATTCTTATCGCTTCGTCGACGAGAATGAAAATGTCACCACTTTTGCCCAGCTGCTTGAGATAATCGCGGAGAAATTCCCAGGCATGCGTATCCGTTTCACCACGTCGCACCCTAAGGATATGACTGATGATATCCTTTATGCGATTGCCAAGTGGGATAATGTGTGCAAACACATACATCTTGCGGTGCAGAGCGGAAGTTCAGCTGTGTTGAAGGCTATGAACAGAAAGTACACCCGCGAATGGTTTTTGGAGAGAATCGCTGCCATACGCCGTATAATTCCGGATTGTGGCATCACAACGGATATTTTCTGCGGATTCCATGGGGAGACGGAGGAGGATCACCAGCAGACTCTTTCTTTGATGAATGAGGTGGTGTTTGATTCTGCGTTCATGTTCAAGTATTCGGAACGACCAGGCACATACGCGTCTAAGTTTTTGCCAGACAATATCTCTGAGGAGGTGAAGATCCGCCGATTGAATGAGATTATTGAAAATCAGACACGTCTGTCGGCAATCAGCAATGAGCGTGACCTTGGCAAAGTGTTTGAAGTGCTGGTTGAAGGCCGCAGCAAGAGAAGTGCGGACCAGCTTTTTGGACGCACACAGCAAAATAAGGTGGCTGTTTTTCCTAAGGGAGACGCGAAGGTTGGCGACATTGTCCATGTCAAAGTGTTGCAGACAACATCAGCCACATTGATAGGCGAAATTGTGGAGTGATTGAATTCATATAGATAGCAGAAAAATGCTGAGGTATTAATCAGATTCTGCTAGTTTGAATAAAATTTCAAAAAAAACGGTGCTTTTTTTGGTTTTAACCTGAAAAGTTTATACTTTTGCATCGCTTTTGAAAGAAAGCAGTTAAGGTAGGTCGGGTAGCTCAGCTGGATAGAGCAACAGCCTTCTAAGCTGTGGGTCAAGGGTTCGAATCCCTTCCCGATCACAATGCACGTTAAAAGACTGATTTTCACAATTTTAATTTGGAAAATCAGTCTTTTTTGGTTAAAAACCGTGACAAGAATGTGACAAATTTATTCTTGACTTTTAAGTACGATTTTCAGTCCAGAAATCGCACTTAAAAAAAAATGTCTGTTCAATCCATCGCACACGTAGGCAATTATAGTTATCTACCAGCCGTCCTCAAGGAAAATCAAGATGGCTGGTACATTGAATACTATGCCCAGAATCCACAAACTGGAGAAATGAAACGTTTCCGCACACGCATGAACAAAGCGGTAAAACGTTTTGCAAAAAAATCGGATGCAAAAAAATATTGTTTGGATGTCGTCGCACGGCTAAACTGCAAGCTTCTTGACGGTTGGAATCCCTTCTTTGAGGGCGAGGACTCACGTCTATACGTCACACTTACTGACGTTTCTGAACTTTATTTGAAGGAGATGAAAAAGGAATTGCGACCCGACACAATGCGTTCTTATTCGACGTATGCGAATATGTTATTAAGTTGGGTGAATGCCAGAGAACCAGGATTGTTTAGCAGCCTTTTCAATTCTGCTAAAGCCACTCGCTTTCTTGATTACATCTACAATGAGAGAAATGTTTCCGCCAGAACCTGGAACAATTATCTGAAGATGTCGAGAGCTTTCTTTAATTGGGCTGTGACTAAAGGCTATGCAAAAGAAAACCCATTCAATAAGTTTTCTCTAAAGAAGAAGGAGAAGAAAGAACGTACCACGATCGACGCTGATACACGCAAAAGAATTTCTGTTTATCTGGAAGGTAAGCCGTTTTTGCTTGTCTGTATGTTGGTTTATCATTCTCTGATACGACCTAAAGAAATCCGCAACCTGAGGATCCAGGATATAGATTTGAGAAATCACAGCATTAAAGTTGCTGGAGAAATAGCAAAGAACCATAACACTCGCTTTTGTGCTATATCTCCGCAGATAGAGTCTTTAATCGAATCTTTAGGTTTGATGAAATACCCACAGAATTACTATATTTTCAGTGATGTAGAAACAATGTCTCCCGGATCAAAAAAACTATATGATGCAAAATTCACAAAGGAGTGGGATAAATTGCGTAAGGCTTTAGGTCTGCCGTCGACGATGCAGCTCTATTCTTTCAGAGATACAGGAATTTGGAATATGCTTAAATCCCATGTCGACGATCTGTCGGTGATGCAGCACGCTGATCACTCCAGCTTGGATATTACGACCATCTACGCAAATCACTATGATCCAAACTTGGTGAAGATCATAAATGAGAATACACCTGAGTTCTGAAAAGCAAAAAGGAGCAATTTTGTTGCTCCTTTTTATGATATTGCTTCTTCACATTTGTTTATGATCGTTTTTGCTAGTTCAAATCCGTCTTTTGCGATCGCTATTCTTTTGTTGCCATCATATCCCATATATAGATGCAATATTTCATAGCCTTGCATGACTGAATCTAACAATTTCTTATTCCTTTTTGAAACTATATTCTTGTAATCGTCAATGGAAACTCTTCGTTTGCCCTTTGTCTCTTTGACTTTAAATGCAGCGTCTAAAGCAATCAAACAACTTTTCCATGCCGTATCTCCTGCAATTCTTACATATTTAGAATCTGAATAAGCACCGTCTTCTATTTCGGTGTTATTCCTCAATATGTCTTTTGCATTCTGCAAATATCTTTTTGCCTCTGCTATTGGATTTTTTAATTCTGGCATAATCAATATGTTTTTTTGTCCTCTGCAAAATTACAAATTCTTACAAAGAAACAAATACAGCAGGCTGAAAAACAATCTGCTGTACTTGTGGATTATAGATTTCATTTCTTAGATGTTTTCGGCTCTTTCAGCCTCTTACCGTTAGAATCAACAATCACTTCTTCATAGTATTCTCCTTGAAACGTCAAATATCGAATACTATACTGAGTGCGTGAGATGAAGGTGTTTTTGCGTTTGTCTACAATATTCGCTTTGGTGTTCGCCTCTATGCGGTTCAAATGTTCAAGCAATGTGTCTAAAGGTTTGTTCTCAAACATTACTTTTGAACGCTCTACCTTCTTTACCTTCTTAAACGTTTTGTCTGTGTACACTCTGTATTCTATAGAATATTTGGAGACTTTCAACTTTATAGGATCCTTTGGCTCTGCCACTTTTTTCTCGGAGACTGGGAATGGAGTAGCAACAAGCTTACATTTGTCGTTAAGCAACAAACCTACTTCTTTCCAGAACTTGTCTAACTCTGGCTTGATTACGTCCATTTCTTTTTTCGACAAATACTTACCCGATTCTTTATTGTCTTCTTCGTAATAACGGACAGACTTAACCAAATAATGATTATTGTCCTTGTTGAAATAATAAGCATAGTAAGCCTCTGTAAGACGAGCAAATAGCTCCGTACTATTGCACCAATAATCTGAATCAATTGTTTTTTTCTTTAACTTGGAAAAAGACTCCGTTGATCTCACATAGTTCAAAATTTTGTTCATCATTGCCCTAAACTGACAGCCTACATTATCAGGAGACTGTTTCATGGAGCGTCCACCGCTTAATGCTGAATATTTCGCATTCTGATCAAGAAAAGCACCAATATTATAATCTATTGCGTGTGCGTATTCGTGAAGAAATGAGCCAGCACCATATTCCTTAGTCATATTGATCACGTTGTAGAACGGCTCAAAGTGGGCGGCAAATCGCCCTGATCCTCTTGCTCCGAACGCTACACCAATCTGATGATCAAACCCGATATTCTGAGTATTAAGCCAACGACACATATCTTTAATGCAGACTTGGAATGCCCTAAAGACATCATATCTTTCTGCTTGCGACATCCAATTGCCAAACTCAAAACCTTTGAATTTGCAATCCATAAGCGTTTCTTCTACGCTTGGAGACAATTCACTGTCTTTTTGCCCGGCAGCATTTCTATTGCTACTTTTTCTATTAAGTCCGTGATAGCTTGACGAATTTTCAAGCCACCAATTTTCACACTTACCACCAGACAACGGTTTGTGTCTGGAAGAAGCTACTACAGTATCTACAATCTTGTTATACATACGCCCTTTTAGTTAAGTTGCATTTTAAGATTTTTCTTTACTCCCTTCTTAGAAGGTTTCTTCTTTGTTGTCTTAGACTCAAATCTTTGCTCAGAAGGTTTAAGTGTCGCAATAGGTTCTTTTAGTTTCATAGTATTCTTATTTTTTAGTTATGGCTTTTGTTATGATTAGACTGATAAGGACAAGTAGCATAAGGAACAGACAGAACGCCCCGAATTTAACCAACACTCGCTCGTACCATTTCCGTGGTGGCTCAACCTCTTTCACTTCTGTGTTATAGTAAACCGTTTCCGCTTCCACTGTGTCGGTATGTGTCACCGGGACGGAATCAGCTTTTGCTTTCACTTCAAGCGAGTAGGAATCAGCCGATTTGTTGTAGGAAAGAGTAGCGGTCGCACGTTTGGTCGAGACGTTGGCCACCGTCGCTACATTTTCGTCTGTTTCCGCTAACGCCTTTTCTTTCTCCGTCTCTATCTTGAAAGCCGTGTCAGCCACTTCTTCTTCAAACACTATAGTGTCTGTATGTGTCACAACGATTGGAGTCTTCTCAACTCGCATCAATTCAGGGTGCTTTGTCAGAAGACGCTGCAACTTTCTTTGTGGCGAACAAGAACACATACAAAGACAGATTAGTATCAGAGTTATTATCTTATGCATAGCCGAATGTATAAAAGCGAATTATTGAATAAAAAAAGCGAATTACAGGGCTTTTTGTTTGCTTTCTGCTTCCTGATCATCTTTCCTCCAGCTTCTGAATCTTGTTTCTAAGAGTCGTGTTCTCGGCTTCAAGCGTCTCATATTTCTGTTTCAATTCCTGGTACTCGTTACGCATTGTTTCTGTTCTTGCTTCAAACTCCTTGCGTAACGATTCCAAAGCATACGAATACGCTTCATAAGCGGCTCTGTCGGCTTCGTTGTTTGCCTTGCGTCTGCCGAATAGGTAGCCACTAATTGTAGTGGCAAAACCTATTAGTGCTATGATAGTTTCTGAGTCTAGTGTCATGATATATTGTCAATTAAAGAGAAACTTAATGATCGGGATCAATAACCTCTGATCTTCCTGCAATTCCATCATATCCATTGGAATATTCTGTCACTCTGAGTCTAGCATGGCTACTGTCTACCATCCAGAACTCGAACATAAATAAGCTGATATTCCAATCATACCATTGTGTTTCCCAAGAGCCGAAGGAAAATGATCGTCCGCCTCCTTCTCCATTTCCTTCTTCAAAATACATGGTAGATCCTCCGTCTGAACCCATATTTCCGAACACCCTAAATGGATTGTCTTCTGTGTACGAATCGAAGCTTGTAATGTGAAAGTTTATGTTGTAGGAATCGCCTCTCATAATAAAATCGGCTCGTTTCGGAAACATGCCCATATAGAAATCATATCCATCTAGGTATATTAACGGTCTTTGACGAGCATTGATGTAACGCTCTATATCAGCCATCTTGATTTTCTTCCATGCGTCTGTAGATGATCTGCGAAAAGCAAATTCAGAATCGGATAAGACGGCTGAGGACAACACATATTGTGTGCTGCCACTAGAGTGATAGACGTCTGTGCCGTCTGTCCATATCTTGCGTCCATCGAAAGAAGTTAATCCAGTCCATGTCTTAGCACTCCATGTAGAATTCGACTTATCCAACACATATTGTGTGCTGCCACTAGAGTAATAGACGTCTGTGCCGTCTGTCCATATATTGCTTCCAACGAAATAAGTTAATCCAGTCCACGTCTTAGCGATCCATGTAGAAGTCGACTTGTCCAACACATATTGTGTGGTGTTGTAAGAGTAATAGACGTCTGTGCCGTCTGTCCATATATTGCTTCCAACGAAAGAAGTTAATCCAGTCCACGTCTTAGCGATCCATGTAGAAGTCGACTTGTCCAACACATATTGTGTGGTGTTGTAAGAGTAATAGACGTATGTGCCGTCTGTCCAGACATTGCTTCTATCGAAATAAGTTAATCCAGTCCACGTCTTAGCGATCCATGTAGAAGTCGACTTGTCCAACACATATTGTGTGGTGTTGTAAGAGTAATAGACGTCTGTTCCGTCTGTCCATATATAGACTCCTTCGAAATAAGTTAATCCAGTCCACGTCTTAGCGATCCATGTAGAAGTCGACTTGTCCAACACATATTGGGAATTGCCGTAAGAGTAATATATGTCTGTTCCGTCTGTCCAGACAGAGCTTCCAGCGAAATAAGTTAATCCAGTCCATGTCTTAGCATCCCAGATCTTAGAATCTGACAACTCCAAATGTTCCGCCAAATTGTGAAATGCGGAATCTGTTGCGTTGTCTGCTGATTGTGTCATTCCTGTAGTTTCAGGGACTGAAGTCTGAGCCATAACTCTTGTACCGGTAGGCAATGCTGTCACTCCATGCTCCGCTGTCTCTCCGAAAAGTGTCTGACATTTTATGTCTCGGAAAGCTCCTCTGTTATCTGATCGGTCGCAATACTGAGTCCAATAAGACAAAGGTACGCTGACTTGTCCCTGCTGTGTCCAAGCTGGAGATTTCATCACGTTATTCCACAATGCTGTCGCTGGGGATTCCATTGCGGCATTGTGATGATAGTTGTTAGTCCAGTACGAACATTGCACCGGGCTTCCTGTTACAATTCTGGTGAACTCTAGCGATGCGTAGTAACAATGCCAAATCTTATGTCTTAGAAAGACATAATAGACATAACTATACCCTGCATTAGCAGTGAATTTAGAAACTCCGTACTCCGTTGAAGTAACCTTATGACATACACACATGAAATCAGTGTCAGGAACAAAGCTCCATTTGGGAGCTGAAGGACTTACTGTTTGTCCCTTACATTCCTTATATTCTGTCGGTACGTAAGTCAAATCAGAGAGAAAAAGCTGTGGTGGCACACCGTTGTCTGGTTCGGTGGTATTCTCTCCTCGCAACAATCTCCACCGAAAATCTAGCGTTGGAAATTTGACATCTGAGCTAAGTTGAGGATCAGCATTCGGAGAAACATCGAAAGATTTAAGCGTAATTCGTCCTTCTGTATCGACAGCACCGTTGTTGCCACTAGTGCATATAGCGACAAGCAACCAGTCGCCATACTGAGAAGATCCAGATGGCATCGGTAAATTAACACTTCCTCTTAATAGGGCGTCTTGTGGAAATATCCAATGGTTTTCGATTCCTTCCGTATCTATATTTCCAGAAGGACGACGCTTGTATTTGTTGTAGATTTCATGCAGTGTGTCAAATTCGGATTTGAGTGGTCCTGAATTAGTGTTGACTCCTAAATCTACACCTTCTTCCGTTTCTGTGACTTTTACAGATCCGTCTGTTGAAGTGACAGACATAGAGTCGCTTTCTTCGGCGCCAACCAAATTGAATTTGCCTGTTCTAGGGTTGATTTTTTGTTTGTATGCCATTGCTTACTCCTCCCTGAATTTATATGTGTAAGATGCGTAATTGGCAGCGACGAAATGATAGCCGTTGCGACCGTTCGCATACTGTATTAGTGTCGTGGTAGTGCCGCCTACAGTAGTCTCTGTGATTTTCTTGATCTGCCATACTGGTTGAGACAAAGCGTCTGTAGAAGGGTTGTATCTCTTTGTGTCGATACGCATCAGATAGGTGATTCCCGACGCTGGAATCTCTATTATCTTGTCATATCCTATTGCGTCGATGTCGGATGCCGAATTGAAAATCATAGTAATTACAAGTTAAGGATTTGTTTGCGGTTGTAGCCGATTCTTTTGTATGACACATGGATCCAGCTGTAGTCATGTTCGTTGATCAGCTGATCAAAATCCATGTCTTTAAGAAGGTTGAACAGGATCTTGTTCTCTTCCTTGCTTCCTCCGGTAATGTCTGCCGCCTGGCCTTTGACGTGTTGAGAGGAATCCGCCCCACCTACTTTTGAGTTCAAGAAAGGGGAACGATATGCGGAATTGACGGTGATAGGTTTCGCATACTTATCACGCAGCGGATCAAGCACCTTCATTACAAGTGCTATCAGGTTTCTTTTTTCCTCTTCTCCTGGAGTGTTGGAGATGCCGTATTTTTTTGCTGTATCTGACTTTGTCAGTTCATCCCAGCTGAAATGCTTGAATTTATACATATCAATATCCTCCTCTTTTACGTTGGTGACAAAGAAATAGTAGAGCAATAGCGCTAGTGCCGCCACAAGCGACACCGACGCTACAGCCAACACTATTGTTGTTTGTCTTTTAGTTAAGTTCATCAAACTCTTTTTCAGTAACATACTCATGTCCTAGCACCATTTTGCATGCGGTTGCGGTCTCAGCTCCAAAAATGCCGTCGACGGTGATCTGCTGCGCTTTAATTCCGTCTTCCTGCATATCAGCGAGCATTTTGTTAAGGTTCTTCTGTAGTGTCTCAACTTTTGATCCAGTGTCGCCCTGCTGCAAGAACACAGCTCCACCGCTCACACCGCTTTCAGGATCTTTCTTCTTCAGTTTCAAAAGGAGAAAGACAACCAACGCAACTGCAAGAACACAGCCAACCACTATCAATATTGTCTTTGTTTTTCCTTCCATACTCTTAGATTTTAAATTCTACATTCTTGTCTTCAAGAATCTCATTGATCTCTTTTGCTTGCTCTGTAGACAAATCGCCTTGCAAGTCTGACCAAAGAGTGCCGTTAGAAAACCACGAATCACCGTACTTCTGTCTGTAAGTTGCGGCAACAGTAATCACATCCGATCTGCTCTTACAAGTGCGGATAGCCGTCTTGATAGCGTCATAGTCTGTGCCCGGTCCAAACATAGCATTCCAGAGCTTGTCGGCTAATGCTTCCGCTTGCTCGGCAGTCACGGTGACTTTGCTGGTGTCAATTTCTCTGTTTGCCTGATCTATAGCGGCATTAGACTCTTTCACTTTCTTCTGTTTGTCGGACTGACTCCAGAAGAAATAGACAATCACCAAGACAACCACCACAGCCAACGCAATGAGAATCCATTTAGGGTCTATTGGCAGTTTCATAGGCTATCATGCAAAAAGTTCAGACTTAGAGGCATCTTTCGCAACGTCTCCACCAAAATCAAGAATGTTCTGAAGAGTGCTTGACTCCTTCTTTGGCGTGTTGTTGGTTGTCTCTTTCTTCTCTTCTGTCTTTGTCGACTTCTGAGAATAGACATACCACGCAATTACACCGATCACGGCAATCACCGCAACCACTACGATTATTTTTGTTGTCTTATCCATAATCTTTAAAATTAAATGTTACGTAATAGGCAATATGCCAAGACTGGCAGTGTCATTGCTACTGCAAGCAGTAAGATTGACGATGGGTCGATCTCCACGATCACACCCACATTTGCGATTCTATTGTTGCTGTTCATAATCAATCACATTTAAAGATCATAAACAAGAACAACATAAACAGAATTGCACCCAACAGCCAATGTGTGGCGGCATCTGTAGTGCGTACATAGACAATTCCGTCACGAATACTGTACGCTGAATTTTCTGGAATGTTCAATTCTTCAACCATGTCAAATTCTTCTTTAGTTGGTACTTCTTTAACTGGAATCTCTTCCGTAATCTCCACTGGAGTTGTAACCTGTGCGTTGCCGTCACATTCAGCAGCACACTGCATCTCAATTACTTCTATACTGTAATGTCCTTCCATAGCTTTTTAGATTAGTCCGATTCTCTTTTTATATTCATCACTTGTCACCCAATCCTGGATGGTCTTTTCACCGAGTTCAATTGCCCCAAACAAGCCATCGCCAAAACCGTATTTCCTCTGACTGAAGTAGCCAGGTTGCATTTTCGCTTGCTCTATGGTGAATCCAAACGGTGTGTAGTGCTGTGTGGCTGATGCCTCAATACGGCTCATAAGACGGTTAAGCCTCTCCGGCATATATTTACGCACCTTGTTGTTCTTTTGTATAGCTGCGGAAATACCAGCTGTCGCAATAGCAGCCAAAATGTTCGTGCCTTCTTGGTAAGCCATCTGGAAGTTGGCGACTGCCAAAGACGCGTCGAGAAGGTTGTACCATGTCTTCTTTTTTTTCGGTTTATTGAAAGAATTGACCTCAGAATAGACACTTACTCCTCCATTGTCGTTGATCAGTTTAGTCAAAAGACAACAATCATTGACATTGTAGCGGTCTAACTCTTGGAAAGTTCCTTCTGGTAAATCCAACGCTCCACGAACGAAATTGTGGTTAGAGTTTTTCCAGTTGATATAACCTCCGTTGAAATAGTCCCTCAGAGCCTTATATGTGTTTTCTTTCTCAGAATACTTGTTAACAAATGCGTTATAAGCTTTCTGCATCTCATACTGGAAATCGAGAATATCCCTAGGATCAGGCAACCATTTACGAAGATCAGCAGCGGAGATGTATTTGCAACCAATAAGATTAAGCTCTGGTCTGCCATTTACAAACAGTAGGTATTCGTCATGCCACATCTGATCAACAATGTCCTGTGCTGCCAACACTGCTGCTTTGATCTCATCAACAGTGTCATAGTCAGGATTAAGAATAGACAAGCTGGATCCGGTAGTTTCAAGATACATGTCATTCCAACCGCTCCATTCGTCATACATCTCAGCCCAACTTTCAAGATCTTTAAGGCTCATCACTCCAGGATCAACACCCATCACACGGATATAATGGCCTCGTATAGCATTATACCTCTCTTTGTCTGCGTCTGTCAGTGTGGCGAGATAATCAGACAGAGTAAGAATACCTTCAGCCTGTTGTGCATCGTCGATCAGATCAACTTTCTTTTCCTCGGCTGTCTTACCCACCTCCTCTCTCTGCTCTGTGTATTCGTCGAGAGTCTTTTTGTTTTCCAGATCAGCATTGAAGCTGTCTATTTTTCCTTGTGCCTCCAGTTTGTTGTCTGCCACTTTTCCGAATACCTTGTAAAGAAGGAATAGGGCAAGCACACAAGCCAAAGCGATAAGGAGTATTTTAATCTTTTGTTTATCCATGTTTATCGGTTTTTTAACAGTTCGATTGATTCTTTGTCTCCAAGTCCAGCCATGACGGTAAGGACAGAAATAAGAGCGTGCCTTTTTCGTTTCACATCATCCCTTGCAAGCAGATAGACGGAATCAATATGATTTCGTAGAGAATACGGCTCTTTCAGTGCCATTTTTGACAGTGCGTAATCGTCGGCTTTCGTTTCGTCAAGCGCCTTTAAGACGTAGTGTCCTATCTCATGCTGAATCACGAAACGTCGTGTATATTCAGGCAGAAGATTGAACGCCTGGCGGTTGATCTCTATGATGCCGTTTTGCATGTCCGTTCTGGCAGGGTTGGACGGATTTTCAGGGAAGAAATCAAACCATTTTATTGTCATGACTTACCTCCACCCCAAAAAGCATTGAAGAAGCTAGACGCTGCATTTCCAGCCGAATTCGCAATCGCCACTCCCACGTCGCTTCTGTTAGTCTCCGCTTTCTGCGACTCGTACGACTTCCAGAAAAGGACACCTACAACGGTCACTACTGCGAGAACAATCAATAGAAATACTAATGTGTTTTTATCCATAGTGAGTAGTATTAAGTGAATTGAATGCAATTTTCCATACCTAGTACAGCATAGTACTTCTTTGTTTTGTCTCCCTGATACAGTTTGCCACTAGCACAATACGCATTCTTGCTTTTGTGATATGCAATCAGATTCAACAATTCTTTAGGTCTTGACTTAGGAGTAATCTCTTTTGCCACTCCAGACTTAACCATATCTTTTATAGAGGCTAATGTTACTTTCTTTGCCATAGAATTCGTTTTTTCATATTACTTCATTTTTTTATAGAAATACCATAATGCAACCAGTGTGGCAATGATTATAGCGATATATCCAACCCATTTGAGAATGTGTTTGTAAGATAGTGTGACAGTCTCACTTGTCACTTTCTCAAAATTATCTGGATCAGCCGTGTACTTAGAGTTGAAATCGGGATCGATCCCCAAACGGTCGATTTTTTCTTGAGTGTCCTCGAATCCGTTCTGAAAGTAGTAGATCGGAGAAGCTGTCGCTTTAGTCTCTGGGTAAAGCATAGCATAAGCTTCAAGAAACTTTTCGTGTGATGCTTTACGCAATATGGCTAGATCTTGTAGCCTAACCACGTCGCCAGTTGGAATGCCAGCTTGTTCAAACAAAGAGAGCAAACCGGGTTGGTTTGCTCTAACTTTATTTTCAAGCTCACCAATATTGTGAGTCATAGGCTATTTGTTTTTGCTGATTAGATCACATTGTAGTGAAACCCAATGCCGCTGCGTTCGCCATCGCTTCGTCCGCTTTCTTCTGAAGACCCTTCTCTGTGTCAAGAGACGCACCGAACACAAGCGAAATGACTACAGAACGACCTGCGCCAATCGTTGTCAACAAAATATTGTCCGCACCGAGGATCCAGTTGATGTCTGTCAACTCGATAACCTTAGTGTTGTTGTCCCCAGATCTCTGATACTGTGCTGGAATACGCTTCTGATCAACGTAGCCAGTAAATGGGTTGATCTGACGGAAAATGATAGGGAAGTCAAGCTGTGACTCGTTGTCAGCCTTGATCTTGATCGCACGCAAACGAGAAGGGTTTGCCTTGACGTAAGCAAGAAGTGCGTCGATCTTCTCTGGAGTACCTGAGCAAGACAAATCAGTTGCTACAGTACCTTCTGCGATGATGTTGCTTGAATCCAAGTAAGATGATCCAGTTGCGAAGTTGCCTGGTGCTAGTGCCACTTTGATGGCGCTTTGTCCACTATTAACGATGTTGAAAGAGAAAATCTTTCCACAGTTGTCCTCTTTTAGGAATGACTGTGCAGCTCCGAAGTCAAGAAGGTTATCGCCTACACCGATGTAGTTAGAACCCTCTGCCTTTGTCTTAACAATTCGCTGTACGTTGTGGCGGTTAACTCCACCGTCTAAAATGTTCTGTCCCATTTTTTTTAATAATTACTGTTAAACTAGAATGATGTTTACTGAGCTGGAGCGATTACCGCATTCTCCTTCTTGCTCGAAAAGTTGTCACGTAGTGCGTAAATCACAACACCTACCATCACAAGTGTGATAATTGACAAAACGACTGCTGTCTTTGTTTGATTCATGATTATATTTTTTTAATTTTTTGTTTTCTTTTCGGCTAAGGTAGAATCAGTGAAAATGATGGTGTCTGGATTTGTCCGTTTCTGTCCGCATTTGTCCGTTTTTGTCACTTTTTGTCTGTTACATGTAAACAAAAAAAAAGGTTGACGAAATCGCCAACCTTTTGTAATCAGAATAAATCAGAATGCGTGCCTGTACGCAAAATGGTTACTGTTTTATCTGTAACTATCCATAAAAGCAACCAATCTGCTTTGATATGACATTCCCAAATCCCATCATAATCACCAGATAGTATATGAGGTCTATGGGTTAGTGGTACAGTTCCTGTTTCTTGAAGAAACGCAATAACTTTTTTTAGGTCTTCTTTATTGTAACCTCGTTTAGAGCAAAGTTTCAGATCTTTTTCCGCTCTTTTCGAAAATTCTATTTCATACATTGATCAATAAACTTCATAGGATCTTTGGGCTTTATCGTGTTGCGACCTGCCTTTGCATCTTTCAAAGCCTGAATAGTTTCTGCGTTAGGCTTCTTGTCTGTATCAACAACAGAAAAAAGTCCAAGAGATGTGATAACCTCAATAAACTTCTTTGCGACGCTGTTTCTTGCGTCATATTGTAATGTTATTGTTGCCATAAGCTATGATTTTTGTTTACAAAATTACATCTTTATGGCAAAACAACAAATTTGAGACACAAGTATTCGACAATTTTGGGAGTAAGCAGATGTGCGTTCTTGTCATATCCCACACTTTCCAGCTCTGAATCAATACGGTTTATCCATCTGTTAAGTGTACGTCCTGATATGCCAACCATATCTGCAAACTCCTGTTTTGTCATTGCCTTATACTTTAGTTCTCGCATATATCACCACAGTTTGATACGTTTGTAATAATGTGGATTCTTTTCACTCTTTTTATTGACTTCTATTTGTGTGTCGACGATCTTCTGATAGTTTTCTCCAAGCTCCATTTTTCTGTAAGCTACGCTGTCAAGTGTACGGAAAAGGATAATATTAGACACGTAAGAGTAGAAGACCGGTCGTACTTTTGTAAATCCGTGTGCGACGACGAATATATCCAGCTCCTGCTGTCTATACGAAATCATAAGATCCTCTATCAGGTTGTCGGTCTTTGCGTCCTTCATGTAAAGACGTGCATCGTCGAAAACGATTATACCTTTTCTGAAGTAACGGAGCTTGGCCAACGTTCCAATATCGTCTTTTGTGGGTGGAAAACAACGTGTTTTCCGGATCCCTTCAAACAGAAAGTCTTCACGTTTGGTAAGGTCAACTTCTGGTACGTCTCGCCATTCTTCAATATGGTTTGTGACGATCAAGGCTTTTCGGGCGTTGCACTTGTCGAGAATTTCTCTCATGATAGTACTTTTTCCGGTGCCGTTGGTGCCAAGAACCATAGTCATGAACGGTCGACGGCCTGTGTCGTTATTCGTCTGATCCGTTTTCATGGGTTGCCTCCTTTCTTTCGGCATCAAACTGCTTCATACGCAATTCCAACTCTTTCTCTTTTGCCTCCAACTCTTCCTCTTTCTCTTTCAACTTCTGTTCCTGGAGTGCGTTAGGAATCTTTGTGGCATAGATAGAAGCGATCACACCTATAAGCATCCATCCTGGAGTGAGTGCGATCTGTTTAGTCTGCAAGTATTGTGTATAAGCTTTTGTTAGCTTGTCATACTGGTCTTTGGTAGCCTGTAGCTTTTCAGGACTGCATTTGATAAACATTGCGATCAGAGATGGCAAAGCCAAGTCTGTCATCATCGCAGCGAATTCAGCCGACAAGCCAGCCATAGATGCGTCAAACTCTATGCGTTCGTCGTCTTCTCCACCTTCATCTCCGTCTCCGTAGAAACCGCCCTCAAATCCATCATCTGTGCTGCTCTTTTCCTGGTTGTTAAACAAGTCGTTCAAACCCTCATCTTCAGTGTCTGAATAGCTTGCCTTTTCCTGATTCATATCAGAAAGAAATTCATCCAAATCTCCAGATGGGAGATTGGCGTTGTATGTCTTGTCTCCTAGTGCCATAACGCTTAATCTTTAAGTTTGACTTTGTTTGCCAGTTCGTCCAGCTTCTCAGATAGCACACCGCCCTCCAGCTGTCGTAGGATTCTGTCGTCTTCAGACACCGTTGCTACAATGTAGTCAAGGTCTGAGGTTTTAGGATTCTTGTAAAGAATGATGGCTGATTGCGTCTCGTCCTCATTAAGTTCAATGCCGTCAAGGTGCTTGATCAGAGACGCTGCCAAATGAGGGTAGAGCTGCACTAAAAGAGCCTCTTTCAACTTCGTCGGGTTGGCAAGAAACTCCATGATCATACCCATTGCGGACGGTTTGCCCTGGCCACTTTTGAATTTATCGAATAATCCCATACTATTTCTCCTTTTGATTTAAGAATTTCTCCCACTCCTTCACGGTCTTACCTGTAATCTCATGGATCTTGTCGTCCTTCAACGGTGGATAGAACCAGTCGCAACGTTTCTCAACATTGTAGAGAATGGTAGTCTTGACAAAGATTTCGTAGAAAGACACCTCTCTATGGTATCTTTTTTCTAGATGTTCCTTCACAGCGAATAGGAAATTGCGGATAATCTCGTTATCCACACTGATAATGAGTTTGCTTTGGTCTTCAGCTGTTGCGGTCTCCAGTTCGTTTGTCGTTTTCTCCAAGTCGGATTGCAGACGGCTGACAAGCGAGTTGACGGAAGTCAATTCTTCTTCCTTGTACTGCAAAGCTCTTGTCTGATCCTCAATCTGCTTTTCCAACGTGTCGACTTTTTCAGCCAAAATCTCGCATTTGTGCTGCTTCTCAGCAAACAGAGATTCCGACACGCCAGACACTGGATGATCTTTCAGTTCCTGGATCTCTTTCTCTAGGTCGCTGATTTTCTTCAGAGCTTCGGGATAACGTGTGAAGTAGGTGCCTAGTACTGTTTCTGATACGTCTTTGCCGCTCGCATTGCCGAAAGTATCAATCAATTTCTGTTTCATGTCGATTGGAATACGCCAAGTCATGCCGACTTGTTCCATTCTTTCTTTCTTTTCTTCTGCCATACTGTTAAAAATATAGTGTTACTGCCTTTTTAGTATCTACAAATATAGAATAATTTTACATAAATATGTAAAAATGCAATAGAAAAATTCTATAATATAGTCTTTAAGGCAGAATGTTTTGATAAGTAGGGAAATTTTATGAAAAATGAGCAAAAAATCCCCCGTTTTGGCGAAATTTTGAACAATTTTAGCTCCTCCCTTTCCAACATGCCCCTATAAAAAGTGGGAAAAAAAGTGTAACAGTGTAACGGTGTACCCTATGGGGGTTAATGTTCATATTATCAATCTTTTAGCAGTTACACTTTTTGAAAAAATGGCGAAAATCGGGTCTAAAAAAAGTGTAACCGACGGCTCTGAAGGGTTGCCCCTTCGTCCCGAATCTCCAAAATCGGTGAAAAATCGGTTACACTTTTAAAACCTCAAAAAAGTGTAACCAAAGTGTAACCAAAAAGTGTAACCGTTGATTTATAGTTATTTAACCCCTAAAATAGGGGTTCGGTTACACTGTTACACTTTTTTTCCACTTTTTTAAAAAACAGAGTTGGGGAAAATTTGCCCCTTTTGGAGTAGGTGCGAAAAATCGCCCCATTTTTGGCGAAATTTTGAACAAAAAAGACGCGCTAAAACGACACGTCTTAAAGAATATTATTCTGCTTGTGCTGATTGAGGACGAATTTTGTCCTGAGAATAAAAAAAGAGCATCTTAACAGATGCCCTTTCCTACTTTTAACAATTAACAATAATAAAAAAATAATACTCGTTTTGCTCCACCATCACGGATTCGCATTACACGTGGTTAACATTGGTTTGTTATTTATGTTGAATAAAATTAGTACCTCTTTAAGTTTGTGGCGTTAATACTACATATTGTTTGATAGGCTTGTTCTCTGTTCTGATATAATAGAACTCTTCCGACTTGCCCATGAAATTCTTGCGAATTATTCTTCCCTTATTATCGTTCACCAATTCAACCGGATTCAATTCTGTTACCCAGTCGCATTGAGAGCAAAACTCTCTGATCGCCTTGCTGAACTTGTTTGTAGTCCAGCCTTTGACGTTGCTTTCTCGCAAGAACGCATTGAATGTGTCATTTTTAGATATGTAAGTGTTGACGTTTTCGGAATTCTTATGGAAATAGACTTCTGCCCACTGCCTGAACTGGTTGCCCATGATCTGAATACTGATTCTGTCTTTGATCCTATCCATTGGCGGTGTGATCTTAACTACTTCCTTGCTCACCTTCAGATAGAACTGGATGCAGTCGAGCATGAAATTAACGTCGTCATTCCACATTTCGTTTGTGTAATGCTCACCGCCTAATTCTAGGTTGAAATCGTCGTAGATGCGTCGGCTCTCCCTGTAGTCGTTATCGTCTGTCTTCTGATGATAGTAGTCTGAGAAAACGACAAACAGAAGTCGACGCAATGTCGCACTGTCTTTGTTGGGTGGTGGAAAGTTAGAAGTAAATGCGAATTTTGGCGACTTGGTGAAGTCCATCACATTGGAATCCACATGCTTTTTGTTAGTCTCCAGGCTACCTGTTATCTTATCGTAGAAGAATGTGAAGTCGAAATGTTGGTCGGCATCGTCCACCCATATTATATCGGTGCTTTCCGTCACGTTCTGAAAGATAAACTGGTTTTCCGTCAGCTTCTTGTTTTTGCCTCCTAAGAATAGGATCTTTTTTATATTCTCTAGAAACTTGATCATGAACGACTTTCCAGAACCTCCGCTTGATTCTCCGTCGTTACTGATCTTATCCTCCATTATCCACAGCGCCCATGCTCTGGCTTGATCCTTATGTCTGTGTAGAAGATAGCCGATCGCAAAAAGTTTGGCTGCCAAGTTCTGCATTTGCTCCTGTTGTTCCTCAAAGCTCAGACGTGGACCGCAGATATTGAACTTGTTGGCTTCGTTGTATCGTGCGTTTTCTTCCGCATTTTCCGTCGCTCTCTGCTCTAACTCTTCTCTCCAATATATTCTGCTTGCGTTGATCAGATAGCGGAAATAGTGGCTCTTGATGTTGGTAGGGCAAATGCTCCACATGTCCTCGCTTTCACGTCTGAAGTCGAAAGCTGGAGCGGTGCGACGGTAGTGTACTTGGGATATATTGTCTTCCCATACGTATCTATCCATGTCGTTCGCCTTGTGTTCGCTGAACTTGTCGGCTGTAACCTCAACACAAAGATTTTTGAAATAAACATATTGTCGGTCGCTCTCACATGTGGAGAATGATAGGTTGAGCAATGGAAGGTCTTCCATCGTCGTTCCTTTGGTACGGTTGGAATTAAGGATGAGATTCAGCACCTTCACGTCTTCATGCCTTTCACGTAGCCATGCTATCACATACTGGCGTATGTCTTTTGCCGTCACCTTCCTTACCATCGTGCCGTCCACCTTTACCAGGTATTCTTCTCTCGACAATGTATCCTCCAGTCTGCCGAATCCCGACATAGAAAGGAAATGGATGAAATAGGCTGTGTTCACCTCCAGTCTGCTACCGTTTTCCGTCATTATTGTCTCCCAAAATCGCACCGGCATGGCTGTCTTCAGAAGAGCTTCGAAATCGTGTCTGCTACTTCGTAGCTCAACATAGTCTCTCAAATCCTTTCTTGGTCTTCCTCTGTTGTCTCGATAGTCGCTCAACCAATCGGGTAGAAAGGCGGTGCGGATGTCTATATACTTGAAGGCTAATTCCCTTCCACGTCTGATTCCTGTATCGTCTTTGTCTGGGATGTTGTATAGTGTCTCCACACATTTCGTCACATCTTTGTACATGTTTTCTGTGAACTGTGCTGTTTCCGAGTTGAGCCACAACGGATAACAACCGTTGGCTAAACAGTTGACTGCATCACGTTCACCGCTACATATACAAGCCGATTGGAGCTTTGCCACCTTATATGGCCGTCCTTCATTCAGCGGATCACCTTCAAATGTTATGCGTTGCGATTCGTTGAACTGTGTGTAGGCGGTCTGCAACTCCTTCAATCCGTTGAGAAAATCTTTCGGCTTTGTGCCGTTATAGAAGAAACGGAATGCCTTATCTGGATTGAGTGGCTGGTATATCTTCACGAACTCGCCACACTGACGCAAGAAAATAGGGTAGGTCTCAGTACTGGCTACCGTTGTGGTTTTCAAAGCTCCAGTCTCACGGTCTTTGCTTGTCTTCGTGTAAGAGATCAGAGGCACATAAGACAATGCGTCTAAATGTTCCTGTTTTACTTTCGGCCCCCATATCTCCAACTCCTTTTCCGTGAACTTCTCTCTTTTCTCATAGGAGAAATCCCCCTCTTTCTCGTCGGCAGTGGCTGGACGTGTTGTGATCACAGCACGGTTGACGCTTGCAGACAATGTCTCAGACACTCCGAACCTATCCGCAAGAATGCAGATTGCCTCACGGAAATTACGACCTTCCTCCTTCATACAGATGTCAACAGCATTCATTGCGTGTGCATCGTCTCCAAAGTCGGTGACTTTCCAGATCTCCCCGAACCTCTTTATATATGCTGATGGAGTCCGCTCATTACGCATGCGGAATGGTTTCCTACTATCCAGGCATTCACCAGCTTGCGGATAGTAGGAAAGGATTATATCCAAACCGCCATTCGTCTTTGCGAACAGATCTTCAATTTTTATCATCTTCGTATGCTTTAAGAATTTCTTTGATCCCTTCGATCGCTTGCTCTCTGTCGGAATCAGAAATAATGATCTTAGAAATACCCTGTCTGAATAGATTGCGTACCTCAGTCACATTGCAGCTGCTCAACGCATCTATTTTGTCTGCTATCTCTGTCGCAAATTCTGTCGGCACTGGCAGACACAATACATTAAGTGATTTGATTATTCTTGTCTTCATAGCCTTATCTCCTTTATTGGTTAATTATCATTATCCCATGTGATAATGAATTGTTTTCTGTTTTTGTCTGCTCCCCATTCTTCTCTTCCATAGCCTATTCGAATTCTAGGATTTTGGAAAATTAAACGACGACTTTGGTCATTTTTTCGTGGATAGCCTTTAGTGAAAACAATTTCATCAAAGGTGTCTACAATGGAATTATTAATAAACCCTTCTATATTAACTCGCAATACCAGCCTAGCATCAGCAGTCGAAAGCTTGGATAGTCCATCTAAGCAGCATTCTTTAATGTAAAAACGCTCACTCTTCGGGAATAACCTTATAACCCAATAGGGGTTAATTTCTCGATATTCCTCTTTTTTTATTCCGCTCTTTATCATGTCAAACCATTCTCCTTTAAGGGGTAATGTCAGTTTCTTTTTCATACGCTTAGAATTTAGTTTTCTCACACAATAGAACCGAATCGTTCCGTATTATTATCACTGTCTCCGTCCGCTCGTTGCGGTTGCAGATATATATCTGTCTGTAGCGGTCTCCGTTTTCTGTCCATGTCGTGTCATAGCTCGGAATGGTGGTGTCTTCGTAGACACTGCTCGACGGCAATGCCACCAAAGCGGATGTGGCCAGTATCAAAATCAATATCGTGTCTTTCATGATTCTTTTATCGCTTTTTCGATTATCGAATCTAGCGGCACATGGCTTCGGTAGAACTTCACTCTGATAGTCGCCACCTGCTGATAGTCGTCTATCGTTTCCACCCTGCAAGACGGATAATCCTGCAAAGCTTTAAGGATAGCGTCGACGTGGACGCTATCCGCTTCCACCACCGCACCGCCCAATATGTAGTTAATCTTTATGTCCTCCATACTTCTTATGATTAAAAACCAGATCCAGAAGCTGATCAGATGTCAGCCTTTTCAGTTCCTTCACTATTTGATTTCTCAGAAAATTGCAACTCGTTAAATCGCAATAGCAAATAGGCTCGTTTCGACAATATGAACATATATTTTCAATGTAGGACTTTTCAACTTCGATACTCCCTACACAGATAAGATTCTCCAGTTCTTTGTCTGTCAGTGTGTGCTTCTTTTCCATGACTTCTTTATTTAAGGTGCTGGAACAACATTGTTCTGTATTATCCGTGAACCTAATGAATAGCTCCAGTGTACGAATTTGTTGGAAAGGAAATCTTCCAACGTCACAAAGACATATAAGTTAAATACTCTCACTTTCATCTTCTTTTCCTCAATTTAGAAATACATACTCTTTAGTACTGAATATCCGTCTTTATCAATAAAGAATCCTTTCGTGTCTTTATCGCAAATCGCTGTGTACATGTGTGATCCATCTTCATCTCTATCATCATATACCCGGAATACAGAGCCGTTTTCTGATATTAAGACAAACGACTCGTCCATATACGTTCCTTTTACTATCATGTAAGATGGTTCTATCTCTCTCCAGGCAAAGTGTCTGTTTAGAGCGTTCGCAAACCTTCTTTCTCTCTCTTCAATCTTTGCAAAAAATTGTGAATAATCAAACTCTATCATTTTTCCCCTCCTCCTTATTTAATCGAATAATGTTCTGCTTATGTTTGGTTGACTTTTGCCTAATACAAAATCGTGTATGAAATTGCGTGCATAGTCATTTGAAATCAATGATCTTTCAATGCTTCCTTGTCCTTCCTTTCCTCCTTTAATATGATTATGGATTAAAATTTTGTGCTTTGCTGTCTGTTGTCTCGTAAAGCCTGTTTCTATATTGCAATTGAAGAACCAATACGCCGTCGGCTTTGTCCTAAAATCACCTCTTTTGCTTCTATCTTTATCAATATATGTAGGTGGCATGAAATTGCCTTTTAGGTAACATTGCATACTATAAGGATTTTCAATTATAAGTCTTAACTTTTTCTGAAAAGACACACCTACCAGTTTATTTAGAAGTTCAAAATATATTTCCCTCTGTCTTATTCTTTTGATTATTTTCTCAATTGCTTCTTTTATGTCAATGTTTTTATATATAGTGGCTTTTATTGAGAAGTTCATTTGACTTACACCACAAAAGTATGTGCATGGAAAAAAGGCTAGCACTAAATCGTCGTTTGATATTTTATCAAAGATAGATTCTTTGCCATCGTATGCAGCTTCAATCTCCGCAAATAGATCCTTCACGTAGTCTGTTTCGTTGAATGCGTTTTGAATATCCAGGTCTACTGCATCTATGCCAATTTTCTTAAACTCGTTCTTGAATGTACCGGATTGCTCGAACATACACCACACTTTACCTTTAATCTCCATAGCTACGATTATTAAGGTTGTTAATATCTGCGTCGAAAAGGAATGCTAGGCATTCTTTTTACTTCCCATTCGGCCAAATCCAAATTACCAAAGCTGACAGAATAACTCCAATATACGACCGTGTTGGCCATAAAGTCTTCTATCGTCTGATATTCTATTCTAAATACTCTTATATTCATTTCTCTTCCTCCTTTTTTTCGTGATAATATGCTCTAGCATACATATCTTTTACCCTTCCTGTATCTTCATACGACGAAACTACCATGTGAATGAATCCGACTCCTTCCTGTGTAAAGTCGCACTTCTCTATACGATTATATCCGTCGCTGCTCTCGTCCCATTTAATGTCTTTTCCAGATCCGGTGAACTCGTCGAATCCAAGATCTGCCGCCATGTGCTTCATGATGTCAAGCGAGTTGGATTGTTTTGCTTTGATCTCATCTATAGTCTTCTTTCTTCCCATCTTCTTCTCCTTTTATAAGTTCAACAAATTTTACATTTACTCCGTCCTTCCTGCTACAGCATGGACCGGTGACAAATATGAGGTCTGCACAGTCTTCATAATTGAAGAAAAAGCATCCTTCACATCCTTCTGATGGAGTCACAACAAACTCTTTGTCCCTCCATTTTATCGTTTCTCCTACCTTCTTTTCAAAGCTCATTTCTTTACGTTTTTTTTCGGCTCGTTGAATAACAGGCTCAGTATAGGGAACAGAAACAGAAGCAGCATGGCTACTGCTATCGCTTTCGGATCATCTATTATTGAGTCTATAAAGTCGAATATGTTAGTCATCTTCTTTCTCCTCTTTCTCTTCCTTAAAATCTGCTGTAGAAATTATCGCGTTCCTGATCAAGAACGCGAAAAACAGCCAAACCAAATATTCACCACATGCTTCCATAGTTGTTAATCTTTATAAGCACCGCCGAGGTTGATGGCACTTTCACGTATGCGGACGTGGAGTAGGGTTGTCACGTTCTCACCGCTCAACGCCCTACGGATAGTCACGTCGCTCACCTTATGGATGTTCCTCAACCGTCTGCGAATGCTTTCGTCTACCAATATTTTTTTCTCTTTGCTCATTTTTCCTTCCATTTTAATTTTAGTTGTGTGGGGTGACGGAATCGAACCGTCATTGTGCTGCTCTTTCGGGCTACCAAGCTGGGTATCGTCCTACGCTTCCTTACCAGAGAATCCCGATACCTGCCCGAAAGAGTGGCGATCAGTCTCTTTCAAACTCCTACGGAGGTATCAGCGGACGCTATACAGAGCTGTTGCGTTCTCTGTCAGATTTACTGATACCCGAATGAAAGAGACACGTGGCACAACCATTTACCCACGTTCTACCCCCACTGTGTCACTTATCCTTTATCCTTATCTGTGTGGCCAGAGATGGAATCGAACCACCAACCGTCCGAGGCTTTTACTCTACACGTTACCCATACACGTATCGCCTGGCCATGATAAAACAGCGTATTTCACAATAGACTGTTTTTAGCTTATATTAACTTGATAAAAGGATCTAATAGAACACGAAGACTTTATTCTTTTGCAGTATTATCTTCTTCTGTTTTTATTCCCTTTAGCCCTCTGACTATCCATTCTAAATCACCTGGCTTATCAGATGCTAGCTCTTTTATTTCTACTAACGTAGATCCTACAACTCCAGTAATCCAACCCAATCTTTTAGCGATCAATTCCAAATCGTCGGATTGAGAGATCTCCTTGCACCACGTACAGACATCGCTCATAATCGCTCCGAGATCTTGTTTTGTCTTGTTATCCATAGCCATTTGTCTTTATCGTTTTTTTTACTTACTTTTGCTTTCTTTTTGTATCGAAAAGTTTCGTTTCGTTGCGTAAACGTTTCGATTTCTTTCGCAAATATAAGAGAGATTTTTCAATTACAATAGAAATTATGAGAGATTTTTCAATTTTAAAACAAAGAATTTTGCAATTTCTTGAAATTAAAGGAATTACAAAATACAAATTTTATCAAGAAACAGGGATTGCTAACGGTATTTTGTCACAAAAGAATGGATTAACAGAAGAGAATATTGAGAAATTTCTCTTAACTTATCCAGAAATCTCAGCGGAATGGCTGATGAGAGGAGAAGGAGATATGTATGTTACAGGTAAGTCCCCGAAAGAAGACGGATCAGACGCTAATAGTTTGGAGCGACGTTTGGCCGAAATCGAAAAGAAACAGGAGAGAAGGGATAAGGAGATGGAGAGTATAATGAAGACGTTGGAGAAGATAAGCTCTGAACTGACGTCAATAAATGAGGAAAGAGATAAAAAACATCATTCGCTATGCGGATAAGTGTTTGATTAATCGCATTTTACAAGCAAGATTTTGCGACAGAATTGCGACAAAGATAGGTATATTGATAAAATTATAAAGCTGAAAGTCAATGCTTTAAGGTTAAGGAATTGGGATTTGTGGGTCAAGGGTTCGAATCCCTTCCCGATCACCAAACTCAAAGGAGACGCTTTAAAAAGAGCGTCTTTTTTGGTTTAAAAATGTGTCTTTTTTTAGATTTTAGCCCAAAACCACTTTTCCAAAAGCTATTTTAACGTAAATTCGACGAATTGTAAATTTACTAGATATATCCCCTAACGGGGAATATTCGTCTTATCATTATTATATCTACCGATATAAAACACCTAACGGTGTATTTTCTTTGAATATCACGTAGTGATTAAATATAGGTAGAAAAATAATATGTCGATGACATCCCATTTTCCCATAGGGAATAAATTAATTTGTTAAATTCGTTGAGCTCACGTTATATAAATTAAATAAATTAATAAAATATCCTCCGATATCAAACGCTTACCGGTGTTATTTGCGATTTTTATTATGGCATTTCCAAGTTATGTCTGTCACACAAATTTATCTATGGCTTGATTTTTTATATATCAATACCGTTATTTTATAGATGAAAATCACAAAGATGCTAAAAAACATGCAGCGTATGTATATAATGTATTTTATTTTTAATTTTCTTTGCAAAAGATATCTGTAGGTATGAGGCGAAAAGAATTAGAAATTTAGGAATCAGATATCAAAAAAATATTTAGTGTGGTTGAATAGGGACAATATATCGATTGTCTTTTTAGTATTAGGGTTGATGAGCGGCTGAAGATGATGAATGTGATGATGGCATATTAGGATAAAAAGTTGATAAGAAACCTTGTTGCATATTGTGTAATATTTGTATTGAACGTAGCCATTGCTACTGCTCAGAAAAATGGTGGATTCAGCGATTACGTTGATTCCGCAAAGATCACTTTTTATTTTCAAGTAGGCTCCGGAGCGATAGATCTTGACTACTCCACTAACAATGCTATGCTTAATAAATTGCGCACATTGCAGGAGAAGCAGGGTGCAGATTCTATATATGTGCCCCGTGTGGATGTATATGCTGGTGTTTCTCCAGAGGGTTCTGATGAGGCAAACTCTAGAGTGAGATGGAAGCGTCTCGACAATTCCATCCATCTTATTGAAAGGTATTTCCAACTTCCTAGATATAATGAAAACTATTTCGACGCGAAGGTGACGATACCGCAGATTTGGCAGAACCTTGCGGCGGAAGTCAGAAAATCAGACATCCCGAATAAGGAGAAGGTGTTGCAGTGTATTATGTCGGGTGGCAACGTGCCTGCAAAAATCCAATCTCTTGATAAAAGTGGTGCAACTTGGGATAATATTTCAAAGAAGTTTTTCCCAGTATTGCGTCGATGTGATGTGGTGATCTATTTCAAGAAGAAGTCGAGCCAGGGAAAGAAATTTCCGGAGATGGACAAACTTCTGCCTGAAGAGGAGGATCAGTCTTTTGTGCATGTCAAAAAGCCGAATGACGAACTTTCTCCTCATGATCCGATTAAGGCTCCAAAGGAAAAGAAAAGGGAGCCAAGGAAGACGACGGTGACGGAATATCAGCCGTTGTTTGCAGTCAACTCTAACGTGCTTTACGATGCTGTGTTGGCTCCGAATTTCGGAGTAGAGTTCCCGATCAAAAAGATGCTGAGCTTCAATGTCTCATACGTCTTCCCATGGTGGGTGGCAAAGGATGATTCATGGTGTTATGAGCTTCAATATTGGGAACTTGAGGGCAAGTATTGGCTGGGCGACCGACGTTATGAACCGGTGCTGACCGGACATGCTGTGGGACTGTTTGGTGGTGTGGGATACTACGATCTCGAGCGTAATTCAAAAGGGTACCAAGGTGAAATATGCGTCAATGCCGGATTTACTTACCATTATGCCAAAAGATTTGGAAAGAACAGACGTTGGAGAGTGCAGTTTGGTGTCGGAGTGGGTATGATGCGCACCAACTACAGCTACTACGAGGGCAGATTGCAGAACAGCTATCTGGTGTGGCAGCGCGACGGACGCTACACATGGATCGGCCCTACAAAACTTGACATTAATATTGGCTATCTGATCCACAGAAAAGTGGAGAGACCGAGCAAGTTGCACAAGAAAAAACAGGAAGGAGGTGACGATGCAATCAAAGAATAGGTCACTCTTTCAAGGACACGCACGTCAAGGACACGCACGTCAAGGACACGTAAATCAAGGACACGCACGTCCGTGCGTCTCTACGTGGTTGATGTTTATTCTGATGTTGGTCGCCACGTCCTGCGACAGACGCCAGCTATGGGATGAATGGGATGAACTTGTGCCGGTGGATATTAATGTGAACTGGAGCAAGAGCCGTTTTGCTGATTTCGACGAGGGTGACGCGCCAACAGGAATGTCGGTGTATGCCTTTGATCAGACGGGGAGTCAGCAGCCAGCTGTGATGGTGACAAATGATCTTGAACACGTCCAGCTTAAGCTATATGACGGAGAATGGAACATTTTCGTGTTCAACCAGTCGGTGATGGAATATGCGTCGTTAAAATTCAGTGGTATGGACAAATATGCGTCGGCACAGATTGAGACGATTCCTCAGACATCGCGATGGTTTTCTACCTCACGAGCAGAATGGGTGACACGATCTCATTCACCTTGGGCAGAGCAGACAAGAGCAAACGCAGAGACAAGAGCGGATGAATATTCACTCACCACGAAGCAGCCGATATGGTTTGCCAGTGATTGCCATGAAGGAGTGATAATTGACGAAGACAAAATTATTAGAGAGTTTACACCTCATACACGATTCGACGACGGAACATTCTACACAAAGTCGGCGATCATCAAGATGGGTGTGAAAGTGCATTTCAATGGATATGAGAACCTTTACACTGTGAGGGCTGTGATAAGCGGAGTGGCAAAGTCGTACAACATCAGCCAGATGCACGCGCTGACGGAGATGACAGCGCATGAGCTGACGGGATGGAAAGGCACAGCGGTGACAGACAGCACCGGATACGTGGAGACAACATTCCAGACATTCGGACTGGTGAAGGGATATTCGTACAAGCCAGACGAGCTGTACCTGCATTTGGATGTGATGCTCGTCGACGGCGAAACGATCATGACTTATGATTTGCCGGTGGGCAATCAGGTCAGAGTGTCAAATGAGAACGATATAGATTTGATTATAGAGGTGAAGGACCCGTTAGATCTTCCTAAGGTGAATAAGACGGAGGAAGGAAATGGATTCGACATTACGGTGAGCGATTGGGAGGATGAGATCAATATCGATATCGATCTGTAAAAAAACAAAAGGAAAATAATTATTAAAAATTTACTAACATGAAGAAAATTTTCTTTTTCGCACTAGCAAGCCTAGCACTTGCATCGTGCTCTCAGGACGAGGAGTTCGTTGCTGAGAAGACAAACGGTTCGAACAGAGTGGGAAAGTCTGTTTTGAGTTTCTCTAATTACACAGCTGGTGGTACTCGTGGAACTACTAAGGATGTTAATAGAGGTTATGTTGTGGATAATGGATTCAAGGTATCAGCATGGTTTGATGGAGCTGAGTATTTCAGTGACAATGCTGTCAATAATCAGGGAACTGTTGATGGTACAGCAGCAGCTGATGCAAACATTTGGGATACTGAGGGCAATACTTATTATTGGCCAACTGTTTCAGCAACAAAAGCTATTGATTTCCGTGCATTCAACAATATTGATCCCACAACACCATGGAATTGGGCTGAAACTACTGGAGAAAACGCTCATAAGACAATTCAGTATGATATCCCTACAACTGCAGCTGATCAGAAGGATTTGGTAATTGCTTATGCTTCTGCTACATCAAAGCCAGCTGATGGTGTACAACCATTGAACTTTACTCATGCACTTTCTAAGATCAATTTCTCTTTCAAGGGTGCAAATGAGAAACTTAAGTACACTGTTAACAGAGTAGAGGTTATCGCTGCTGGAAAGAATGTAGTGTCTGAAACTGCTACTGCTCCAGTAATGACATTTGCAGATCAAACAGCTACTGCTGCACAAAAAGATGCTGCATCTTGGAATGTGACTGCCAATGCTACAGGTGCTTTGGTGAAGGCTGACAAGAGTGATCCTACTAATGGAGGTGGTGTAGCACAGAATCAGAGTGTGCTTTACACTTATTATGACGATGCTACAGGAGTTTCTAATAATCCAAAAGCAGCATCAGATAAGGATGTGATTGCTATGACAGATCAGGACTTGATGCTATTCCCTCAGAATGGTAGAGTGGTGGTTCGTGTATATTACAAGGTCGAGTCAATTAATGATGACGGATCTGTAAATAAGGTAATTGGTAACTGTGGTTACTCAGTTACTACGACAGGTGAGAATGGTGGAGATTTGGCTTCTCAAATCAGAGGTTGCAAGACAGCTATTATCGATCTTTCTACACTTTCATGGAGTGCTGGATCAGCATATCGTTATACAATGACATTGCCTACAGACAACTTCATCGGTGACCTTTCTGAGGATGGTGTAGCAGATGGTCTTGAAAATGATGGAACTAATGATACTGATCTTGATGGTGATGATGATACAGATCCATCAGAGTTCAATACTTTGACTCCAATCAGATTCTCAGTTACAGTTTCTGACTGGGAGACTGCTGAGAATAATTCTAACATCACAATCAAGTAATTTAATTTATTCGGCAGAGGTGCGAAAGTGCCTCTGCTGGATAAATTTTCAACGATAAACGAAAGACGAAATGAACGTACGACTATATGACATATCAATCAAATGTGTGCTGGCAATACTATTGTCCGCATTGTTTGCGTCGTGCAAAGATGAGGATGAGGAGTACAAAGAATCGTCGTCTGCAAATGATGACGTAATCGGTTTCAACGCATTCCAGGATGGATTTCAGAAACCAACAACAAGAGCAGTCATTGATGACATAGCTGATCTTGATAATCTATATGTGTTGTCGATGAAAAACAATGGCACCGGATGGGACAGAGTTTTTCAAGAGGATGTCCTGACTCTTACAAATAACGGATATACAACAAACGGACAAATATGGGATTATTCTCCTACTGCAAATTGGGAGAATGGTTATAATTATAAATTCAGGGCTTATTTCCCTAATACATTTAACATATCAGCCGGAGAATCGTGTGCAAATGGTTTCCAACATTCTGCTATTTCTACAGGTTCCACAATTTTAACTTTGAATAATTACAGGTCTGCAACAGACCCACGAAATAATACAGATCTCCTTGTGTCGCCAACCATAGACCGACCTTATGCTTCCGATCATAAGACCGACCCTGTCGATTTACAGATGAATCATCTTTTGGCTTGTGTGGATTTTAAGTTTAAGGCTAAAGAAGGGCAAAAAGTCACAATCACAAATTTTTTTGTGGTTGGTTACGCAAATGAAGGTGATTGTACAATAGGGGAAACCATTAAATGGAAAGCAAAACCCGAATTAAGTACAACCAATGGTAGAGATGTATTGACAATCGACGTCACATATACTGGTCAGGGAGGTCAATATATATGGGTGCCAGAATTACAGCAAAATGTTGCTTATCCTCCTAATCTTGTGCTTAGCTCTAAAAATGGCGTTGTGTTTAAGGATAAGAGAACACATGATGTAATCTCTACAAACGATTTGTTTAATCTTGATGGAGGTCTAGGGTATTTGAAACAAGGTAGTCCAAATTTCGGACAATTCTATGTTGTGCCTGCACAGTCTGGATCTTTGGTAAAAGAAGGGGAATCTTCTATATCTAGTTGTGACGGATTGCTTTTTGTTCCTCAAAAATTGTATAATGGAGCTGTACAAACAGTGGATATAAAATTAAATCTAACAAGAGCAGATCATGGATGGAGCACTAATACAATTAATGTTGCAGGCATTAATCTTAATCGTTCCATTTATGCTGATATAGAATTTTATTTTGGTGACACTGATCCTGGAGAAGGACATCGATTGTATGCTTCTGTTGATTTGGATGCCAATGGCAAAGTGGAAGAGTGGGAGGCAGGAAAGAGATACATTTATACTATCGGTATGTATGAGTATCAGGTGAATGCCAATATTGATATTGAGGATTGGACGCATCATACATTTGAGGGGGAATTAAAATGAAAAGGTTGAAATATATATATACGCTATTGGTTGCGATACTATTAGGCTTTTTTTCTTTTGCCTGTTCCGACGACGATGTTGAGCAGACGGAAGCGGAGAAGCCTGCAGAAGAGTATAGCGGTGAGCCAATCACCACTACGGTCAAGGTGTGTGTGTCTGCTCCAGATGTGTCTGTAGATGTTGACACTCGTGCTGGAGGAGATAAGGCAAACATCGAATATGAACAGCCTGAGAATGGAGGACGATTCCAGAATATTGTGGTTGTTGTCACTGACAATTCAGATAAAGTGTACGCTATTCATTGCAATAAGTGGTATAATAATAGTAACCCCACGTCGGCAGGCATGAAGCAATATGAAGTGATTTTTCCGGATTTGAAAATCAATGATACAAGAGGTAAGGTTTACGCATTGGGAAATGTGAGCACGGATGTGTATGAGACAATCAGTGGATACACAGTCAGTGGAACTACTGCTTTATCAACTACATATATGCCTGAGGTGTACAATCTAATAAAGACAGCAACTATTAGTGCCGACGAAGCAAACCTTCACAAACTCAGTTTTACTCCTAAAAAGGGTAATTTTAAGGTCGGAGAGCAATCAGTGACAACAACCTGTTCGGGTATGCCTGTCAATGCGATGGCAACAGCAACAATACAAAAAGGAGCTACCATTTTTAATGTACACATGAAGCGTGTCTGTGCACGTCTGCAGGTGACTTTCAGAAATTTCACGGGTCAATATATAGACTATGATTCTGGAGAATCAAAAGACAATAATGTATATGTTGATAATTTCGTTTTGAAGAAAGTATTATTAAATAGTTCAAAATATTTTTATAATGGTTCCGCACCTTCAACTGCTGGATCTGTAGATTTCAATATTCTTACAGTTTTAGAAGGATCAAACAACCATAAGATCAACAAAATCGAGAATGGTAAGGAGATAACTGTTTCTATGTATGTGTTTGAAAATAAAAAAGGAAACACTAGTGGGGCATATACGTATGATCTTAAAGTGGATAGAGGCAAGAGCTTGGGAAATCAAGTGGAAAATTTGGAGAACGGAAATGTCTATGTGATGTGGAGTGATAATCTGGATTCAGAATCTAGTTACGCTAATAGTGTGAATCGTTGTTTAGGGGCAGACGATAGTAATATTAAGTTGGTGACGATGAATAGTCCGGATATAATCCCTTATGGAACAGGAACTTATGGAAACAGAGTTTTCTGGCAATATAATGGAGGAAAATTTCAAAGTTGTAAGGTAGATCTGCAAACAGATGCATGTACTACGACGGGAAAGTATATTAATGATGGAAATTATAAAAAGTTGAATACGAGCGGAACGTCATATGGACCTAGTTATGAAACATTTGCAGGATTTAATCGTTTCCGTTTGTCTGTAGGATGGGGATATTATTTAATGATATCTAATGATGCTTTGAAAAGTAGGTTTTTTTTATTATTTGAGAAAGAAAAGCCATATTATCCGTGGGTGTTCTTTGCCAAATATATCATGAGAACAGGAGTTGCATTAAAGGGCAATGGATCTAATATCACTCAAATCGAGCGCAACCATAGTTATGAGTTGGATTTTTCTGTGATGCCAAACTATGATACGAAGCAGGAGTTGCTTGTGAAATGTGTGAGAAAGCAGAATGATGTGGATTGGAGTGAGACTCAAAAGTAAGGAGGACGCAACTTTGGATAATTTTTGTTAGAGAACAAAAAAATGTTACTTTTGTAAATAAGTAAATTATAAAGAGATGACAAAAAGTGTTCCAGAAAAACCAGAAAAGATAATTACAGGTTTGACTGTATCTCTACAAATGAGCAAAGCACGAGAAATTTTAAATAATCAAGTGATTCCTCGTAGTGAACTCTATGCAATTCGTAAGAAAGAGAATCGTTTATCAAGCACAAAAATAAAAGGATTCTAATGGCTGAGATTTGCCTGATTATTTTTCACGACGTTTCCCTGATGTGATAAAATTATTGTAATAACAAAAAAGCTTTTGTCATGAGGAATCTTAAATATATACTGCATATAATTTTAGCCATGTTCTTCTTCGCTTCTTGTGAAGACGACGGTGCTATCATGTTGGGTGACAATGAGCAACCATACTACTCTATTTTGGTGTCGGCTCCTAATACTTCTGACACTCGTGCTTATTATAAAGAGGACGGTGAAAATATTGCTGTAGTATGGGAAAAAGGAGATGTGATTAAACTTAGTGACGGAAGTCGTGAGTATACATTTGTATTTGATGAGATGCAGGGCAATAATGGATTATTTTTTCATTATGGAGCCATAGAAAATGCTGGCAGTTGGACAGGAACAGTCTCTTTCGGTGCGACTCCTGGCACAACAAATCAAGTGCAGAAGAAGAATAATGTATGTGGCGAGCATTTGGTCGCTAACGTCACAACAGGGATCAATTTGAATAGCAAACCAACCATACCTATACCTCTTTTGCCTGCCGATAATATGAGCCTTCTTCATATTCATGCAAAGTCTCCAGGATTATTATTGGGAAAATCATTGCTGAAGATAAAGGGATTGGATCAGAATAATGTTTATACCGATACTTTGGGAATAAATCCAAAATATGTGTTTGCGGATGCAGGAGATGATCTTGATATTTATGTAGTCGTGCCAGCAGGAAAAACAATTAGTAGTGGCACCACTTTGAAGTTTTATTTCTATGCCTATGATGAGTTTGCTCCAAATGGCAAGGATAAAACGACAAATGGAGACGAATACCACTACTATATGAAGTGTAATGGGACAATTGAGACGAAGAACAATGAAGTTGTGAAAATGCAGTTGCCTAACAAACCTACCCACACCGCCATCCAGTTGGGCTTGAGTGTGAAGTGGGCGACCATGAATATCGGAGCGACGTCGGACCAACCTGGAGAAGCAAGCTTTGGAAAATATTTGCCATGGGGAATGACGGAGGAGCATTTCGAGTTTGCATGGGAAGATCCGAATTTAAGCATGTTGTATAGAAAGACAGATGAAGAGTTGAGGGCTGTTTTTGGAGATGAGTTTTCAGGCAGTATTCAAGGAATAGCACCTAGGGAATACATGGGAGATACTTATGGTGATCCAGCGACATGCCTTTGGGGTGATGATTGGGTTATTCCTACTTATGATCAAATGAAGAATCTTCAGGGTCGGATGAGTGGCTCAAAAGTGCAAGGTGCAAAATTTACTGACTGGGTAGAGTGGGCAAATAATAATGTGGTTATACCTCATATCAAGACCAATGGCTGTTATGTCTATGGAACAGGCTCATATTCTAATAAGAAGGTTTGGTTTCCAGCCGCAGGTGGCGTTCATTCTAAGAAACGGGGTACTCCTGAAAGTCCCGCAAGCAATGATGGCTGTAATGGAGTGTATATGGTAGCTACAACCGCATTGACTACTGATGGAAACCTACCTGGTTGTTATGTATATATGTTTAATGGAGAAGTAGATAATAATGGTAATGTTGGTGCATTTTCACTAGGATGCCATAATAAATCTCACGGATATAGTTTCGACACAAGAATTCATGGATGCAGTGTCCGTCCTATAAGGAAACCGAATTGATAAGAAAAGAGGATAAATCAAAAGAGGGAGCATCGTGACCTTATAGGTTTTGATACTCCCTTTTTTATTGCTGATATAGACGGATTTTAATCATAAAGTGAGCATAAAAATTGTTTTTGCTTCAACCTTTTGATAATTTTGCAGATGTGAATAAGGAAGCTGTTTGTTTAATTCACAAAGATTACATATGATTAAAATTCATTGTATAAAGCAAAAAATAATAAGTGCTTGCCTACGGTTCGCACTAAAGAGGAGGGGTTAGGGCCAATATCTATCAAACATGGGCCCTTAACAATCCTCAAACTTTATAGCTGAATTATATAATTAAACAGCTTCTAAAATTAAATGTGAAAAATTCAAATTGGTATAAAATGAAGAGGTGTTTATTTCTTTTGATTGTCTTCATGACGTGTATGTTTGCATCAGCACAGGATACAATCAGATTTCGCAATGGAAGGGTTGAGGCTGCTAAAGTGGCGGAAGTGGGATTAGGCAAGGTAAAATACAAGAAATTCAATAATCCGGACGGTCCATTGTTTTTGCTTAATGAGGATGAGGTGGAGTCTATCAAGTTTCAGAATGGCGACGTGGAGGTGTTTGATTCTATTCCACAGGAAAATTTAGTATCACCGCAAAGAAAACATGTGGTGGTGAAGGCTGGTCCGGTATATGTGGAAAGAGTAAAATCTGTGAACCTGGAAGAAAAGACAGAAAAGGATGTTGACACAAAGGTGGTCGTGTCACGTCACATGAACTCAGCCAAATATCCATTGGCATACCGTAAGAATTCTCCATCTTTGCTTGTTTTCAACTCCGAATACATTTCAGAACAGGAGGCGTATGAAACACTTGGGCATGATTATGATGTGTTCCGTGAAAATGTTCGTTGCTACCGCACAGGACGTGTGATGTGGGTTGCGGGAGCTGCTTTGGTGTTTGTCTCCGGACCTATTGCGATTGGGGCAGCGATCAACGATTCTCATGCCGCCAGACGTGTCGCGTTGACTGCATTATGTTCTGGTTCTGTCTTGTTCTCTGTAGGAATGGTGAAATTTGTGACTGGCAAAAGAATTTCCAAAAATGTGTTGAGAGAGTATAATTTCGAATATAACTCAAAAAATCAAAATGTGTCTGAATTGAAATTCGGTTTGACTGGAAATGGAGTCGGGGTGAATCTGACTTTTTAAAGGCGAAAGGTTAAAGGTTAAAGGTGAAAGGTGAAAGGTGAAAGGTGAAAAAAGACGTGAGCAATCACGTCTTTTTGTCTTATTTAATAGCTATAAGCCATCTGCCATTATCATCAAGAATATTTTTCAAGAATTTCAGCGTTCCATCTTTTTCTCTCCTCGTCGAATATCCATCCCCACTTGTTGAAATATTTGATCATGTTTTTCATATGGATCAGAAGCATTTTATTGCTTTTGTATGAAGCTGCGCAGTGTTTGTGTGTCACCACGGCTCCCGGCCAGAACATGGTACGGAAATGTTTGTGCATGCGACGTGTGATGTCGATGTCTTCGGGATAAAGGAAAAATCTCTCGTCGAACAGTCCTACAGTGTCGAAACATTTCACACGGAAAAACATAAAGCATCCATGATGGTAAGGAATGTTCATTTCATGTTTGTGGTCGTTGAACTTCAGCAGATATTTGTAGTTCATCTTCTCTCCCCAGCTGTTGGGAAGGAAACGACGGAATATCAGGTTGGCAGGAGTAGGGAGCATACGCACTGTGTACTGTTGCTCACCATTGGGATAAAGTACGTTTGGCTGCACCATCGCCACGTCTTCATTTTCCGACATGTATTTTGTGATTGCGGGAATCACACCTGTATTGAAGTAAACGTCCGCATTGATCACAAGATGATAGTCCGAACCGCTAGCGATGGCTTTTCTTATGGCTGCGTTGTGACCGCCTCCGTAGCCGAGATTCTTGCCGTTGAAGAAGTACTCCACATTCGATAGCCCTTCGCAGAACGAACGTAAATCGTCGGATGGAGAATTGTCGGAAATGTACACATGATCAATGCCGTCTGCCAACATTGAGTCTATGCACTTCTTCAATTCCTTGCGTTCAGTTATGTAGGTTACAATCGATGCTGTAAGTTTCATTTCTATTTACTGCAATGTACGAAAGCCGTTAATATTATCTCCTTTTTGAGCCACGTACTTTTTGCAAGACGCAAATATAGCATAATTTTCCGATTTTCCCGATACTTTGGAATAAAACTACAAAGACAATTTGAATTTTCTGTCGACGAAAGTGTAGTCCAACACTCCGAATCTAACGAGTTTCGCTATCAGTTTTTGCACATCACGTCTGTCGATGCTGTGTGATTTAGCGAATTTGTTGATTGAGAAACAGTCGTTTTCGATGCAATTAAGGAGATCTTTCTCTGTGTCGGTAAACTCAATGGTCACACCATATTGCATACCTCCCTGCTGCCACATTTCAAGGTGGATGGCAGTGGCTTGGATGTTTTCATCCGCGATTCTCACGTATGCCCATTTGCGGTTTTCCTCGTCGATGGCGAATATAGGTTTGGTGGCCGACTCGGGGATAATCACTTCTAGCACCGTCTTCCCGTCTACTTTATGGGGAATTATTTCAAAATCGGGATGAGGTGTGCAGTAGACGTTGGCGGCGGCTTCCGCCATATACGCTTCCTCTTCAGAGCTGACGCCGGATATTTTGCCGTTGTCTTTCACTCCGATAAGCAGGCGTCCGCCATTTGTGTTGGCGAAAGCGGAGAAACTTTTTGCTATTTTTCTTGCGTCCGAGATCTCAAATTTGAAGTCTTGGCAGACATGCTCACCCTCTTCAATCAACGAATGTATATAGTCTGCGGAATCTAGCGTTTTCATCGAATATTTTCATTAAGCAGTACAAAATTAGCCAAAACGGATGATTTTTACATTTTAATTCATAATTTTGTATATCTACGACCAATAAACGGTGAGTATGGCAATATCAAAACATAAAAGTTTAATACGCGATCGGAGGGTGGTCGTGTCTTTGAATGAGAAGGAGTATGAGGCTCTTTCCAATTATTGCCGTAAACATAAGATTCAGAAATCGGATTTTGTAAGACGCATTGTCTTTTCGGAGATAATGGCGAAGCAGTATGCCGAGGCTCCCACACTTTTTGATTAAATTTTTCCATGGCAGACGACGAGAAATATATGCAGATGGCTTTGAAGGAGGCAAAAAAGGCAATGTCAGAGGGTGAGGTCCCTATTGGTGCTGTGGTTGTATGTGCAGATAGGGTGATTGCCTCCGCCCATAATCTGACGGAGACGTTGCATGATGTCACAGCCCATGCGGAGATGCAGGCCATAACTATGGCGGCCGACTATCTTGGCGGCAAATATTTGGCAGACTGCACGCTGTATGTCACTGTTGAGCCGTGTGTGATGTGTGCTGGAGCGTTGGGATGGAGCCAGATTTCGAGAGTCGTGTATGGCAGTAAGGATGAGAAACGAGGATTCCAGAAGTTTGCGCCAAACGCGTTGCATCCCAAAACCACCGTCACCTCAGGAGTCCTTGAAAATGAATGCACAACATTAATGACGGATTTTTTCAAAAAGAAAAGATAGAAAAACACGTAGAGACGCACGGTCGTGCGTCTCTTTTATTTTTGTTGTGCGTTAGACACGTTGGTTTGAGACGCACGACCGAACGAATGAGACGCACGACCGTGCGTCTCTACAACAGCAATAATGATGTGGATTTATGATGTAATCAAAATCTTTTTGTTGCCTGCGATATAGATTCCTTTTTGTAGAGGCACAAACAATGATGAATTTTGTTTTAATTCCACAGTTTGGATCAGGCTGCCATTGACGTTGTAGATTGGCAAAGAAGGGATGTCCACGTCTGAAGAGATCCATATACCACCGTCGACGGCAATGATAGAGATGTCATTTGAAGGAATATTAGGCGAAGAATTACCGTCATCCCACAGCAATTCCATATATGCATAGAAAGTGCCGTCTTCTTTGCAAAGGCCTATATATTTAGGCTTTTCAAGAGAGCAATAGTCGCTTAGTCTAAAATCAATGAAAATTCCACTTAAACTTGTATCTGGCGTGTATACCAATCTTTGGTATGCACTGGAGTCTTCCAATGACGAAGTGATTCCGATAAGCAAAGGAGGCATGATGGAGTCTACAATTGGTCGCAAGTTAATGGAGATGAATTTTTCGTTATTGTGGAAATATTGGTCGACTCTTCCATAGTATTCATTAGGTGTGACTTTCCCTAACAGATTGTTGTCTTTATCGAAAAAGGAATATATTTTAAGGTTGAGAGGAATAAAAGAAGTGTCGCTTACAATTAGCGGAAGAGCGTAATTGATTTGGACTACTGATAAGGGCTTGACGGTTGTTGTTTGGCTGGAAACAGAGTCGGAGTCGCAACGCAATATGAAAGTGTTGTCGTAGTTTTTGTTTGTGCCATTAAGAATTTGAATGGCGAGAGTTGTTTCATCTCCACCGCCAAATCCATAGAACACATGGCTGAAAGTGTCTTTTGTAAATGTTATTTCAGCAGGAGAATCGAAATGATTATATATTTTAAAAAAACCGTTAATATACCTTGTGAATAAAGGCATTTCTCGTTCTATTATTTTTGTTGTTGTTTGCCCTGCGGGAATGCTGGTCATTATTCCTGTGCCTTCATTATCAACAAGGAAATAGATATCGTTATAAAATTCAAAAGGAGTTGGATTAGTGAATGTGATTTCAAATCTTTGTTTTGTTCCTTTTGATGTATGTACAATGGTGTCTACTTGTATTTTTTTGGAGAATATTTTGAAGTCAGAGAATTTTAATTTTGTGGGTTCAAAATTTTCGTAGAGGGTCCATTCGCTTTTGTCAAGATTGTATTTTAGAGGAATAGAATCTTTTTGCAACGCGATCAGAGTCATTTCATTATCCAAATTTGGATTTTTAAAAGATTGATTGATTTTTAGGACATTTTCGTCGAAATCATAGAAGTGGCTATTGGTTTCAGACATCAAGGTGTCTCCATCCACAACAATAGCCAAAGCAATGTATTTCATGCTCCCTTCTGGTCTTTCGGCTTTTAGTTTTATTCTCAATGTGATGGTGGAGTCGGAATATTCGCCCAAAAGTTCAAGATTTTCAGGGACAATTAATTTATTGCTGTTCACTATCGAGTCTGGAATTCTGATTGTGATAGGCTCAAACATAGTGGAAGGGTGCCACCAATTGTAGATGGTATCCTGAATAAGTGTTTCTATGTCACTGTTGCCTGATTCCAACACATATAGCGTAATTTCATTGCCAAGATATGATGCGTCAAAATCTCTTTTTGTGTTCAGATTCAGATTGTTCAGGTAGAAATAATCAGATTCCCCATTTGACAAAAAAGAGATGTTGCCATTTCTGTCAGAATATCCAATAGCAAAGTATTTGCTTTCATCATTCATCTGAGGATTATGTGCATCAATGGAAGTGTACATTACGAATCCGTTATTAGTTGCTCTGTATCTTGTGTCGACGGAGAAACTTTCTTTTTTTTGCTGTATGATCAAACTGGATGATTTTGGTCGTTCGTAATTCGTTTTGCCTTCTCCAGGCACGATACCTATTATTATTGTTTCAGAGAAAGTGTAGCCTTTGTCTGGATTAGATTGTTCTTTATCTTTGGTGCGGTTATAGTCAAGTATGTCGACATCAAAATATCCGTTGCATGATCCATTCCATCCCCAATTGATATGCAGGTATCCGTCTTCATATCCGTCGCAGATGAAAGCGTGTCCTCCATGGTTGTAAGAAGCACCAGATATATAAATTGGACGTTTTTTGCTTAATTCTCCATGAATTATGTCGAGCCATTCTTCACGATAATATGATTCTCTTGACAATTGTTTGAGAGAATCGCTGTTGTACCCGAAATAGTGTATCAAAGAGTAAAAAAGCATACTGGTAAGGGCAGAACTTCCACTTTGTGCGAATACCGTCTCTACACTTCTTGCACAGTCCCACATTAATTTGGCCACCTCATTGTTAAGGGCTTCGGTTGTGTCTTTTTCATAATAGTTAAGGATAAGATTCCAGTCGTAAGTGCGACCTTCCGCTTTCTGTCCTTCTATCTGAAAGATTGTATCTGGATCAGTTGAGGAAACATGAGCATAGCCAGGTATGTCGTTCATTAGTTTTGACGGATACTCATAGTATTTGGCTATTTGAGCCAAAGTCACAGGCACACAGCCCACAGGTGGTCCATATCCGTCTCTGTCTGGAATATATTTGTTGTATGGTGAACGAGTGCCGAACACAACATCCATGAATGGCGGTATGTTCTCTCTCGTTGTTGTGCTCCTCAATTCAGGAAGATGCTGTGGCGACGCCGCATACGTATCCAAAATAGCCTGAAGCTGTTGTGGAAGTTCTTCAGTGTAGTTGTTGCCGTAGCCAAGCACTTTTTTTGCATCTGCAGATACAATACAGAACATGTCGGTGGCATCATCAGAAAAAATGAAATATGAAGAATCTCTTTCTGACGCAGAACGAAGTGGGGAAGATGGTTTCAATCCCGTCTTCTTTAATGATGGATTCTGACAATATTTTTTTGCCAGGTTCTGAGCCGCTTCAATATTGTGCCCTGTAGCCTGAATTTGGAATGCAAACAGAAGAAATACTAATGTATGTAGGAATAATCTCATAGGCGAAAATTTTTCTTTCGACAAATATGCAAAAAAAATATGGATTTGCACATTTCAGGAGCCTATTTGTGGGCATGTGTTGTCGTGGTTGATAAAAATGTTTATTTTTGTGCCAGTTAAAACATGCTTGATTTAATGAAAAAACAAAAGACAGTTAGTTATTGGCAGTTTGTTTTGTTGGCGCACTTGTCAGCACTTTTTGCGTTTGCCATTATTCGAGGTATACAGTTGGTATACAGTTCAGTCTCGTTGAAAGACAATACTCCGTTTAATGAATATTTGGAATGTTTCGGACGCGGACTTGTTTATGACAATCATTGTTCACTTCTGGCTCTTGTTCCGGTAACACTTGTTTTGGGAGTGCAGAGCATAATCGGCAAGGAGTCGAAGATAGCGTCAAAGATTGGTTTTTGGATCACAGCTGTAATCTATTTTCTTGAGTTTGCTATTTGTTTCTCAAATATAGTTTATGTCAAATATCAGCTTGCCAACATAAATTTTGAGGCAGTAAAGGCAATTGGACAAGGAACTGAGGTTTTGGATATGATGACTTCAGGCACATATATAGTAGCGTTTCTTTTGGGAACTGTTTATTGTGTTGGATTTGTTTATCTGTTGAATGTCTTGTTTAAGAAATTTGTGAAAGACGGTGAGCAATATCGAATTGTAAGTGTTCTTATTTTTATCCTCATCGCTTTGCTTATGGCGGTAGGTATCAGAGGACGCAGCAAACCAAAGGAAAAACATATCAAAAAGTTCCAGAAGTTTATTGGAAAACCTCTTAATACATCTTTTGCTGAATATAGCGACCAAATGTTGCTCAATTTGTCGGCAATGAATGACTTCTTCTATGTCGTGAGATCAGGGGCACAGTCGTCAAAAGGAAAGAATGTATTTAAATATATGTCGTCAAGCAAGGCGAAGGATATCGCGATGAGATATCAGAATTATCCTCATGAGGTTGATGCCAACAGCATCAAGCAAAACAATCATGTTATTCTTGTCCTTATGGAGGGAATGAGTGCGAAGGTCATGAAGACGTTTGGCTATCCAAAGGATATTACTCCATTCCTGGATTCTATTTATGCAAAATCGCTGTCTTACAGTAATTTCTATAGTGCAGGAGTGATAACACAAAAGGGTATGTGCTCTACGTTCAGCTCGGCACCTACATTTGCTCATTTCCATTCGATGGAGAAAATTCCAAGAAGAAGAACCGTAATATCTACGGCTTATCGTCATGAGGGATACACTACTCAATTGTTTATTCCTCATGCACCTTCATTCGACAATGTTTTTGGCTTCTTTGCGGCAAATCCGTTCGAGTTCCAATATTGTGAGGAGGATTATCCGGAAAAGTTCAGATCTTTAGGTTGGGGAGCACCGGACGAATATTTGTTTAGGTTTGCCTTCAACAAAACAGATTCATTGGTCGCATCTGGAGTGAAGAAGACATTGAGTGTGATATATGGTTGTTCGAACCATCCGCCATACACTATTCCTAAGGAGTATTATAAGAAAGGATATAGTGAGGAAGAGGCCGCTGTATCGTATGCGGACACACAATTGAAGATGCTGTATGATTTGGTAAGAGGCACAGAATGGGGTAAAAACGCATTGTTCGTGTTTGTTGCCGACCACGGAAGAAACTATGTTTCGAATATGTTGGCAAGCAATCATATCCCTCTGATTTTTAATCATCCTGAACTTGAACCAAGAGTCGATCCTACGTTAGGGGTTCAATATGATGTGTTGCCTACGATGCTTGCACTGACAGGTGTCGAATATGATGATTATCTTGGCTATGGAGTCGATCTTGCTCGTTCCCATAGAGACACTGTCTTTTTTGCTTGTGGTGAGAAATATGCTTTGAAAACTAAAGACAAACTATATCTTTACACTCCTGAATCCGATTTTTCTGAGGTGTGGAGTGAAACGTCTGATGGATTCAAAATGACAGGCAAGCATGATAGCGCGTTTGAAAAGTATATGAAGGCAAACCTTCAGTATGGATGCAAGTTTGCAACATCTTATTAATCATCAACAAATACGGTCCGAACGAGTCGCATAATTGATTATGGTCGCTATGAGAAACATTTTAGCTTTTGTAGGCTTTTTTATTTCTATGCTTTGTGCCCACGCAGAATACAGACTTGTGTGGAGCGACGAGTTCGACTCTTTCAATTCTGATGTCTGGAACCATGATATCGGCTGGGGCAGTTATGGCTGGGGCAACAATGAGCAGGAGTTCTATACCTCAAATTCGGAAAATATTTTTGTCGCCGACTCCAAACTCCATATCGTCGCTTTGCGTAGCGATGCCCACAAAGATGTTTCGGACAGAATAAAGTACACATCAGCTAAGATTCATACACGCCGTAACGTCTCAACAAAGTATGGCAGGATAGAGGCTCGCATTAAGTTGCCTGAGCGTGGTCAGGGTGTATGGCCGGCTTTCTGGATGCTTGGAGAAAATCAGGAGAAGGGTTGGCCTTATTGCGGAGAGATAGATATATGCGAATGGAGAGGGTCGAAACCTGCGGAGACGGTTTCCACTATGCATTGGAATGGGACGAATGCCGAATATTTGCATTGCGATTACGGACAGACATTAAAATATAGTCGTGGATTCGACGAGGATTTTTTTGTGTACGGTGTGGAATGGACACCTAAGAAAGCAGAGTTTTATATAATAGACGAGAAAGACAATTCACGCCATAACGTCAATGTGATGGATCTGTCTGGCGCGACGACGGAGAATGGACTCTCTTGTTTTCATCAGGCTCAATATATTATTCTCAATCTGGCCATGGGAGGTCAGTTTGGAGGCGACGTTGACGGAACGATAGAATCTCGCACGATGCAGGTGGATTGGGTCCGCGTCTACCAGGATATTGATGCATATCCGGAATCACATTTTTATAATAGTGCTGATAATAAGCCATTTGACTACGTTTCTGAATGTAATCTTTTGAATGGGAAGACAAGTGAAATCAGCAGCTATTTTGCTCCAAACTGGAAGGAGGAGACTGCATTGACATCAGGAGATGCGAAGAAATTCGAGATGACCATTCCGTCGCCTACATTTGAGCGCTGGCAGGCTCAATTTTCGTTGCTATTCCCGGATGTGAGGATAAAGAAGGATGTGCAGTATGATATGAGTTTTTCGTTGGAGAGCGACGCAGATTTGAGTAAGATATTGGTCAAGATATACGATGGGAAAGATGACGTAGCTTATATTCCGTCTGCTGATTTTCAGAACTATGATTTTGAGGCAAGAAAGAAAAAAGATATTGTTGTCGTAGGGATGGTGGCTCCAAAGGATATGGACGGAGTGAAGATACTTTTTGATTTTGGAAATAATTCCGCAGCGACGGTGACGGTCTCCGACATTGTTTTGAAGGAGAAAAACTGTTATCCTACATCGGTGGCAAACGACAGAAATGATAAATTCGAAGTTTATTGTGAAAACGGTAGAATAGTGATAGATACTGAGGAGAGAGGTGAAGCAGAGATTTATTCCGTCGACGGAAATATTGTCAAGCGGATTTCTTTGCTGGATGGGCAGAACTATATAAATGTTGCGGAAGGAATCTACATTGTAAAAATAGGATGCCGGAATGTTAAATGCATTTTGAGATAATTAACACTATTTATTATTTATTCTATGGCTGTTATGGTCAGCAAAATATATCTTTGCAAAAAATAAATTGATTGTTATGAAAATGATAAATAAAATATTGATGTGCGTTGCCACAGCGGCAATCACACTTTCAGCGTCGGCTCAAAGTGCCGACAGAGAATCATTGGGATTCTTTGACGCTTCTTCATATCCACAGTTGCGACTTCCGCTGGGTCCAAAGACTTACGCTCTTCTGGAGGAGGGTAACGTTGCAATTCCGGGAAATGTAGTGTACCATAATGCAAGTGTCGACGGACCTTCGATGATCAAACAAGCGAACGCGTCAAACGTGGATTTGATTTTCAATTATACTAATCTTCATGAGGAATCGCCGATTGAGGTTGAGCGTTTCGAACCAAAAAAGAGGAGACAGGTCATACGAATTGGCAATGTAGTGATAAAAACTCGTCCTAAAGAGGTGAAAGAGGGTCCACATCATCCACGACCTGGATACGCATGCGCATACTTGTATAGAGATGTGAGCTTCTATATCACAGTTTCCAAGCCCGATGGCACTGTGCTTTATGAGAATTTCGTTGGGGAAAGTGGCGAGTTTAATTCAGGATGGTGGCCAGTGGAACACTTGGCTGTGGATAGTGTGCAGAGAGCAGCGTCTTATCTGACATTGGACAATCTGATAAGACGTAACAGTAAGACACTTAAAGATTTGGTGGGAGCGTCATATATGATGTATGCCAAGAAAGTGACATGCTATTATGGCAAGAAAAAGAAGCGTACAAAGGGTGATGATCCTTATGCTGAAATGAATGAGGCTGTGGAGAAATTGAAAAAAGGTTCTGCTTTGATCAAGATAAATGAGTGGGATATCGAGTCGTTCAAATCAGTCACAGAAGGATGTGTTGATGTTTGGGAGAAAGAGCTGAAGAGTGCTGATCTCAAAGACAAGAACGCCAGAATCAATGAAGAGATAGCTTGCGGATTGAACTATAACATAGGAGTTTACTATCTGTTCTGCAAAGAGTATGATAAAGCAGCTAAATATTTCAAGGAAGTTGTGATGCTCGACAAAAGATTTGGCGATTGTAGGTATTTTGCAGAAAATTGTGACAAATGGCAGTTGGAAAAGATGGCCTACGAGAAGATGATGGCGACTCCTGAGCCTGCCCCCGAGTCGACTCCGGCACAATGATAAATATTTGAAATATAAAATTATATGAAGAGACGCAATAAAATTGCGTCTTTTTTTTTACCTTTGCGACGAAATAGTAAAATTTAGATATGATCAAGAAAATATTAGTCCTTTTCTTTTCTTTTGTGGCGATGACGATATCGGCGCAGGAAGCCGAACCCGAGGTTATCGGAAAGTTAAGCATGTCCGCTTATCCGAAATTAAAGATGTCGCTTGGGAAAAAGGTCTACGCTTTGGTGGAGAATGGAGTGTTGGCTGAAGACGGTACGTTCACGGCCACTGTTGCCCAACTGCATAATGAGTCGTTCATACGGACGGATAATCCGGCTGAGGCTGATTTTTTGGTGAGATATTCAAAATTTGAGGCTGTCACACCAATGGCTATTGACAAGTTTAATCCAATGCAGCGTAAACAGAAGATCAAGGTCGGGGCATTCTGGGTGCCCACACGTACTGATCCGCCAGGATCTTCACAGATGAAACCGGGGCAGATCCCTACACAATTGAACAGCTCTAATAAATACTATTGCGCGTATATGCATCTTGATTTTGCGTTTCATGTGGCAATCACACTTCCCGACAAGAGTATCGCCTATAAAGAGGATGTGAAATTGGGAAAGAATTTCAATTCCGGATGGATGCCAAGTGAGGGTGCAGCTGTTGGCAAGGTGCAGGAGGAAGCTTCTGTCATGACGTATGAGGCAGTGGTGAGTGAGTATAGCAACAAGAAGATATCTGGTCTTGTGGGAGCCACATTCATGTTTAAGGAGAAAGACATTGTTTGCTATTTTGCCAGACCAAAGAAACGTTCGTCTAATGGAGCTGAGTATCTTGAGATCAACGACGCTGTCAACAAGTTGAAGAGCGGATTGGGTTATCTTAAGGAAGACGAGTGGAATAAAGAGGCTTTCGCAATGGAGACGGAAGGAGTGGAGGAGGTGCTGAAAACGGCTCTCGACAGTGTAGGTTCGGAAAACTACGAACATATCAATAAAGAGATAGAGTCGGCAATCCACTACGATCTTGGAATCTATTATGTTTTCTCAAAAGAGTTTGGAAAGGCTGCCGCACAGTTTAAGGCTGTTGAGACTGATCCAAAGGAGAAAGGCAAGGATAGAAAGTTTGCCGACGCAGCCGCTTTAGCAAAGGATTGTGAGAAGTGGCAGAAAGAGAAAGATGCGTACGAAGCACTTTGGAAATAATATTTATAGATTATAATGAGTAGAGACGTGGAGATTCCATGTCTCTTTTTTATATGTGAACATAATGTCTTGTATTACTTAAATGGCGAATAATCAATATTATATATAAATTAGTGTAAAAAATACACAAAATAATATTGCAGGTTTGGATTTTGTTTATACTTTTGTAATGTAAAAAATACACAAACGGAGAGTAAAACTAAAATTTAAGCCTTATGAACAAGTTTTATGCAGATTATTTTCAGTTCGCTAAGCGACTGGTAGAAAAGGAAAACAACAGAGTTGTTATTGAGGATAAGATGGAAAACAATCAGTTGTCTATCACTCCATATATTTACAACGCTTGTAGCGCAAATTGCCAGTTCTGTAGCGAAAAGTTAGTCCGTGGTGGCAGCATCACTGTTTGTAATGGCATTTGCAATGACTATGCAGATAAGTTTGAAAGAATCTTGAATAGAGTTAAAACGACACCGCTTTTCTTGTCTTTGAGTGGTAAGGAGCCTACAGAGAGCAAAGAGCAGTTGAGAATCATTCTTGAAGTAGTCCGTAAGTTCCAGCAGGAAGGAGGAATAGTGACTGATAAGGTAATGTATAGCAACTTGAGTGGATTTGCAAAAGACTTTGATGGCTTGGTTGATGTAATAAAAAATCAGGATCTTACTCGTATCGAGTGCAGCAGACACCACTTTGATGAGGAGAAAAACCAGTGGATTGTCAAATTCAAAAAGTATAATGGCGACGTGGAGCCAATAAAGAGAAACGATGTGTTTGCTGGAGTGGTGAAACGATTGAATAAGATTGTTCCGGTTAAGCTGGTTTGTGTGCTTCAGAAGGCTGGTGTTGGCAAAGTCGAGGAGATAATAGAATACCTTAATTTCGCAAAAGAAATGGGTGTTACAGATGTTGTGTTTCGTGAATTGGCGATGTTTGGCGACTGTGTTGAGCTTGGCCGTACTCAGAAGTATATCGTCGACAATAGAGTAGAATTGATGGATCTTCTTATTGCATTGCCAACAGACAAGTTTAAGATCAACAATATTGTAAAGGGCTATTACTACTTCAGCTTCGGCTATAAGTTTGGCGACATGAACGTCAACTTCGAGATGAGCGACTATGAAGAGATGATCAAATATCACAATGATATGGATGCTGACAAGATTTACAAACTCATCTATTATCCAAACGGTATTCTTTGTAAAGACTGGAATATGAAAGCCAGACTTGATTGGGTGTAACTAAAAACTGATGCCTATGATTCCTTATTTTGAGCTTAAAAGGGTGGCGACGGAATTGACCACACGTTGTGAGTGTATACTCTTTGGAAGTCTTGGACTACAGATGGCTTATCCACAGGTATTGCCGGATGCTCCACACGATGCAGATTTGTTTGCAGCCGGAAATCGTGATAATCTAGTGCAGATAATCACATTGTTGCGTGACAATGGTTATTTGGTCTACTCTTGGCAAGATCCGATTGTAGCTGGTTTTGATTGGGAAATATTACGTGGAAGATTTTATTTCCGTGGAGTAAAAAAGATTCTTGGCTACGAACCAGCCATCATTGATGTCACTTATGAAATTGCAGGTTTGCAGTATGAAGAGTTGGATGTGCTGGCTCAAAAGGTCGAAGGAATCAAAACGCTAACTAAGGATGGTTTTATATGTGCTCTAGGTCGTTGTGAAAAAGAAAAACACCTACTTGAATGTGAGATGTTGAAAAGGTTGTAATGTTATGGATAAAAGTAAATAGAGGGGTTGTCAAACTGATGTTGACAACCCCTCGTCTTTTTAATATTCAATCTTATCCGCTTTGTCCTTCCACGTTTTGAACACTTTCAGAGTGGCATTACGAAGAATCTGCTTTCTGCTCATAAACCTGTCTTTAGGCTTCTGTGCAATCTCGTCGTAGATGAATTTGTCGTCAAATCCGATCTCTGCGGCGTCGTGTTGTGTGCCGGCGTAGAAATAGCGTTCGATGTGGGCCCAGTACATGGCAGACAAACACATTGGGCATGGCTCGCATGAGGCGTACAATATGCATCCGCTAAGGTCGAAAGTCTGTAGCTTTTGGCAGGCTTCTCTGATTGCCATCACCTCTGCATGAGCGGTGGGGTCGTTGTTGAGAGTCACGCAGTTGTGCGACGCAGCGATAATCTCACCCTCTTTGTTGACAATAACGGCACCGAATGGTCCGCCTCCTTCCTCCACACTTTTAGCAGACAGGTCTATTGCCATCTGCATGAATTTGATATGTTGTTCTTCGTTTTTCATGGCTTCTATATTTTTTAGTTTATGATTCTGTAAATATAATGAAAAAAGGGAAAAAAATATTGCAGACGGGGAGGAAACTTTTATTGATTATTCCATCATTCTACTCTTTCTATTTTTTTGAATCGTAAGACGATTGGAAGTTTGCAAAGTGAGTCTTTCTCTGCTGGTGTTATATAGTTGTATTTTGCCATCTGCTCCAACACGTAATTGCGTCGCTCCAAGCATTTGTCATATCTTCGTTCACGAGTTGGATTATACAAAGAAGGATTTTTCATCATGCCAACAAGCATCGCAGCCTCTTCTGTCTTTAATCTGTCTGGTGTCGTGGAGAAATAGACAATTGCCGCACCATAGATGCCGATTGCGTTGTGGAGAAAGTCCGTATCGTTAAGGTAAATAGTCAAGAGTTCTTGTTTTGTAAAGAATCTTTCAAGGTCAATCATCGTTTTTATCACAATTGGTTCATTCAAAAAATTGTTATATTTTTTCATTAATAAACGATAAGATAATGTATATGCTAATTGTTCTGTGATAGTTGGCTTGAATGTCTTTTCTCCTCTGACTACATCATTGTACATTGCTTTGATGATGTCCTTGAAGTCTATGCCAGAATGCTCGTAGAAATTTGGATCTTCAGTTGCAATCAAAGCGTTGGTGACGCAACTTGGAATTTCATCGTATGAACAGTAGATTCTTCGGCTGGCGTTTTTGGCATCGCGTGATCCATAAATTAGGGCTGTCATTTTTTTTGAATTAAAGCACTCTTCGACAGTCATGGCATATTCATCGTAGTGGTTCTTTGTCTGGATTATTATATTAACGCTGAATCCTAAGATTATTGATACGAATATCCAATATATGATTGTCAATTTTCCGCTTATGCTCATATTGGTTTATTTTGTGACATATTCAAATATTATTTTAAAAAATAGAGACGCACGGCCATGCGTCTCTACATTATTCATTTTTAATTCTTAAATCTTCATTTGTTATTCAAAGATTCCTTCCACTGCGTTCTCCTCTACTTTCTGGTCACCTGTGTTTTGGTTCTTACAGTTGTATGTCTCTTTCACGTTGAACTTACATTTCCTGTCGTAGTTTAGAGTCTTGTCGTCGAACACTTTGTTCATGTAGACTCCCCAGATAGGAAGCGCAGTAGATGAACCCTGTCCGTTACGCAGGTTGTCGAAGTGGATGTCTCGGTCTTCTCCTCCTACCCATACTCCTGTGATCAGGTCTGGAATGAATGCCATAAACCATCCGTCGGAGTTGTTCTGTGTAGTACCTGTCTTTCCTGCCATCTCTGTCTCCCAACCGATTCTATATGCGTGCTTAGGACGGCCAGGCTCCCATGGAATAGTGAAGTTGAAAGACGCTGCTGAAGAACGAATTCTCAATCCCGTACCACCGTCGATCACACCTCTCATCAATGAGATCATCTTTTCTGAAGTCTCGTCGCTGAAGATTTCTTTCATTCGTGGGCTGAATGTTGCCAATAGGTTTCCGTTGTTGTCGAAAATGCTCTCCACGTATACAGGCTCAATCTGGATACCATGGTTGGCAAACGCTGTATATGCGGCACACATCTCGGCGATAGTCAAATCACAAACTCCAAGACAAAGGGAGTAGACTGGCTCGATCTCCTGGTTTTTGATACCGAATGAGTGAAGCAGTTTCACGAATCCTTCCGGATGGTATTGCATCATGATTCTTGCGGATGTCCAGTTGTTGGATGTCTGCAGACCACGTTTCAATGTGATCATCTGTCCGATCTCTTTTTTGCCCGACTCTCCGTAAGGCACATTCTTAGGCTGCCAGATAGTGTAGTCGTCTTCTCTCAGACCTGTCTGCACTTTTACGGATGGCTGAGTGTTAGCCACCTCGTCACACGGATTCATACCATTCTCCATTGCGTATGCGTAAAGGAAAGGTTTGATTGTAGAACCTACCTGACGGCGTCCGACCGTACACATGTCATATTGGAAGAAACGGAAGTCTGGACCTCCTACGTATGCTTTCACATGTCCATTCTTTGGATCGATACTCATCATTCCGCTTCGTAGGAAATGCTTGTTGTAGATGATTGAGTCGAGTGGGGTGAGGACGGTGTCCTTTGTGCCATGCTCCCAATCAAACACCGACATCGGCACTTTGGTGTTGAATGCTGTTTTGATTTCAGCTGCTGAGGCTCCTGCCGCCTTCATGCGTTGGTATCTGTCTGTCAGACGCATGGCTTTCTGTAGCATGGAATCTCTTTGAGCCTTTGTTGTCTTTGTTGAATATGGAGCGGTGCTGCGTCCTTTCTTCTCTTTGAAGAATAGTTGCTGGATATGTCCGCCCAAGAATTCTTTGATAGATTCTTCAGCATATTTCTGCATACGTGAATCTACAGTGGTGTGGATTTTCAATCCGTCTGTGTATAGATTGTATGGTGTTCCGTCTGGCTTTTTGTTCTTGTTGCACCATCCGTAAAGAGGGTCTGTCGCCCAAGCCAACGAATCCTCGTAGTATTTCTGACGTGCCCATTTTGGATACTTGCTCTTGATTGGCTCTTCCGCAGTCATCACCTTTCTTAGATACTCACGGAAATATGGAGCAAGACCTTCTTTGTGATCTACTTTGTTGAAATGCAATGTGATAGGGAGTTTCGACAATGAGTCTTTCTCTGCCTCTGTGATGAATCCTGCCTTTGCCATTTGTCCGAAGACGACGTTGCGTCGTCCCATACACATGTCGTAGCGGCTCTCGCGACGTGGGTTGTAGAGAGCTGGGTTTTTCAGCATTCCCACAAGCAACGCTGCCTCTTCCAATTTCAGTTTGTCTGGAGTGGATGAGAAGTAGACTTGCGCTGCGGAACGGATTCCCACCGCATTGTTAAGGAAGTCGAACTTGTTGAGATACATTGTCATGATCTCTTCCTTTGTATATAGTTTCTCAAGTTTTGCTGCAATCACCCACTCTGTCGGCTTCTGCATCGCGCGTTCCATCTTGTCTCTTGCCACATCTGTGTAAAGTAGCTTGGCAAGCTGTTGGGAAATAGTCGAACCACCTCCTGAATTTTTCTGCTGAAGGATCACAGATTTGAAAATAGCACGGAAAAGTGATTTGAAGTCGATGCCTGAGTGCTCCTTGAAACGGATATCTTCTGTTGCAATCAAAGCGTTTACAAGATTTGGAGAGATATCTTCATAAGCTGTGAAGACGCGGTTCTCACTCGACTGGAAATAACGTCCAAGCACAACACCGTCGCATGAGAAAATCTCTGTCGCAAACTTATTCTTCGGACTTTGTAATTCTTCTACTGGGGGAAGGTGACCAAATGAACCGTTGTTGATTCCAACAAACATTGCGATGATAGCTCCTACAACTACCAAAAATATTGCCCAAAAGGCTATTGTCAATTTGCCGCTTATACTCATTTTTCTTATAATCTCTTTGAAAAAAGTCTTTGTATCTTACAAAACTATAGTTTTTTTCTCTTTTTATGAAGGGTTTTCGTTATTTTCTGCTTTTTGGCACCTATTCATGTTGCATTTGAACACTTATTATATAGTAATTTACATTATCCACTCCAAAATCGTTGGGGCGACAATGGCTGTCAGGATGCCGTTGAGCGACAATCCCAAACCTGCGTAGGCTCCGAATCGTGGACTGATTTCCATCACTCGTGATGTGCCGACTGCATGTGAGGCGGTGCCCATGCTCAAACTTTCCCCTATGGCACTTTTGGCTCTCGTCAGACGAAAGATGCTCAATCCGAATATGGCTCCGAAGATGCCTGTGCACACCACTGCTGATACTGTAAGAGCGGGGATTCCTCCCGTCAACTCGGACACTTGCATTGCTATTGGGGTGGTGACTGATTTTGGAGCGAGTGATAGCACTACCTCGTCCGTCGCTCCGAGCCATTTCGCTATGAAGACGACGCTGATAATCCCGACTAAACATCCCACTATCTGCGACACAAGGATGGGGACAACCTGTTTCTTGATCTCATCCAGCTGCTGGTAGAGGGGCACACCCAATGCCACTACGCATGGGGAAAGCCATATTTCGATCATAGCTCCAGCTTCTTTATATTTGCTGTAGTCTATTCCGGTGATTTTCAAAAAGATAATTATTGCTGCGATACTCAGTAGAATGGGATTGAGCAGCACGAAATTTGTACGTTTCTGTATGTATTTCGACACTGCGTAGACTCCAAACGTCAGGGCAAGAAGAAAGTATTTATTTTCTATGATTTCCATTGCTCTTTCTGATGAGTTTATATGTCCATACTGTTGATGCCATCACCAATATCGTGCTGATGATGATGGAAACTGTTATTGGAATCCATTGGCTTTTGATCAGTCCGTAGTATAGCATCAGCGACACGCCTGGAGGGATGAAAAAGAAAGCGAGATTTCCAGTGAGAAAATTGCTTGTCGACTTCACCCAACGAAGTTTGATAATTCCAAGCTTGAGCAATAATGTGAGTGTGAGCATTCCGATGATCGACGATGGTATGCGGACTCCGGTCAGCCATACCACCAGTTCGCCGAATGCCAACATGGCAAAGATGATGAAAAGTTGCAGTGCCATTGCGTCAGAATTCTACAGAGTAGCTTGCTGCGTATTGTGGCTTGAATGAGTCTGAGTCAAATGCGTCGTCGTACATTCTTAATCCAAAGCCGAAACGCATGATTTTGTTTTTCTTGCCACGGTATGATAGGCCGGCACGTGGTTGGAACACCCATTTGCGATACTCATCATAAGAGACGTATGGGCCGGCTGTCAGTTCTATGAATGGAGCGACGGGTGTTGGCACGGATAGCACAAAGTCTAACATCGGTGAAAATGCCAACAGCTCAATTACTTCTATATCAATCAATACGCCGACGTAGCCGATATGGTTGAAACGGTAGCCCATACCTCCGTTCAACACGAATCCCCAACTGTTGAATCCGATTTTGTGCTCTCGATCGTCATAGTCGTTCCATGCTATTGAGGCTCCGATGGTTCCACGCCATCCGAATGTGCCGGGACCATATTTGCTTTTGGCTATAGTCGTGTCTGCTTTGTTACGCTCTCTTGCGGATGGCTTCTTTACCTTTTCTGCTTTTGGCTCGTTATCCTTAGATGCGGATGCTTTTTTTGAATCTTTGGCATTGTCGGCCTTCTCATCACGAGATCTTCTCTCGCGTTTAGCCTTCTCTTCTTTGACGTTATTATCGGCTTTGGCATTAGCTTTTGTATCGCCGTCTTTTTTCACGTCGCTTTTTTTAGAATCATTGTCGGCTTTTTCGTCACGAGATCTTCTCTCGCGTTTAGCCTTTTCTTCCTTGACGTTATTGTCGGCTTTTGCGTTTGCTTTTGTGTCAGAGTCTTTTTTGCCATTTATATTCTCTGACTTTTGCCCTTCGGCTTCTTTTTTAGCTCGTTCAGCTGCTCTCGCCTCTGCTCTTGCTCTTGCCTCAGCACGTGCTTTTTCGATTTTTGCTTTGCGTGCTTCCTGTAATGAGTCTGACGGAGTTTGTGCAGACGCGGAGATAAATACGAATATGGATGCTATGAATAATAGTAGTCTGTGCATAGATGTCTTGTTTTTGTGGGTTAGTCTCTGAATCTGCGGCAAATGTCGCCAAACTCTTCAATTCTTCTGTCACGAAGGAAAGGCCAAATACGGCGCACGTTTTCGCTTCTCTCCATATCGATGTCGACGATGACGCAATCCTCTTTGTCTGTAGGAGCCTCATAAAGGAGTTCACCTTGTGGTCCGGCGACGAAGCTGCTGCCCCAGAACTGTATACCGCCAGTCACACCAGAAGGGTCTGCCTCGTATCCTACACGGTTGACAGTCACCACAGGTAGTCCGTTTGCTACTGCGTGTCCGCGCTGCACCGTCATCCATGCACCACGCTGACGAGCCTTTTCATCGTCGGTGTCGGTGCTCTCCCAGCCGATAGCGGTAGGGTAGATGAGCATATCAGCTCCTGCAAGAGCCATTAATCTAGCTCCTTCCGGATACCACTGGTCCCAGCAGACCATAAGGCCAAGTTTGCCAAGAGAAGTTTGAATTGGTTGGAATCCCAAGTCGCCAGGGGTGAAATAGAATTTTTCGTAGTATGCGGGATCGTCTGGAATATGCATTTTGCGGTATTTTCCAGCTATTGAGCCATCTTTGTCGAGCACGACAGCTGTGTTGTGGTAAAGTCCGGTGGCACGTTTCTCAAAGAGAGAGATCACGATCACCACGCCAAGACGTTTTGCCACTGCTGAGAAATGGTCGGTCGACTTGCCAGGGATAGTCTCAGCCAAATCGAAATTGTCAACGTCTTCCACCTGACAGAAGTAGAGCGAGTTGTGAAGCTCCGACAACACGATAAGTTGTGCCCCCTTCTTAGCCAACTCCTCGATCTTGGAAGTCAGTTTTGCTATATTTGAGTCTATGTTAGCCGTATGGCTCTCTTGAATGATTCCGACCTTCATGTTATTGTGTAGTGTATAGTTTCTGCAAAGTTATGAAATTTGGTGGAATAATGTGTTATTTTCTTATGACTTCTATAAAAAGCTTATTCCCTTTCTCATATGCATTATCTATCATCTAATTATCTATAATATCTTTATCAGATAAGATCTGTTTGCTCATTTATAATTCCGAATTTTTAATTCCTAATTTTCTCAACTGCCTCATTGATCTTCGCCATCATTGTTGCGCTTTCTTTCACACGGTCAGCATTTTTCGGCAAATCAGGATGATGTTGCAACGCAAGATTATGGTATGCACGTTTGATCTCTTCGTCGGAAGCTCCCACTTCCAGACCCAGAAGATCGTAGTATGGCTTCAAGAGGGAAATGGATTTCTCTTCCGTCGACATGCTTTCATTATTGCTGGAGTTTTCTGATTCAGTGCGTAGAGATTTGTATCGTCTTATAAAATAATTGATGAAGTTATGATTGAAATCCATCTCTTCCATTATCTTCATCAGCAGATTCCACTCGTCATTATGTATTCCATCCTCCACAATTGTGAGCTTGAACAATTTATGCACAAACGCTTTCTTTGCAGATATAGTCATCTCTTTAGAGTATTTCTTGTAGAATTCTAAATCTTCGTCGCTAAGAGTGTCGTCGAAAATAAATTCATTTATTATGGATTCCTCTACTCCATACCATTCTTTTATCAGCGCCACTTGTCCAGGTTTCGCATTTGGATTCAACGAACACACTTGCCGAATCAATGCTATATAGACAATGTTGTCGGATATGAATTCAAAGTTTGAACTAGCCTGCTCAAAACTGATTCCTGTATTTGCCAGAAACCTTCCTTTTTTCCAGAAATATATTGGAAGTGCAAATAATGACCATATAATCATTATAGGTATCGCTATGACAAGTATGATAGATCCAGCTATGTTACAAACAGATGCTAATACAAATATCCCACTCCATCCAGATTTCAAGGAATCTAAGGACTCCTTTATTTTTGCATATTTCTTTATAATTTCTTTATCTGATAATTTCTTTTTGCCCATTTATAATTTCGAATTCTTAATTTCTAATTTTCTCAACCGCTTCATTGATCTTCGCCATCATATCCTCACACTCCTTCGTCCGACCTGAGTTTTTTCTCATGTCCGGATGATGTTGCAACGCAAGATTATGATAGGCTTTTTTGATCTCCTCGTCGGAAGCTCCCACTTCCAGACCCAGAAGATCGTAGTATGGTTTCAGAAGGTTGACGTTTTTCTCTCCCGTCGACGTACTTTCATTATTGCTGGAGCCTTCTGATTCTGTGCGAAGTGAACTATAGCGTCTTATGAAATATTCGATGTAGTTTTTGTTGAATTCAAATTGTTCCAACACATTCATCAGCAGCTCCCATTCGTCATTATGGATTCCATCCTCCACAATCGCCAGTTTGAATAATTTCTCGACAATACTTTTTTTCTCGGAAAGTGAATTTGCTGAGGCTTGTAGTAGCTCCTCTTCGCTACACTCTTTTTCAAAGATATATTCCGATACGATTTTGTCGTTGAGATTATACCATTCTTTCAGCAATTCCATTTGACCTAATTTCGCGTTTGGATTCAATATGCATATTTTCTGAAACAATGGAATAGCATGGCTTGATAGTAGGCGATAGAGGTTTGTTGCCTGTTCCTCACTCATATCAAGTTCTTTCTCTATCTTTTTCTTTCTTAGCTTATCACATAGTTTGATACCATAAATACAAATCGCAGTTAGAATCAAAAATATCAATGCTATCAAAGAGTCTACAAATTCTCCATTTGCAAATGATATAATGGCGCCAGTTATTGTAAAAAATGAAAGAATGCCTGACATGATTAGAAACAAGAAAAAACAACCTTCGACGTCATTATAAATGGCTTCGTATTTTGCAATAAATGCCTTGTTTGATAATTTCTTTTTGCTCATAATCTTTGAGAAGATGTTTGATTTTAGTCGTATTACAAGATCCCTTATATTATGAGTTCATAGCAAAAGAAGAACTTGCTTTTTAATTGTTTGATAATCAATACAAAAATAGACATATATATCGAAATCTCAAAATTTTTTGGGCTATTTCATATCATCCCAAGACATCGTCACGGGTTGCTCTCGCTTTGCTCGGTAGTGTCTTTCTGACGAAAAATGATGGAAATATCAGTCATAAAATAGGACAAAGCCTATATTATTTGTGCTCGCCTTACGGCTCGCATTTGGGGATAGGTTAGGGCGTTCCGCCCTTAACAATCCTCAAATCTATAACTCAATTTTTTAATTAATTTTTCTTATAATTTAGCATTTAGCATTTTATCTATTATTCTCTGATCAATGTGAAGTGTCCGATATACACTTTGTCGAGGACATCAACATCCAATTCATACCAATAGTCTGTGCTTGGCAATGGTTGCCCGTTGTATGTGCCATCCCAACCTTCTGTATCTGAAGATGTGAGTGTGACGAGCTTTTTGCCCCAACGGTCGTAGATGTTCATTGTGGTGTTGCCATACACGATTACGGCATCTGGAATTCTGAATGTGGCGTCTTCCCCATCTGAACCAGGGATGATGTATTTTTGGATTTCAAACGGTGGCTCATTGACGAAGAATGAGGTGTCGGTTTTGCAGCCGGCGATGTCTATGATGCTCAATGTGTGTTCGCCGAATCCCACATGCTTCTTCACGTTGTCGGCGATGTCAGTCGCTGTTGATTTGCCATCCACAATGTATTGATAGTCTCCCGTCGACTCCATATTGATTATCACATCGTCAAGACCGATTGAATCGATGGATGCAAGTTTTGGAGTGGCTCCTACCATCAGTGTGAATTCTTTTTCAAGGACGCATTTTCCACGGTAGGCAGTCACTGTGTATTTGTTTTCCACATTGTCTGGCACCACTGTTATTTTAGGCGACTTGGAGTCTGTATGCTCCCATTCGTATCTTTCAGCATCTAATCCGCTGGCGTCGAGCGTTGTGCTGTCGCCCTCACACATGATGCTTCCTGCTTCTATGGTTCCGTCCATCTGAGGCTGCACATTTACGTCGATTGTCTTCGTCTGTTTGGCACAATCTCCGTTTCCAACCACCACATTGTAGCTCTTTGTGAAGAAAGGAGTCAGTGTTGCTGAGGCTCCTGAATTTGTGGTGTGTATGTCATTTGTCGCGGTCCATGTGAACGACGCTTTATCGCTCTTTGGTGAAATTTCGATGTCTACTTCCACCTCGTCTTTTTGGCAAATCGTGTCTGCTGATTGAGTGACAGTCACAGTCAATGGCGAATAGATGTCTGGCTTGACTGTGGAGACATCCCCGCTGAAAGGACATCCGTCGCAAATCAAGCTATAGCTGTAGTTGCCTATGTCATCTGCCGAGACGTTGCTGATTCTCAATGTTTTGGAATCTTTTGCCACTTCTGTGCCGTCTTTCTCCCACACCACTTTGCATCCGTCCACGTTGCTGATCTCAGCCGCGATATATCCTCCGTAGCAGCTGCTCCACTTGGTGGTTGTCACGGTTGGCTGAATATCCATTATCGTCACGTCAAAAGAAAAGGAAGTCTCGCAATCATTTTTGTAGACGACGGAATAAGTACCGTCTCCTTCGATCTCAAATTTTGCGATGTCGCCATCGAATGTGTATGTTCCTAAATCTTTGCTCCCTTTTCTGACAGAGAAATCGGATGATGTGTGTGCCAAAGAGGCTTCCACTGTGATTTTTCCTCCGCAGCTGCTGAATTCCACATCTTTCAGTGTGGATGAGGTCCTCACTTTGTCTCCTTCAGTGAATTTGATATTTCCCGACACGATTCCTGAGCCGACGGTGATTTCCCAGGTTCCACTTGTTTGGCATACTCCTGCAAACACGAAGCATTCTAGAGTTAGATCGTTGTTGCTCATTTTTACATCGACGGTTTTTGACGATGTGTTTGAGATCGTGTTTGTGGTGTTGCTTCTCCATTGTATATAGTCCAAATTTGTTCCTGCTGTCTCTATGGTCACTTTGCCTTCGCCATCAGGACAGAGATGGTCGTCACCGTCTATTTTCATTCCGATTGAATCAGCGGTGATTTCTGTAGATGTAAATTCACTCCAACATTTCTCTCCATTCACCATTTCGTATCTTTTTGCGTAGAGAGTGTGGGTGCCTCTTTTGTTGAAATATGCTGTTGAGGTCAACTCTTTTTTATCTTCGTCGTACCATTGCAGGTTGGAGTCTGAACTTAATTCAGACAATTTGATTTCCGTTGTGTTGTTGAGGCAGATGGCTGCTGTATGTATCGACGGAATTGTTGGTTGGCTGATTGTGACCTTCACAGGAATTACCGCGCTCGATAGGTTGCGAGACAGTTCTGTCTGTTGGATGTAGATTGTTTGGACTCCTACTGTTGATGCGTCAAACGTATAATTGAAATGAGTCTCTCCAGGAGCGAGTGTGAGTGCATTGCTCATGTCGGCGGTTGGGGAAACTTTAATCGTATAGTTTGATTTGCTTTCTGTGCTTTTAGATAGTGTTATGTTTGCGTCAAATCCGTTTGCCGCACGAGGATCGTTGATGCAGAAATTAATGTCGTCTGCAGTTGGAGCCGGACATTGGAAAAGATCTGCTTGCACCGTCCAATCCACAGATTGAGAGCAGGCACCGTCGGTTACTTTAGCGGTCAGTGTGATGTTTGAGGTCCCCATTTTGACGTTGACCTCATTATTTGTTTTCTCGCTTACGATAGAGTTTGTTGCATTACTGCTCCATTCTATTGTTTGGTTTCCACTGCTTTTAAAAGTAAGTTCGGCCTTGCCAGTTTGGCCTGGTAAAAGTTTGTAGTCGCCAGATATGGCAACTTCAAGCGAGTCGACATGTATTGTGGCTGTAGCTAACTCGCTTAGACATTGTTTGCCATTGATTATCTCATATTTTTGAGCACTGACTGTAATGTCTCCACGTTTTGTGGTAGGAATCTTGACATTATTATCTAGGTCTTTCCAAATCAGGTTTTCTTCATCGCAGATAGTTGGAAAATCGATGTTGCTGGAGGTGTTTGCACAGACGTATTGGTCCGTCAGTGCTGGAGCGGATGGCTGTTTCACAACCACATTAAAAGGAACTGTTTCGCTGTATTCTCCGCTTGAAATCTGTTGTTGGCGGACGTAGTAGGTCTTAGTTCCTGTGGCGGACACATCAAAGGTGAAGTCGAAATGAGTTATGCCAGCTGGGAGAGTTGTGGCGTCGCTCATGTCGGCTTTTTCGCTAAACTCCAAAATGTAGTTGCTTGTTGATTCTCCTGCGTCAGAAGTCAAACCAATGGTGGCGTCGAATCCGTCGGCTGCATGCGGATCATTAATGCAAAATTCTTTGTCTTCGACAGTTGGTCTTGGCACCATATATCTTAGAAGATAAAGGGTGTTGGGCTTGGATGTGCCTCCGCAACCGCAATCTTTTTCCACAGTGTATAGGTCGATTGTGGATCCAAATGTGGTTGGCACGGGAGGAATGTAACTGTCAAAATTAGGTATGACGGTACCGTTTTTATCTTTCCATACAAGGTCGCAGTTGTTTGGATTGTCGACCAACTCTGTGCCATACAGCTCAATAGCTTGTTCTTGTATTGTCTTTGTATAAGCCCCTCCAGAGATGTCGGAAGGCGTATAACTCACGTATGATTTATTGAGACGGGGTGCACTATTGCCCATCACAGGAAGTACAATCTCAATTCCTGTGCTGTAGCAATTCTCATTTTTTACTTTCAGTTTATAGAGATGATTGCCTTCTGTCAGATTGCCCACATTCAGAAAATCAAAAAATCCAAGTGGGTTGTCGTTAGCATCATACCAATGATACATATCTTTTGTGTATTTGGTGATGAATGTGGTGATTGAAGCTGGCATTTTGCCTGCACAATAGGGCTCAATCTGTGGAGGTGTGACATCGTCCACATGTATTGCGTCGAATGTGATTTCTTCTGTCCAGCTTCCAGCACTTCCGTCAGCAGGAGTGATCCTTACGTAATATGACTGTGTCGTTGTCTGAATATTTGTGGGATTGATTGCGGATCTGTCGACAATATATGTTATGTCTGTAGGATATTGGTCGGAATACACTGCCACGGCTTTGGAAACATTTCCTACATCAGCGGCGTTTGTGTATATCTCTGCATTTATTTTGCCAATATTTTCAGAGTCGCCGTTGGCTGCCATTATACGGATAACGCCTGTGTTATCTTGGTCGCACAGGTAATAATTGCCGTTTGTGCTATTACGACGTGAATTGCTGTAAACATTGAATATAGGGTCGGCCAGCGTAGTTGTTACACCGGCAAATATAATAGTAAAAGTGATGATGTGTTTGATTAAACCCTGTATAAGTCTCATTTATTTGTTGCTTGGAGCGACCGTCTCCACAATGAAATACACCTCTTCCTGACCAAAGGCCAAAGGGTTGGCGTAAAGCTTTGTTTTGCCGGTGACCGTTAGTTTTGTGCCTTTTGTAAGTGACTCGATTTCTGCCTTTCTCGACTCTTCAATCAAGAACACTTCTCCATAGGCTTCTCCGTTGAGTGTGTTTAATTCACTTTCTTTGCCATCAACACGTGTGCACTGGAAAATATAGTATCCCTCTTTCATAAATGGAGGAATACGGTAGAACTTTGGCAGCCCATGTCTGTAGAACACAGCGTCTATTTGAATGGGAGACTCAGAATATTTTTTTGCGTACACTGGGTTCATCACTCTTGTGAATGACTCTGTCGCGACTTCAGCATTTGCTGTCAGCCATGCCATAATGATGGCAAATATTGTAGCTAGTCTCTTCATAATCTACCCCTATTATTAAGTTTATGTTATGCGTTTGTGCGCTAAAATTACTAAAAATCAAATTATCAGCATTATTCTTTTATGAATTTTGTGTGATATTGGCATTTATCTGTTATGATTTTAACATTATACACGCCATTTGCCAAATTTTTGATGTTTATCACGCTGCTGTTGTTATTTGTTGTAAACTCAGCCTTTTGGGTCGGTACCAAACATGCTCCTGTGGAACTGAATATCCTAATGTCTTTGATTTTAAAAGGACAGTCAATCTGTATTTTGTCTTTTGCTGGATTCGGGTAGACGGTGATGTTTCCTTCTTTTTCAAGTCTTTCAATTCCGTCTGTAGTTGCTTCTCGCACGACAGCATTTATAAGCAGACTGCCTACATTGTCGTTGAATGGGTGGTTGTCCCAAGAATCCCATATTCCGTTCTTTTTGAAAAAAGCGGTTTTTGTTTCAGATAGTGTGGTGAGTAAAGCAAACTCTCCATTCTCATAGTCGGTGTTGAACGACACGAAAAATGTTTTTCCTACCGTCACTGCGGAATCCAATCGTATATAGTTCTCTTTGTACGACCAGTTTTGCACTGTTGTGTTGGCAAACCCTCCTCCTTTAGACTTGTATTCACGTGCTGTCACTTTCACAACAGATTCATAGACAAGATTTTCGGGTTTGTCGTCTCCTGTGTATATTTTCAAGTAGACAGGAAAGTCAGCGTCGTATTTTCCTATGATTGGAATGAATGAAATTCCATGTATCTCAGTTGACGAATATGGTGATGTGAATTTTTCGGCAAATTCTTCCAATCCCATACTGTTGCTGCCGGATGCGTATCCATATTCGTATTGGTATGGCTCGTCCAACTCAGAAAATGAATTGTAGTTTTTTAGTGAATAGCATCGGTTCTCGTTTGTCTCCCTTCCTTCCAATCTTGCTGTTCCAGACAAAGAAGGGTCGAGTACCGACATGATGTCTTTAGGTGAAGACGAAAAGTCGTCCCACACGTTGTTTAGCCTCCAGAATTTGTCGTCACCTCTGTTGCTGCAGAAAGAAGAGCCTCCTGAAAGAGCCCCGATAATTCGTCCGTTAGCATCATAGAGCGGTGCTCCTGATGAACCGACTTCTGTGATTCCCACACTCCATTTGTCTATAAGCCAGTGTGAGTCTTCCACCAAACCGTCTACTGCAAATGATATGGGATATGGATCGCCTTCACTGATACTGATTTTCATTTGATCTCCGTTAGGGTGGTGGATGCAGGTGGCTGGCCCGTGTGGAGCCAATTCGATATTCCATCCGCTCTCATATGTCATGTAGTCGACGGGAGGACGTTGCGAAAGCTTGAGCAGAAGCATGTCTTTTCCTGGATGTGAACTGGCTACTTTGCTGCCGGAAATGGATCTTTCGTAACTGCTTACGATATTCGCGTCGCAGATAGGAGTGTTGTAGCCAAAATAGAAGATGCATTTGTTGGCAAATGTAGAGTCGAAATTGTTTGAGCCATCTCGCAGACAATGTGCGGATGTCAGCACGAATGATTCGGAATTATTGTTCTCAGTGGCGACAAGTGTTCCGCTGCAGTAACGGTTTCCATTGATTATAATTAGGCATTCCGCTCTACATTGGTCCTCGACTCCATCGTTCTGGCAAACGACGTCTGTCTCACAATATTGAGCTTTTCCTGTTGCCGGCAATACGCGTAGTTCGTCAAATCCGGTGTTGACTGACGATATTGTCGCTGTAAAAGAGTCGGAAGTCGCAATCGGCACTTCACACTGCACCATTATGCTGTCGCCGGAAACAGGTGTCGTCGCAAACACGTTTCCTGCAAACGAGGCATTTGTGTAGGCTCCATAGATTTCACCACCGTCGGGACGGTATAGGAACATTTTTGCTTTGTCGGGAAGTGAGATAGGGTCGAAAATCAGATTTATGGATTTCGCGTTCTCGCTGTGTATCAGCAGACGGTAGATAATAGAGTTTCCCTCAACCGACGCTGAAGCTTCTTTTGTAATGTCTATTTTCTCGTTGACCTGATAGGCGAATTGGTTGGCTTCTATTTCTTCTGTTGTGTCGGGAGTGACTGCTATAGATGGGATAGCCTCCGCATTACGCAATGCCCTTGTCTGCGATGTAGAAGGTAGACCGCCGAAACTTATTTGAGCCTGGGATGAAATGCTAAATACTGCAAAGAGTATTGTTGAAATTTGACTTAGATTATTCACTTTAATTATTTAATTTTGAAATTCTCTCGCAAAGATAGTTCGAAATGTTGTTTTTGAGATACATAATGATATGAAATATGCTATAATTTGAAACATGCGTAGCGAATTATGAATGGAAATTAGTATTTTTGCAAGCAAATTTTAAGGATATCCTATATGAATGAACGAAATTTCTTCAACGACCCGTCTGTGGCGGTGACTCGAAATTTAATAATTATAAATTTTTTGATTGCTCTTGCCGCGACAGTGTCAAACAAAGTGCAGCCAAGTTTCGACTGGTATTCCTATTTTTCTTTGCATTTTTGGAAAAGTTCGGCGTTTCATCCAGCTCAACTATTCACATATATGTTCCTGCATTCGTTGGATTGGTCGCATGTCCTTTTCAACATGTTCTCTCTTTTCATGTTCGGACGTCTGCTTGAACAGGTGATGGGGGCAAAGAAATTCTTGATTTTTTATGCGTTCTGTGGAGTTGGAGCCGCTATCATACAGGAGATCACCTGGACGATTGATTTCTGGCCGATGCTCCAACAGCTGGAAGTGATCACTAGTGAGATTACAAGAATGTCGGCGGACGGAGCTCTTCAGACATCGTCTTATAGAGTCGACGGAATAGTGATGACATCAATGGAGCAGTGGAATGCGTATGCCGACTCTATTTTGTCTCGCCCTACCACGGTCGGCGCGTCTGGAGCAGTGTTCGGAATATTGTTGGCGTTTGGAATGTTGTTCCCGAATTTGCCATTGTTCCTTATGTTCATACCAATTCCGATAAAGGCTAAATATATGGTTATCGGATATGCGGTGTTGGAGCTTTATCTTGGAGTGCACGGTGTGAATACCGGTGTCGCACATTTTGCTCATCTTGGCGGTATGTTGTTTGGATTGATCTTGATCTTGTATTGGAAAAAGAGAGGAGAGCTCAACAACAGGTTTGGTGGATTCATGTAAAAAAGTGATTGTGGCAGGTGTTTTCGACGACATAAAGATGATGCTCCGACGTGGAGATTCCCTCACATGGTTGATTGCTGTCAACTGTGTGGCTTTTGTTGTGGTGTGTGCAGTATCTGCAGTCAGCCATTTCATTTCAGCGGATATGGGTTGGTTCTACAGCTGGTTTTTCCTCTCTTCGTCGGCATGGCATTTGTTGACTCATCCTTGGCAGATTCTTACCTACGCATTCATACATGGTAATTTCATACATTTTATAATTAATGTATTGCTTCTGGCGATGGCAGGCAGGCTCTTCAAGGAATTTTTCAGCACCCGTGATCTTGTTGGTGTTTATCTTTTATCAGCGTTAATAGGAGGTGCTTGTTTCATTGCTGCTTGTGAGATAATGGAAAATTTTGGAATGCTGTCTGGATGTTCTGCTTCAGTAATGGCGTTGATTGTCGCCCCTGCCGTCTACGCTCCGAATTATGAGATCTATCTGACTCTGATAGGAAGGGTGAGGCTCAAATGGATAGCGTTTGTTTATGTGCTGATCACTCTGCTTAATATGTTCAGTGTCAATTGGGCAGGACAGTTTGCCCATTTGGGAGGAATTGCCACAGGTGCGGTATTCGCCTGGCTTTTGAAGAAGAAAAGAATAAATATCACAGTATGGATATGGAAAATCGTCGACTCGATTTCAAAAAAGAAGCAGCCAAAATTTAAGGTGGCGTATCAGAATCCTGAGTTCCGTATTAAGACGGAAAAGGAGTTGCTTGATGATATTTTGGATAAAATAAAAATCAGTGGATATGATTCGTTGTCAGCTACAGAAAGGGAATTCTTACGGAAAATGGCCGAAGACTGAAAGGTTTTTCTCTTTATTGAAATGCCTTATATTTCCTGTGCCGACGTTGCTGCTTCTTGTGGCAATGCTTGGAGCATGGGCGTGTCGGTTTGTCGCGCCTTCCGACTTCATGCCTATCGCCTATTTAGGGTTGGGTTTTCCTTTGATTCTCATCGTATATATAATATGGGTGATAATATTGGTGATATTTGGGGCATGGCGACAACTTTTATTGCTTCTTCCGACTGTGATTTGTATTCCAATCATGTTGGATACATTTCCAATCAACATATCTTCTAAATCTGCAATTGATGCTAATGCCAAGACTTTTAAACTTTTGACTTATAATGTAGGTGCTTTCCTATACAGGAAGAATGCGACATCAGGGATAGCGAAACTGATAGAGAATGGAGATTATGATGTCGTCTGTTTGCAGGAATATATTGAGTTCAGGGCAAAAGAAAGTGAGGAATTTAGTGGGCTGTTCGCTGTTTATCCGTATAGCACGGTGGGAGATATGACTGTGGATAGCCACAACCGAGTGGTCACATTGTCGAAGCATAAGATTGTGAGAAGTGGTGTGGCAAGCAAAGGTAAGGCTAATAACAGAGCTATTTATTCTGATATTGTGGTTGGCAATGATACGATAAGGGTGATAAATGCACATTTGGCTAGCAACCACATTTCTTATACCGACAAACAGGAGATAGACAGTATCAGCCATGGAATGAAGGTAGATAAAGTGAAAGATAAAATACATACTCTCGACAAGAAAGTCTCCAACAATTACGTCATCAGGGAGCAGATGGCCAATGACATCGACAGTTTGATGGCACACACAAAGACTAAGGTGATTGTTTGTGGCGACTTCAATGATGTTCCTGTTTCCTACGTTTATCATAAAATAAAGGGTGATAGAATGAGTGTGGCTAATGAAGAGTTAGGGTGGGGCTACAACTACACATTTCGTGAAGCTCCTTTCTATTTTTGTATAGACCATATCCTTTATCAGACAGACGGATTTGACTGTTTGGATTATGAAAGGCTAAAAGTGCCATATTCCGACCATTATCCAAGTATGATGCAATTTTCTATCAAACAATGAAATAGCAAGAAAAATGTAATTTTTACTGAAATATATTTGGTTAAGACGCAAATAAACTATACTTTTGCATCGCAATTCGAAAAAAGACGGTTGCTGAATGGTGCCATAGCTCAGTTGGTAGAGCAAAGGACTGAAAATCCTTGTGTCCCCGGTTCGATTCCTGGTGGTACCACTTCAAATGGTCTTATAGCTCAGTTGGTTCAGAGCATCTGCCTTACAAGCAGAGGGTCCTAGGTTCGAATCCTAGTGAGACCACCAAGAGGAAATGACAGAACGACCTCTCAAAATAAAAAGTTCAATGGTCTTATAGCTCAGTTGGTTCAGAGCATCTGCCTTACAAGCAGAGGGTCCTAGGTTCGAATCCTAGTGAGACCACCAAGAGGGAACAACAGAACGACCTCTCAAAACAAAAGTTCAATGGTCTTATAGCTCAGTTGGTTCAGAGCATCTGCCTTACAAGCAGAGGGTCCTAGGTTCGAATCCTAGTGAGACCACCAAGAGACACGATTTTATCGTGTCTCTTTTTTGTTTCCATTAACTGAACAATCCTTTATTTTTTACAGATTCATGCATTAACAGATCACATTTTGTCTTTCATTTGTCTATGGATAAAAAAAATGTATTAATTTTGACAAGTTTTGGGGTGCTTTTATACTCGCATCACATCTAATATGGTAACTGACACTTTATAAAATAGTATGATTAAAGGATTTACAATGAATAAAGGCTTATTAGCTTTTATAACAAGTATAGGACTACTACATTCTGCATCTTTGTCGGCGCAGACTCAGTGTGTTGTGGCAAGTACTGATTTTGAAACAAGCACTGAACTTTGTTGTCCAATCTTGACTCAGGATAACAAAGATGGAGGTTGGTATAATGAGAAACTTGATGTGAGTAAACTTTGCAAGTCGAACATGTTTGTTGGTCCTGAATACGCTATTCAAGGAGGAATTGGTGGTGCTTTTTCAAGTATGTCAAGCAATGATATGACTAAAGTCGATGATGTATTTCATTTAGGAAGTCAAATTCAAAAAGGAGATGGCCAGTATGGTTATTCCACTGTTACAGCTCAACCTAAATTGATACATCCTTTTTGCCAGGCAACAGATGCTCCAAATAATATGTTTGTTAATATTGGTTCTGCCGATAATTGTCAATTCTTGACTTATACTGTATATGGATTGGAGCCTGGATCAAATGTTGAGTTGTCATTTACGCTATATAATTTGTTGGATCCGGAATATTTTGATTATCTGGCGAATTACGTTTGTAAAGGAACAGGTGCAAAAGTTCCTCAAATGCAGGATTTTATTACAAGATATCAATATCCCAATGGAGTTATTAACGGTAATGCTTTGAGTTTGGGTGTGATTTCTAGTGACCAAGATATAACCTTTAACACAGGATATAATGGTTCTATTAATATTACACAGACAACGAAATATACGTCTGCGACTGCTGACTTTGGAAAATCAAAAGTCGTAAAACATACTGCAAAGGTTCCTGCATCAGGATCTATCTCTTTCCTTTTTTTCCGTCCCAAAGATTGTTTCCAGATACCAATAGGTATTGATGATATAAAGGTGACTGGAGATGTCAAACCAGTGATTACAAGTACTGGTAATCCTTGTCCCCAGATGCCTTTGCGTGTGATTACAAAGTCAAATTATCCAGCGGGAACGACGTATTCTTGGAAGGAGTCTGTGACTGGTCAGTCATCGTCAGAATCAAATTTCAATTTTACTCCTGATGCGGCTGAGACTGATTATAATATAACTCTTGAAGTGACTTTGCCAGGATGTAAAGCTTCTAAATCTGATGTTTTCTCTGTTCATTCCGGAACATGTTGTACAAATGATGATGGAGCTCCAATGGCGAAAACAAACTTGTTTTTTGACGATTTCGGAAACTTTCCATCTGATGACACATACGAGTGGACAGACCGTCTGGGAACGATTCATACAGAGAAAATTCCAACAGATCAGATTCATGATGCACAGTCGCTTCCTGGATCACCAAAGATTTCTTATGTAAGGGCTTATAATATTGAGGCAAGTGGTGCGACGTTGAAAGTGCCAGCATTGGCAGACCATCCTATAAGAAAGGATTGTGATAATAAACCTGCAACAGAATTATATTGTCATGGTGTTTACGCTGTTTCAAAAGCTGGTGGATATCCAAAAGGTGTGTCACATGATAATTCTGGTACATCAACAGGAGGCATGCTTCAATTTGACATTTTTGATGATGGCACACAGGATGAATTCTTTGAAATTGATATTGATCATATATGTACGGGTAAGGAAATCACATTTGGTGCAGATTTCGCATCTATTTCTGATCATCCAGGTTCTATAGAAGTAGTTTTGGAACATGATGGAAAAATTCTTGATAGTCAGTATAAATATTTTGCTGGTGGTGCTGATGGATGGAAGAATGCAAGCAATTCTTTTGTCATAAATTCATCGGATGTAGGAGGAAAATCTGAGGTTACCATAACGATGAAGGTAAGACATTATGGATATATGGATGATGGATCACCAATCTATGGACCATCTCGTGACTATGCTATCGATAATATCATTTTCCAAGTTTGTACACCTCCAGATGTGAATGTGGAGTCTTCTGTAAGTACTGGTAAGGATATTCTTGATCTTTGTACAGAGGATGTGTTGACTTTGACATCTGTGACATCAGAGGCGGTAAAAAGATTCTATTTGTATAGCAATAAACAATTGGATCCGAATAAAAAGGTAGGATATGTTTATCAGTATACATTCCAGGATCCATCAACAGAAAGTGAAACGAATCCTATTACATGGACTACTCTTCATAAGGAAGAGGTGGTGGAATCAGAAACTTTTGACGTGGAGGTCGAGAAATATTGGGATGATATATTCTCAAAATTGGAAAATGATCCTAACCATGAGAAACGTATCTATTTCCGTGTTGTTGTAGGAGAGTATTCTGATTTGATTGCAGACCAGTCTTGGAAAGAGAAATCCGCATTTTCTGCATGTCGTAAGATTTCCATCTCTACAATTCCTGTTGTGGCTGGATTGAACTGTGCGGCATGTTCTCACCTGGATTTTGAGGATACAGGAGTGACATTCACAGCAGACAACGGAAAGTTCGACGCCAATAATAAGGTGGTTGAGCTATGCTCGGGAGAATCTGTAGAACTAGGCATAAAAGATGCAGTCCACGGATTAGACAAGGATGGAAACGACTACAACGACTACGAGGTCAAGTGGTTCAAGGAGGATGTTAGCGGCACAGCGCTGGAGACGAAGAAGTGCAAGACTGGCAGTGACGATGTTGCCCCTACAATCACAGTTAAATATGAAGACGTGGAGTCAGCAAAAGATGCAGGAGTGAAGTACATCATCTCGTTCCACGACTATTTTGACCCTACAGCTCCAACAACTTCGTGCGACATGACAGACACCATCACGGTGATCGCCAACCCTAAGCCAGATAAGACGCTGGATAATCCGGATCCTTTCTGCGAGGGAACGCTTGACAAGGAGCCAGGCAAGAGCATAAGCGGCTTCTCGATGGTCTGGTATGAGGATGCGGACAC
>Ga0310691_10000437_pt1 | contig 79564 bp, 62 predicted proteins | sample 176DNAGHGlowgp2_FD_203887 | JGI IMG/M metagenome (GOLD analysis project Ga0310691, IMG submission 203887) | Sheep rumen microbial communities from Palmerston North, Manawatu-Wanganui, New Zealand - 1766 DNA GHGlow gp2 (v2) (version 2) | ecosystem: Host-associated > Mammals > Digestive system >...
GGAGCCCGCCATGCGTACGGTCTATGTCAAGGGCCGCCGCAAGGTGCTGGCTACAAGATAGCGATATTTATCGGCACAGCGGGGCGTAGGGGCACGACTGGCAGACGCGCGGGTCGGCGGTGGGCTGGAAGGGGACGGCGGCGTCGAAGATTTCCTGGATTTTCTGGTGCAGCAGCTCGCTGAAGCGGGCGCTATGGTCGGCTATGTCGCCCACGGGCGACTTGCCCAGAGTGAGCGTGGGGTCGTAGTCGGCGACGCCGGCATGCTGGATGAACAGCAGGGCGGGCACGACGCGGCGTGACGTCTGGCGGCGCACGATGTCGGCATAGGCAAAGGTCTGCAGGTAGTAGTCGCTGTGGTCGTGAATATGCGTCGGGTCGAAGATGTCGTCCACGCTGGCAAGGCCCTTCAGGCGGTGGCCGCCGGTCTTGTAGTCGACCACGCGGATGCACTCCTGGCTGGTGCCCTCGCCGGTAAGGTCGAGGCGGTCGATGCGTCCGCCGAAGCGTAGCGTGGGCAGTCCGTCGAGGCTGACGGGCCGCCACACGTCGTGTTCGAGACCGAGGATGGTGAAGGGTGCCAGCTGTATGTCGAGGCGGACGAGCTGCTGGAGGTAGCGGATGATGACCTCGCGGTTGATGAGCTGCAGTCCGCCGCCATGGGCATGAGGCAGCTGGTGGTGGAACGCCTCGTCGACGGCACGCTGGACGACCGAGGGGTCGCGTAGTACGGCCTGCAGCACGTCGCGGGTGATGCGGCGGGGCAGCTGATGGTAGACGATGTCGGCGGCCTCGTGGAAGATGTTGCCGAAGATGCGGTTGTCGAGCTCCTGTTCGTCGTCGGGCACGTCGGGCTCGCGCAGGTCGGCGACGTAGCGGTAGTAGAACTGCAGGGGACAGCGTAGGTAGCGGTTGACGGCGGAGGGCGACAGCAGGCTGTCGGCCGAGGCAAACAGCATGTGCAGAATGTTGACCACACGTGGCGTCTTAACAATGGCTGCGGGCTGCAGACTGACGGTGGACTGGCCGGAGCGTAGCGTCTGGTGGCTGACGTGGTGGCCGCTCTCGACGAGCAGCTGGAGCATGAAGCGGCTCTGCTCGCCCCGCTGGCCGTCCTCGGTGGAGTTGTTGTAGACGATGGTGATGTCGCGGGCCCGTTGCAGCAGGCGGTGGAAGTAGTAGGCGTAGATGGCCACCTTGTTGTCGACGGTAGTCAGCTCGTAGGCCCGCCGGATGCTGTGGGGTATGAACGAGCTGTCGTTGACGCCCCGTGGCATGTTGCCCTCGTTGCATGAGAGTAGCAGCAAGTGGTCGAAGTCGAGGTTGCGCGTCTCGAGGACACCCATGACCTGTATGCCCTCGGCAGGCTCGCCGTGGAAGGGGATGGTGGTCTGCTGGATGAGCTGGTCGATGAGCCGCTGCATGGTGACGACGTCGACTATGAGGTCGCCACAAGAGACCAGCGCCTGGAGGCGGTTGACGAGCTGATAGGTGCGGAAGACGGACTCCTGGAAGAGCGGGTCGCTGACGTGCTGGCGGCCCTGGTCGGCCACCTGGCGCAGAATGGTCAGCAGCCATGCCAGCAGGTCGCCGTTGGTCAGCTGTGGCAGCCGATGAGTGAGTAGCTCGTCGGCTATGAAGCGGCTGTAGGGGTGGCGGCGGACGACGCGCAGCGGGCGTGGCGGATACTGGCTGAGCTGCAGGGTGACGAGCTGCTGGACGAGCGACGCCACGGAGGTCTGCGACAGCGGATAGCCGGTGGTGATGTTGACCTTGTCGATGGCTGGCGGCAGACAATGGATGATGGTCTGCAGCAGCCCCTCGTTGCACATGACGATGGCCGTGCGGCGGCCTGCCTGACAGCGCGGCATGGCGGCCTCGTCGGCCTTGTCGGCGGTATTGTTGTCGGCCTGGTCGGCAGCCATCAGCCAGTCAGACACGTAGTGGGCCTGGATGGTTTCGGTAGGTGTGGCAATGAACCGTATGTGCTTGGGCTTCTGAAAGTTGCCGTAGATGGCTTCATCGTTGCTGTCGAGCTCGTTGGGGAAGTGGCGCAGATACTGGCCGATGTACTGGCCGGCCTCGTGGTGCTGGCGCAGATAGTAGTGGTCGAAGTCCCAGTAGAAGCGTGCCTTGCCCTGGCCCTGGAGGGTCTGAAAGAGCCGCTGCTCCACCTTCTGCAGCAGGTTGAAGCCTACGAAGACGTAGGTGTCGTAGGGCAGGTCGGGCTGCTCGATGGTGGCCACCTGGCGGTAGAGGGCACCCTCGTAGCACAGCCCCTGGTCGGCCAGGCGGCGGTTGTAGTCGTGGTAGATGTCGGCAAAGTGGCTCCACAGCCGCAGGAAGCGCTCCTTGAGCTCGCTGTTGTGGTCGGCCGAGAAGGTGCTGAAGAAGCGCTGGAGCATGGCCTTCTGCGCGTCGGTGAGGTAGGACACGTCGTCGAGCTCGTGGATGTCGCGCAGGTTGGCAAACACGCGGTCGGCATCGGCCATGTTCTTGTCGATGTCGTCGAAGTCGCTGAGCAGCAGCTGGCCCCAGCCGTAGAACTTGTCGAGGGTCTCGGTGGAAGCCGTCTGCTGGCAGAACGAACGGTGGAGGTCGCACACCAGCTTGATGGGGTCGGCCACGACGAGCGGCGACAGCTGGCGGAAGAGGTCGCTGATGGTGGTGTAGGCCGGGCTCCATAGCGGTTGTCCGGCCCGTCGTGCCAGATACTCGTTGAGAAACAGCGAGGCCCGCTTGTTGGGAAACACGATGGCCATCCGCGACAGGTTGGTGCCGTGCTTGGCAAGGATGTCGTCGGCGACGTAGGCAAGAAATTCCTTCATTTCACTTCTTCTATTTTGTTGCTATAGACGTACCAGAGCCACCCCTGCACGCGGGGCATGCCCATCTGGCGCAGCAGCTGCATGTACTGGCGCACCTGCGTGTGGTGGTCGGCCATGGGCCGTCCGAACTTGAAGTCGACGACGTGGGTCTCATGGCCGTCGGTCATGACGCGGTCTGGGCGATGCGCGCGGACGTTGCCCTGGTCGTCGACGTGCAGGATGCTGCACTCGTTGTAGAGCTGCCAATGGTCTGAAAACCAGCGCTTGACGGTTTTTCCTTCGAGCCTTTTTCGCAATAGTGCGGTCAGCCGCTCCTGGTTGATATCGGCATCGTAGAGTATGCCGTCGTGCTGTAGCTGCAGCAGTACACGGTCGATGTCGGCCGTGGTGCGGATGGTGGAGAACAGGGCGTGGAGCACGCTGCCCAGCTTGATGTAGCTGCCGTCGTCGTCGCCGTCGTCGCCCTCGATGAACGAGCGGCTCTTGTTGCTTTGGCGAAACTCGGCGCTGCTCTGGAACGACTCGATGCTGACGGGCAGAATGTCGACCGGCTGCAGAAACACGTTTGACGTGGCACGACGGCGGTCGCCCTCGGTGGCCAGCTGGCCGAACCGGAAGCGGAGGGGCGCCTGCTCGTCGGTCTGACCTTCGAGCACGCTGTCGGCAAGGTCCAGAGCGGGCAACACCCGTTCGATGAGTGCCGAGCGCGACGACGTGGCGCCACGGCGGCCGATGACAAACAGATTCTTCGAGGCACGGGTGAAGGCCACGTAGAGCAGGTTGAGGTTGTCGACGGTGTGCTGGAGGTGCTCGTCGAGGTAGTCGGCCTCGTAGATGGTGCCGCGCATCTGTTTCTCGCTATAGTCGATGGGTGCGATGGGCAGGGCATTGAAGGGCGCCTCGCGCGGCTGGCACCAGAGCACGTCGGCATGTTCGAGCTTCCAGTCGCAGAAGGGAATGATGACGTTGTCGAACTCCAGGCCCTTGCTCTTGTGGATGGAGAGGATGCGTACGCCGCTGATGCCGGCACTCTGGATGGTCTTGGCGCAGAGGGTCTCGTCCCACTCGCGGATGAAGGCATCGATGTCGGTAGAGCTCTGTAGGGCAAACTGGCTCAGCTGGTCGAAGAAGGCACACACGAAGCCACTCTGTTGGCGCTGCCCTTCGAGCGAGAAGATGCGGTAGAGGCGCTCGGCCAGCTCGTAGAGAGGCAACAGCTGAAGGTCGTCGAAGTGGCGGATATAGGCTTCGGGCAGCAGGTCGTCGAGCGGTTGGTCGCGGATGAGCAGCTCGTTGTCGGCCGTCGTGCTGCCTATGACGGTACGCTGGTAGAGCTTGACGATGGTGGCCTTGGCCAGCAGGTCGTCGGGGTGGGCCAGCAGGTGGAGGGCACACACCAGCAGGCGAACGGCCGACGAGGCATCGAGCCGGTAAGCCTCGTCGCTGACAATGTGGATGTCGGGCAGATGGCGGGCAAAGTGGTCGGCTATCAGCGGTATGAGGTTGTTGGTGCGCACGAGGATGGCGATGCGCTCCGGGGCGACACCCAGCTGGCGCAGCTGGCTGACGGTGGCGGTCAGCTCGTCGAGCACCTGCGACTGGTAGTCGGCTGCAGGCAGGAGGCAGACGCTGACGTGCCCAATGTCAGGCCGTCCGGCCGGCACCTGCTGTACTACGTCGGCATAGGCGTGGCTGAGTTGTTCGGCCCCCTCAGGATAGTCGGCATGGTGGACCGCATATTCCTGCTGGACGGCCTGCGTGAAGAAGGCGTTGTTGAACAGGATGATGTTCTTCTCAGAGCGGTAGTTGGTGGTCAGCGGACGGATGTCCATGACCTCGTTGGCACGCGGAAACTCCTGGTCGATGGCATTCAGCAGGCGCCAGTCGCCGGCACGCCAGCGATAGATGCTCTGCTTGACGTCGCCGACGATGAGATTCTCAGAGCCTGTGTGGCTCATACACTCCTGAAGGAGCACCTTGAAGTTGCGCCACTGGACGGTGCTCGTGTCCTGAAACTCGTCTATCATGACGTGCTCCAGACGGGTGCCGAGCTTCTCGAAGATAAACGGCGAGTCGCTGTCGTTGATGAGGGCGTGGAGCAGCTGCTGGGTGTCGCTGAGCAGAAAGCGGTTAGACTCCTCGTTGAGCTGGTGCACCTTCTGCTCGATGCTGCCCAGCAGACGCAGCTGGTTGAGGTGGCGAAGCGTCAGGTCGGCCGACATGTAGCGCCGCCACTGGCGCGGACGCTCGTCGACGGCCCGCTGCAGCAGGGGCATGAGCGTCGTAGCGGCCAGCGAGGCTATCTCGTCGCTCCGGGGGTGCTTCTTCGGACACCACTTGGCGGCATCCTCCAGGCAGTCGGCAACACGGCGGCCTACGACAGAGGCATCCAGCTGTCCGTTGTCTATCTTCAGGAAGAAGCCTGCCACGCCGCTACGCCCGTAGGTCAGGTCGTCGACGGTCAGTCCGTTGGCCTGCAGGATGTCGAAGAACTCACGGGCCAGACCCTTCATGCGTTGCAGGGCCTCGTGGCGCAGGGCGCGCAGCTGGCTGCTGTAAGCATCGAGGAAGCCCTGCTCATGGAGCCGGCGGTTGAGCGTCGCGCTCTGCTCCTTGTAGTAGTCGCGGAAGATGGTCTTGCCAAACTGCTTGACCTGGCCGATGATGTTCCACGAGCGGTCGTCGTCGATGGTCTCCATGATGTAGCGCATGAGCCATTGCAGCATGGCATCGCCATGGTTGAGCGAGTCGATGAGCTGGTCGACGGCCTGCTCCTCGACCTGAATGTCGTTGAGGCCGATGCGCAGGTTTGCCGTGAGGTCGAGCTCGCGGGCAAGGTTGCGCAACACGCTCTGGAAAAACGTGTCGATGGTCTCCACGCTGAAGTAGTTGTAGTTGTGGAGCAGCAGGTGAAGGGCCTCGCCGGCTCGCTGGCTGACAACGTTGTCGGCAAGACCCGTCTCGTCGGTGATGCGACGCAGGTAGCTGGCCGAGTCAGGCAGCTGTCGCCAGATGCCGTAGAGCTGGCTCAGGATACGCATCTTCATTTCCTCCGTGGCCTTGTTGGTGAAGGTGACGGCCAGGATGGCACGATAGCTGGCGGGGTTGACTACCAGGTGCTTGATGTAGGCTGTGGCCAGTGTGAATGTCTTGCCGCTGCCTGCGCTTGCCTTATAGACGGTCAATGACTTCATAGTCGATAATAAAGGTGTGTGTCAGGTGTCTCGGCTGCCCTTACCAGCGCCTGAACAGCTCGATGGTGAAGCGACTGCTGAAACCGTCGAACCGGTGGCCTAGGAAACTGGCGAAGAAGCCTGCCGAGAAAAATCTGTTGGTGAAGCCGTAGCCCAGCTCGTAGTAGAGACGGGTGTGCTCTATGGACAGTATGCTGGCGTAGACACGCTCAGACTCAATGAAACGCCCTACGAGCGGCATTCGGGTGAGCAGCAGCTGGGGGGATTCGTAGGACACGTTGCCGCGCACGTAGTACCGCGACTGGTTGTACCACGAGGCATCGAGCACCTGAAACTGGCCAGTCCACTCGTCGTCCCAGCCCGTGGGCAGGTAGTTGTCGGCGAAGTTGGTGAAGTCGACGAAGTATTCCGTCGAGCGGTGGGTGTAGAATCCTGTGCCCACCCGGCTGCTGATGGTGCGCAGGCGGGGCAGCCGATACTGCTGGGTGGCATCAAACTCCCAGCGTTCGTAGTTGAGGTTGGAGCCAAAGACATTGGAGAGGCTGCGCTCGTAGTTGGCCGTGAGCTTGGGACCTTTCCGCCAAGGCATGAACTTGAGGGTCAGCATGGGTGCGAAGCTCTTGTACTGGTAGGGCAGACGGGCCTTCTCCATTAGCGTGGGGTCGGTCGACTTGCGGCGGTGGTATATCACGCCGACTGTGATTTCCAGCCAGTCGAAGGCCATCACGTTGTTGACTAGTTGAAGGTACTGGTCCTTGAAGTCGGGCATGCCGATGGTGTCGCGCATAATGGTCTTAAACGACTCTGCGAGAGCACCATTCGACGTGCGGTTGCCATTGGCAAACATCAGCTCGGCATAGCCGTTGCGCTTGGGGTTGTAGGTCATGCGTAGCGGCAGGGTGTAGTATAGCTGCCGTTGTTTGAAGCTGTAGCCGAAACGGGTGTCGAGCGTCAGATAGCGATGGCTGTTCCACGCATAGCGCATGCCGATGTCAAGTTTGTAGCTAAGACCCTTGCTCTGGCTGTAGCTCATATAAAGCGGATTGAGCAGCGGCGAGATGTTTATCGACGCCCGTCCGCGGTCGGCATTAAGACTGTTGATAAGGTTGTCGCCAATGTCCCAGGCCGTGTGTATCAGCTTGCGGCCACGACTGGGCTTCTCGTTGCGCGACTGGTTCTCCTCGGCCTGCTCGGCCTGTTGGTATTTGAGCAGGATGTCCTTCTCGTTCTGAAAGAGGGGGATGGGGCGCACCTGACACATGAGTAGCGAGTCCTCGCGGTCGACAATGGAGTCGGGTAGGGTGGTAGGGCAATGGAACACGGTGACGTAGCCGGCCTTGATGCGATTGCCCATGAAGTTAAACGCGAAGTTGGCAAAGCAGCGCTCAGGCAGCAGGTCGCCCTTGTCTTCCTGGCCCATGAAGAAGTTGACCTTGAAGTTTATCATGTCATACTCGCCCTCCAGCGAGACAAACTTGATTCGGCCTGTCTGAGCATTGACCGCTGCATAGCCGTTGACAAACTGTGTGTTCCTCAGTTTGGGCTTGAAGCGTACGATGACCATCGTGCTGTCAGAGGGCTCCACCTGATAGCGGTACGACCGGCGGTTGGCACGATGGAAGGGCGACAGCAGGTGGTTGGGAAAGAGCGAGACGGCATAAAGGTTGGGCATCATAAATTCCGAGATGGGAGCCATTGGCTGACGGTTGTGCGGAATGGTGCTGTTGACCACCTGACGGTAGAAGTCGTAGTCGTTGATGTCGCGGAAGCGGAACTTTCCGTAGCTCTCGGTGAGATACTGGCGTTGTCCCTTGGCTATGGAGTACATGGAGGGTACGAGGAACAACAGCACGTTGCGACGCTTCACGTCGAACATGCTACGGATGTAGACATTCTGCTCCACACCCTTGATGTCCTCGGTGTAGTTGCGCCGGTAGTCCCAGATGCGTTTCAGAATGACGGAGTCTGAAACCTCGGCTGACCGGCATAGGCTGGGCATGAGGGTTGTCAGGCCCAACACAAATATCAAAAGGTTTAGCTTCTGTTTCACCCCCCAAAAGTACAAATAATTTCTGGAGCTGCCAAAACATTTTAGTTTTTTTATACAGAAGCCCTTTTATTAGGTGGTATGCAAGGTGTTTTATTAGGTGCTGACGATAGCTTACCCCAGATATTTCATCAGAATGCGTGCGTTGCCCGACTCGCGCAGCTTGGCAATGCTCTTCTCGCGGATTTGGCGTACACGTTCGCGGGTCAGTCCCAGCCGGTCGCCAATCTCCTCCAGGCCGCGCTCGTGGCAGCCGATGCCGAAACATTCGCGGATGATGGTGATTTCGCGGTCCTTGAGCACCCTCTCCAGCACGGAGTTCAGCTCCTGCGACATCGACTCATAGTCCACCTGGCGGTCCGTACGTGAGTCGTCGCCAGACGACATGACATCCAGCATGCAGTTGTCCTCGCCCTCCTGGAATGGAGCATCTATGGATACATGGTGGCCGTCGGCCATCAACGACTGGGCTATCTTCTCCTCGTCGATATGGGTGGCGGCACTCAGCTCCTGCACCGACGGACGGCGCAGGTGCTCCTGCTCAAAACGGTTGATTTCGTGTGCTATCTTGTTGAGCCCGCCAACCTGATTAAGCGGAAGGCGCACGATGCGGCTCTGCTCGGCAATAGCCTGAAGAATGCTCTGGCGTATCCACCATACGGCATAGGATATAAACTTGAAGCCGCGCGTCTCGTCAAACTTCTGGGCGGCCTTAATGAGTCCGATGTTGCCCTCGTCAATGAGGTCGGTCAGCGTCAGCCCCTGATGCTGATACTGCTTGGCTACGGAAACCACAAAGCGCAGGTTGGCCGTAATCAGCTTGTTCTTGGCACGCTCGCCTTCCGGACCGCCACGGCGAATCTTCTGTGCCAACTCTATTTCCTCGTCAATGCTAATAAGTGGTGCCCGTCCGATTTCCACCAGATACTTGTCCAGGGCTTCGCTCGAACGGTTTGTGATACTCTTCTGAATCTTTAATTGTCTCATCTTTTATCCTTAAATACTTTCTAACCTATTGGAAATCAACGTTGTGAATTATATCCTACCTGAAAGGCGGTGCAAAGTTACGAAAAATAGCCGCTCGTTGTTCTTTCGTTTATCATTTTTCACTTAAAAATTATTAATGAACAACTGCACAGGTGCTGCGTCGCTCAGACCGCCGTGACAGCCGTGAAAATACCCCGATTTGGACGAATAGTCAAAGAAAAAAGACAACGTTAATAATTTTTAATGCTCTTTGTTTTGTCGTTTTGCAATTATTTCGTATATTTGCAAAGTAATTAGAAAAAGACTAAGTTATTCAGGTCATTATGGTTAAGTACAACATTACCGAAAAGAAAGAAAAGGCGGCAAACTACAGAACACTTGTTAGCCCCAAGGTGATGGACGACATGAAAGACCGTATTCTGGAAATCATCGTGATGCAGAAGAAGTACAAGGACAAAAATTATTCAGCCAAAAAACTAGCCGAGGATTTAGGTTCCAACACGCGTTACGTTTCAGCAGTGGTCAACGTTCGTTTTCACATGAACTACACCTCGTTCGTCAACAAGTTCCGCATTGAGGAGGCAATGGCTGTCCTGGTAGACCGCAGGTACAAGGACCTGCGCATCGAAGAAGTTAGCGACATGGTGGGTTTTTCCAACAGACAGTCGTTCTACGCTTCGTTCTATCGGATGCTCAACATGACACCTCGTGAGTATCGCCTGAAGCACCTGAAGAAGGTCTCCCAGGAGAAGATTAAGGAGACCAGGAATTAAGTTACAGGCAATGAACTACACAGACGAACGCTTTGCAGACATTCAATTGCTCAGATACCGCTTAAACGGGTTTGAGCAATTGTCTTTAAGTCAGAAAATGCTGGTTTACTATCTCTCACAGGCCACACTTTGCGGCCGTGACATCACGTTCGACCAGTATGGTAAGTATAACTTGCGCATCCGGCGGATGTTGGAGGCTGTTTACACATCACCGGCCACCGACCGCACAACGGACGACTTTTCAGCCTTGGAGGTGTATCTGAAACGCCTCTGGTTCTCGAATGGCATCTATCATCACTACGGCTGCGAGAAGTTCCAGCCGGAATTCAGCCGTGACTATTTGTCGCAGGCATTAAGCATGGTAGACCCTGCCACCCTTCCCTTGCGGCAGGGGGAGACCGTTGGCGACCTCTGCGACGAGGTCTTCCCGGTCATCTTCGATGCCGCCGTGTTGCCCAAGCGAGTCAATAAGGCCGATGGCGTGGACCTTGTCCAGACGTCGGCTTGTCATTTCTACGACGGCGTGACCCAGCAGGAGGCCGAGGCATTCTACCAGCAGCAGAGGGCTGCCGCCGCTGGCGACGACGAGCCCGTGTCGTACGGGTTGAACAGCACGCTGGTAAAGGACGCGGAGAGTGGCGACATCAAGGAGGTGGTATGGTCGGCCAACGGACGCTATGGGGCAGCCATCCGTGCCATCGTCGGTTGGCTGGAGAAGGCCCGGACGGTGGCTGAGAATGCCCGTCAGCAGCGGGTGCTCGAACTGCTCATCGAATATTATGAGCATGGCGACCTGCGCGTGTTCAATAATTATTGTATAGAGTGGGTGCAGGAACACGAGGGAAGAATAGACTTCGTCAACGGTTTCATAGAGGTGTATGGCGACCCCCTGGGGCTGAAAGGCTCCTGGGAGGGTATCGTAGAATACAAGGACTTGGAGGCTACCCGCCGCACGCAGACCATCAGCCGTAATGCCCAATGGTTTGAAGACCACTCGCCCGTGGACCCCCGTTTCCGCAAGCCCGTGGTGAAGGGCGTGACGGCCAATGCCATCTGTGCGGCCATGCTCGGTGGCGAGGAGTATCCCTCGACGGCCATTGGCATCAATCTGCCTAATGCCGACTGGCTCCGTGCCCGCTATGGCAGTAAGAGCATCACTATCAGCAACATTACCGATGCCTACAACAAGGCTGCCCATGGCAATGGCTTCAAAGAGGAGTTTGTCATCGACGCTGAGACGCTGGCGCTCATCGACAAGTATGGCGACATTTGCGACGACCTGCATACCGACCTGCATGAGTGTCTGGGACATGGCAGCGGACAACTGCTGCCCGGCACCGACCCCGATGCCCTGAAGGCATACGGAAACACCATCGAGGAGGCACGTGCCGACCTGTTTGGCCTCTATTATATCGCTGACGCGAAGCTCATCGAGCTGGGACTGGTGCCAGACGAACGAGCCTACCAGTCGCAATATTATACCTATATCATGAATGGTCTCATGACCCAGCTCATTCGCATCCAGCCGGGTCACCAGATAGAGGAGGCCCACATGCGCAACCGTGCCCTGATAGCCCACTGGTGCTATGAGCAGGGCGACGTGATACGGCTGGAGCAGCACGACGGCAAGACTTATGTGCGCATCACCGACTATGCCGCCCTGCGGCAGCTCTTTGCCCGTCTGCTGGCCGAGATACAGCGCATCAAGAGCGAGGGCGACTATGAGGCTGCCCGCCAGCTGGTGGAGCGCTATGCCGTCCGGGTGGACGGCACGTTGCATGAGGAGGTGCTTGCCCGCTATAAGCGGCTCAACCTGGCACCCTATAAAGGATTTATCAACCCGGTGCTGACACCCGTCTACGATGCCGATGGTCAGGTGACCGACATACGGGTAGACTATACCGAAGGCTATGCCGAGCAGATGTTGCGCTATAGCCGCGATTATGGCACGCTGATATGACCACACAAGAACACGTAAAACACATTAAGCAGTCGTTTCGCTTGCTGATGGACGGCAAGACGGCACAGTCCATGCGCGACAAGGGACTCCAGTACAAGCTGAACTGGGGTGCCTCGCTGCCCATGCTGCGCCAGCAGGCCGGCGAACTGCGTGCCGAGGTGGCTGCCGATGGCGGCGACTCCACGTCACGCCTGTATGACCTGGCCATTGCCCTGTGGAAGGAGGATGTCCGAGAGTGTAAGATTCTGGCTACCATGCTGATGCCTGCCGACCGCCTGTTGCCAGAGGTAGCCGACATCTGGCTGGAACAGGTGCCCTCGCAGGAAATGGCCGAGCAGGTGGCCTTCAACCTGTTTCAGCATCTGTCTTACGCGCCGCAGAAAGCCTTCCAGTGGATAGCTTCGCCACGAGCTTACGACCAACTGTGCGGATTTCATATGCTGACACGCCTGTTTATGAACGGACAGGAGCCTAACGAGCGCGGCATCAACGAGTTTCTCGACCAGTCGCTGTGTGCCTTGCAAGGGTCGTCCATGGCCGTTCGCAAGGCAGCCATGCAGAGCGTCCAGCGCTTCTCGGAGCTGGGTGTCGTCTACGAACGGTTGGCAAAAAGTGCGCTTAAAAGCATCAATTTAGAACTTTTATAGATTATTATAGCCCGTTTCTGAAGAATTTATTGTAATTTTGTGCGGTTTTAAACCAATTAACCACATAAAATGAAAGAAAGCATCAAAGTGTCGGTACGTAACATACTGACCAACTATTTGGAACTGAACAAGTTCCGAAAGACCCCTGAGCGTTATGCCATCCTTGATGCCGTCTACAGCACAACGGGGCATTTTACGCTGGAGGAACTGGGCGACAAGCTTCTGGAAGAACAGAACTTCCCAGTCAGCCGAGCCACCTTGTACAACACCCTGAAGCTCTTTATGGAGCTACGGCTGGTCATCAGGCATCGCTTTCAGGGCTCAACGAAGTACGAAGCCTGCTATGTTAACAGCGGCCACTCGCACCAGATATGCACGATGTGTGGCAAGGTGACTGAAATCAAGTCGCCACAAATCAGCGAGGCCATCGACATGATGCACCTGAAGCGCTTTCGCTGCGATGGCTACACGCTCTACATCTATGGCATCTGCAGCACCTGTCAGGCCAAGCTGACGCGCAAGGCCACTAAGGAGAAGAAACAAAACAACAAACACAAATAAACAACAATGAATCAAGGTAAAGTTGATGTCCTGCTGGGTTTACAGTGGGGCGACGAAGGAAAAGGAAAGGTCGTGGACGTGCTCACGCCTCAGTATGATGTGGTGGCCCGCTTCCAGGGCGGTCCCAATGCCGGTCACACGCTGGAGTTTGAAGGTCAGAAATACGTGCTGCGCTCCATCCCCTCCGGCATTTTCCAGGGTGGCAAGGTCAACATCATCGGCAATGGTGTCGTGCTGGCCCCCGATTTGTTTATGGACGAGGCGAAGGCCCTGGAGGCCAGCGGCCACGAGCTCAAGAGCCGTCTGCACATCTCCAAGAAGGCCCATCTCATCATGCCCACCCACCGTGTGCTCGATGCTGCCTACGAGGCTCAGAAGGGCAAGAACAAGGTGGGCACGACGGGCAAGGGCATTGGCCCCACCTATACCGACAAGGTGTCGCGCAACGGCTTGCGTGTCGGCGACATCCTCGACCGTTTCGACGAGAAGTATGCCGCCCACAAGGCCCGTCATGAGGCCATTCTCCGTTCGCTCAACTACGACTACGATATTACGGAGGTCGAGAAGAAATGGCTGGAGGGTGTTGACTATCTTCGCCAGTTCCATCTGGTAGACTCCGAGCACGAGCTCAACCAGCTGTTGCGCGACGGCAAGAGCGTGCTCTGCGAGGGAGCCCAGGGCACCATGCTCGATGTCGACTTCGGTTCCTATCCCTTCGTTACCTCGTCGAACACCATCTGTGCCGGTGCTTGCACCGGTCTGGGCATCGGCCCCAACAAGATAGGCGAGGTGTATGGCATCATGAAGGCTTACTGTACGCGTGTCGGTGCCGGTCCGTTCCCCACCGAACTGTTCGATGAGACGGGCAAGCGCATCCGCGACCTCGGCCATGAGTATGGGGCCGTCACCGGTCGTGAGCGCCGTTGCGGATGGATAGACCTGGTGGCCCTGCGCTATAGCATCATGGTCAACGGCGTCACCCAGCTCATCATGATGAAGAGCGACGTGCTCGACGGTTTCGACACCATCAAGGCCTGCACAGCCTATCGTGTGAATGGTGAGCTGACGCGCGATTTCCCCTACGACATCGAGCAGGGCATTGAGCCCGTCTACGAGGAGCTGCCCGGCTGGCAGACCGACATGACGCAGTTTACCAGCGAGGAGCAGTTTCCCAAACAGTTCACCGACTACATCCACTTCCTGGAAAAGGAACTGGAGACTCCCATCAAGATAATCAGCATTGGCCCCGACCGTGCACAAACCATCGTAAGACATTAAATGGCACAGAAACCTTCTATTCCCAAAGGAACGCGCGACTTCGGCCCCGTGGAGATGGCCAAGCGCAACTATATATTCAATACCATTCGTGAGGTGTATGCCCTCTATGGCTTCCAGCAGATAGAGACGCCGGCCATGGAGACGCTGCAGACGCTCATGGGCAAGTATGGCGAGGAGGGCGACAAGCTGCTCTTCAAGGTGCTCAACAGCGGCGACTTCCTGTCGAAGACCACCGATGCCGAGCTGCAGGAGCGTAACGCCCTGCACCTGGCTGCCAAGCTGTGTGAAAAGGGACTGCGCTACGACCTGACGGTGCCCTTCGCCCGCTATGTGGTGATGCACCGCGAGGAGTTGCAGCTGCCCTTCAAACGCTACCAGATACAGCCCGTCTGGCGTGCCGACCGTCCGCAGAAAGGCCGCTATCGTGAGTTTTACCAGTGCGACGCCGACGTGGTGGGCTCCGACTCGCTGCTCAACGAGGTAGAGTTGATGCAGATAGTCGACGAGGTGTTCACCCGTCTGGGCATCCGCGTACAGATAAAGCTCAACAACCGCAAGGTGCTCTCCGGCATTGCCGAAGTCATCGGTGCCGCCGACAAGATAGTCGACATCACCGTGGCCATCGACAAGCTCGACAAGATAGGCATCGATGCCGTCAACGACGAGCTGCGTGCCGACGGCCTTAGCGAGGAGCAGCTTGCCAAGCTGCAACCCATCATCCTGCTCGAAGGCTCAAACGCCCAGAAGCTCGACACCATAGCCCGTGTGCTCAAGGACAGCGAGACTGGTCAGAAGGGTGTCGACGAGCTGCGCTTCATCCTCGCTACGCTGGGAGCCGTAGGCGAGGGTGGTGACGGCCAGCACGCCCCGCTGTTGCGCAACGAGATAGCCCTTGACCTGACGCTGGCCCGTGGACTGAACTACTACACGGGTGCCATCTTCGAGGTCAAGGCCCTCGACGTGCAGATAGGCAGCATCACCGGTGGTGGCCGCTACGACAACCTGACTGGTATCTTCGGTATGCCGGGACTTTCGGGTGTGGGCATCTCGTTTGGTGCCGACCGCATCTACGACGTGCTCAACCAGCTCGACCTCTATCCTAAGGACTCCGTCACCTCCACCCAGCTGCTGTTTATCAACTTCGGCGAGCACGAGGCCATGTACTGCCTTAATATTATAAATAAGGTACGCGCGCGAGGCATTCGTGCCGAGCTCTATCCCGACGCGGTGAAGATGAAGAAGCAGATGTCCTACGCCAATGCCAAGCAGATACCCTTCGTGGCCCTGGCTGGCGAGAACGAGATAGCTGCCGGCAAGATAACGCTGAAGAACATGTTGACCGGCGAGCAGCAGCTGCTGTCGCCCGACGAGATAGACATTGAATAATGATAGGTGATGGGTGATAGGTGGTGGCTATATGTGACACTGTTCACCACCAACAACCACCCATCACCCAACACCTAACACTCCCCCAACCCCCAACCCCAATAATTTATGAAGCGAATACTCCTTGCACTTACGGCTCTGCTGGTGCTGACATCGATGACGCAGGATCGCGTGACCACCATTTTCATCATCGGCGACTCGACGGCCGCCAAGAAAGACCTCTCGAAGGGTGAGCCCGAACGCGGGTGGGGCATGGCCCTGCAATGCTATTTCGACCCCGCTTGGGTGCGTGTCGACAACCATGCCGTCAATGGCCGCTCGTCGAAGAGTTTTATTGCCGAGGGCCGCTGGGACAAGGTGCTCTCTCTGCTGCGCCCCGGCGACTATGTCATCATCCAGTTTGGCCATAACGACGAGAAGCCCAAGGCCGACCGTCACACCGACCCCGGCTCGACCTTCGACTACAACCTGGCCAGGTTTGTCCGTGAGACCCGCGAGCGTGGCGGCATCCCCGTGCTGATGAATCCCGTCGTGCGCCGCAACTTTGCCAAGAAGGCTGTCAAGAACGACGACGACGAGGCCCTGCGCGCCACCACCTTCAAGGATGGCGGCCAGGTCGTGGAGGGCGACTCGCTCATCGACACCCACAAGCTCTATGCCGTGGCTCCGCGCGACGTAGCCCAGCGCATGAACTGCCTCTTTGTTGATGCCACCCGCATCACCCACGACCTGGAGCAGTCGCTGGGTGTCGAGGGCTCTAAGAAGCTCCACATGTGGTATCGCCCCGGCGAGCATCCCGCCATCCCCGCCGGTCGTCAGGACAACACCCACTACAACATCTATGGAGCCCATGAGGTGGCCCGCCGGCTGGCCGATGCCCTCTGTGAGCAGGTGCCCCTGCTCTCGAAATACCGCGCCGACGACAAGCCCTGCCGCATGGAGCAGCCGTAGTCCCTCCTCTCAGTCTGAAACCTTAGGCAGCCCAGACTTTTACTTTGGGCTGCCCAAACTCCTACTTTGGGCTGTCCAAACCTGCACTTTGGGCTGCCCAAACTCAACGGTCACACGGTGTGACCTTCTGCTTTCCCCGTACCTCCGCGCCGCTAACACGCATACCTCTGTGGCGGCTGCCGCTTGCCGCCGTCTTATAAAAGAAGTTAAAAGCCTTAAATTATATATATCGTTTGGGTTGTTTTAACTAACTTTGCACCTGCATAGACATGTTTCAACCAATACGCTGGAAGGAAAGTAAGCGCAGTAAAAAATATGTTGTTTCCTGTTTCTTACGTAAATACACAGATACTTTTACCCAGGAGTAAGGGACGAAGGAGGATGTAATCAGAAAAGTAGATACACAGACCTTTTTATTCTTATGCGTAAAGGTTTCTGAACCTATATAATAACCAGAAGGATGTTTAGACGATGTTTAATTAGTGGAAAAAAACAGAGAAAAAGTTGGCGATATGTTTTTTTCTCTGTATCTTTGCCCTTGAAATCCATTAATTCTAACAAATACGATTACGAACATGAAGAAGAAGTTTATTTGCGCCGTTTGTGGATATATCTACGAAGGCGACGCTGCCCCTGAGAAGTGCCCCATCTGTAAGGCTCCCGCCTCGAAGTTCTCTGAACTGAAGGAGGAGGGCGAGACCACCTACGCCACCGTCCATCGCCTGGGCGACGGCAAACTGGAGGGTGTGCCCGAGGAAATGATTCAAGAGCTGCGCAACAACTATATGGGTGAGTGCGGCGAGGTAGGCATGTATCTGGCCATGGCCCGTCAGGCCGACCGCGAGGGCTATCCTGAGGTGGCCGAGGCTTTCAAGCGCTATGGCTTGGAGGAGGCCGTGCATGCCGCCCAGTTTGCCGAGCTGCTCGGCGAGGTGGTGTTCGACACGAAGACCAACCTGGAAAAGCGTGCCGCCGCAGAGCATGGTGCCTGCGCCGACAAGTTTGAGCTGGCCAAGCAGGCCAAGGCCATGGGCTTCGATGCCATCCACGACATGGTTCACGAGGCTGCCAAGGACGAGGCACGCCACGGTGCCGGCTTCGCTGGCCTGCTGAAGCGTTACTTTGGCAAGTAAAAAGGCAATAAAATCGAAGAAAAGTCGTTTTATCAGCGTATGATGAAACGACTTTCTTTTTTTATAGCGCTGGCGGCCGCCTTGCTGGTGGCATGCAGCGACAACGACTCGTTTAGCAGCAGCACGGGCAACCAGCTGACCTTTGAGACGGACACCGTCAAGTTTGACACGCTGTTCAGCACCGTGCCGTCGGCCACCGAGACCTTCTGGGTGTACAACCATTCGGGCGACGGCATCCGCATACAGACCGTCAGGCTGGAGCGCGGCAACCAGTCAGGATTCCGCGTCAACGTTGACGGCACCTATCTCGACCCCGTGGGCAACGACTTCGAGGTGCGCAAGGGCGACAGCCTGCTGGTGTTTGTCGAGGTGACCACCCGTGAGAACCATGCCACCGATCCACAGCTCGTCGAGGACAACCTGCTGTTCACCCTGGAGAGTGGGGTGCAGCAGCGGGTCAACCTGCGTACCCACAGCTGGGATGCCAAGAAGATAAGCAACCTGGTCATTGAGCGCGACACGCTGATAGAGACCACCGAACCGCTGGTGGTCTATGGTGCTGGCATCATGGTGGACGAGGGGGCCACGCTGACCCTCCGCAATACCACCCTGTATTTCCACGACGGGGCCGGCATAGAGGTGAACGGCCGCCTGGTGGCTGAAGGCTGCACGCTGCGTGGCGACCGTCTGGACCACATGTTCGACTACCTGCCCTACGACCGTGTGCCCGCCCAGTGGGGTGGGGTGACCATGACGCCGACATCGGCGGGCAACACGCTGACAAACTGCGAGATACGCAATGCTACCAATGCCCTTGTGTGCGACAGTACCGATGTGCAGCTGACGGCTACCATTATCCACAACAGCGGCGGAGTGGGCCTGTGGGCTACCGACGCTGAGGTGGCACTGAGCTACTGCCAGCTGACCAACACCATGGGCGACTGTCTGCGCCTGGAGGGCTGCCAGGCAGTGGTCGACCACTGCACGCTGGCACAGTTCTACCCCTTTACGGCCAACCGGGGGGCAGCGCTGCGCTTCACCACCACCAAGCAGCCGCTGCTGCTCGTATGCACCAACACGCTGGCTACGGGCTACGACGACGATGTGGTGATGGGCGAGCAGCCGGATTCGACCATCGTGTTCGACTACCGCTTTGAGGACTGCCTGCTGCGCACCCCTGAGGTGAAGGACACAGTGCGCTTTAAGCGCATACTCTGGGAGACGGCCAAGGACAGCATACAGGGTACAAAGCATTTCCGTACCATAGACGAGGAAAACCTCTACTACGATTTCCGCCTCGACAGCATCTCACCCGCCTTCCAGAAAGGCATCGGATGTCTGTAGACGGTGACATGCGGGCAAATACGAACGTTCCCTGTTATTTCACGACTACGGATTTCACGAATTATACGAATTAACCGATGTGGCATACCCCTATGATTCGTGATATTCGTAATCCGCTTATTGGTGTGGAACGAGATAGTGGGACATTCGTATAATTCGTGATATTCGTAGTCGTCAAATGCGATAGGATGTGTTCTTCTTAGCGGATTATGTGTCGCGCAAAACGAGGGGCAGAACGTGCAAAATGGCAAAAAGCGCAAAAAAACGAGCTTTCTTCTTGGCCGTTCTGATTTTTATTGCTAACTTTGTGACCGAATATATTCACCTATTTAATAATTACTAAAACAAATGGCTAAAATTGTAACCTTAGGCGAGATAATGCTCCGCCTTTCTCCTAACGGCAACGACCGTTTCATCCAGAGTGAATCATTCCGCATCATCCCCGGCGGTGGTGAAGCCAACGTGGCTGTATCGGTGGCCAACTACGGCCACGAGGCTTACTTTGTCAGCAAGCTGCCCAAGCACGAGATTGGTCAGATTGCCGTCAATGCCCTGCGTCGCTATGGCGTCAACACACAGTTCATTGCCCGTGGTGGCGACCGTGTAGGTCTGTACTATGCTGAGACGGGTGCCTCGATGCGTCCCTCAAAGGTTATCTACGACCGTGCCCACAGCTCCATCGCCGAGGCCGACCCCAAGGACTTCGACTTCGATGCCATCATGGAAGGTGCCGCCTGGTTCCACTGGTCGGGCATCACCCCCGCCATCAGCGACAAGGCTGCCGAACTGACCAAGCTGGCTTGTGAGGCTGCCAAGCGCCACGGCGTGACCGTCAGCGTAGACCTGAACTTCCGCAAGAAGCTGTGGACCTCGGAGAAGGCTATCAGCATCATGCGCCCCCTGATGCAGTATGTCGATGTGTGCATCGGCAACGAGGAGGATGCAGAGCTCTGCCTTGGCTTCAAGCCCGATGCTGACGTGGAGGGTGGCAAGACCGATGCTGCCGGCTACGAGGGCATCTTCCGTCAGATGAAGGAGGAGTTTGGCTTCAAGTATGTCGTCTCTACGCTGCGCGAGAGCTTCTCGGCTACGTTCAACGGCTGGAAGGCCCTCATCTACGACGGCAAGGAGTTCTACCAGTCAAAGCGCTATGAAATCAATCCTATCATCGACCGCGTAGGTGGTGGCGACTCGTTCTCGGGTGGTCTCATCCACGGTCTGCTGACCAAGCCGACACAGGGCGAGGCCCTGGAGTTTGCCGTGGCTGCCAGTGCCCTGAAGCACACCATCAATGGCGACTTCAACCTGGTGGGTGTCGACGAAGTAGAGTCGCTTGCCGGTGGTAACGCCAGCGGACGCGTTCAACGCTAATCTATGGTGATGAAACAATTTGAATACAAGGTGTTATCCTCTATCGTAGGCACCGAGAAGAAGCTCAATAAGCTCGGTTACGAGGGGTGGGAACTGGTGGCTGTCTTTGACTGTCGCCTTTACCTGAAGCGGGAGTACCGCGAGCAATAACTTGTAAAATCGTAAAATAGTAAAATCGTAAAATGGCAAAGTTTGATAAGATTGCAGTATTAAAGAAGATTGGGGATACCGGCATGGTTCCCGTGTTCTATCACAAAGACCTGGAGACCTGTAAGAACGTGGTCAAGGCCTGCTACGAAGGTGGCGTACGCGCCTTCGAGTTTACCAACCGTGGCGACTTCGCACAGGAGGTGTTCGGCGAACTGGTGAAGTGGGCCGACAAGGAGTGCCCCGAACTGGCACTGGGCATCGGCTCGGTAGTCGATGCACCCACCGCCGCTATGTACATCCAGCTGGGTGCCTGCTTCGTCGTTGGCCCGCTGTTCAACCCCGACATCGCTCCCGTCTGCAACCGCCGTCTGGTGCCCTACTGCCCCGGCTGCATGACCGTCAGCGAGATAGGCAAGGCTCAGGAGCTGGGCTGCGACCTGACGAAGGTGTTCCCCGGCGACGTTGTTGGCCCGAACATGGTGAAGGGTCTGAAGGCTCCCATGCCCTGGTCGAAGATTATGGTCACCGGCGGTGTGGCTCCCGAAGAGGAGAACCTCAAGAGCTGGTTCAAGGCCGGTGTCTACTGCGTAGGCATGGGCTCGAAGCTCTTCCCGAGTGACAAGGTGAAGGCTGGCGACTGGCAGTATGTGACCGACAAGTGCAAGGAAGCACTCGGTTATGTGGCTAAGGCTCGCGCTTAACCCCTTTTAAATGAAGAATGAAGAATGAAAAATGAAGAATCGGGCTTCCGCCCGTATAGGCTCCCCAGTTTGCGAGGTGGCAAATTCTTCATTCTTCATTCTTCATTCTTCATTTTACTATTCTTTGTTGTCCTTGCTGCCTGCTCCTCTGATGGTAGCAAACCCTTCATCCTGCATTCTTCATTCTTCATTTCCACAGACAGCGTGGTGGACAAGCTGAACGCACGCTCTTATGCCTACCACTACCGCAACATCGACTCCACCGAGCACTATGCCCGCCAGGTGTTCAGCATGCCCGATGCCGACGACGACCAGCGTGCCGAGGCCCTTAACAACCTGGCCTTTGTCAGCTTGGCGCGCATGGACTACGACCAGGCGCAGCAACAGCTGGAGCAGGCCCTGGCGCTGACCGACAACTATCTGGAACTGCTGGTGGCTGAGGTGCAGCTGATGCGCCTCTGTCAGCGGCGGTCGGACAATCGTGCCTTCTACGAGCACCGTGAGCAGGCCACCAAGCACCTCAACCGTATTGACGAGGAGCGTGGCCTGCTGACAGAGCACCAGCGCCGTCGGCTGATATATGCCGAGAGCGAACTGGCCATTGTCAACTCCACCTATTATTATTATGTCGGCTTGGAGCGGCAGTCGGTGGAAGCCCTGCAGGGGCTGAACCTCGACGAGATGCGCCACGACACGGCCCAGTATCTGAACTATCTGTATAATGTCGGGGCTGGTGGAGTGCTGACCGAGGGCACCCCGGAGGACATCTTCCACGAAGAGGTGAGCTATCTCAACCGCTGTCTGGCCGTCAGCCTGCGCCACCACTATCCTTATTTCGAGGCACAGGCTAAGGAGGGACTGGCCGAGCATACGGCCGACATCGGACTGGCCGAGGAGGCCCTCGACATCTTCAGCCATTATGGCGACATCTACCAGACGGCCGGTGCCTACCGCACACTGGCTTCGTGCTGTCATGCCCTGGGCGACGACCAGCAGGCGCTGGAATACCTGCACCAGGCACTGGCCGACTCCATCATCAATCAGGCACCTGACCTGGTAGCCAGCATCCGCGAACAGCTGTCGGTGGCCTACTCAGCCGTCAACGACAAGGCGGCCAGCGACTACAACCGCAACATCTACATCGACCTGCAGGAGCAGACACGACAGGACCGTGAGCTGGAAGCCCGTGCCGGTCAGCTGGACAAGGCCATCCGCCAGCTCAACGGCATGCTGATAGCCGTGGTAGGGGCCATCGTGCTGTTGCTTTTCCTGCTGTGGTTCTTCAATCGGCTGAATCGCCGAAACGAGGAAGACCGTCAGCTCGACGAACTGCTGGAGCAGAAAAACGAGGAGGTTGCCGAGGCCCGTCTGCGTGTGGAGCGCCTGGAACGCAGCCATCTGGAGCAGCGTGCCAAGGTGTCGCTGGCCGTCAGCATCACGCCGTTCATTGACCGCATCGTCTATGCTATCTCCCGACTTGATGTGGCCCCCAGCTCACCACAGGCCGCCCCCGAAAATAGTCCATTAGTCCAATCGGCCAATAGCCAAATCGACTATCTTCGTGAGCTGACCGACAAGATAAACGAGCAGAACGAGCTGCTGACGCAATGGATACAGCTGCGCCAGGGCGAGCTGCGCCTGCACATCGAGAGCTTCCCGCTGCAGCCGCTATTCGACCTCGTGGCCCGTGGCAAGGCCAGTTTCGACATGAAGGGCATCACCCTCGACGTGCTACCCACGGAGGCCACCGTCAAGGCCGACCGCGTGCTGACGCTGTTTATGCTCAACACGCTGGCCGACAATGCCCGTAAGTTTACCAGTCAGGGAGGCACGGTCACCATTAGCGCCGACGAGCAGCCCGACTGGGTGGAGCTGTCAGTCAGCGACAACGGCTGCGGCATGGACGACGAACAGCTGGCACATGCCTTCGACCATAAGGTGACGGGCGGTCATGGCTTCGGACTGATGAACTGCAAGGGCATCATAGAGAAGTACCGCAAACTGAGCCACCTGTTCAGTGTCTGCCAGATAGCCGCCGAGAGCAGGGTGGGCGAGGGCACCCGCATCCGCTTCCGGCTGCCAAAGGGCATAAGGCGCGTCATCCTGCTGCTGGCCATGCTGACGCCCCTGGCCGCTCAGGGTGCTACGAGGCAGACGGCCGACTACCTGTCGCAGGCCCACATCTATGCCGACTCGGCCTATTTCAGCAATGTCAACGGCACCTATGGCCGTACGTTGCAGTTTGCCGACTCGTGCCGCATGTACCTCAACCAGCACTACCGGCAGCTGCGTCCGCACGGTCGGCTGCTGATGACGGAGGCCGGCGACGACGAGGCGGGTCTGCCTGCCGAGATACAGTGGCTGCACGACAGTCTGGACATTAACTACCAGCTAATACTCGACATACGCAACGAGAGCGCCGTGGCCGCACTGGCCCTCCACGAGTGGGCGCTCTATGCCTACAACAACAAGGTGTACACCCAGCTGTTCAAGGAGCTGTCGGCCGACAACACGTTGGCCGACTACTGCCGCACCATGCAGCAGTCGCAGGCCAACAAGCGCATAGCCGTCATCCTGCTCATCGTCATCCTGCTGCTCATCGTGCCTGCCTACTACATGCTCTACTATCGCCACCGCCTCTACCGTCGCCACCGCCGCGAGCGCATGCAGCTCGACAACATCGAGATGGCTGACGACGAGCTGCGGCGGGCAGAACTGGAGGCGTCGCGACTGCATGTGGCCAATGCCGTGCTCGACAACTGCCTCTCGACACTCAAGCACGAGACGATGTACTACCCCTCGCGCATCCGCCAGCTGGTGGACAGTGGCGACTACGGCTCGCTGGGCGAGGTGACACACTACTACCGCGACCTCTATGCCATGTTGTGCGAGCAGGCCACCCACCAGCTCGACCAGGTGAAGCTGCACGTCAGCAGGCTGGAACTCTATGGGCAGCCGCTGCTGGGCGATGCCGACATGCTGCGCTACCTCTTTGAATTGCTGCCCGGCGAGGTCGTCGCCGAACGAAAGGACGACAAATACGTGCTGTTCAGCATCCGGCTGACTGCCGAGCCCTCGGTCTTCGACCGCCTGCTGTGTCGCCAGATAGTGCGCGACCACGGCGAGGCCACCCATCGCCGAGGCTGTGGCATCAGCATCAGCACGCACGAGGCACTGGTCACGCTGCCACTTTCTAAATAATCTATTATGATTGTTATGTCGTAATATCGTAATATCGTTAAATCGTCAAATAGTAAAATGGACCACTTCAAGCTGATTATCGTAGAGGATGTGCCCCTCGAACTGAAAGGCACGGAGGGTATCGTGCGCAACGAGATACCCGAGGCGGAAATCATTGGTACTGCCGCCGACGAGGCCGCCTACTGGCGACTCATCAAGCAGCAGCGTCCCGACTTGGTGCTGCTCGACCTCGGACTGGGCGGCTCCACCACCGTGGGCGTGGAAATATGCCGGCAGACCAAGGAGATGTATCCGCAGGTGAAGGTGCTCATCTTCACGGGCGAGATACTCAACGAGAAACTATGGGTCGACGTGCTCGATGCCGGTGCCGACGGCATCATACTCAAGAGCGGCGAACTGCTGACACGGGCCGACGTGCGTGCCGTCATGGAGGGCAAGCAGCTGGTGTTCAACGAGCCCATACTGAAGAAGATAGTAGAGCGCTTCAAGCATGCCGTCAGCGCACAGCTGGCACGCCAGGAGGCACTCATCAACTACGAGATAGACGAGTACGACGAGCGCTTCCTGCGCCACCTGGCACTGGGCTACACCAAGGAGCAGATAACCGGTCTGCGCGGCATGCCCTTCGGCGTGAAGAGCCTGGAGAAGCGGCAGAACGAGCTCGTAAAAAAACTCTTCCCCTCCGGCGAGAGCGTCAATGCCACCCGTCTGGTGGTGCGTGCCCTGGAGCTCCGCATACTCGACATTGACAACCTGATGCCCGACACCAACTAAGATGCCCGAAAGACGTGTGTTGCCCATCGCGGCTGTGGCCATCGTCGTAGCCCAGCTGCTGCTCGTACTCGTGTCGTGGGTCTGGAGTGCCGCCATGCCTGCCAGTGGTGTACGCTCCCTGCTCAGTAGTGAGGGCATACGCTGGTTTCTGGGTCACCTCTCGCACATGCTGGCGACACCCGTGCTGGTGTGGCTGCTCCTGCTGGCCATGGCCTGGGGCGCCTTTCGCCACAGCGGACTGCCACAGCTCTTTACCGCCGACCATGACGACGGCCAACGCTCGCCCGCCGGCTCCTGGCTTCAGAGCTATCGCATGCGCCGTGCCGTCATGCTCACCGTCGCCCTGCTGCTCGTCTATGTCGTCGTCGTGCTGCTGCTGACCGTCGTGCCCCATGCCGTGTTGCTGTCGGCCACGGGCCATCTGTGGCCGTCGCCCTTCTCGGCCAGCCTGGTGCCGCTGGTGGCTTTCGGCATCCTGCTGGCCAGCGTGGTCTTCGGCGTGGTGGCAGGTCGCTACGAGTCGCTGGCATCCGTCTACGACTCACTACTATCGGGTATCCGCAGCGGAGCCCCGTGGCTGCTGTTCTATGTCTTGTTAGCACAATTCTATGAGTCGCTGTGCTACGTGCTGCCCTAAAACCACCCGTTTTAGGTATTGCACGGCCCCAGTTTTCTGCGTACCTTTGCAGGCAGAAAATAGAATCGTAAAGTATTTGTTTAGTTTAGTTTTTACAGTAAAGGGTCTGCCGCGATGGCAGACCCTTGCTTGATTAGCTTGTTTTATTCAAGATTATTTCGTACCTTTGCACCCGATTGCCCCCCTCCTCGGAACCGAGCGGTGGCACTAAGCATGCAGACGACTGAAAGACGAACGACAGATGAAGGCAACAATACCATACATAGAGCAGAAGTTTGACGAGTATAACCGCCAGATATTCGGTGGCAGGCTCCCCAAACTGCCCGTGGAGCTGAGCGATGCCAAGACATTTCTCGGCCAGTGTGTGTGTAAGAAGCGGCGGAAGCCCTTCGGCAAGACCGAACGCTACGACTTCCGGCTCCGCATCAACACCCGCCTGGATTTGCCCGAACAGGAGGTGGAGGACATCATCATCCACGAGATGATACACTACTACATCGGATACAACCAGCTGAAGGATTCCTCAGCCCACGGGCCGCTGTTTCTCGGCATCATGAACGAGATAAACCGCAAGTATGGCCGCCGCCTCACCGTGTCGCACCGAAGCACCCCCGAACAGCGCGAACAGCTGCAGGACCGGCGCAGCCGCTACCATGTCATTGCCGTGATTACCTTCCACGACGGCCGTACGGGCATCAAGGTGCTGCCGCGAGTGCTTCGGAGCATCCTCCACTATTACAATCATGTGCTGGCGAGCAGGGACATCGCCTCCATACAGCTCTACATGAGCAACAACGTCTTCTTCAACCGCTATCCCAACTCGTCAGCCCTGAAGGTCCACTTCCTCGAGGCTGACGACATCAGCAGCCACTTAGAGGGTGCCGAAAGGATGGCCTGCGACGGCAGGACAATCCAAAGACAAGCGCACAGGGGGACAGACTCCGTGTGAGATAACCAGTATGTTACAACCATATTAATCATATATGACCCTTACACTGAAAATACAACTCCGTGGCATCAAGCAGCCACCCGTATGGCGCCGGATAGTCATCCCCGCCTCGTTCACGTTCCACAACCTGCATGAGACCATCCAGGAGGCCTTCGACTGGAGGGACTATCATCTGTACCAGTTCGAGAAAAGTCCGTTTGACAACGGCTGGACTGTGAAGATTCCCGACAAGTCGGACGAGGAACTCGGCTATGATGTTAGCGACGCCAAGAAGACGTTGGTGTCGGCATTCCTCCGTAAGATGGAGCTGAAGAAGCTTGTCTATGTCTATGACTTTGGCGACAGTTGGGTACACGACATCACCGTTGAGAGTATCGACGAGAAGGCCACCCTTTCGCACCCCATCTGCCTGGCCGGAAAGGGGGCCGCCCCTCACGAAGACTGCGGAGGCATCTACGGATATGAGAACATCAAGCGGCTCTTCGCTGAAGACCCCGACGGCGAGGAGACACAGGAATATCGCCGATGGCTGGGACTGGACGACGACGAGGAGTTCGACCCCAAACGATTCGACATCGACGAACTGAACGAGCGGCTGGAAGGCATACAAGTGCGGACGCGACTCAGCGAGGACAAGGCGTGGAAGAAACTGACAAAGAGCGTCACCCTGCTCGACACGATGAAGGACCTGAATGAGGGCGACATCGTTGACTTTGCCGAAGACCTCCACCTGAAGATTGACAGAGGCATCAGTCTGAAAAAGATAAAGCAGGCCTACGCTCAGGCCATACTCGACAATCCGCTGAAGGTGCTGCGCCTCCTGCCGCTGGAGGACCTGTGCATTATTGAAAAGCTGAAGGATGGCAAGGATGGTCCCAACGTGGTGGACGTATATAATGACTATCGTCAATACCTGCTGGTGTACTATGGTATGGCCGACGAGATAGACGACAGCGACGGCCGTCACTACCTGCGCTTTGGCGATGACTTCCGTGACGCCGTAACACCTATCATCAAACAAGTGACAGACGATATGATGGTACATACTCGTGTCACCATCGAGAGCTATGTCGAGGGCTTGGCCAACCTTTACGGACAGGTCAGCCGCCGTCAGGTGAAGGAGACGCTGGTGCGCTTACACCAGGCTCGTGACATGGATGCCGCAGAGGACACCCTGAGCATGACCCATCTCATGTCGGTGCTATTCACATGGATGGGACACGAGTCTGCCAGCCCTATGGAGGAGCAAAACGACGACACTTACCTCTATCTCTCACGCTATGGATGGGATACGCCCAAAGACCTTGAACGCGAGAGGCTGAAATACAATCTGCCGTCTGACAAATACCGCGAGTTCACTGAAAAGGAAATCCTTTGTGCGGCCCGTTCTCCCATCCCTCTCATTCCCAATCCGAAGCAAGAGGCCTTCGCCCGGATGCTGACCGACGTTCTGGGCATGAACGAATGGGAGGTCATAGAGACCTGTCACGACCTCTGGTATCATGCGATGCACGAAGGCGATGAGGACGAAGACCTGATGTCGGCATCCCAGTATTTCATCGACTACGTCTTGGGTTCTATAGATGTCACTCCCGAAGAGCATGAAAAAGCACTGTCCCTGCTTGCCGACTATCTCAACAACATGCCCCACTGGCAGATGCGTGGCTTTACGCCCAGTGACACCATGAAGTCGCCCGACGCCAAGCATCACTCCAACGCGCCCTCCCGCAGGCTAAGACAAACAGAAGATGTTACTGACGATTTCCCTTGGCTCGGAGGTCCGATGCAGCCGTATATCGCCCCCAAGAAGGTGGGGCGCAACGACCCCTGTCCCTGTGGCAGCGGAAAGAAATACAAGAACTGCTGCGGAAGGGGTAGCTGATTGTGTAAACACCAAGACTGGTCAAGGACAAAAACCGCAACTCTGTTTCCAAGGTGTATGAGTGCTCCCAGTAGTATCAAAATGGCACTGAAGTCACTACAGGACAAAGAGTTTCTGTTCTACGATGCCAAACAAGGCTATATGGTTTATGACAGGTTCTTTGGTATGTGGCTTAAGAGACTGGCTGGCCTGTAGGTTTGTTCACCATATTCGATAAACGCCGCCGCACCTCACGGTGCAGCGGCGTTCAGACTTTAATTCTCGTGCCGCCACAACCCTCACGGGCCCCACGGCGACACACATATTTATTAACCTTTAAACCAAAACTCCTCACGCCAACTCTGGGCGTGGGATGCCTTTTTTTAGAGGAGGGTGGAGTGAGATTACTACTCTCGCAGCCTCACTTTTCTCACCGCCTCGAATTATTATTTCTTATTTAGCCCGAAGGCCGCATTTCCTCCTTTTTTCTTTAGGCTGGTGGCCCAAAGGCCACCAGCCGCAGGCTGCCGTGGCTTTCAAACTTTCAGAAACCTGACCACGGCAGCCGAAAGAGGGTAGGGCTTAGAAGCCGAACATGTTGGGTTCGGGTTCGGGGTCGAAACTGGGTGAAAGGACTTGTCCGCCTCCGTATTCGCCTCCAAGTTCAGGGCTTGAAGCCAAAAAATGGTTGTACTCTATTTTAACTACTTCTAAAACAGGATTGATATATTCTTTCTTCATAACTATTACTTTCTTATTTGATGATAACTTTCTTTCCATTCACAATGTAAAGACCCTTTGAAGGCTGTGCTATGCGCTGACCATTCAAGTTGTAGAATTCACTATTCTCTTTATTAGTCTTCACAGTGTCTATGCTTGTGACAACATCGCTTGATTCATTACCGTCACTGTTAAAGTCAAGAGATGGAGCACTGATGACCTCGTCAAACTGCAGGTAGGCTTTGCCTGCAGGCACGGTTGCAGCTGTAGCATTAACCTTCAAGAAAGTAGCATTTCCACCACTCACACCAAGCACGTACTTTGTCTTTCCACTCTCTGCGGAAACAACAGAACCGTCACCAGCCTTTAACTTATTGGCAGATACATCGGTCGTGCTTCCACCAGCCAACGGGATATAGAACGTTGTGCTGGCAGTTCCCTTAATAAGTAGCGGAGTGTTGGCAGGCACAGTGCCCTCCATTTGAGCTTTCGTCAGTGCGGAACCTTCATGACCCGTAACGATATAAGCCTCAATACCAGTCAAATCACCAAAAGCAAGTGCCTTGTCTGATACAAATGTAGCCCACTCGTAAGCACTTACGGGGATATTTACGTCAGAAACGGTAATGCCATAAATGTTGAACGTTCCATCACCATCAATTGTGTGGAGAATAACCTCGGTTTCACTACCAGTATAAGTATAAGTCATTTTACCCATATCATAGGTAGAGCTTTTAAGTGTTGCAACGTCTGAACCACCAATCTTCATACCCAGTTCTCGTTCTTTCCCACTTTTGCCAGTCATACCATACACGGTAATAATGCAGTTGCCACCGACTTTAAATTTGACATATTTTGACGTTCCTTCGGCATCCTTGTTTAGTTTGATTCGATTGCTCGACGAAATTCCATCAAAGGTCTGAGAACTGCCATCAACAGTGCCATTGCATATTTCCAGATTGTTTATGATTGTAGCTATTGTATAATCTCCTGTATCAACGCTTCCAGCACTCCAAATATTGTTTGTAACAGCTGACAAGGTTGGAATTGCTCCAACATTGACCTGAGCAAATGAAGAAGTAGCAGTCTTTTCGCCAGTGGCATTTTCATTTGTCACAACACAATAGAAATAAACAGTGGTCTCTGCATCAGCAGCGGGAGCTGTATAAGAATAAGAAGCGGTAGTTGCACCAGAAATAGCCTCTGCGCCAGTTGTAGATGCAGACGTGTTGCGATACCACTGGTAATCTGTCACGTGAGATGCAGAAATAGACAGTGTTGTTCCAACATTCACGTCAACATCAACAGGAGTTGTACTAAGGTCGGTATCAATAGTCGGAGAGGCTGTATCAGCTTCAGGACGAACAACGGTAACGCTGGAAATATACATTCCACCACCATTACGTTCAATAAATATTTCATTCAGATTAAAATTAGCTGTCAACGTAACTGTCTCATCTGAAAACGTATTGGTGTGCGCTGCCGATGTCAACTGATTTGTAGCCTCACCCTTAGCTGTTCTTACTAGAAAACTTCTGCTACTTCCTCCATTTGATGAGAAAGTAACAGTAACCTTATCACCTTTCTCAAACTTTTCCGAACCTGCTAATGTTAGTTTAATAGAAGCTGCTGCACCGTTCAAGTAATAAGCAGCAACATCACTAAACGTAGCATATTTGCCTTTGTCATTGTCATAATAGAAAGAACACGTACCGCCAATAGTACCTGATGCAGTTCGTGAATCCCATTTGTTTGCATCTACGCTACCAGCCGTAGTGTTCGGCAAAGTGTAACTGAAAATGGTCTTGTCTGCCCACACTGAACCTATCGACATCAGCGTAAGCGTCATTAACGTAAATAGTTTTTTTCTCATAACTGTTTTTTTAATTAGGTTAATATAAAAGTTAATTGCCTTCTGTCTGCATCATAAAGCGTCCCCGCCGTCCCTCGCGCGAACATTAATATATATACATAGCAGAAGCGTGGAACTGTGTGAGTCACATCTCCAAGTTGTGGTCCTAGGAAAACCAAATAGTAAAGATATAGATACACGCCAGCCCACGCCATACAGCGTGAACCATTGCAATCTTTGTCTTGTACTATTATTGAAATTTCCTAGGTTTCAACTTGCAAGAGCAAAGCACAACGCTTCATTTTCAATATGTCTGACAGGTGGACGAGCCACAAGTCGGGAGCAAAGGTATGAAATAATATTGTAACATCCAAGAAAAATGCCGAAAAAGTGGCTTCTGGTGTTTTTCTGGTGTTTTACCGGCAGGGACGGCCTGACTTTGGGCTGCTCAAACTGGAGGTTTGGGCTGCCCAAAGTGTGGGTTTGGGCAGCCCAAAGTCAGGCTGCGGGCTGCCGTAACGGCCGTCTACGACTCTTTATTATCGGGTATCCGCAGCGGGGCCCCGTGGCTGCTGTTCTATGTCTTGTTAGCACAATTCTATGAGTCGTTGCGCTACGTGCTGCCCTAAAACCATGCGTTTTAGGTATTGCGCGGCCCCAGTTTTCTGCGTACCTTTGCAGGCAGAAAAAAGAATCGTAAAGTATTTGTTTAGTTTAGTTTTAATAGTAAAGGGTCTGCCGCGACGGCAGACCCTTGCTCGATTAGCTTGTTTTATTCATGATTATTTCGTACCTTTGCAGCCCGTCCGGCTCAGGCTGATAACAAGGTGCTGCCGCGTGTGCTCCGAAGCATCCTCCACTATTATAATCATGTGTTGGCCAGCAGGGACATCGCCTCCATACAGCTCTACATGAGCAACAACGTCTTCTTCAACCGCTATCCTAACTCGTCAGCCCTGAGGGTGCATTTCCTGGAGGACGACGAAATCAGCAGGCACTTAGAGGGTGCCGAACGTATGACCTGCGACGGCAGGAAAATACAGCGACTTTTTGGGGGCAGATTGCGGCTACCAACCGAAAATGTCGGCGTGGGTGCCTGTCTCGAGGAACAGAAGCGTCAGTTCCCTGTCGTGCTGCTCCCATGTCATCAGCCAGTTCGGTTGGATGTGGCACTCCCATTGTCCTTTTCGGTCGCCCTTCAGTGGGTGGGGGTGGTATTCGGCGGGCAGCTTGCCAGTGGCTTTGAGCAAGTCCATAGCGTCGGTGATGAGTTTCATGTCAAGCCCACGCTTGATGCAGCGTCGGAAGTCTTTCTTGAACTGATTCGAGATGATGACTGTGTAACTCCATAGCCTACAGTCCCATTTCCTTGTAGAAATCCTTCAGCGACGCGTAGGTAGTCACACGCCCGTGTTTCACGTCATCCATTGCGGCTCTATAGTGAGCCGTCTTGGTGATGTCATGCTCCTTGGGGTTCTGCACCTTGACCGATGCCACGCCTATCAGCATCTTGCAGGCCTGCTTCACTTTCGTGACCAGGCTCTCGTCGGGAACTTGTAATACGATTGTTGCCATATTCTCTTGCGTTTTATCAGTTTGAACTTCGCATCGAACCCGCCTCCGCTCGGAATAGCTCGAATAACATTCGGCTCTTCGCTCGCTTAATCGCGGCTTTGATGCGACAAAGGTACAACTTTTCTGCGAGACAAATGCGATTTCCGCGCAAAATATCGCGCACAGGAATAATTTTCGTGCTTTGAAAGTTCCTTTCTCCTTTTTCCTTCCTCGAAAACCACACTAACTTTGCTACTTGACACCCTTCATGCTGAACGAGACGCACTGGCAAAACTAAGAAGATAGCGTCGGGACTCTTTGGCCGCCATGAAGATTTCAGTCAAGGAACACTTGATGAATGTTACGTGGTTCACAGTAGTAAAGCTGTTGTCATTAAGTCTGGAGCCTTTGCTGGCCCTGATAAGGAATCTATTAAAAAACTGATAAGCGATGTAATAGAAAAACTGAGGACATAACCTCGTGGGCTATGTCCTCGAAGGGTGGTCAGAAAGGTCCAGCTTGAATTTTGCTACGAAAGCAAATAGTTCGCGCCCTCTGACAACTGTTCTGACACTGCAAAGTTAGGAAGATTTTTCGTAACTTCCAAATAAATAACTGACTTTTTGCTTTTTACAACCCATTTTCCCCTAAAATTTCTTCCAAATGACGCACAGGGGGATGTGTGAGCCGGGGTGCGGGCTACCCGTGCCGGCAGTTGTCGTCGCAGAGGTGCCGAAGGGCAGGGACGAAGGTGCCGTTTCGTGGGGAGCAAGGTGCCGTTTCGTAGGGAGCAAGATGGCACCTTCGTGGGGCACAGGCGGACGTGTCAATCACTTTACACGCCCGTGTCAATCAGTTTACACGTCCGTGTCAATCACTTTACACGCCTGTGTAAACCCCTGTAAATATCTTCTCTTGGATTTTGGGCCGCTAAGGTCCTGAAGGCTACACATTTGCAAAGATACGAAAAAGCGAGCAGAACACCAAAAGAAAAGGCATTTTTTTTGGTTCTATGTCGTTTCACGTGGGTAGTACGATGGCGGTAGCCGCTCCCCTCCCTTCAAGGGGAGGGGTGCCCGAAGGGCGGGGTGGGGTCTGTAACTAAATCAGCGAATACATTACTGACCCCACCTCCAACTTTTCCTTTACTTTACACCCTTCATGCTGAGCGAGATGCGCTGGCGGCGCAGGTCGACGGCGGTGACACGGACGCGGACATGCTGGTGGAGGCGTACCACCTGGGTGGGGTCGCTGACATAGCGGTCGGCCAGTTGCGAGACGTGAACGAGGCCGTCCTGATGGACGCCGATGTCGACAAAGGCTCCAAACTGGGTGATGTTGGTCACGATGCCCGGCAGCACCATGCCCTCGCGGACATCGTCGATGGTCTGGATGGTGGGGTCGAACTCGAACTCCTCTATCTGTTCGCGGGGGTCGCGGCCGGGCTTCTCGAGTTCGTGCATGATGTCGGTCAGCGTGGGCAGTCCGATGTCGGCGCTGACATAGCGGCTGATGTCAAGCCCGTCGCGCAGCTCCTTGTGGGCGATGAGGTCGCCGACGCTGCACTGCTGGTCGTGGGCCATCTGCTCGACGACGTGGTAGCTCTCCGGGTGGACGGCCGAGTTGTCGAGCGGGTTCTTGGCGCCGGGAATGCGCAGGAAGCCGGCACACTGCTGGAAGGCGGCCGGTCCCAGGCGTGGCACTTTCCTCAGCTGGGCGCGACTGGTGAACGGGCCGTTCTGGCGGCGGTAGTCGACGATGTTCTGTGCCAGCTGGGGGCCGAGGCCGCTGACATAGGTGAGAAGGTGCTGGGAGGCGGTGTTCAGGTTGACACCCACGAGGTTGACACAGCTCTCCACGGTCTGGTCGAGTGAGTGTTTCAGCTTAGTCTGGTCGACATCGTGCTGATATTGGCCCACGCCGATGCTCTTGGGGTCTATCTTCACCAGTTCGGCCAGCGGGTCCATCAGTCGTCGACCGATGCTGACGGCACCGCGCACGGTGACATCCTGGTCGGGAAACTCGTCGCGGGCAGCCTTCGAGGCGCTGTAGACCGAGGCACCGTCCTCGCTGACGACGTAGACTTTGGGCTGTTGGGTGGTGGGTGATATATCACCATCACCCATCACCCAACACCCATCACCCATCGCCTCAATGACAAACTCCTTCGTCTCGCGACTGGCGGTGCCGTTGCCAATGGCGATGGCCTCGATGTGGTAGTCGCGCATCATCTGCTGTAGGTGCATGGTGGCCTGCATGCGGTGGTTGACGGGCGGGTGGGGGAAGATGGCTTCGTGGTGCAGCAGGTTGCCCTGTGCGTCGAGGCACACCACCTTGCAGCCGGTGCGGAATCCGGGGTCAATGGCCATGACGCGCTTCTGACCCAGCGGTGCCGAGAGTAGCAGCTGGCGCAGGTTTTCGGCGAAGACACGGATGGCCTCCTCGTCGGCACGCTCCTTGCTGAGGTTCATGAACTCTGTTTCTATCGACGGCAGCAACAGCCGCTTGTAGCCGTCGGCAATGGCCTCCTCGAGCAGTCGGCGGCATGCACCGCCGCCTGACGACGGGGCAGGGGGGAGGTTGCGCTTCAGCCGGCGGACGGCCTCGTCGTCGTCGATGGTCAGCTGCAGTCGCAGGATGCCCTCGTCGCAGCCCCGCCGCATGGCCAGCAGACGGTGGCTGGAGCAGCGCTTCAGGGGTTCCTCCCAGTCGAAGTAGTCGCTGTATTTCTGGGCCTCGTCGGTGTCTTTCTTGCTCTTGACCACCTTCGACACGATGAAAGCCTCGCGGCGGAAGGCCGCACGCAGCTGGTTGCGGTTGCCCTCGTCTTCACTAGTCTGTTCGGCAATGATGTCCTGAGCACCCTTGAGACAGTCGGCGACGGTGAGCCCCTCGCGTACAAAGCGCCTGGCGGCCTCCTCCGGGTGACGCTCGCGTTGCAGCATGAGCAGGGTGGCCAGTGGCTCCAGGCCCTGTTCGCGGGCTACCTGGGCACGGGTGCGCCGCTTGGGCTTGTAGGGCAGATAGATGTCTTCGAGCACGGTGCTGTCCCAGCATTGGTCTATGCGCTGCTGCATGTCGGCGGTCAGCTTGCCCTGGTCGGCGATGGTCTTGACAATGGTCTCCTTGCGCTTGGCTATCTCCTTGAGACGCTCGGCGCGGTCGCTGATGGCGGCTATCTGCACTTCGTCGAGACCACCGGTGCGCTCTTTGCGGTAGCGGGATATAAAGGGAATGGTGCAGCCCTCGTCGAGCAGCTTCAGCGTGTTCTCCACGGCATGTGCCGACAGGTGCAGCTCGGTGGCTATGAGGTGGGTGAATGTCTTCAGATGTTCCATGTTTTTCGCCCTTTTTTCTTTATTATTTATTATTTGTCGTTTGTCAGTATTCGCTGTCGCCCTTGATGCTCCTTATGTGCAGCACGATGCCTGACACGATGAGCAGCAGGCCGGCTAAGAGCAGCGTGTTCATGCTTGCCAGGCTGTCAATGCGTGTGAGCATCAGCACAAGGGTGCCTAATATAATAAGGTATATACCTATATATTGCTTGACTTTCTTCATAAAAACGTTAAATTTCAGACAAAAGTACGAAATAAAATGCAATTATTAATTGTCGAATGTCTTTTTTTTCGTAACTTTGCAGCCGCAAATTGCAAAAATAACATTATTTAATCATTTAACACAGTATGAATCAATACGAAACCGTTTTCATTTTGACTCCCGTTTTGTCTGATGAACAGATGAAGGAAACGGTCGCTAAGTTCAAGAAGGTGCTCACCGACAAGGGTGCCGAAATTGTGAACGAAGAGGCCTGGGGACTGAAGAAGATGGCTTATGCTATTCAGAAGAAATCCACTGGCTTCTACTGCCTGCTGGAGTTCAAGGCTGAGCCGTCAGTAGTGAAGGTGCTGGAGACCGCCTATCGTCGTGAAGAGAAGGTCATCCGTTTCCAGACTGTCAAGCTTGACAAGTATGCTGTAGAGTATGCTGAGAAGCGTCGTAACAAACAGGTTAAAAAAGAAGAGGAGGCTTAAACTATGGCAGAACAGACTGAAATCCGTTATTTGAATGCTCCTTCTATCGACACGAAGAAGAAGAAGTACTGCCGCTTCAAGAAGAGTGGTATCAAGTACATTGACTACAAGGACCCCGAGTTCCTGAAGAAGTTCCTGAACGAGCAGGGCAAGATTCTGCCCCGCCGCATTACCGGCACCTCTCTGAAGTATCAGCGCCGTGTGGCCCAGGCCGTGAAGCGTGCCCGCCAGATTGCCCTGCTGCCTTACGTAACCGATATGATGAAGTAAACTGAAGGAGGACGCAAGATTATGGAAATTATACTGAAAGAAGATATTATCGGCTTAGGTTATAAGAACGATATCGTAAACGTCAAGTCTGGCTATGGCCGCAACTACCTGATTCCCCAGGGAAAGGGTGTCATCGCTTCGCCGATGGCCAAGAAGGTGCTGGCCGAGAATCTGCGTCAGCAGGCCCACAAGCTGGCAGCCCTGAAGGCTGAGGCCGAGAAGAAGGCCGAGGCCATTAAGGATGTCGCCCTGTGCATTGCCGCCAAGGTCAGTGCCACGGGTCAGCTCTACGGCTCGGTGGGCATCAACCAGGTGTCTGACGAGCTCAAAAAGCTGGGTCACGACATCGACCGCAAGATTATCACCATGAAGGAGGCTAAGACCGTTGGCGACTTCGTGGCTACGGTTCACTTCCACAAGGAGGTGATGGTCGAGATTCCCGTCAAGGTGGTGGCTGAGAATGCTCCCGCTGAGGAGAAGAAGGAAGAGGCTCCCGCCGTGGTTGAGCAGGCTCCCGCCGCTGTCGAGGAGGCTCCCGCCGCCGTTGAGGAGGCTCCCGTTGAGGAGTAATCGCTGTAAAGCAATTAATATTAATCATTTCACAGTGTGAAAGTCCCGGTTGTCCGTGAAGACAGCCGGGATTTTTATTCTTGATTAGCCAGGCCTTGCCAACCGGGTAAATCTGGAACAGCCCGAAAATCCAGTTGCATTGTCGCGCCGCTGCTCCCCTCCCATCAAGGGGAGGGGGCCGAAGGGCGGGGTGGGGTCTGTAACTAAGTCAGCAGGAGAACATTACAGACCCCACCCCTGCCCCTCCCCTTGATGGGAGGGGAGCGGCTGCCGCCCTGTTCTACCGGTTTATCGGACTGATTCGTAAATCCGTTGAGCCAGATTATTCGATGTATTCCCAGCCACTATGCGTGCAGACATAAAAAGAAAAGGCGATGCACTTGGTGCATCGCCCGATTCTCTCTCAGTTTTGAGTTCGTAAGCTGTTTCTTACTTCACGGTGTCCTTAGCCAGCGTGTCAGCAGCAGCAGTGTCAACGACCTCAGCGCTGTCGGGAACAACGGCGATAGTGTCTGAATCAACAGCCTCAGCCTGCTGAGTCTTGTTACCACAAGAAGCGAACGAAATAGCTGCAACAGCTACAAACATAAATACTAATTTTTTCATTTTTTCTAAGCTTTTTAAATCTGTAAAACAATCATTTGTTTATTAAAACGCTGCAAAGTTAGGCATTTTTTCGATACGTTGTTCTTTTTTTTGCCACTTTTTTTTGCCCTTTTTTGTAACTTTTTTGCAAGTCGCTTAAAATCAGCTTCTTACGAAATGTTAAATTTCGTGCATAAATTACACTTAACTGAATATTTCCTAAAAAATGCCCTTTTTGCCTCTTTTTCCACTCGCTTATTCGTACCTCTGAACTTCGTTCTTAGGTACTGTCGCTCGGAAATGCAAAAGAAAACTTTTCGTTTTCCTTTTGCATTTCCCTCGCTTATTCGTACCTTTGCACACGCAAACGTTCATAGCTTACATTATAATGTATAAAGAATAACGTTCCATGATAGACTCATCGGTATTCCATGGCCTTCGGGCTGCCTACTATACGCTGGGCTGCAAGCTCAACTTCTCAGAGACGTCCACTTTCGGTCGCCTGCTCCAGGAGCTGGGCGTACAGACCGTGGGTAAGGGTGAGCAGGCAGACATCTGCCTCATCAACACCTGTTCGGTGACGGAGGTGGCCGACCATAAGTGCCGGCAGGCTATTCACCGCATGGTGCGCCAGCACCCCGGAGCCTTCGTGGTGGTGACAGGCTGCTATGCCCAGTTATCGCCTGAGCGCGTCAGTAGTATCGACGGTGTAGACCTGGTGCTGGGCTCCAACGAGAAGGCCACCCTGGTGCAGTATCTTAGCGATGCCTTCGTCAGCCGTGGCACAAAGGGTGCTGACGGCAACGGTAGTGCTGCAACGGGCGGTACGGCCCCCTGTCATACCGTCAAGACGAAGGACATCAAGAGCTTCGCTCCCAGCTGTTCGCGGGGCAACCGTACGCGCTACTTCCTGAAGGTGCAGGACGGCTGCGACTATTTCTGCACCTACTGCACCATTCCCTATGCCCGTGGCTTCAGCCGCAACCCCTCCATCAGCTCCCTTGTCGCACAAGCCGAGCAGGCGGCCCGCGAGGGTGGGAAGGAGATAGTGCTGACAGGCGTGAACATAGGCGACTTCGGTAAGACCACCGGTGAGTCGTTTCTTGACCTGGTCAAGGCCCTCGATGGTGTAGAGCCCATCCGCCGCTATCGCATAAGCTCGTTGGAGCCCGACCTGCTGAGTGACGCGCTAATCGACTATTGTGCCCATAGCCGTGCGTTCATGCCCCATTTCCACATACCCTTGCAGAGTGGCAGCGACACCGTGCTCCGGCTCATGCATCGCCATTACGACCGCCAGCTGTTTGCTGACAAGATAGCACGCATCAAGGCCGTCATGCCCGATGCCTTCATAGGCGTCGATGTCATGGTGGGCTGTCGTGGCGAGACAGCAGCGTGCTTTGACGAGACCTACCAGTTTCTGCAGTCGCTCGATGTCACCCAGCTGCATGTCTTTCCCTATTCCGAGCGGCCGGGTACGGCAGCGCTCAAGATTCCCTACGTGGTGAGCGATGCCGACAAGCGCCAGCGCAGTCAGCAGTTGTTGGCACTCTCCGACCAAAAGACACACGCTTTCTACGAGCGGCATATAGGCACCGAGGCCGAGGTGCTTTTTGAACGGGCCCCCCGTGGCAAGGCCATGCACGGCTTTACGCCTAACTACATACGCGTGGAGCTGGCTCCTGCCGAGGCCAGCGATAGCCTTGACAATCAGCTTGTGCGTGTCCGCCTGGGCGACTTCAATCGCGACCGCTCGGCGCTGACCGTGGAATCATTGAACATTGGACATTGAGCATTGAACATTAAACATTAAACAATAAACAATAAAATCATGGTGAAGGTTGCCATCGTCATACTTAACTGGAACGGACAGCGCATGCTCCACGAGTATCTGCCCACCGTGCTCCGCTATTCGCGCGACGAGGCCACAGTCTATGTCGCCGACAATGCCTCTACCGACGATTCCCTGTCGCTGCTCAAAAGCGAGTTTCCTGACTGCCGCACCATCGTCCTCGACCAGAACTATGGCTTTGCCGAGGGCTATAATCGGGCGTTGCGCCAGGTGGAGGCCGACTACTACGTGCTGCTCAACAGCGATGTCGAGGTCACTCACCACTGGCTCACGCCGATGGTAGAGTTTATGGACGCTCACCCCGAAGTGGCTGCATGCCAGCCCAAGCTGTTGTCGGTGGCCGACAAGGACAGCTTTGAGTATGCCGGAGCCTGCGGCGGCTATCTCGACCGTCTGGGCTATCCCTTCTGCCGTGGCCGACTGTTCAGCACCGTTGAGCGCGACGACGGTCAGTACGATTACGCCACGCCAGTGCTCTGGGCTACGGGTGCCGCCCTCATGGTGCGTGCTGCCGACTATTGGGACTGTGGCGGCCTCGATGGCCGTTTCTTTGCCCACTGCGAGGAGATAGACCTCTGCTGGCGTCTGCGGCTGCGTGGCCGGCTGGTCTACTGCCTGCCCGAGAGCTATGTCTATCATGTCGGTGGCGGCACGCTGCCCAAGTCTAATCCCCAGAAGACGTTCCTTAATTTCCGCAACAATCTGACCATGCTCTATAAATGCCTGCCTGACAGCGAGCTCCGCAGCGTCATGCGCTGGCGTCTGCTGTTAGACTATGTTGCTGCCTGGCAGATGCTGCTGACGGGCCACTGGGGCGAGTTCAAGGCCGTCTTTCGTGCTCGCAGGGCCTTCCGATGCTGGCGTCATCAGTTTGATGCTGACCGTCGTCAGATTCAATCCACCCGTGTGACAAACCCCATTACCGAACGGCGTACTTTTTCGCTGCTCTGGCAATACTACGTCCGTGGCCGCCGCTACTTTTCTGAACTGCCGTCCACGACTTGACCTGCCCAAGGCCGGGGTTTTGTCTGCCCAAACCTCCACTTTGGTCTGCCCAAACCTCCACTTTGGTCTGCCCAAACCTCTACTTTGGTCTGCCCAAACTTCCACTTTGGTCTGCCCAAAGTGAAGGCTTGCCGTAATGAACAGCCGGTTAGTGGCCATCAAACTGCTGGGTAGTGGCTATGAAACTGCCGGTTAGTGGCCATGAAAGTCGGAACAGTCCGAAAATCCAGTTGCATTATGGCGGAGCCGCTCCCCTCCCATCGAGGGTAGGGGTAGGGGTGGGGTCTGTATCTTGTTATCCGATAGGTGATTACAGACTCCACCCCGCCATTCGGCACCCCTTCCCTTGATGGGAGGGGAGCGGCTGCTGTCGTGTCCGTCGCAGCGGCTTCACGCGGCACTTCCATCCTCTTGAAGGGAGGGGAGCGGCTGCCGCCCTGTTCTACCGGTTTATCGGACTGATGCTGTAAGTCCGTCGCATCCTTTCTGACTGACAAAGAAAAAAAATCCGATACTCGGAAGAATATCGGATTAGGTTGGATTGGACGGGATAGGGCAGAAGGCTACGCCTTGTCGAGTTGTTCGTAGACCGAGTTGTTCGACTTGTATTCGGGCACTATCTCCTTCATCTTACGGACGGTGGCCATGTTGTCGTACTGCTTGGATATGGCGATGAGCTCGTCTATCTGTCGCGATGCCTCAGCGTAGTCGTATTCGCGAACCTCGGCAATGCGAATCTTCTTGTTGAAGGTGGGCTTGGTGCCCTCCAGCTCGTTGAGCACCTCCTCGTAGAGCTTCTCACCCTCACGGAGTCCGGTAAACTTGATTTCCACGTTCTTGGCTCCCGAGAGGGCTATCATACGCTTGGCCAGGTCAACTATCTTGACGGGCTGACCCATGTCGAAGACGAATATCTCGCCGCCGTTGCCCATGGTGCCGGCTTCGAGCACGAGTTTACAGGCTTCGGGTATGAGCATGAAGAATCGTACGATGCGCTCGTCGGTAACGGTGACGGGGCCGCCATTGCGTATCTGCTCGCGGAACAGCGGGATGACGGAGCCGTTGGAGCCCAGCACATTGCCGAAACGGGTAGTGACAAACTGGGTGTAGTTGACGGAGTCGCCCTTGCCGTCAGGCTGCTGCTGGGCCTTGTTGCGCAGATGGTGGTTGAGGCTCTGCACGTAAATCTCGCAGATGCGCTTTGAGCAACCCATGACATTGGTGGGGTTGACGGCCTTGTCGGTGGACACCATGACAAACTTCTTGACGCCATACTTGACCGAGAGGTCGGCAATGACCTTGGTGCCGTGGATGTTGTTGAGCACAGCCTCCGAGGGGTTGTCCTCCATCATGGGCACATGCTTGTAGGCTGCGGCGTGGAACACGTAGTCGGGGCGGTACTTGCTGAAGATGACATCCATACGCGTCACTCGGTCGATGCTGGTGACAATGGTCTCGGCATCAATGTCGGGGAAGTCGTTGGCCATCATCAGGCGGATGTCGTGCTGCGGTGTCTCGGCCTGGTCGATGAGCAGCATCTTGCGCGGCTTGTAGACGGCTATCTGGCGCACCATCTCGGAACCGATGGAGCCTGCCGAACCGGTGATAAGTATGGTCTTGTCGTGGAGCAGCTGGCCCACGGCCTTCATGTCTACCTCTATCTCGGCACGCGGCAGCAGGTCCTCGACGGACACCTCATGCAGCTGCATGCCTTCTATCTCCTCGTCGGTCAGCTGGCCGTCCTCCACCTTGGCCTCCTTGGCCGAATGGGCCATGAATATCTTGCAGCCGGCACCGATGAGCAGGTTCTGTATTTCCTGGTTGTCGCGGAAATCGCGCAGCCGGAGCGGCGACACGATGATGGCCTCAATGCGGAGCTTCTTGATGATGGCGGCGAGGTCGTCGTCTACGTTGTAGACATCCTTGCCCATGAGCTGCATGTGCTTGGCGCGCTTGTCGTGGGAGATGAAGCCGCACAGGGTGAACTTGCGCGGACGCTGGGTGCGGATGTTCTTGGCCAGGCCGACACCGCCAGAGAGGGCACCGTAGATGAGCACACGCAGTGTGCGGGTATCGCTGAAGGCAATGTCGTAGAGCGTCTTGACGACGATGCGCAGGCCCCACATGATGAGTGTGGCGGTAACGAAGGCCACGACGGTCTCCGTCTGCGTAAGGGCGGCAATGTCGGTGATGTCGTAGGCCTGCAGCACTTCAGAGAGGATGATGGCGATGACCATGTTGAGCAGGGTGGCATAGCCTACCTGCATCAGGTCGACGAACGAGGAGAAGCGTACCACGCCAGAGTAGGTGCGGAAGGTTCGTGCACCAATGAGGCTGAGCATGGCATACACCAGGGCGGTGCATACCACGTCGATGCGTTGGTCGAACAGTTGCTGGGTCTTCTCAAAGGCCCAGAAGGCACCGATGGTTGACAGGAAGACGATGGTGAAATCGCTTAGTAGCAGGCACCAATATGGTAGTGATGCCTTGCTGAAATACCAGCTTAAAATACGCTTCAGTGGATTCATAAATTCCTCTTTATAATAGTTTTACACACACCGTTTCCTGGAGTACTCGCGAGTCTCTGGAAAGGTCTCAACGCCTGTTCTTCAGGGTATGTCGCTGCAAAGGTACAAAGAATTTCGTAAATAAACAAGAAAAATAGCCGTAAAAAGGTAGTTAGTGGTTCATGAACGAGAGGCGCTTGGCCTGGTCGAGCAGCATCGTGGCCATGAGCTCGTTCTGCTTGGAGGCGCCCAGCACCGTGTCGAGCATCTGGCGCAGGCCATTGAGTCCGCCACCGTTCTTGAGTATGTGGACGATGCAGAGGTTCTGCAGTCCCACTGTCTCGCTGAGGATGTCGATGTCGGTGCTACCCAATTGGAAGAGTGCCAGCTGGTAGGCATCGGCCGACTCTTGGGTGATGAGTCTTTCGACATCGCCGAGGGTCTTCAGTCCCATCTGTTGCAGCTGGGGCAGGTACGACATCAGGGAGGCGGGGTGAAGCTCAGCCTTGGTGATGGCTGCTATCTTGCGGTTGAGCTGGTCAAAGGGCCGCTGTGCCAGATAGCTGCGGAAGGTGTCGCCGTCGAGCATCACGTCCTCAATGCGTCCGCTCTTGACGAGGTTGTGCATGCGCCGCCGATAGTCGCTCAGTTCGGTGCGGATGCGTGAGAACTCGTTGTCGGCCAGTTCCAGCATGCCTGCCAGACGGCTGAGGTTGCGGTGATACTCCATGGGTATCTCTATCTCCGTCTTGTAGCCAATGTCGTGCTGTATGGCCGACCAGACATGCTGCAGGGCGGTGCGCATCTGCAACTCAAAGCGGATGTCGAAGAGCTCGTCGGGAATGTCTTCGCCCTGGTTGTTGGACTTGCGCAGCCGGCAGATGTAGTGCAGCGAGTTGTAGCCGAAGCTGTCGAACTGGTGCATCTTGCGCTTGTCGACGGAGTTGGGCCAGTCGACGTCGAACAGGTTCTCGGCCATCGACGCGATGCGGTCAACGTCCTCGTTATAGAAGGCGATGATGCGCGCTCCGAAGATGTCGGTAATGTCGAACAGCGTCTGATACTTGGCACCCTTGAGCTGCAGCTTGCCGACCAGCGATGCCTCGGCCTTGATGCGCGACTCCATGCTGTTGAGCTCGATGTCGTTGCGGCCTATCATGTCGCGGAGCTGTGACATGACGACATGCTGAAGCTTCTCGAAGAGTGGCAGCTTGGTGCGATACTCTTCGAGAAGCATTTCTCCGTGGAGGTCCAGTCCGTAGTTCTCCATTGGCAGAGTTTAGCGAATGTCGAACAAGTTGAAGAACCCGGTCATCATAAACACCTTCTTGATGTCGTCGTTGATGTGCTCGATGATGACTTTGCCACCCTTGGCGGCTGTCTCCTTGCGAATGGTCAGAAACAGGCGAAGACCTGACGAACTGATATACTCAAGGTCCTGGCAGTCGAGGATGATTTCTTTATCGGCATTCTCCAGCAGCGGAGTGATTTCCTGCTGTGCCTTGACGGCGGCAGGGGTGTCGAGGCGGCCGCTGACTTGAGCCAGCATACCTCCATTGTTTTCTGATACGTTGAAAATCATATTTACTATCTGTCTTATTTCTTATTTGGTAAGGGCCTTGCGGGCAGCGGCAATCTTGTCCTTAGCCTCGGCAAGCTGGCTCTTCAGCTCGGCAACAGTGGTGGCATTGAGCACCTCCAGAGGAGAAATAGCATTAGCAATGGGCTGGATTTCAGGGTCGTACTGCGACAGGCGCTTCACGGCGTCGAGGATGAGGATGATGCGGAAGGTGACGTTGGCGGCAGCCTCGTCGTTGACCACGCTCAGGAACTTGTCGCTGTTCTGGCTGGCGACATACAGCTGCTCGACGAGAGCGGCGGAGGCCAGCTGCCAGAAGTGGTTGATGCGGCCGTTCTTCTCCATGGCCTCATAGAGGTCCTGCGTAGTGGCAAAGACGTCAGCATTGTCCTCGACAGACTTGAACGACGGGTCGTTGATTTCTGCGGCCAGCTTGTTGATAGCCTTGTCGTAGTCCTCGGTAGGCATCTCGTAGAGGCTGGCCATCTTGCGGTCGACGCTCAGGGCGCTCAGAATGCGGTATTGCTCGGCCAGCGTGGTAGCGTCGTCAGCCACAGAAGGAGCGAGCAGATAGTCGGGCTTGACCTGCTTTTCCTCTTTGGTCAGGGTGATGCCGCCGTCCTTGCCTTCGTTCAGGAAGGGCAGCTGCTTCAGCTTGCCCACCTCGGCGGCAATGCTGTCGATGTGCATCTTGATGCTGGCCTCAATCTGCTGCTGCTCAAACGACTTCAGGCTGTCAGCAGAAGCTTCTTCTGCTGCATTTTTCTTTCCTCCGCAGGCTGCGAATGCGATAGCTGCGAAAGCGATAGCTAATACTGATAACTTCTTCATTGCTTAAATCTTTTTGTTTGTTATTAATTGATTGTTTGATTATTTAATTGTCATTCGTCTTTCCGTAAGTAGCGCCCGGGGCAGTCGGTCAGCAGCAGGATGGTCACGAGGATGCTCATGACGAGCATAACCGCGAGGTTGAACCACAGTGTCTTGACATGCCACGAGCCGACGATTTTCTCGCTGCTATAGAACGGGGCACGGCCGATGCGACTGCTGGGTGTCAGGAAGATGAGGCCGGTGCGCGGCACGATGATGTTGTCTACCACGTCGAGCATGCGCTGCTGGTCGGCACCGATGACACAGTCTTCGAGCTTGGAGTTGTAATTATCCTTCTTCAGCTGTAAGACATAGTCCTTGCCCATCTGCCGCAGCAGGGCGCTGGTAATCGCGTCGCCCTTGAGGGTGGCTTTGTTGCAGCGGTCCGAGAGAATGTCTTCTGCCTCGTCCATGTATTTGTTGAGCGATTCGTAGGAGTAGTCGTCGTCATAGGACGGCAGGTCACAGAAGGCCGATAGCTTGGGCAGGTTGGCCTTGATAACCGCCAGATGGGTGGGCGACACAGGTTTGTCGTTGTTCTTTTCCGACTCCATCGTTTCCAGCTGCGATTGCAGCTCGTAGAGGAAGCCCATGTTGTAGAACTGGTTCTCGTATTTCTCCTTGTCGTTGGCGAAGAAGCGCTTCTCGTACTCATTGTCGGTGAACGAGGTGACGGCTAGTGCCTCGTAGGCCCACCGCGAGGGGATGATGTCGCCAATGAGCGGCACGTTGCCCGTGGTGCTCTTTGGGGTCAGGTCGGAGAAACTCACCACCAGTCCGCAGAGCAGTATCTGTGGAATGAGCAGCATGGGTATGCTGATATATATGGCCACCACCGAGTTGAGACATTGCGAGAGCAACAGTCCCGTCAGGTTGGCCAGCAGGGCCGTGACAAAGAGTATCAGCCACCAGACGTCAAACAGTCCGTGCAGGCCCATGATGGTGTTGCCGATGATGATGAAAAGGAATGTCTGTATGAGCGATACGATGGCCATATAGACTATCTTCGACCAGATGTAGCTGCCGTATGACAGGTGGAGGAAGCGTTCGCGCTTGAGCAGGGCACGGTCCTTGATAATTTCCTCGGCGCTGCCGCTCATGCCGATGAAGGTGGCCACGATGACCGCCATGAAGAAGTAGCTCACCAGGTTCTTGTTGTTCATCACGCTATATCCTTCGGGGGGTGCATAGCGGGTGAGCAGGGCACACACCACTGCCAGCAGTGGAGCCTCCAGGAGCGTTATCAGCAGGTATTGCACGTTGGTAATCTTGGTGCAGGCATTACGCTGCAGGAAGATGATGAACTGTTTCAGAGGGTGGGGCTTCTTCTGGTCTGACGGCGGTACGTCGCTGACGGCGGGAGCCTCCATCTTTGGACGGTTCTTGAGGTAGAGCTCGTGCCAGTCCTGCGGATTCATCTTGCGCTCGTCGGTGGGCTCGCCGGTGTTGCTCAGGGCTTTCTCGTCGATGATGTTGAGCACTATCTCTGGGTTGACGTTGCCGCAGGTCGGACATGCACTCGTCTCTGCGTCAGCATAATGCGCGGCTTCCTTGAAGTAAGTAATGGCGTCTATGGGGTTGCCGTCGAACACCGGGTAGCCACCACGGTCGAGCAGCCACAGGCGGTCGAACAGCTTGTAGACATCGCTCGATGGCTGGTGGATGTTGACGATAATGAGCTTGCCCTTGAAGGTCTGTTCCTTGAGTAGGTTGATGACCTTCTCCGTGTCGGCCGACGACAGGCCGGATGTCGGCTCGTCGAGAAACAGCACGGCGGGTTCGCGGATAAGCTCCAGAGCTATGTTCAGTCGTTTGCGCTGGCCGCCGGAGATATATTTGTTGATGGCCGAACCGGCCTTGAGGTCCTTGACGCCGTCGAGCCCCAGGTCCTTCAGCGTCTTCATTACCCGGCGGTCTATATCAGCGTCCGACATGCCCTCAAAACATAGCCGTGCGGTGAACCATAGGTTCTGGTAGACGGTCAGCTCTTCAATCAGAAGGTCGTCCTGGGGCACAAAGCCTATCAGGTCCTTGGCCTTCGGCTCCGAGATGTCATGGCCGTTGATGGTGATGGTGCCCTCCTGGGGCTTCAGCGAGCCGTTGAGCAGCGACAGCAGGGTCGTTTTGCCAGTGCCCGAACCGCCCATGATGGCCAGCAGCTCGCCCTTGTGTAGCGTGAAGCTGAGGTCGTGCATGCCGTTGTCGCTATTGGGGAATCGGAAGTTGATGTCGCGGCCGCAGAACTCCACGTCCATGGCCTTGTCATCGTCCGTGTCGTTGGCCTTGATGTATTTCTCGATAATGGTCGAGTAGTAGAGTGGCTTGCCGCTCAGGCCGGCTTTCAGCACGCTGCTCTGCTGCCATATCTGGTAAGAGCCAGACAGCACGGGTACGTCGTTCAGCAGGACATGGTCAGTACCGGTATAGGTAAAGATGAGCTCGTTGGTCTCGGAGTCCCACAGGGTCTTTAGCTGACCGGAGAAGCCTTTGGGCTGTAGTAGCAGGACATTGGCTGACGGGCGGTTGCCCACAAAGTCGGCGAAGTTGCGATATTGCTCGGCAGGAATATGAAATTCTTCGGCCATGGTCTTGAAGATGCCATTGCCTTGCGTTTCATGATAGCCGCAGAACTCCATCAGACGCAGCAGCAGCAGCGATTCGTCCTTGGTGCGAATCTTGCCGTGGAGGTTAGAGCAGATGCCGGTGACCGTTTGCTGACTATCCAAGTCGTCCGTCATCTCATAGGCGGCACGCATGTCGCTGTAGAGGCTTACGTAGATGTCGGTGTTTCTGATGCCGAAGTTATGGCGCAGGTAGCTCACAAGCATTTCCTTTGCTCGTGTTTCATCCACTTGCTGCTCTTTTCCGAAGAGTGCAAACAGGCTAATAAAGCTTGACAGTACGATGTCAGTCATTTTGTATATTGTCGGGTGGTGTGCCCCCTGCTACTTGTCGTTAATATATAATAGGTCTGCAAAAGTATTAAAAATCTCAGACTCTCCTTTTATCCGTGCCGTTAAAAATCATTAAATGCCCCTAAGCTACAGCTTTTTCTGCAGTGTCAGGATGTTGGTGCCCCCGACACGCTCATAGTTAATGCTGTCCATTATCTGGCGCACCAGGTGGATGCCCAAACCGCCGATGGGGCGCTCCTCAGCCGGCAGCGAGGTGTCTACCGCGTCAGTGGTTGTGGGGTCAAAGGGTATGCCGTTGTCCTTGATGGTGAACGCGATGTGGCTGTCCGTGGTGTGGACTTCTATGTTGACATCACCCTTGGTGCCCGGCGGGTAGGCATAGCTCATGACGTTGACCACGGCTTCCTCGATGGCCAGATTGAGACTCATGGTCAGCGACATGTCAATGCCGACAGACTCGCACACCTCGTCGATGAAGATGCTTAGCTGGGGCACCTCGTCGATGTCGTTGCTGAGTGTCAGCTGGCGGGTCAGGCATGCATGTTGCTGCTCGTTGTCACACGCAATGTAGGGTTCTTTCATGACGTATGTGTTATATACTGACGGTGGTTAGTGCGGGCAAAGGTACAAAATATTTCTCATTCTTAGCCATAAATTCCCACGTTTTTGTCGTTGTTCAAGAAAAAAACGTTAATTTTGCACGTCCAAACTGCAATATTCAAACGTTTAACGACAAGATTATGATAGGAGTAATATTAGCTGCCGGAATGGCAAAACGACTGCGCCCGCTGACTGACGAGCGTCCCAAGTGCCTGCTTACCGTGGGCCGTCGCACCCTGTTACAACGTACGGTAGACGCCCTGCTGGCTGCCGGCATTACTGAGTTGGTGGTGGTGACGGGCTATCGTCAGCAGATGATTCGCGACTTCCTGACTGACCGCTACCTCAAGGCCGCCGATGGTACGACGATGCCGCTGACCATCCACTTCATCGACAACCCTGACTATGCGCATAACAACAACATCTTCTCCTTGTGGCTTACGCGTCCCTATACCGATGGCAAGGATTTCCTGTTGCTCGACAGCGACATCCTGTTCGACCCGCAGATAGTGCCCGCCGTACTGGCTGCACAGGGCAGTGCGCTGGCGCTGAACCGTCATGAGCTGGGCGACGAGGAGATAAAGGTCATTGTCGACGACGACCAGCGGGTGGTGGAAATCAGCAAGGTGTGCAGCATTGAACAGGCCATTGGTGAGAGTGTGGGCATTGAGAAGATGACGGCCGACTACAGTACGGCTTTGTTCCGCGAGCTAGAGCAGATGATAGCCCACGAGGGACTGATAGACATCTTCTATGAGCGTGCCTTCGAGCGGCTGATACCTCAGAGCCATACGTTCCAGGTGGTGGACACCACGCGTTTCTTCTCTATCGAGTTGGACACGGTAGAGGACTTTGAGAATGCCAAGGCCCTCATTCCGGCGGAGCTGTATTGACTGCTGCTTATGACGGTGTTCGCATAAGCAGCAGTCCGATGACTATCCAGATGATTTCACGGACTCGGCAGATGATGCTGACGAAGATGCCCAGGGCGGCCGACAGGCCCAGGGCGGCGATGGAGAGCACGAAGCCGCCCTCCTGGACACCCAGCTGCATGGGCAGGAAGCCGATGAGGTTGGCAAACAGCGTGGTGAAGGCCACTATCAGTATGGAGTGTAGATAGGTGATGACGATGCCCGTGAAGTCGCCGCCGTTGTCGATGCCAAAGAGCAGCAGCATGAACAGCACCTCCGAGCTCTGAACCACACGCGAAAAGAATTCCAGAAACAGACTCACGTAGAATGCCCGCCGGTCGTTGCCATAGAGGGAGGCTATCTGCTGGTCGATGTTGTGCATGGCCTCACCGTGGCGCTCGCTGAACCGCTGGCTCCATCCCCGTAGTCCGGGTATCTTTCCGAGCCATCGGATGGTCTTCACCACCAGTCCCTTGCGGTAGCCTCTGGAGAAGAGGTAGAAGGCCGTCAGGCAGAACACGATGATGATGGACAGGGTGATGGCGATGGCTGTGGTCATCGGCATGTCGCCGACCAGTACCAGTGCCAGGTAGATGAATATGGATACGAACCAGAAGATGAAGTGGCCGAAGAAGTGCATCATGGCATAGAGGATGACCGACGACGTGGCGTGCTGGTTGTCGATGTGTTTCGACAGCTCCATGATGCGGTAGGGCTCGCCGCCCAGTCCGCCGACGGGGGTGGCATAGTTGAGGGCGTAGCCCGTGATGGTCAGTCGGTAGATGCGCCAGAAACCGGGCATCCGCCTGACGGCTTCAGGACCCTCGGCGCTGAGGTTGCCTTTGATGACGGCTTGCCACGACAGTGCATTCAGCCCGTAGACGAATAGCCATACGCCGATGATGGGTATAAGCCAGTAGCCGGCATGGGTGAGGTGCTCCCATAGTTCGACGAAGCTGACGTCGAAGGTCAGCAGCATCACCACCACGGCTACTACGCCGATGATAAAGAACAGATTGTTGAGCCTTTGTTTTGTCCAGCGCATAGTTAGCTAATTGACAATGGATTATGGATAATGGACAATGCCGTTACAGACTGTCGGCAATGCGGCGGCAGAAGGCTTCGTGGCGGTGGTTGACATACCATGTCAGCAGCCCCATGGCCACTATCTCCCACAGGAAGTTCATGACGGGCACGTCTAACAGGCAGAACAGGAACAGCCAGAACGAGCGGAAGTTGAACGTCAGCAGGCCGTTCCACTTGATGACAGGCAGCGAGGCGTCGTGGAATTGGCGGCGCACGCTTTCAGGTATTTGGTCGGCAGTGCCGAACTTCTGGCGCAGCAGGGTCAGCAGGCGCTGAAACTGGGGGGTTGCCTGCTCCTGCTTCCGGGTGTAGCCAATGTACGACTTCTGGAAGTATCTTTCGGCCTTGCTGTGGGTCTCCGGGGTCATCTGGTCGTAGATTTCCTGTTGGCGGGCACTGTTGTCGAGTTCGCTGCCCTTCTCGCCCTTGAGGAAGAACAGGTGTACCTGGATGTAGTAGTCGGCCAGACGCTGCTGGCCGGAGATGCCGGCTATGCCGGAGATAATGCCCAGAGCGTAGACCACGGCGGTGGCGATGAGCGTGTTCTCAGGGGTGTCGCTGATGCCCAGCCATGCAAATTCCAGCTCGTGGTGCAGGTAGAAACGGTACACCAGGGCATGGTATATGGGTATGAACCACGTGAAGCCGGCCACCCCGTCGAGTATGCGTCCCAGACGGCTCTTCTTGCCCGTCAGTCGGGCCAGCTGTCCGTCGGTGCAGTCAAACAGGTCGGCCACCATCAGCAGCACAATGGCCACAAGGTTCATGGCCAGTCCCCACATGCCGCTATAGTAGAAGCTGCCGCAGCCGAAGAACACGGCGCTGCCTGCTCCGATGACCATCGACCAGATGGTGACGGTGTTGGGGTGTATGTCGAACTTGGCAAACAGCTGTGCCAGATAATAGCAGAAAGGACGGATGACATGGAGGTCAAGCCAGTCTTCCGTCTCTGCTGATTTAAGGGTCTTTGCAAACGCTTCGTTCACGTTCCTGCCTTATTTGTTGTTTGTTATTTCTTCGTTTCCTCAAACACTCTCTTGATGGTGTCGCACACCAGCTGTGTCTGCTCCTTGCGGCCCAGCGTGATGCGCAGGCACGACTCCAGTCCCTTGTCGGCCATGAACTTAATCTTATAGTCCTGAATCTTCAGGGCCTCCATCAGGGCCTCCTTCATGGCTATAGGATACTTTATCAGGATGAAGTTAGCCACCGACTTGTAGACCTTGAAGCCGGGCAGGTCGCCCAGCTCACGCTTGTAGAGCCGGCGGCCCCAGTCCATCTCGTCGGCCACGTGGCGGTAGTGCTCGTCGCTGTCGAGTGCTGCCAAGGCCACTGCCTCCGAGAATCGGTTGTAGCCCAGATACTTGTTGATGTAGCTCAGGAACTGGTCGTGACCCTTGCCGATGAATCCGAAGCCGCAGCGCAGGCCCGGCAGTCCGTAGAACTTCGAGAGGGTGCGCGAGATAATCAGGTTGGCGTATTTGTTCACCAACGGGGCGATATAGTCTGTGTCGCTCGTAATGAAGCTGGCGTATGCCTCATCGACCAGCACCATCGTGTCCGCAGGAATACTTTCCATGATGCGACCTATCTCCTCGCTGGTCAGCGAGTTACCAGTGGGGTTGTTAGGCGAAGCCAGCAGCAGCATGCGGGGGTGTATGCGGTTGGTATATTCGATGACCTCGTCGACATCGTAGGCAAAGGTGTCCTCCTGTTCGTGCAGGGGGTACATCTCGAACACGCCGCCGCACTCGCTGGCCACCTTATTATAATACCACCACGAAAATTCCGGAATCAGTATCGTCTTGTTGTCGCCCTTGGTCAGGAAGTAGTGGATGGCGTTCTTCAGTATGTCCTCGCCGCCGTAGGCCAGCAGCACCTGCTCCTCAGGCACGCCGTAGAGCTCGCTCACGCGGACGGAGATGACACTTTTCTTTCCCTGGTCGTAGATACGTGTATAGAAGCACAGGTCCTTGACGTTAAAGTTGCTGACAGCCTCTTTCACCTTCTGGCTGGGCTCAAAGTTAAATTCGTTTCTATCGAGATAGTTCATAATGTGTTATTTTTCTTGGGGAATGCCCTTCGGCTTTCCGATTCAGCGTGCAAAGGTACTACTTTTTCACAGAACACGCTCCATTGGCAGCCGCCCATTCTCTCCCCTTTACGCTTTTTTAACACTAAAGCGAATGACATAAGCGGCACACGCCAATCCGCCAGTGGGGATGACTTGTGCCGCCTTTCAGTTGCTGTTAGTGACGAGCGTGGTTATTTCACCACTACTTTCTTTCCGCCGATGATGTAAAGTCCCTTTTCTGTAGGCAGTCCCTCAATCCTACGACCATCCAGCGTATAGTAATGGTCAGCGGTCAAAGTCGGTAGTTCAATGGAATTAATACCACTGGACGTTTTCTGCGTCAAGTACCCTGGTTGTTCTGGCTTATCAATGCGGGCGTAATCGGAAGATTGATTTTCCCAATTATATTTTGTTCCATTGCCGCCGATAAGATTAGTGCAGTCTTGAAATACGGAACTTCCAGACCAAAAATCTTCCGGGTCCACCTTTGCTGTACTCCATTTTTCTTCATCTGCATAGATTGTAGTCAGGCCTGTACAACCGCTAAACATCGCTCTCATATTCATGACATTAGCTGTAATAAAACTACTAAGATCGAGGATTGTCAGATTTGCACAATTTTCAAACATCCCTTCTATGTTTGTTACGTTGGCTGTATTAAATTTACTTAAGTCAAGGTTTGTCAAAGCTGTGCAACCATTGAACATGGACGACATGTCAGTTACGTTCTCCGTGTTGAAACTAATCAAGTTGAGGCTTGTCAGAGAAGACCCACCGTACATATAAAACATTGCTTGCATATTAGTCACTTTTTTCGTGTTAAAGTTGCTCAAGTTAAGGCTTGTTAGAGCCGCACACCTTGAAAACATAAAGCTCATGTCGGTCACGTTTTCCGTGTTGAAATTACTCAGGTCGAGACTGGTTAGAGCGTGGCAACCTTCAAACATGCCACTCATGTCAGTTACTTTTGCCGTATTGAAGATGCTTGAATTAACACTTGTCAGGGCTTGGCAGTCAAAGAACATCCTGCTCATATCAGTAACCTTGGCTGTATTGAAATTGTTGAGATTAATACTTTTCAGGGAATAACAATATGAGAACATCCAGCTCATATCAGTAACCTTGGCAGTATTGAAGTTACTAAGATCTATGTTTTCTAAAGAGCACCAACTGAACATACCTTGCATATCCGTTACTTCAGATGTGTTTAGGTTTTCAATGTTCACAATATTAGTTAAACTTTTGCATCCCATAAACCAGTATGCAGTGCTGGTAGGGCGATAATCTGCAAACGAGGCATCGAATACGGCATTTTTAGCTTTGCCATAAGCGTTGCCATATGTTGCATAAGCATTATTAATTTCCTTAACTCCGTTACGATCTGCTTTTTGGTCATCAAAGTAGAACGTCACAGTTTGTTTGTCTTCACTCAGCACAGCATAAGCCTCTTTCTGAGCCATTGTACCTTGCACCATTCCCATCAGGAGGAACAGTAAGGAAAGTAATTTTTGTTTCATTGTTTAAGAATAATTTGAATACGAAAAAGGCGTGCAACCATCCGTGACTTGCATCTACTCTTAGGCTACCGCCAAGTGGCCTTCTACATCTACAAGTGGTGAACAGTTCACGCCTAAGCGTGAACCTTCAGTCATCTTGCTCTCATGTAGAATATTGGCGGTATTCAAGAGTAGGAGGGCAAGAGCTAAAAGCTCATTTATCCATCGAAAGTACGAACGGGATAGCGACGCACAATTTCCGTTTGGTTATTAGTAAAATTGTTTATCACGTTCCCTGTTGGGAGTGCGGCACCTGGTGCCTGCTGTCAGCTCCCGAATGTCTGTCTGTACTGTCTGGTTCTTACTTGTCTGTTGTTAGTGGGTTCAACTTCGTTGTTTATCTCTTGTCACAATTGTTCGATTTCTTCGATAGCAAGGCCGGTGTACTTGGCTATCAAGTCTACAGCCATACCGTCGGTCTTCATCCTGCGGGCGTTCTCCCTTATTGCATCTGCTCGTCCTTTCGCTTCGCCCTCGGCAAGTCCCTCAGCCCGTCCTTTCGCCTCTCCCTCGGCGAGTCCCTCGGCAAGCCCTTCGGCCTTGCCCTTCTTGTGGGCGGTTTTCATGGTGCTGTAGTAGTCCCAGTAGTCCTTGATGCTCTCGGCATATTCGCGGCGCTCGGCCGGGGTGAACTGGGCTATCTCTGCCTGGTCGAACAGGCGCTTGAAGATGCGCTCCTGCAGGGCCTGCGGGCGCTCTAAGAGGCGCGAGAGGTTGCGCAGGGCGAACATCCACTTGTCGAACATCGTCTGCAGCTCATCCTCGCGCTTGTTGAACTTCGGCATCTCCAAGTAGACGAAGGTCAGCTTGTCATAAAAGATATGGTTGTCGTCGGTGTCTTTCAGCTTCACCTCGTGGACATAGCTGCCGGCGGGATATTCGTCGTTGGGGAACGCGAAGTTCAGCAGACCGATGGTGTAGATGCCGTCCAGGTGGTAGTCCCACTCGCCCTTGGGTGCCTGCTCGCGGATGGCGGCGGTGGCGTAGTAGACGCTGCGGTCCTTGAAATACTCCTGTTCGGCCTTCTGCATTTCGACGATGAAGCGGGTGCCGTCGGCCGTGGTGCAGTAGACGTCGAACACGGCACGGCGGTCGCCGTAGCCGTCGCCCAGGTGCTCAGGGTTCAGGTACTGCACGTCCTTGATTTCGCGAGTGGGGTCGTTGAACAGGGCGTTGAGGAAACTGATAAGCAGGTCCTTGTTCAGCTCAGTGCCGAACAGCTTCTTGAATCCGAAGTCGGTGTACGGATTGATGTATCGCTCGCGTATGTCTATGCCCATAGTGGCTTGCCGTAAAATTAATCTGCTGCAAAGTTAGGCAAAATTCTTGAAACGGCCAAGAAAACGGGCGCTTTTTTGCCGCCTTGGCGGCTTGGTACGGGGTCAGTGGTGCTGAGGTACGGGGTCAGTGGTGCTGAGGTACGGGGTCTGTGGTGCTGAGGTACGGGGTCAGCGGTGCTGAGGTACGGGGTTGGCCGAGGCGAGGGTGGGGTGGCTGTTGATGGTGGCGTATGCTATGCGGTAATACTGTTATGCACTATTACAGATGATACAGATATACAGATGATACAGATAAATTAAAGACTTTTACGCGTACCGCGCGCGTGCGCGGTACGCGAGCAGTGTTCGGAATTTATCTGTATCATCTGTATATCTGTATTTCCTGCGGCTTATGGCCTTGTCAATATTTCCGCTATGATGTTTGTCTGTACGGTCGGCCTTCGCTTGGCCGAAAATGCTTGTCGCCTCCTTCTGTGCAGCCTCTGTTGCTTGTAGGCGAATATTCGGTTGCAAAGTTACGACTTTTATTTGAAAAACAAAGAAAACTTTGTGTTTTCTTTTGCATTTCGCTCACTTATTCGTACCTTTGCAGGCAATTTTAGTTTAAACATATATTGTAGATATGGAAATCAAGATTACCTTTCCGGACGGCTCTGTTCGCTCGTATGAGCAGGGCACTACCGGACTTCAGATTGCCGAGAGCATCTCGCCGGCTCTGGCACGCAGCGTCATCTGCTGCGGTGTAAACGGTGAGACCGTGGAACTGAACCGCCCCATCATGGAGGATGCTGCCGTAGAGCTCTACAAGTTTGACGACGAGCAGGGCAAGCACACCTTCTGGCACACCTCTGCCCACCTGCTGGCCGAGGCCCTGCAGGAGCTTTATCCGGGCATCCAGTTTGGTTTCGGCCCTGCTGTCGAGAACGGCTTCTTCTACGACGTCCTGCTGCCCGACGGCCAGATGCTCAAGGAGAGTGACTTCCCGGCCATAGAAGCCAAGATGAAAGAGCTGGCCTCGAAGAAGGAGGCCGTGGTGCGCCGCGAGGTGTCGAAGGCCGACGCCCTGAAGGAGTTTGCCGCCGACGGCCAGACCTATAAGTGCGAGCACATAGAGCAGGACCTGGAGGACGGCACCATCACGACCTACACGCAGGGCCGGTTCACCGACCTGTGTCGTGGCCCGCACCTGATGGACACGGGCGAAATCAAGGCCGTCAAGCTGACCAGCGTGGCCGGTGCTTTCTGGCGTGGCGATGCCTCGCGCGAGCAGATGCAGCGCCTGTACGGCATCTCGTTCCCCAAGAAGAAGATGCTCGACGAGTATCTCGTCATGCTTGAGGAGGCCAAGAAGCGCGACCACCGCAAGATAGGCAAGGAGATGGAGCTGTTCATGTTCTCCGACAAGGTGGGCAAGGGTCTGCCCATCTGGCTGCCCAAGGGCACCGACCTGCGTCTGCGCCTGCAGGACCACCTGCGCAAGGTGCAGCGCCGTTTCGGCTACCAGGAGGTCATCACGCCGCACATCGGCTCGAAGAACCTCTACGTCACCTCCGGCCACTATGCCCACTATGGCAAGGACTCCTTCCAGCCCATCCACACCCCTGAGGAGGACGAGGAGTACATGCTGAAGCCCATGAACTGTCCGCACCATTGCGAGATATTCGCCTGGAAGCCCCGCAGCTATCGTGACCTGCCCCTGCGCATTGCCGAGTTTGGCACCGTCTACCGCTACGAGCAGTCGGGCGAGCTGCACGGCCTGACCCGTGTGCGCTCGTTCACGCAGGACGACGCCCACCTGTTCTGCCGTCCTGACCAGGTGAAGCAGGAGTTCCTCAACGTCATGGACATCATCAACATCGTGCTCAAGGCGTTCGGCTTTGAGTTCGAGGCACAGATTTCGCTGCGCGACCCCAACGACCACGAGAAGTACGTAGGTACCGACGAGGACTGGGCACTGGCTGAGCGTGCCATCCAGGAAGCCTGCGAGGAGAAGGGTCTGAAGGCCAAGGTAGAGTATGGCGAGGCCGCCTTCTACGGTCCCAAGCTCGACTTCATGATAAAGGACGCCATCGGCCGTCGCTGGCAGCTGGGCACCATTCAGGTGGACTATAACCTGCCGAAGCGCTTCCAGCTGGAGTACACCGACGAGGACAACCAGAAGAAGACGCCCGTCATGATTCACCGCGCACCCTTCGGCAGTCTGGAGCGCTTCACCGCCGTGCTCATCGAGCACACCAGTGGCCACTTCCCCCTGTGGCTCACGCCTGAGCAGGTGGCCATACTGCCGCTGTCGGAGAAGTATAACGACTATGCCCGCGAGGTGGCCAAGGAGTTTGAGCAGTGTGGCGTGCGTCCCACCATCGACCTGCGCAACGAGAAGCTGGGCCGCAAGATTCGTGACAACGAGCTGAAGCGCATACCCTACATGGTCATTGTCGGCGAGAAGGAGCAGCAGGACCATACGGTTGCCGTACGTCCGCAGGGTGGTGGCGAGCAGACCGTCATGAGCACCCAGGAGTTCGTCGGCCGCATCAACGCCGAGGTGGCCGAGATGACCAAGGACTTCTAAGCCGCCGCTTGCCGACAAGGCAATACAAAAAAAATCAGCCGCCCCATTCACCAGCAGTCTGGTGAGTGGGGCGGACTGTTTATGGCCGCTTGTCGGGCGGACGGGTGTTCACCTTATAGTGGTATAAGGCTTTCCCCCCTCAATATCAACTACGAATTTCACGAATTATACGAATTGCTCTTTGCTGCCTGCTAATGCCTTTCAGCCGTATCAATTCGTATAATTCGTGAAATTCGTAGTCGTCAGGAAGTAATAAGAAGTATCTTGACTTACGCCTGCTGCTGTGCCTTCAGGGCGGCGATAGACTCGCGCAGAGCGGCGAGCTTCTCCTCGGCGTCGTGCTGCTTCTTGCGCTCCATGGCCACGACGGCCTCGGGGGCGTTCTGCACGAAGCGCTCGTTGGCCAGCTTCTTCATGACTCCGGCCAGAAATCCTTCGAGGTGGTCGAGCTGCGACTGCAGCTTCTCCAGCTCGGCATCGATGTCGATGAGGGCGCCCAGGGGTACGGCAAACTCGTCGGTGCCTACCATGAAGGCCGATGCCGTGGCGTCTTTCTCGCTGACCACCTCAATGGCCGACACGTTGGCCATCTTCTGGATGGCGGCGGTGTATGCCTCGTAGTGATTGGCGTTGACGGCCTGCAGGGTGAGCGACTCCTTGGGGGCGATGTTCTTCTGCGAGCGTACCATGCGCACGCCGGACACTATCTGCTTGACCTGCTCGAACTCGGCCAGCAGCTGGCTGTCCTCGGTGGCTGAACCGCCGAGCACCAGCTTCTCGCGCATGATGCTGTCGCCCGGCTGGCGGTCATAGAGTGCCTGCCAGAGCTCCTCGGTGATGAAGGGCATGAAGGGGTGGAGCATCTTCAGGAGCACGTCGAAGAAGTGGAGCGTCTGCTCGTAGGTCTGGCGGTCGATGGGTTGCGGCTGGCCATTGACGTAGGCGGGCTTCACCATTTCCAGATACCACGACGAGAACTCGTCCCAGAAGAGCTTGTAGACCACCATGAGTGCCTCGGAAATGCGATACTTGGCAAAGAGGTCCTGCAGCTCGCCGTCCACGGCCTTGAGCTTGGCGTCAAACCATCTGACGGCGGTCTTGGCGGCTTCGGTCTGCTCGATGTCAGCCACCTGCCAGCCCTTGACCAGTCGGAAGGCATTCCATATCTTGTTGTTGAAGTTGCGGCCCTGCTCGCAGAGAGCCTCGTCAAACAGAATGTCGTTGCCGGCCGGTGCCGAGAGCATCATGCCCATGCGCACGCCGTCGGCGCCGAACTTCTCAATGAGCTCGATGGGGTCGGGCGAGTTGCCCAGCGACTTCGACATCTTGCGGCCCAGCTTGTCGCGGACAATGCCGGTGAAGTAGACGTGGCGGAAGGGCATCTTGCCGACATACTCATAGCCGGCCATAATCATGCGGGCCACCCAGAAGAAGATGATGTCGGGACCGGTGACCAGGTCGGCCGTCGGGTAGTAGTATTGCAGCTCCTCGTTGCCGGGGTTGTTGATGCCGTCGAACAGCGAGATAGGCCACAGCCAGCTGGAGAACCAGGTGTCGAGTGCATCCTCGTCCTGACGCAGGTCGGCCAGCTGCAGGTTGGCGTTGCCGCTCTGCTCGCGGGCCAGCTGCAGGGCCTGCTCCGGGGTCTCGGCGACGACGAACTGGTCGTCCTGATAGTAGTAGGCCGGTATGCGATGACCCCACCACAGCTGGCGCGAGATGCACCAGTCCTGGATGTTCTCGAGCCAGTTCTTGTAGGTGGTCTTGTACTTCGTGGGGTAGAACTTGATGTCGTCGTTCATGACGGGCGGCAGGGCGATGTCGGCAAAGTGCTTCATCCGCAGGAACCACTGCAGCGACAGACGCGGCTCGATGGGTGTGTCGGGGTTGCGCTCAGAGTAGCCCACCTTGTTGGTGTAGTCCTCAATGCGCTCCATCAGTCCGGCCTCTTGGAGGTCCTTGGCTATCTGGCGGCGGCAGTCCATGCGGTCCATGCCCACGTAGAGGGGCGACTGGCTTGAGATGGTGCCGTCGGCATTGAAGATGTCGATGGTGTCCAGGTTGTGGGTCTTGCCCAGCATGTAGTCGTTGGTGTCGTGGGCGGGGGTGACCTTCAGACAGCCCGTGCCGAACTCAATGTCGACGTAGCGGTCCTCAATGACGGGGATGACGCGGCCCACCAGGGGCACGATGACGCGGCGCCCCTTGAGCCACTGGTTCTTGGGGTCCTTGGGGTTGATGCACATGGCGGTGTCGCCCATGATGGTCTCCGGACGCGTGGTGGCCACGACGGCATAGTAGCCGTGGTCGTCCTTGTGGACAACGTTGCCGTCGTCGGCACTTGTAGTGATGCCGTCGCGGCAGACGGAGCCGTCGGCGTTGGCCACGTAGTATTTCAGGTGGAACAGATGGCTCTGCTCCTCCTTATAGATGACTTCCTCGGTAGAGAGGGCCGTAAGGGCCTTCGGGTCCCAGTTGACCATGCGCAGTCCACGGTAGATGAGTCCCTTGTTATAGAGGTCGACAAACACCTTGATGACGCTCTTTGAGCGCTTCTCGTCCATGGTGAATGCCGTGCGGTCCCAGTCGCACGAAGCACCCAGGCGGCGCAGCTGCTTCAGGATGATGCCGCCGTGCTCGTCAGTCCATGCCCAGGCGTGCTTCAGAAACTCCTCGCGCGTCAGGTCGTGCTTCTTGATGCCCTGCTCGGCAAGCTTCTTCACTACCTTGGCCTCGGTGGCTATAGAGGCATGGTCGGTGCCGGGCACCCAGCAGGCATTCTTGCCCTCCATGCGGGCGCGGCGCACCAGGATGTCCTGAATGGTGTTGTTGAGCATGTGACCCATGTGGAGCACGCCCGTCACGTTGGGCGGCGGAATGACGATGGTGTAGGGCTCACGGGAGTCGGGCTTACTGCTAAACAGGTGGTTATCCAGCCAATACTGATACCATTTGGATTCGACCGCTTTCGGGTCGTATTTGCTTGCTAATTCCATAATGTATTGAGAAATAATGGCTGCAAAGGTACAAAAAAAGTGGGAAACACGAAACAAAAAGCGAGAATTATCGCCAAAGATGAAAGAAAAATGGGGAATCCGGGGCAGCGATTGAAATATTTTTTGTACCTTTGCGCAATCATTATGGAACAGAAACATACCCGTGAAGAGAAAATGCAGGCCTTCGGGCGCCTGCTCGATGTCATGGACCGCCTGCGTGTGGAGTGCCCGTGGGACCGTAAGCAGACCAACGATTCGCTGCGCCCCAACACCATTGAGGAGACCTACGAGCTGTGCGACGCGCTGATACGTGACGACCAGAAGGAGATATGCAAGGAGCTGGGCGACGTGCTGTTGCACATCGTCTTCTATAGTAGAATAGGTGAGGAGAAGGGGCAGTTTGATGTAGCCGATGTCTGCAACATGCTGTGCGACAAGATGATATTCCGCCACCCACATGTCTATGGGGAGACCGTCGCCAAGGATGCCGAGCAGGTGCTCGACAACTGGGAACAGCTGAAGCAGCGCGAGAAGGGCGGCAACAAGAGCGTGCTGGGCGGTGTGCCGTCGGCCCTGCCGTCGCTGATAAAGGCTTACCGCATACAGGACAAGGCGCGCCACGTGGGCTTTGACTGGGAAGACCGTCAGGACGTGTGGCAGAAGGTGCAGGAGGAGATGGGCGAGCTGCAGGCCGAGCTGGAGCGTGGCGACAAGGACCGCTCCGAACAGGAACTGGGCGACCTGCTGTTTGCCGTCATCAATGCCGCCCGCCTCTATAAGCTCAATCCCGACAATGCCCTGGAGCGCACCAACCAGAAGTTTATCAGCCGCTTCAACTATATTGAGCAGCACAGCATCAAGGCCGGCCGGCCGCTGACTGAGATGACCCTTGAGGAGATGGATGCCCTGTGGAACGAGGCCAAGCAGCTGGAAGCCGACGCTGCCCAGGGCAACCCGTGATACAGCAGAACACTATACTTTTGAGTCTAACCATAAATACAATGAAAGCAATGAAGAAACTTGCATGCATAGCCACGGTGGTGAGTGCCGTCATGATGATGGGCAGCTGTGGACAGAAAAGCCAGCAGGTGCCGTTCGACAACGGCGACTCGCTGCGCACGGTGAACATGGACCCCACGGTGTTCGGCGTCTGTGGCGAGGCCACGGCCATGAACACCCTGCAGCTGATTACCGACACGGGCGACACCCTGATGCTCGACATATCGGCAGCCCAGGAGGCCAACCAGGTGTTTGGCGGACTGCAGACGGGCGACCGCATGGCAGTCATTCCGACCAAAGACAAGAAGAGCGCTACCCTTGTCATCAACCAGGCAGCCCTGATGGGCAACTGGGTTATGCCCAACCCCCTGGACGGCTCTGACGAGGTGGGCATCAGCATCAAGGAGGGCGGCATCGCCGAGAGCATCGCCCAGAGCAGCATCGTCTACAAGACATGGCGCCTGGTCTATGGCAAGCTGGAAATAGTGTCCGTGCGCGAAGGCGGCGGCGACGAGGAGGAGGTGGGGCTCTACACCCTGATGAAGCTGACGCCCGACTCGCTGACCATCAAGCTCGACGTACGTCCGGAGGACATGCAGCCCGGCGAGCGCGACGTGGACAACACCATGATGTACAGCCGGCAGAAGGAGAAGGAACACTATGATGTCCAGGTCGACTTGGAAGACAGCGGCGTGGACGATTTCATCATGTAAGCCGCAGGGGTGGAGCCTTTCAGAGTACACATCTTGGGCTGTGGCAGCGCGCTGCCTACGCTGAAGCACTATGCGTCAGCACAGGTCGTGGAGGTGCGTGGCAAGCTGTTTCTGGTCGACTGCGGCGAGGGCACCCAGATGCAGCTGCGCCGGCTGCACGTGCGGTTTACAAAAATCAGCGCCGTGTTCATCTCGCATCTGCACGGCGACCACTGTTTCGGACTCATCGGCATGCTGTCCACCTTCGGACTGCTGGGGCGCACGGCCCGGTTGAGCGTCTATGCACCCGAGGCCCTGGAGCCCCTGCTGCGGCTCCAGCTGCAATTGTTTTGCCAGGGCCTCGACTACGAGGTCGACTTCCATGCCGTTGACACCACACGCCGCCAGACCATCTACGACGACCGCTCGCTCACCGTCGAGACCATTCCCCTGGAGCACCGTATCCCCTGTTGTGGCTATCTGTTCCGCGAGAAACCGTCATTACCCCACATCCGTCGTGACATGGTCGACTTCTATGGCATACCCTCCAGTCAGCTCAACAATATCAAGGCGGGTGCAGGGTGGACTACCCCCGACGGTGAGCAGGTTGACCACAGCCGACTGGTGACTCCGGCCGATGCGCCGCGCAGCTATGCCTACTGCAGCGACACCCGCTATATAGCCAGCCTACACGAACAGCTTCAGGGCGTGAGCACGCTCTACCACGAGGCCACCTATGGCGAGGACAACCGCCTGCTGGCCGACAAGTATTATCACTCCACCGCCCGCCAGGCTGCCCAGGTGGCTCGCGATGCCGCCGTCGGTCAGCTGTTGCTGGGCCACTACTCGTCGCGCTACGACGACGAGCTCCTGCTGCTCCGCGAGGCGCAGGAGCTGTTTGCCAACGTCCGCCTGACCAACGAGCAGGACGTGATAGACGTTTAGCCGATTGCCCATTTAGCATTTTACCATTGTATCTGCAATAGCACTCAACATGAAACGTATTACTGTTTTACTGATTGCACTGACACTACAGCTGTCTGTGGCCGTTGCCCAAGACAGGAAACCCTGGATAGTCAGGGCCGTGAATAAATTAGGAGCATTTATCGACACCATGGCCACCAGGGGGATTGACCGACGCTACATCTATGTACCCGAACGCCCCTGGCAGCTCGTGCTGAAAAACCACGTCAACGACATGAATATGAACGTGGAGTCCGTCGTCAGCGAACAGGACATGGCACGCTATAATATCAAGGGCCACTACACTATGAAGTCTACCTTCGAGCCCCGCTTCACCTACAATATCGGCCTGTGGGTGGGCTATCGAGGCTACGGACTGGGATATAACATCTCGCTGTCGAAGAGCAACGGAAACAGCTTCTCCATAGGAGCCACCGGCTCCCGCTACGGCATCTACCTGCGCACACGCAGCCTCGACACCAAGCAACTGAATGTCGACATCAGCGGCGAGGACGAATTTGGTCCGTTCAACGAGCACGACGACGACTTCAGGGCCCTGGACGACATCAGCATCCGCACGTTCATACTCGACGGCTACTACATGCTCAACGGCAAGCGCTTCTCTTATGCTGCTGCCTACGACCAGGCTGCCGTACAGCTCCGCTCGGCGGGGTCGCTGATGATAGGTGCCATGTGGTATCAGTCAGACATCGACTTCTCGCAGCGGAAGAACGCACCTATCATCCAGGCTATGGGCAACACGGGAAAGATAAAGATTCAGGAGGGCGGCCTCGGCGTGGGATATTCCTACAACTGGGTGCCTGTAAAGAATCTGCTGGTCAACGTCACCGCCATGCCGATGCTGGTGTTTTACAACCGCAAGAAGGTGACACTCTACGACTCTAACTACGACATCTTCCTCTATGAGAACGAAGTCTCCCCAAACGGCAAGAAGGCTTACCCTGAGGACATCGAAGACCTCTCGTGGGCGGACGACGTCACCTTAGAGGAGACCGACGATGTCGTGGAGCATGGCAAGGTGTCGTTCAACCTGGATGCACGCGCATCCGTCACCTACAACTTTGACCGGTATTTCCTGAACATCCACGGGCAGTGGAATCAGTTCAAGCACAGCGTAGACAATAGCACAGTGAAGCTGAGCGACTGGTTTGTCAATGCCTCGTTGGGAATACGACTTTAGTATAACCAGAGATTATGAGGTTATAAGGTCGCTTCGCCTTGAGCACGCTGCGGACTGAGCATGAGCGGACAAAAACAGAGGGTGTGCCTGTACGGGGCACACCCTCTGTGATGGATTAAGTGATGGCTTAGTGCTGCTTGCTTCACTCCACTACCACCAGTGCGTCGTCTTCCATGACACTCTGGCCGGGCTTCACGCAGATGGCGGTGACCTTGCCGTCCTTCTCGGACTCAATGTTGTTGGCCATCTTCATGGCTTCAAGCACCAGCAGGGTGTCGCCGGCTTTGACATCGTCGCCCACGCTGACGTTGATGCTGGTGATGACACCGGGCAGGGGAGCCTTGACGGCATTGTTGGTGTTGACGGACCCGGCTGAGGCGCTGGCGTCGTTGTCGCTGGTCGAGGCAACCTCAGCAGGCTTGCGCACCACGACCTTCTTTTCTTCGACGGGCTCAGGTTCCATCTCTACCTTGTATTCCTCACCGTTGACGATGACGGTCACTTCGTTTTCGACGATATCACCGATGGCCACTTCATACTTGTTGCCGTTGATGGTGTACTTATATTCTTTCTTCATAGTCAATTGTCAATTATCAATTGTCAATTATCAGTTATTACTAAGGGTGTGCTGTCATTGTAAGGGCGTAGCCGTTCCACTGGGTAGGATGCTCGGCTATCGTGATGATGCCGGGCTCCTTGTCGTGGACGTTGTTGCCCTTAAACTCGTATAGCGCCATCGCGATGGCGGCGTAAACCTCGTTCTTCATATTGTTGGTGTTAGGTGATGGGTGATGGGGGTTGGTTGAGGGCGTTGGTCGATAGTGTCGCATGCTGCCAACACCTGTCACCTAACACCCATCACCCGGAATACTACATCGGAATGTTGCCGTGCTTCTTGGCGGGCAGTGCGTCGCGCTTGGTGGCCAGCTGGGCCAGTGCGCGGCAAATGCGGAAGCGCGTGTTGCGCGGCTCGATGACATCGTCGATATATCCGTACTTGGCAGCCTGGTAGGGGTTGGCGAAGAGCTCGTTGTACTCTTCCTCCTTCTCGGCAATGAATGCCTTCACGTCCTCACCGGCTTCCTTCTTGGCCTTGGCCTCCTTGGCATAGAGCACGGCGGCGGCACCGCTGGCACCCATCACGGCAATCTCGGCCGACGGCCACGCGTAGTTCAGGTCGGTGTGCAGCTGCTTGGAGCCCATCACGATGTGGCTACCGCCGTACGACTTGCGCAGGGTGACGGTAATCTTGGGCACCGTAGCCTCGCCGTAAGCGTAGAGCAGCTGTGCGCCGTGCAGGATGACGGCATTGTACTCCTGACCCGTGCCAGGCAGGAATCCGGGCACGTCGACCAGTGAGATGATAGGAATATTGAATGCGTCGCAGAAGCGTACGAAGCGTGCTCCCTTGCGGCTGGCGTTCACGTCGAGCACACCGGCATAGCATGACGGCTGGTTGGCCACGATGCCCACGCTCTGGCCATTGAAGCGTGCGAAGCCCACAATGATGTTCTTGGCGAACTTGGGCTGTACCTCAAAGAACTCGTGGTCGTCGGTGATGGCTGAGATGACCTTGTACATGTCGTAGGCCTCGTTGGGGTTCTCGGGGATTATCTCGTTGAGCGAGTCCTCCAGACGGTCGATGGGGTCGTCGCACTTCTTGCGGGGAGCCAGCTCCATGTTGTTCGAGGGGATGTACGACAGCAGTGTCTTCAGCATCTCGACGGCCTCCTCCTCGGTCTTGGCGGTGAAGTGGGTGACACCCGACTTCGAGGCGTGTACCGAGGCTCCGCCCAGGTGCTCCTGGTCAATGTCCTCGCCGGTGACGGTCTTCACCACCTTCGGACCGGTCAGGAACATATAGCTCGTGCCCTCCATCATGAGGGTGAAGTCGGTCAGTGCCGGGCTATAGACGGCACCGCCGGCGCAGGGACCGAAGATGCCTGAAATCTGCGGGATGACACCAGAGGCCAGGATGTTGCGCTCGAAAATCTCGGCATATCCTGCCAGTGCGTTGATGCCCTCCTGGATGCGTGCGCCACCGGAGTCGTTGATGCCGATGACCGGTGCGCCCATCTTCATGGCCATGTCCATGACCTTGCAAATCTTCTGTGACATGGTCTCCGAGAGCGAGCCGGCATGTACGGTGAAGTCCTGTGCGAAGATGAACACCAGGCGGCCGTCGATGGTGCCGCTACCGGCCACCACGCCGTCGCCGAGGAACTGCTTCTTCTCCATGCCGAAGTTGTGGCAGCGGTGCTCCTTGAACATGTCGTACTCCTCGAACGAGCCCTTGTCGAGCAGCATCTCTACACGCTCGCGGGCGGTGTATTTACCTTTGTCGTGCTGTTTCTGAATGGCTTTCTCGCCACCACCGAGGCGTGCCTGTTCACGCTTCTCGATGAGTTGCTTAATCTTGTCTAATTGCTTTGACATCTTTACTGTATTTGTTTCTGTTGTTATTCTTTTCTTATTCGGGGTGTTCACAGAGTTCGGTCAGTACGCCTGCGGTGGATTTGGGGTGCAGGAAGGCGATGTTCAGTCCCTCGGCACCCTTGCGGGGAGCCTGGTCAATGAGGCGGACACCTTTCTCCGACACCTCGGCCAGGGCGTTGGCCACGCCGTCCTCCACGCAGAAGGCGACATGGTGTACGCCCTTGTTGCCCTTGTCGAGCCACTTCTGAATGGTAGACTCCGGGCTTGTGGGCTCCAGCAGCTCCAGCTTCACTTCGCCGCACTTCAGGAAGGCCGTCTTCACTTTCTGGTCTTCCACTACTTCTGTTGCATAACACTCTAAGCCCAGCACGTCGGTAAAGAACGGCAGGCTTTCCTCAATGCTCTGGACGGCAATGCCCAGATGCTCAATGTGAGAAATCTTCATTGTACGTATTGCTTATAAGATAGTTGTTGTAGAATTTACGCGCAAAGGTACGAAAAAAACAACACATAGGAAACCTTTCGCCCATTATTTGCCCAATAATTAAAGATTATTAATGAAGGCTAACCAGCGTTATGACGGTCTGTTGTGGTTGCCACATAGCCGTCGCCGCCTGACAACTCACGGCTGTCGGGCGGCGACGGGTTGAAACCACTCATGGCTCGTTCAGTGTCAGAACTCGAAGATGACCTTGCCGTTGATTTGGCGGCCTGTGAGGTAGTTAGGCACGGCATACTGCTTGTCGGTGACGTCAGTGACCCAGTAGTAGGAGTTGACGTTCGAGATGCCGAAGATGTTTAGTCCGTCGATGCCAAGCCACAGACGTGGACGGCGCAGGGAGGGCTGGCGGTCGGGGTCGCCGATGGCCAGGAAGCTCATGCCGATGTCGGCACGCTTATAGGCCGGTGCACGGAATTGCTGGTACTCCAGTCCTCGGTGGGGAGCGCCGAAGGGCAGTCCGTCGGCATACGCCAGTCGGAGGGTCATCTTGAAGCGCTTGCTGCCAGGGAAGTAGTCGGTGAAGTGGAGGTTGACGCCCCACCGCTGGTCGGTAGGCATGGGCACGCTGATGCCATTGATTTTCTGCTTGGTGGACATGACGGAGAACGTGAGCCACGAGTCGGTGCCAGGCACAAACTCGCCAAAGAGCTTCAGGTCGAGTCCGAAGGCATGGCCGCTGGCCAGGTTCTGACCGTAGTAGACGACCTTCATGTTCTGGACGTTATAGGGTATGAGGTTGTTCATGAACTTGACGTATGCCTCGGCGGTGAAGCGGAAGGGGCGGTTGACCAGTCGGAAACGATAGTCGAAGGCTCCGACGACATGTATGGAGCGCTGGCTCTTGATATGGTCGTTGAGGGTGACGACGGTCTGGCCGTTGCGTGTCGTCGTGTCGCGCATCTCCTTGTAGAACGGAGCCTGGTAGTAGAGTCCTGCCGCCAGCCGGAAGGTCATGTTCTGATTCCAGCGAGGTATCATGGCCAGCGAGACGCGTGGCGACACGATGGTCTCGTGGTTGAAGCTCCAGTTTGACAACCGCACGCCGTAGTTGAGCGTCCACAGTGTGGTGGCATCGTCGGTGGCGGTGCTGTCGTTCAGGCTGCCGCCGCTCTGCCAGCGGAAGGTGTCCTGAATGTATCCTTCGATGCGGCGCGAGGAAATCTTGTTCTTCGAGGCCAGCGAGTAGATAAGGTCCAGGCGGTCGGCCGAGTGGGGGATGCTGTAGCCGGAGGAGTCGCGCATCTCATATTCGCGGGCGTTCTCCTCTATGCGTTCCCACTTCATGGTGAAGCCTCCCTCCCAGTCGTGGCGGCGCGTACGATGGCCGAACATGAGCTTGGCACTGGCCACGTCGGCCGTCAGGTAGTTGCGGGCGTGCTCCATGTAGGTGCCCACGCCGAGGGCCTCCTGGGTCTGTGCGTCGTCGAGCCAGTATTGTCCCATAATGTCGTAGGTCTCTTGTTCCTTGGTGTGGAAGGCAGAGCCCAGCAGCCGGACATAGGTGCTTCTGTTGGGCTTCAGGTAGCGGGTGATGCCTATGGTGCCGAAGAGGGTGCGGAAGATGTCGCGCTCCTGTCCGTCGAAATAGACCTTGAACGACTTGACGTTCTGCATGGTGCCGAAGGAGGTCTCACGGTCTTCGGGGCGGAAGGTATAGTGATTCTCAGAGATATTGCCGATGAAGTCCAGCGACCACCGCTGGTTGGGCTGGAAGGTGATATAGGTCTGGTAGTCGAGGAAGTTCGGCCGATATTCGCCCTTGGTCTCCAGCGAGCCCAGCAGGTAGCGTGTGGTCTTGTAGCGCAGGCCGTGGCTCATCGAGAACTTCGGCGTTGACAGCACGCCGTTGGGCCCTGTCACCTTTTGCTTGCTGCCATAGCCGAGGAAGATGCTGCCGCCCAGCAGCGATGCCTGGGCGTTGCCCTCGAAGCGTGTGGGCCGGCGGTAGGTGATGTCAAGCGCCGACGACATCTTGTCGCCGTACTTCGCCTCGAAGCCGCCGCTGGAGAAGCCGATGCGCTCGACCATGTCGGAATTGATGATGGAGAGTCCCTCCTGCTGTCCGCTGCGGATGAGCAGCGGGCGGTAGACCTCGACGTTGTTGATGTAGACTGAGTTCTCGTCGAATGAACCGCCACGGACGTTGTACTGGCTCGACAGCTCGTTGTGGCTGCTGACGCCCGCCTGCTGCTGGATGAGTTCCTCGACGGCATTGCCTGACACCGAGGGGCCGAGCTTGGCGTTCTTGATGTCAAGCTCCTCAGTGCCCGTCGTCTGACGGCGCTTCTCGGTCACGACCACCTCGTCGAGTGCCTTCATGGGGTGCAGGCTGATGACGATGCGCTGGTTGCCCTTGGGGTTGCGCAGTACGCGGGAACGGGTCTGGTAGCCCACCATGGAGAACTTGACCACCACGGAGTCGGCCGACTGTAGGCGGAGCGAATACTCGCCTTTGAGGTTGGCCATGGTCACGGCACCCTGTTCCAGACACGACACGGTGCAGAGCTCTATGGCATTGCCGTCGTCGTCGGTGACCTTGCCGCTGAGCGTAAACGACTGTGCGCTGGCGGCTATGGCCGTCAGCGTGAGCAGTAGAGAGAGTATGCTGATTCGTACATTCATCAACACTATAAACGCTTTTTCGCCCGAAATATTATGTACGTGGCTGACGATTTAGTGTTTTCGGTCTGTCAACGATGCTTTTAGGCGCGTTCCAGTTCCGCTTTCAGGAATCGTGCCGTGTAGCCTTTGCCGCTGTCGGCTACCTCGCGCGGAGTGCCCGTGGTCACGACGGTGCCGCCGCCGCGTCCGCCCTCCGGCCCCATGTCGATGATGTAGTCGGCCTGGCAGATGACATCCATGTTGTGCTCGATGACGATGACCGTATTGCCACGGTCTACCAGCCGGCGCAGCACCTCCATGAGTATGCGTATGTCCTCGAAATGCAGACCCGTGGTAGGCTCGTCGAGTATATAGACGGTCTTGCCGGTGTCGCGCTTCGACAGTTCGGTGGCCAGTTTCACGCGCTGGCTCTCGCCGCCGCTGAGTGTGGTCGATGGCTGGCCGAGCTTGATGTAGCCCAGACCGACATCCTGGATGGTCTTGATTTTGCGCAGAATGTCGGGCACGTTCTCAAAGAACTCCACGGCCTGGTTGATGGTCATGTCGAGCACGTCAGCTATTGACTTTCCCTTGTAGCGCACCTCCAGGGTCTCACGGTTGTAGCGCTTGCCGTGGCACTCCTCGCAGGGCACCTGGATGTCAGGCAGGAAATTCATCTCTATGGTCTTGTAGCCGTTTCCGCCGCAGGTCTCGCAGCGGCCGCCCTTGACGTTGAACGAGAATCGGCCGGGCTTGTAGCCGCGTATCTGTGCTTCAGGCAGATTGACAAACAGCGAGCGGATGTCGCTGAAGACGCCTGTGTAGGTGGCAGGGTTGCTGCGTGGCGTGCGCCCTATGGGACTCTGGTCTACGTTCACCACCTTGTCGATGTTTTCCAGTCCCTCTATGCTGTCGTAGGCCATAGGCTGTTGCAGCGAGCGGTAGAAATGCTTCGAGAGGATGGGGTAGAGGGTCTCGTTGATGAGTGTCGACTTGCCGCTGCCGCTGACCCCCGTGACCAGTATCAGCTGCCCTAAGGGAAACGTCACGTCAATGTTCTTCAGGTTGTTGCCGCGACAGCCCCTCAGCGTTAGCGAGGGGTGAGGGGTGGCGGTTGACGACTTCTTGCGGCCTTTTGCCTTGCCGCCGGTTTCTCCGTCATGCTCCGTTTCCGCCTGCCCTTCTGCCAGCCTTTCCGCTTGTGTGGTGCAGGGAGTGCCCTTTAGGTACTGAGCCGTCAGCGTGTTCGTGCGCAGCATGTCGCTGACGCTGCCTTGAAAGACAACCTCGCCACCCTTGCGGCCGGCCCGTGGACCGATGTCGACGATGTAGTCGGCCGCCAGCATCATGTCGCGGTCGTGCTCCACCACGATGACCGTGTTGCCGATGTCGCGCAGCTTCTTGAGCGAGTGGATGAGGCGCTCGTTGTCGCGCTGGTGCAGTCCGATGCTGGGCTCGTCGAGGATGTAGAGCACGTTCACCAGCTGCGAGCCTATCTGCGTGGCCAGCCGTATGCGCTGGCTCTCGCCGCCACTGAGCGATGCCGTCGGGCGGTTGAGCGAGAGGTAGTCGAGTCCTACGTCGAGCAGGAAGTCCAGGCGTGTGCGTATCTCCTTCAGTATTTCAGCGGCTATCTGTTGTGTGGAGCCCTCCAAGCGTGCCTCCACGTCGTCTAACCAATGGCGCAGGTCTGAGAGGTCCATGGCCGCCAGCTCGGCAATGTTCTTGTCGCCAAACCGATAGCTGAGTGCCTCGCGGTGGAGCCGCTGGCCGTGACACTCCGGACAGACACACTCCGCCACAAACTGGCTGGCCCATTTCTGTCCGCCTTCCGACTCGGTGCTGTCAAGATAGGAGCGCAGGTATTTGATGACCCCGTCGAAGTCGACAAAGTAGTCGCTCGACGTGTGGACGATGTCCTTGTCTATGCGTACACGCTCCAGCGAGCCATAGAGTATCTCGTTGAGCCCTTCTTCGGGAATGTCGGCCACGGGGGTCTTCAGCGTGCAGTCGTATTTCTTGAGGATGGCATCTATCTGCCAGAAAATCATCTGGTTCTTGTATTTCCCTAAAGGTACGATGGCACCTTCGTAGATGCTCTGCTTGCGGTTGGGTATTACCTTGTCGAGGTCTATCTCGTTGATAAATCCCAGCCCCTTGCAGTGGGGGCATGCACCCTGTGGCGAGTTGAACGAGAAGGTGTTGGGTGCGGGGTCGCTGTAGCTGATGCCCGTCGTGGGACACATCAGACGCTTCGAGAAATGCTTCACCTCGCCGGTCTCGTAGTCCATTATCATGACCAGTCCGTCGCCTTGCTTCATGGCCGTCTGCACGGTCTTCTTCAGACGGTCGGAGACTTTCTCACCCTTGCCGTCGTCAGCCTTGGGGGGCTGCAGTCGGTCGATGACCACTTCGATGTCGTGGTTCTTGTAGCGGTCTACCTTCATGCCACGTACTATCTCCTGCACCTCGCCATCGACGCGGACGTGCAGATAGCCCTTGCGGCGCAGCGACTCAAAGAGCTCGCGGTAGTGACCCTTACGGCTGCGCACCACGGGAGCCAGGATGAAGATTTTCCGTCCGCCATAGTTGTGCTGTATCATGCTGATGACCTTCTCCTCGGTGTACTTCACCATCGGTTCGCCGGTCATGTAGCTGTACGCCTTGCCGGCACGGGCATAGAGCAGTCGCATGTAGTCGTAGATTTCGGTGGTGGTGCCTACCGTCGAGCGCGGATTTTTGTTGGTGGTCTTCTGCTCAATGCTGATGACGGGCGACAGACCAGTAATCTTGTCGACGTCAGGACGCTCCAGCCCGCCGAGGAAATTGCGCGCATAGGCCGAGAAGGTCTCTATATAGCGTCGCTGTCCCTCGGCAAAGATGGTGTCGAAGGCCAGACTCGACTTGCCGCTGCCGCTGAGTCCTGTGATGACGGTCAGCGAGTGGCGGGGTATTTCTACGTCTATGTTCTTCAGGTTGTGGACACGTGCGCCAAAGACTTGTATTTTCTCACTCATCGGTGGTGGTGCCTCCTTCTCCCAGTGTGTTGTTGTGTTTACGCAGCAGGTTCACGTCGCGGCGGATATTATATTCCACGCCGTCGGCCCCGCGTGCCTTCACCAGCACGTAGTAGACACCGTCCTTGACGGGGCGGCCGTTGTGGGTGCCGTCCCACGAGCCGGCCACGTCGTGCCACTCGTAGAGCTTCTGGCCGTGGCGGTTGAAGATGTAGGCATGAAACTCTACGATGCTCTTATAGTGGTTGTTGCTGCTCTCGGTAGCACCGCCGGCATCGGCATTCACGCCGATGGCCCCGTAGAGGTCGTTGGTGCCGTCGTTGTTGGGCGAGAAGGCATTGGGCATCTCCAAGTGGCTGTCGCTGATGGTTACGTTCAGCGTGGCCGTGGCAATGGCCTCGCCGTTGAGCATGGCAAGGAGCGTGACGACGGTGACCCCCGACACCAGAAAGTCGTACTCGGTGTCCTGTTCGTAGCGCGTCACCTCGGTCACCCCTTCCGGACCTTGGTGCTGGAAGTGCCACTCATAGGTGGTGCCGGCCTCCATGCCTTCGGGGTTCGACGTGAAGCGCACATGAAGGGGAGCCTCGGCGGTGAAGTTGTCGGTCTCTACATGTTCGTCGCCGTTCTTGTCGGTGTAGGTGGCGGTCAGGGTGATGTCGGCATACACCGCTTGGGGCAGTAACGTCAGCAGAAACAAAGCCAAAAGGGCTGAAATAGTCTTTATTTTCATGTCCAGTAACGTAAATTTTTGCAAAAGTACGCAAAAAAGTAGAACTTCCGCATCTTTTTTTGTAATTTTGTGGCGCGAAAACGAAAATTAAAGGTTTTATGAAAGAAAAACTAAGGTATTTCCTGTTGCTGACCATCGCCTGCCTGACCGTGGAAACGGCGATGGCACAGACACAGAGCTACCGTGAGCTTCACCAGGTGAAGCGCAAAGAGACCATCTTTGGCATTGCCCGCGACAACGGCATCACCATCGAAGAACTCATCAAGGCCAACCCGGAGATGAACGTGCCCGGCTACGAACTGAAGAAGGGCGACTTCATCCGCATTCCCTGGCCGAAGCAGCCTCAGCAGCCTCAGCAGTCGGCAAAGCCCCAGGCCAACGCCACGCAGGAGATAGCGCTGCCTGCCAAGCCTAAGGTGGTAGAGGGCGACATGCGTCAGCGTGAGCTGCGGGTTGGGGTCATGCTGCCCCTGCACAACGACAATGGCGACGGCAAGCGCATGGTAGAGTACTATCGTGGCGTGCTGATGGCCTGCGACAGCCTGCGTGCCAACGGCATCTCTACCGACATCAGGGCATGGAACGTGCCCGAGGACGGCGACATAGAAAAGGTGCTCCGCGACGAGCATGCCGCCGACCGCGACCTCATCATCGGTCCGCTCTACTCGAAGCAGGTGAAGGCGCTGGGCGACTTTGCCACGGCCAACGACATCAGGGTGCTCATACCCTTCAGCATCAACACGCAGGAGATATTCGACAACGGCAACCTGTTCAAGGTGTTCCAGAGCGGCAACCAGCTGAACGATGCCTATGCCTACCGCTTCATTCAGCGGTTCAAGGACTGCCACCCCGTCATCATCGACTGCAACGACAGCACCAGCACGAAGGGCCCGTTCACCACGGTGCTCCGCCGCAAGCTCGACCAAGAGGGCATACAGTACGCCATCTCCAACCTGAAGTCGTCAGAGAGTGCCTTCCAGAAATGCTTCTCCACCACCAAGCGCAACGTGGTAGTGCTCAACACCAGCCGCTCGGCCGAACTGGGCGTAGCCTTTGCCAAGCTCAACGGTCTGCGCGTCAACCAGCCGAAGCTCGAAATCTCTATGTTCGGCTATGCCGAGTGGCTCATGTTCACCCGGACCCATCTGGACAACTACTACAAGTTTGACGTCTATATTCCCTCTACCTACTACATGAATCCCCTGTCGCACCGTGCCGAGCGCTTCAAGACCAAGTATCGCTGGAATTTCCATCAGGACATGCAGCCCTACCACGCACGCTATGCCGCCACCGGCTTCGACCATGCCTACTTCATGCTCAAGGGGCTGCATCTCTATGGCAAGCATTTCACCGGCGCTTCGGGCATGGTGGGCTATACGCCGCTGCAGACGCCCCTTCACTTTGAGCGCATAGGCAACGGAGGCATGCAGAACCGTTCTATCCTTTTTGTCCACTATATGCCAGAACAGCGGGTAGAGACGATAAACTTCTGAGAGTCAACAGCTATAACAACGTAAAAGGTAACATGTGAACTTGGAAACAATGAGTGGCAGCATCCTGAGCTATATATATAATAAGGTGGAGCGTACGTCACGCCACGTCATCTGCTGCGGCCTGCTGGCCTTCTTACCCCTCATGGCCTACGGTCAGGTGGGCGAATACCGCACCGACTTTGCCATAGGTGTCAATGCCGGCTATATGCTCAACACCATCGGCTTCCAGCCCGAAGTGCCGCAGAAGATGATGGGCGGCCTGACGGGCGGCCTCACCATCCGCTACACCTGTGAGCGATACTTCAAGAGCATCTGTGCCATCGTGGCCGAGGTGAACTACGCCCAGCTAGGCTGGAAGGAGGAAATACTGGACCGCGACGACAACCCCGTCTACTATGCCGACGACCCTGATATGACCACTCCGCTGGCCTACCAGCGCCGCATCAACTACATCCAGATACCACTGATGGCCCGCATGGGGTGGGGGCGCGAGCGTCGCGGCGTGCAGGGCTTCGTGCAGGTGGGGCCGCAGTTGGGCCTGCTCCTCGGCGAGTCTACCACGACCAATGTCGATGCCTCGCGGGCCTTGCTCAAGAAGCGGGTGTCGAGCATCACGGCACAGGAGTCGATGGCCATCGAGAAGTCGTTCGACTACGGCATAGCCGGCGGCGCGGGCATCGAGCTGTCGTTTCCCAAAATAGGCCACTTCCTGCTCGAGGGGCGCTACTACTTCGGCCTTGGCAACATCTTCAAGAACTCCAAGTCCGACTATTTCGGCAAGTCAAACCACAGCACCATCGTCATCAAGCTGACCTACCTCTACGACCTCGTCAAGACCAAGAACGACAAGATAAAATAGTAATTACTAACAATATTCACATCAATTAATTCCAGAAATCTATGTTTGAAGGACAGCCGAAAGGTTTATTTGCATTGGCTTTGGCCAATACCGGCGAGCGCTTTGGCTACTACACCATGCTTGCTGTGTTCGCATTGTTTCTGAGGGCCAACTACGGATTGTCGCCAGCCATGGCAGGCACCATCTATAGCGCGTTCCTCATGTTTGTCTATTTCTTCCCCCTCTTCGGAGGCATGCTGGCCGACCGCTTCGGCTTCGGCCGCATGGTCACCGCGGGCATCCTCATCATGTTTACAGGCTACCTGCTGCTGTCGGTGCCCCTGGGTGGCGACACGGTGGCCCTGGTGGTCATGCTGGCAGCACTCCTGCTCATAGGCTTCGGCACCGGACTGTTTAAGGGCAACCTGCAGGTCATGGTGGGCGACCTCTACAACGACCCGCAGTATAAGGACAAGCGCGATTCGGGCTTCTCCATCTTCTACATGGCCATCAACATCGGTGCCCTGTTTGCACCCACTGCCGCCATCAAGATTAAGGAGTATGCCGAGGTGTCGCTGGGCTATTCGTCCAACGATGCCTACCATTTCTCGTTTGCCGTGGCCTGCGCTTCGCTCATTGTCTCCATCGCCATCTACTACATCTTCCGTTCCACCTTCCGCCATGTCGAGGGCACCAAGGGCGAGCTGGCCGAGGGCAGTCCCGTCAGTGGCAATGCCACCAAGGCGGCCGCTGCCGAGCCGGAACTGAGCCGCGAGGAGACCAAGCAGCGCATCGTGGCCCTCTGTCTGGTGTTTGCCGTGGTCATCTTCTTCTGGATGGCTTTCCACCAGAACGGACTCTCGCTGACCTATTTCGCCGACGAGTTCACCGCCCAGTCGGCCGAGGGCCTGCAGGCCATGTGTTTCAATGTGTGGAACCTGGTGGCCGTCATCTTCATCGTCTATGCCCTCTTCTCGCTGTTCCAGTCGAAGACGGCCAAGGGCAAGGCCATCTCGGCCGTCGTCATCGCCATGGCCCTGTGCTTCCTGTTCTTGCAGTACGACAGCCTCACGGGCAGCATCACCGTCTCGGCACCCATCTTCCAGCAGTTCAACCCCTTCTATGTGGTGGCCCTGACACCCGTGTCCATGGCCATCTTCGGCTCGCTGGCCGCCAAGGGCAAGGAGCCGTCGGCACCCCGCAAGATAGCCTATGGCATGGTGGTGGCCGCCGTGGCCTACGCCCTGATGGCCTTCGGTTCCATGGGGCTGCCCATGCCCCAGACCGAGATAGGCACCGACGGCAATCCCGTAGCCGTTCATGTGGCCGACGTGACGCCCAACCTGCTCATCACCGTCTATCTGGTGCTGACCTTTGGCGAGCTGCTGCTCTCGCCCATGGGCATCAGCTTCGTGTCGAAGGTGGCACCGCCCAAGTATAAGGGCATGATGATGGGCGGCTGGTTTGTAGCCACCGCCATTGGCAATCAGCTGGTCGTCGTCGGCGGACTGCTTTGGGGTGCCGTGCCCCTGTGGCTCTGCTGGACGGTGTTCCTCGTGGTCTGCCTGCTGGCGGCGCTGTTCATGTTTGCCATGATGAAGCGCCTGGAGAAGGTGTGCTGACGGGACATACACCCCCCACACACATAAATACATAATAAATTCAAGTTTCGCATGTTAAGTAGATATAACTCCCTCTATCTACAAAGCAAACGGAACTTCCGAAACTTAAATAATAAACCTATCGGCAATGGCAGCGGTGTGCAGACATAACGGTTCTACAGCCCCGGCCATGCCGATAGGTTTTTTGTTTTTCCTTTTCTGTTTCTTATTCAGCCCTTGCTATGCAAATGCGCAACAGCTGACACTCGTCGAGCTGAACTGCGAGAACCTGTTCGACTGCCGCCACGACACGCTCAAGCAAGACCAGGAGTGGCTGCCCGACGGACTGCGACGGTGGACACCAGGCCGCT